>ERZ827496.39-NODE-39-length-162926-cov-9.752252_pt1 | contig 162926 bp, 126 predicted proteins | sample MGYA00519769_ERZ827496 | MGnify/ENA primary metagenome ERZ827496 (study PRJEB31778, sample SAMEA3449327) | human gut metagenome | biome: human gut; feature: human-associated habitat; material: faeces | place: United Kingdom | collected 2010/2012 ...
CCCGGCACGACCAAATTGTTGTTGAAAGCCGGGAAGTAAGCGCGTTCGCCCGCCCCGAGTGTGACTGTCACGGTCAGTACGGCCTGTTCGCCCACGCGGAGCTGGGCAGGTTCGAGTGTCTGCCCGACGGTCACTTGTGCGGCGGCAGGCCTGGCGGCCATAAGGAGCAGCAAAAGCAGGAGCAGTTTGCGTAGCAGGATGTTCATCTTCTTCGTTTGGCAAAAAGGTTCATCAGCGCCCGGACGTAGTCATCGTCGGTAGCCATGGTCACATGGTCCACCATGCTGGCGCCCAGCGTCTTTTCAAGGCGCAGGCATCCGTCGGCCCACCATTTTCTGTGTGCTTCGCGTATGCGTCGGCTTGACGTGTCGACATATTGTTCGTGTCCCGTCTCGGCATCAGTCACTTTGATGAGGCCCACGTCGGGCAGTTCGGCCATGCGGCGGTCGTAGACGCGGATGGCAGCCACGTCGTGCTTGCGGGCGGCGATCGAGAGGGCTTTTGAGTAGTCGTGTCCGTCGATGAAATCGCTCAGTACGAAAGCTACGGCCCGCCGCTTGATGGCTGCGGCGAGGTATTCGAGCGCTGTGCCCACGTCGGTATGGCGTCCCTCGGGGCGCAGGGTCAGCAGTTCGCGGATGATGCGCAGGATGTGGCGGCGGCCCTTTTTGGGCGGGATGAACTTCTCGATGCGGTCTGAGAAGAAGATGACGCCCACCTTGTCGCCCGTCTGGATGGCCGAGAAAGCCAATGTGGCGGCAATTTCAGCCACGAGGTCGCGTTCCAGGCGGGCCGAGGTGCCGAAGTCCAGGCTACCCGAGACGTCGATGAGCAGCATGACGGTCAGCTCCCGCTCCTCCTCGAACACCTTGACGTAGGGGCGTCCCATGCGCGCCGTCACGTTCCAGTCGATGTCGCGGACGTCGTCGCCCGGCTGGTATTCGCGCACTTCGGCGAACGACATGCCGCGCCCCTTGAAAGCCGAGTGGTATTCTCCGGCGAAGATGTTGTTCGTCAGGGCGCGCGTCTTGATTTCGATGCGGCGCACTCGTTCCAGCAACTCGTTCGTTTCCACCTTGCCTCAGCGTTTAGGGCACTTCGACCTTATTGAGTACTTCGGTCACAATGTCGTCCGGGCTGACACCGGCGGCCTCGGCCTCGTATGTCAGTCCGATGCGGTGGCGCAGCACGTCGTGGGCCACGGCGCGCACGTCTTCGGGCACCACGTAACCGCGGCGTGACAGAAAAGCGCACGCCCGGGCGGCCAACGCCAGGCAGATCGAGGCGCGCGGCGAACCGCCGAAACCGATGTATTTTGTCAGCTCGCCCATTTTGTATTGTTCCGGATAGCGGGTGGCGAAGACAATGTCGGCGATGTATTGCTCGATGCGCTCGTCAAGGTAGACTTCTTTCACCACCTCGCGTGCCCGGATGATGTCGGCCGTCGATACCACGGGCTTGACCGTAGGCCGCTCGCTGCCGAGTTGCTGGCGCACGATTTTCTTCTCCTCGTCGAGCGAGGGGTAGCTGATGATCACTTTCATCATGAAGCGGTCCACCTGTGCCTCGGGCAGTTGGTAGGTGCCCTCTTGTTCGATGGGATTCTGCGTCGCAAGTACGAGGAAGGGGGCCGGCAGGGCGAACGTCTCGTCGCCGATGGTCACCTGGTGCTCCTGCATGGCTTCGAGCAGGGCGCTTTGCACCTTGGCGGGAGCGCGGTTGATTTCGTCGGCCAGCACGAAGTGGGCAAAGACAGGGCCACGTTTCACGCTGAACTTTTCGGTCGACGGGCTGTAAATCATGGTGCCCACCACGTCGGCGGGCAGCAGGTCGGGGGTGAATTGGATGCGGCTGAATTCGGCGTCGACCAGCGAAGCCAGCGTCTTGATGGCCAGCGTCTTGGCCAGTCCGGGGACGCCTTCGAGCAGGATGTGGCCGTCGGCCAACAGGCCGATGAGCAGGGAGTCGACAAGGTGTTTCTGGCCGACGATGGTGGTGGCCATGCCCGTGCGGAGGTCGGTCAGGAAGCCGGTCTGGCTTTCGATGCGGGCGTTCAGCTCGCGGATGTCTATTGGTTCTGCCATAGGGATAAGCTGTATGGGTTCATTTTTCCGTCTGCAAAATTAGGCCATTTCTTCTTTTTTGGCCTATAAATAACGAAAAAAAGACTGACTTTGTGTTATTTCACACAACAGTTGGCTTGCCCGTCACGCCGGGGAAGTGCCCCTCGTTTGTCGACGGCTTGGCCGGACATACGCTATGGCGTATGTCCGGCAGCAGCGTATGAGCGCCACTTGTGACGCCCGGTATCCGTTGGGGTACAAGCAAGTCGTTATGCGGTTCAAGGCGTGGACGGATAGAACGGGTGGCATCCCGGGTGTTTACAGCGGTCATCCGGGCATCACAAGTGGTACCCCTATGTTTGGCTAGGTCGTACCAGCGAACGTGGTTGACTGTCTTTTCGCCCTGCGGAAAATCCTTCTCGCACGAGGGAAAGCCTGTTTCACAGTGTGAAATGGGCTTTCAGACGCCGCGTGAGATTTTGGCCTGCTTTGGTAAGTTTGACACTATTATTTTCCAGTGGTGAGAGGGGAGACTGTTATCCGTCTGTTCCTTTCTGATGGAGATTTATTATCAAATAGGCGGACGCTACTCTTTTACCTATTATAACTTAAAATCATTGCCATGTCTACTATCATAAAATGCATATGGGGTATCCTGCTTCTCGTAGCCTTACCTGTCCAAACGGCCAAGGCACAAAAATTTGCCATAAGCGGAAGTATAAAAGAATACTTTACGTATAATAGAATAAACGACACAGTATGGGTTACCACAATGACCGTAGACAGTACGGTGGTAGACAGGCGTGCATATGTAGCACCGTCCGGGTCTATGAGGATTTTCGCAAGAGTCAACAAATCGGGAACATACATTCTTAAATTTTCTGCGGAAGGATTTATTGATACGTATATAAAAAAGCACTTCGCTTTTCGTTTTCATCGGATGGAATACATAGATATCGGAAACGTATTTATGCAAAAACGCCCACGGAAAGAAATCCAACTCGGCGAAGCGACCGTGAAGGCCACGAAGCTGATGATGGTGATGAAAGGGGACACGCTCGTCTACAACGCCGACGCCTTCCAGCTGGCCGAAGGGTCAATGCTCGACAAACTCATCTCGATGCTGCCCGGCGTGGAACTGAAAAAAGACGGGGTCATCACGGTGAACGGCCGCCGGGTGGACCGACGGCTCGTGAACGGCGAGGACTTCTTCACGGGCAGCCCCAAGGTGGCGCTCGAAAACCTGCCCGCTTACACGGTGGACGAAGTCAAGGTCTATGAACGGATGAACGACCGCGACCGGGCACTGGGATATACCAAGGAAGAGGTGGGAAAGCAGCCGCTGGCCATGGACGTGCAGCTCAAAAAGCAATACAGCATGGGCGGATTCGCCAACGTGGGCGGCGCCTACGGCACGGACGGGCATTACGGTGCCCGCCTGTTCGCCCTGCGGTTCACGAGGCAGTCGCGCATCGGCGCCTACGCCAACATCAACGACTTCATGGGCGGCTCCTATTACGACTCGAACGGGAACTGGCATACCGCATCGGGCGGAAGCATGGCCACGACAAAGGATGCCGGCCTCTACTACCTCATCAAAGACCGCAAGCAGCGCTTCAAGGTGGACGGCAGCACGCGCTTCTGGTACCTGAAAACACCCACGGAGAGCAAGACGTCGACCACGACGTTCTTCGACAGTGGTGACGTGTTCAGCCGGACGAGGCAGCGCAGCGTGGCGCACGAGCTGGTGGCCGACGCGGCGTTCAAAATCCAAATCACCCCGCCCGAAAAGGGGCTCTTCATGCTTGCGCGCCCCCAATTCAATTACCGCAACTACGACCGCACCGACGGCTCGCAGAGCGCCGACTGGAACCGCGAACTGACCGAGCGCTACATGGGCGAGGCGCTCGACAGCCTCTTCAGCCCCGACGCCGCCAGCCACCTGCGCGAGAACCTCATCTCGTCGTTGGAAACGAACAGCCTGGCGAAGGGCCACTCGTTCCGGGGCGGGGGCACGCTGCAAGGCTCTTGGCGCGTGCCGAACTTGCCGGACAACGTGGACTTCTCGGCAGGCGGCACCTACAACTACAACGCCGACCGCACGCACCGCGCCTCGACCTCGAAGAACGGGAGCGATGCGAACCCGCAGGACGAAGTCCGCTTCACAGACCGTACGGCGCGGAATTATACTTTCTTTGCCTCCGCGACCTATAACTTCCAATGGAACTTCGGCGACCGGATGTCTTTCTTAGTCCGGCCCACCTATCGTTATAACCACGACTACCAGTCGGCCCGCAACCCCTACTACATGCTCGAAGGCACGGCGTTCGACACGTGGAGCCTCGACCAGCTGGCCTCGAACCGCTCGGCCCTGCAAGACCAGATCAACGCGCAGAACTCCTACTACTCCACCCGTCGTGAGCAAAGCCACACGGGAAGCCTGTTGTTGGGCATCCGCAAACAGATTAACACTTATCGAAGTTGGGAGATCAACTTCACGCCCGCTGTGAACTACGTCTATGAGCGTCTGGACTACGACCGCGACCGCATCGATACCCTCATGCGCCGGCGGAGAACCTACTTCGCGCCCTACGTCCGGCTGTTCTTCAGCCCTTACAACGACAGCCAACTCTACGTGGACTATCGCTACGACTGCCAAGCGCCCGACCTGCTCAGCCTGCTCGACTATGAAGACACGTCCGACCCCCTCATCCGCCGCTTGGGCAATCCCGGACTGCGCGACACCCGCACACACACCACCTCTTTCCGGTATTACCTGTTGGAGGGCGAGGAATACAAATATAACGTGAACATCAACGTGACCCACCGCATCTGGCTCGATGCCGTGGCGCAGGGCATGACGTACAACGCACAGACCGGCGTGCGCACCTATCGCCCCGAAAACGTGAACGGCAACTGGGAACTGACCAGCAGCATCTACATGATGCACAAGTTCGGCAGAGTTCAGAAATTGCAATACTGGCTCAACGCCGACCTGCGCACCAACGTGGCCTACCGCAACAACGTCGACCTCATCAGCCTCGACGGCATGTCGAGCAGCGTGCGCAGCAGCGTGCGCACGCTGGCCTGGACCGAACGCGTCGGCCTCTGGGGCAGTTACAACCTGTGGGGATACGGCATCTACGGCAAGGTGACGCTCAACCACTCCACGGGCAACTACATCAACCGCACGGACGTCTACGATTACAGCTACGGCGGCAACCTCGACGTGCCCCTGCCGTGGAAGTTCTACCTGAGCACCACGGTCGACGTGTACAGCCGCCGGGGGTACACGGACAGCCGTTTCAACACGGACGACGTCATCTGGTCGGCCTCGCTGAGCCGTTCCATGCTGAAAGGCTGCCTCAACTTCCGCCTCGAAGCCTTCGACATCCTCGGTCAGATCAACCGTACGGCCTACACCATCAACGCCCAGATGCAGACCGAGACCTGGCGCAACGTCCTAGGGCGCTACGTGATGTTTCACGTCACCTACCGCCTCAACTTCAAACCTTGGACACGCACCAAACGGTGAAGACAGGAAAACTTGTCGGCGACTTAGGAAATTCTGTCGGCGACTTAGGAAAAACGGGTGCCGTGCCCGTTTTCCTTATTAAGGGCCTAAGTTCGTGAAACATATTTTGAGAAAGTACGGACTTTTTCGTATTTTTGCCGGAAAATAGGTCCGGCAGGCTCATTCCATTCGATGGATTAAACTGTCTGTCCGACCATAAAAGGAGACGTTTATGAAGTATATACCGACAGGTATCGACGGAGTCTGGATTTTGGAACCTCGTGTGTTTGCAGACGCCCGCGGCTATTTCATGGAGACATATCGTAAAAGTGATTTCGACGCTCATGTGGGGCATGAAGTTTGTTTCGTGCAGGATAATCAGTCGAAGTCGTCGCGCGGCGTATTGCGCGGTTTGCATTATCAGAAAGGCGGACTCTCGCAGGCCAAGTTGGTCCGCGTGTTGAGCGGACGGGTGGTCGATGTGGCGGTCGACCTGCGTCGCACGTCGCCGACGTTCGGCCGCCACGTGATGGTAGAACTCAGTGACGAGAACCAGCGGCAGCTGTTCATCCCACGGGGCTTTGCCCACGGTTTCCAGGTCCTTTCGGACATTGCCATATTTACTTATAAAGTGGACAACCGGTATGCTCCCGAAGCCGAGGCCAGCATCCGCTATGACGATCCGCAGCTCGCCATATCCTGGCCGATTACGGATCCGGCCGAAGTGTTGCTTTCGGAAAAGGACTTGCACCACGCGGTGGCTTTCGCCGACGCCGAACTCTTCGGCTGAACGCTGTGACCCTACGTTTTGAAGCAATTAGTAGTGAATGAAGAATATACGTAACTTTTGCATTATCGCACATATCGACCACGGGAAGAGCACCCTGGCCGACCGCCTGCTCGAACGCACCGGTACCATCAAGGTGACCGAAGGGCAGATGCTCGACGACATGGACTTGGAACGCGAGCGAGGCATCACGATTAAAAGCCACGCCATTCAGATGAATTACGAGATGGACGGCGAAACGTATACGCTCAACCTGATTGACACTCCGGGCCATGTGGACTTCGCCTATGAGGTGAGCCGCAGTATCGCCGCCTGCGAGGGCTGCCTGCTTGTGGTCGACGCCACGCAAGGCGTGCAGGCACAGACCATCTCGAACCTTTACATGGCCATTGAGCACGACCTTGAAATCATCCCCGTGCTTAACAAGTGTGACATGGCCAACGCCATGCCCGAGGAGGTGGAAGACGAAATCATCGAGTTGTTGGGCTGCAAACGTGAAGAAATCATCCGTGCGTCCGGCAAGACCGGCATGGGGGTCGACGACATCCTCCGTGCCGTCGTGGAGCGTATCCCCTGCCCCACGGGCGACGAGAATGCCCCGCTGCAAGCCCTCATCTTCGACAGCGTGTTCAACTCGTTCCGCGGCATCATTGCCTACTTCAAGATTGTCAACGGCTCGATCCGCCAAGGGGAGCAAGTGGAGTTTATCAACACGAAGAAGAAATATACGGCCGACGAAGTCGGTGTGTTGAAAATGGACCTTGTGCCGCGCAAAGTGCTTCATTGCGGCGATGTGGGTTATATCGTAAGCGGCATAAAGACGGCTACCGAAGTCAAGGTCGGCGACACGATTACCTCCGTCAGCAATCCGTGTAAGGAAGCTATCGCCGGCTTTGAGGAAGTGAAGCCGATGGTCTTTGCCGGCGTCTACCCCATTGAGACCGAAGACTTCGAAAACCTGCGCGCCAGCCTTGAAAAACTCCAGCTCAACGACGCCTCATTGACATTCCAGCCCGAGTCGTCCGTAGCCTTGGGCTTCGGCTTCCGCTGCGGCTTCCTCGGTTTGCTCCATATGGAAATTATCCAGGAGCGTCTTGACCGCGAATTCAACATGAACGTCATCACGACGGTCCCGAACGTCAGCTATCACATTTATGACAAGCACGGGAACATGAAAGAGGTGCATAATCCGGCCGGAATGCCCGATGCCACGGAGATAGACCATATTGAAGAACCTTATATCCGTGCCTCAATCATCACCCTGACCGACTATATCGGACCGATCATGACCCTGTGTCTCGGCAAGCGCGGCGAGCTCGTCAAGCAGGAGTACGTATCGGGCGGGCGTGTCGAGATATATTATGACATGCCGCTGGCCGAAATCGTGATCGACTTTTACGACAAGCTGAAATCTATCTCGAAAGGCTACGCCTCGTTCGATTATCACCCCTTGGAGTTCCGTCCGTCGAAGCTGGTCAAACTTGACATCCTGCTCAACGGCGAACCGGTCGATGCCCTGTCGACTCTGACGCATGTGGACAACTCGGTGACTTTCGGGCGACGCATGTGCGAGAAGCTGAAAGAGCTCCTGCCGCGCCAGCAGTTCGACATCGCCATCCAGGCTGCCATCGGGGCTAAAATCATAGCCCGTGAAACCGTAAAACAAGTGCGCAAGGATGTGACGGCAAAGTGCTACGGCGGCGACATCAGCCGTAAGCGCAAGCTTTTGGAGAAGCAGAAGCGCGGCAAAAAGCGCATGAAAGAGATCGGGAACGTCCAAGTGCCGCAAAAGGCTTTCTTGGCGGTCTTGAAACTGGATTAAAAGTACCCGTAACCGGAAAAGGGAAAGGCGACGCCTGCAAGCGCCGCCTTTTCTTATTTGCTTTTTTTGACCGCCTCGACGAACTGAGCAGGGACGGGAGTCTCGAATTTCATCAGCTCGCCTGTGATGGGATGATAGAAGTTGAGCCGGAAAGCGTGAAGCGCCAGACGGTGGACGGGGTCGGCGCCGTTGCCGTACTTCACGTCGCCGCAAACGGGGTGGCCGAGCACCTGCATGTGCACGCGTATCTGGTTCTTGCGCCCGGTAAGCAGCTTGAGCTCGACAAGAGAGTAGCGTTCGCCAGTGCGGATGGTTTTATAACGTGTACAGGCGTACTTGCCCCCGTTGTCGGTTGGTGAGGAATAGGTGATGTAGGCCTTGTTGTCTTTCAGCCAGCTTTCGATTTCTCCGTCGGGCGGGTCGAGTTTTCCGTCGACAAGGGCCACATAGCGGCGGTCGGTCACGATGTCATGCCAGTTGTGCTCAAGGATTTGCTCGGCTTCCATCGTTTTCGCATAAATCATGAGCCCCGACGTCTCGCGGTCAAGCCGGTGGACGACATGCGCCCGGCAACGGCTGTGATGGGCTTGGAAATAGTTGTCGAGCACTTTCTTGACGCAATAGCTGTTTGTGCCCGAAGCCATCGAGAGGATGCCGTTGGCCTTGTCGATGACAACGAGATGGTCGTCTTCGTAGACGAGGCGCACAAAGCGGTTTTTCAGTTCCGCCCGGTCGGGGCGCATGCGCACTTCGACGACTTGGCCGGGCCGGAGAGGATGGTCGAATTGCGAAACGCGGCGACGATCCACTTGGACGCTACCTGCGAGGATGGCTTTCGCCTTGTTGCGGCTGATGCCGTCAAAGGCTTTCATGAGGAACGGAAGCAGTGTGGTGGCCTCCTTGACGATGAACTTGCGGTTCTGGGGCTTGCGGTGGGGCATGGCTCTGTGGGGTTATTGGCTTTGTGTCACGGGGGTGAGCCCATGGCTGGCAGCCTGTTCGATGACGAAACGCAGGGCGGCAGCGTGCTCGTTGGGCACTTTCCCGTCGAGGATGGCATCTTTCAGGGCGGTTTTGAGCGCGCCCACTTCGCGGCAGGGCGTAAGGTTGAAGAGGCGCATGATTTCTTCGCCATCAACGGGTGGCTGGAAGTTGCGTATACGGTCTTTTTCTTCAATGTCGACCAGTTTCTGGCGGACAAGCTTGAAGTTGTTCAGGAAGTTCTTTTTGCGCTGCTCGTTCTTGCTGGTGATGTCGGCCTCGCAAAGGAGCATGAGATCGTCGATGTCGTCTCCGGCCTCGAAGAGCAGACGGCGCACAGCGCTGTCGGTCACTTCGTCGTCGGCAATGGCGATGGGACGCATGTGGAGGTCGACCAGTTTTTTCACATACTTCATCCGTTCGTCGAGTGGCAGTTTCAGGCGGCGGAACAGAGCGGGAATCATCTTTGCCCCGAGGAAGTTGTGGTTGTGGAACGTCCATCCGGCGGCCGGTTCCCAGCGTTTGCTGCGCGGCTTGCCGATGTCATGGAGCAGGGCTGCCCACCGGAGCCATAGGTTGTCACTGCGGCGCGATACGTTGTCGAGCACTTCGAGCGTGTGGTAGAAATTGTTTTTGTGTGAGCGGCCGCCACGCGTTTCGACACAGTCGAGGGCCATCAGTTCGGGCAGGATGAGTTCAAGCAGGCCGCAGTCGTGCAGGGCGGTGAAGCCTACTGACGGATAGGGCGAGAGCATGATTTTGTTCAGCTCGTCGATGATTCGCTCCCCGCTGATGATGCCGATGCGTTCGCGGTTGCGTGTGAGGGCGTCGAACGTGTCCGGGGCAATCTGAAAGTCGAGCTGTGTGGCGAAGCGCACGCAGCGCATCATCCGCAAGGGGTCGTCGCTGAATGTGACGTCGGGATCGAGCGGCGTGCGGATGAGGCGGCGTCTGAGGTCGCCTACCCCGTCGAACGGGTCGACAAGGTCGCCCAAGCGTGGCAGGTTCAGGCAGATGGCCATGGCGTTGATGGTGAAGTCGCGGCGGTTCTGGTCGTCTTCGAGTGTGCCGTCCTCAACGATAGGCTTGCGTGAGTCGTGGCTGTAACTCTCGCGGCGTGCTCCCACAAACTCCACCTCGTGCTGGCGGAACTTCACTTGGGCCGTGCCGAAGTGGCGGAAAACAGCCAGGTGGGCTCCGGTGCCAAGGTCAGCCGCGAACGCCTCGGCCATCTGAATCCCGCTCCCGACGACGACGACGTCGATGTCGTTTGTGGGGCGTTCCAGAAAAAGGTCGCGCACGTATCCCCCAACCAAATAGCATTCCAAGCCCAGACGGTCGGCCGTCTGGGTTAGTTGGCGGAAAAGCTGGGTGTCGATCAGCCGTAGGATCTGTTTTCGGGTCAGTTCTCTCATTTCGCGCGTATTCGGCCTGCAAAATTAGCAAACTTATCCGAATTATTCGTACTTTTACAGCCCAAAGAGTAGAAGCCACAAACATGAAACACTTCTTGTTAGCCCTTGCCGTGGGGCTTTCCGTCACGGCCTGCAAGAACGAGCCTTCGCCCGAGGACATAGGCAATGATTATTTATCGCGCGCGCGTGTGCAACTGAAAGCGAACGATTACGACGCCGCGCGCCAGGAAATCAAGCGGCTGCGCGAGGAAGTGCCGCGGGCGTTCAATGCCCGCGAAGCCGGAATCTTGCTGATGGATTCCATCAATCTTGCCGAGGCTCAGGAGGAGTTGCACCGCATCGACAGCATCATGCGCGTGACGCCCCAAACGGACAAAATCGGGTCCGACACGATGAGCAATCATTTTGACAACGCATGCCAAAAAGTCAAGTTCTACCAGCGGAAGCTGCAACTTGACCGAAAGAAACGCGAGCAGCACTAAGCCTTTTCTGTCCGCCAAGGATTAGGGATAATGGGGACTACTTCCGTCTTGCACAGTCGCAGTGACAGAAAAGACGGAGGCAGTTCCCATTTTTTCTGTCGCTACTCCCCATTTGCCATCTGCTACTCGTCAAATTCGTGCCGTGCCTGTTAACAATAACTAAGAGGGCACGCTTTCTTTCCAAAAACTATTCTCGTTATTTTAGTTTTGAAGTAACTTTGCAGCGGTTTGGCCTGCTGTCGGCCAGTCAGTGAAGAAATCATAACGAAGGAGATAAATAAAAATCAAACAGACAATTTCAAGTTTTATGAAGAGTAGAATTGCTTATTTGACGCTTTGCCTGGCCCTTGTAGGGTGCGGCAACAAAACGCAAATTCCCCAAGCCAGCAACGAGTATGCGGTGAGGGAAATCAAGACGACGGAGTGCAACCTGAGCACGTCTTATCCCGCCACGATCAAGGGTATCCAAGACATTGAAATCCGTCCGAAGGTTTCGGGCTTCATTACGAAAGTGCATGTCGACGAGGGCGATTTTGTCCGTCGGGGCCAGGTGCTCTTCTCCATCGACCGTGTGCAGTACGAAGCCGCAGTGAAGTCAGCCGAGGCTGCCGTACGCGTGGCCCGCACCGCAGTCAGCACGCAGAAACTCACAGTGAAGAACAAAAAAATGCTGCATGAGAAGAAAATCATCAGCGACTACGATATGGAAATGGCAGAGAACCAGCTCGCCTCGGCAGAGGCTGAGCTCGCTTCGGCACGTGCCCAGCTGATCGACGCACGAAACAACCTGTCGTTCTGCTCGGTGACGAGTCCGTCGGACGGTGTCGTGGGCACGATCCCCTACCGCGTCGGTAGCCTCGTGAGCTCGACGACGGCAGAGGCGCTGACCACCGTGTCGAACATCTCGAAGATGTATGTTTACTTTTCAATGACCGAAAAACAACTCCTCGAATACACGAAAGGCACCGATGGCGTGAAGGGAGCCTTGGCCGCTATCCCCGCTGTCAGCCTGCAACTGGCCGACGGTTCGACCTACAACCAGACGGGCAAGGTGACGAACGTAAGCGGCGTCATCGACATCGCGACCGGGTCTGTCAGCATGCGCGCCACGTTCGACAATCCTCAGAAAATCCTGCGAAGCGGCGGGTCCGGTTCGGTCGTTTTCCCCATCCACATGGATAACGCTATTCTCGTTCCGCAGAAAGCTACGTATGAAATCCAGGACAAGCACTTCGTTTACGTAGTCGGTAAGGACAACAAGGTGAAGAACACTGAAATCACGGTTCTCCCCCAGAACGACGGCACAAACTTCGTGGTGACCGGCGGTCTGAAAGCCGGCGAGCGTATCGTGGTCGAAGGCGTCAATACGCTTTCCGACGGCATGGCCATCAAGCCTATCTCCGAAGCCCAGTCGGTAGCCAACCGTCGCAACCCAGCCGCCCAAAGCGCCGCACAGAAGTAAAGTAGAAGTCTACAAACAGAACGACAAGAACAATGAAGTTAGATAGATTTATCAACAGGCCGGTGCTGTCCACGGTGATCTCCATCGTGATAGTCATCCTCGGTGTCATCGGCCTTATCAGTATGCCGATCACGCAATATCCCGATATTGCGCCGCCTACTGTCCGCGTGTCGACCTCATATAACGGTGCGAGCGCCCAGACGGTGTTGAACAGCGTGATCGCTCCCTTGGAGGAGCAAATCAACGGCGTAGAGAACATGGACTACATGACCTCTTCGGCCACGAATACCGGTGAAGCCAGCATCACCATTACGTTCAAACAAGGTGTCGATCCCGACATGGCAGCGGTGAACGTGCAGAACCGCGTTTCGCGCGCACAAGGTTTGCTGCCTGCCGAGGTGACCCAGGTCGGCGTGACGACGAACAAACGCCAGAACAGTATGTTGATGGTGTTCTCCCTCGTCGATGAAGAGGATCAGTACACCGAAGAGTTCATCGAGAACTACGCCCAGATCAACGTTATCCCAGAGGTGAAGCGTGTTCCCGGTGTCGGCGACGCTATGGTGATGGGTGGTGACTACTCCATGCGCATCTGGCTCAAACCGGATGTCATGGCTCAGTACAAACTCATGCCGAGCGACGTCTCGGCCGCCCTTGCCGAACAGAACATCGAAGCCTCGCCGGGTACGGTCGGCGAGCGTGAGAACCAGACGTTCCAGTACACTCTGCGTTACAGAGGACGCCTCCAATCGCCTACGGAGTTTGAAAACATTGTCATCCGTGCGACGGAAGACGGCGAGGTGCTCCGCCTGAAAGACATCGCCCGCGTTGAGCTCGGTCGTCAGACTTATTCGTTTGCCAACCGTGTCAACGGTCACAAAGGTGTGTCGTCAATCGTTTACCAGACTGCTGGCTCAAACGCAACGGAGATTATCCAAAACCTCGAAAAGCTGTTGGAAGATGCCGAGAAGACGTTGCCCCCTGGCATGTCTGTCGTCATCGCGCAGAACGCCAACGACTTCCTTTTCGCCTCAATCCACGAAGTGCTCAAAACCTTGATCGAGGCCTTTATCCTCGTGTTCATCGTAGTTTACGTCTTCTTGCAGGACTTCCGTTCGACGTTAATTCCAGCCATAGCCATCCCAGTGGCCTTGATCGGTACGTTCTGCGTCCTTAACCTTATTGGGTTCAGTTTGAACTTGCTGACGCTTTGTGCCTTGATTTTGGCCATTGCCATTGTCGTCGACGACGCGATAGTCGTCGTCGAGGGCGTCCATGCGAAGCTTGATCAAGGATATAGGTCCTCCAAGAAGGCTTCCATCGACGCCATGAGCGAACTCGGCGGTGCCATCGTGTCCATCACGCTCGTCATGATGGCCGTGTTCATTCCTGTGAGCTTTATGCCCGGAACGTCCGGTACGTTCTACCGCCAGTTCGGTCTGACGATGGCCATCTCCATTGGTATCTCCGCGCTAAACGCCTTGACGCTTTCTCCGGCTCTCTGCGCCATCTTCTTGAAACCCCACTCAGAGGAAAAGAATAAGAAAATCAGCCTGATAGGGCGCTTCCACCGAGGGTTCAACGCATGGTACGATGTCCTGCTCCAAAAATACAAGAAGAACGTCGTCCACTTCATTCAGCGTCCTTGGCTGTCGCTCGGTTTGGTAGTGCTTAGCATCGTGCTCCTCCTCTTCTTTATGAAAATCACGCCGACCGGTTTCGTGCCTAACGAAGACACCGGAACGCTGATGGCGAGCGTCGACTTGCCTCCTGGCACGTCGCAAGACCGCACGGAAGAAGTCATGATGCAATTGGACAGCCTGATTGCTGCCAACCCGGCCGTAGAAAGCCGCACGGTAATTTCTGGTTTCAGCTTCCTTGGAGGACAAGGTGCAAGCTACGGTTCGGTGATTGTTAAGCTTAAACCGTGGGAAGAGCGCTCCCTCGAACAAAACTCATCCGTTGTTTCGGGTATGCTCTATCTGCAAGCGCGCGATTTGATCAAGGATGCGCAGATCCTCGTCTTCGCACCGCCTATGATCCCCGGTTATAGCGTGTCGAACGGTTTTGAACTTAACATGCAGGATAAGACCGGTGGCGACCTCGATAAGTTCTATCAAGTGGTTCAGGACTTCATCGCAGAGTTGAAGAAACGCCCCGAGATTGCGTCGGCACAGACCTCGTTCAATCCGACGTTCCCGCAGTACATGATTGACATAGATGCAGCCGCATGTAAGAAGGCTGGGCTTACGCCGAACGACATCCTGACTACGCTGCAAGGTTACTACGGCGGTCTTTATGCCTCGAACTTCAACAGCTTCGGTAAACTCTACCGTGTGTACATACAGGCAGAACGCAGCGAACGTACAAACCTCGAATCGCTCAACAAGATTAAAGTGCGTAACGGCGACGAAATGGCGCCTATCACGCAGTTCATGAGCATCAAGCGTGTCTACGGTCCGGACAACATATCGCGTTTCAATATGTATACGTCTATGCAGGTCAATGGAACGCCCGCCGACGGATACACTTCCGGTCAGGCTATTCAAGCCATCGAAGAAGTTGCGGAGCAGACCCTTCCGACAGGTTATGGTTATGAGTTCTCGGGCATGACGCGTGAGGAACAAAGCACGAGCGGCAGTTCGACCGCCACGATTTTCATCCTCTGCTTTGTGTTCATCTACCTGTTGCTGAGCGCGCAGTACGAAAGCTATATTCTCCCATTGGCTGTGATGTTGTCTATTCCGTTCGGCCTTTGTGGTAGCTTTATTTTCGTCCAGCTGATGGGTCTGGCCAACAATATCCTGCCTATCTTGGGAGCGGCTTCCAATAATATATATGTGCAGATCGCTATGATCATGTTGATTGGTCTGCTTGCGAAGAATGCCATCCTTATTGTTGAGTTCGCCCTCGATCGTCGCAAGATGGGCATGAGCATCACGTGGGCTGCCGTTTTGGGTGCCGCTGCCCGTCTCCGCCCGATTCTGATGACGTCTTTGGCAATGATTGTCGGCTTGCTCCCGATGATGTTCGCTTTGGGCGTCGGTGCAAATGGTAACCGCTCTCTTGGCGCAACAGCCGTCGGCGGTATGTTGATCGGTATGATTTGTCAGATTTTCGTAGTGCCGGCTTTGTTCGTCATCTTCCAGTTCTTGCAAGAGAAGTTCAAACCGATGGTTTGGGAAGATATTGACAATACAGACGCTGAGGCTGATATTGAACAGTATAGCAAGTAAACTGTGGAACATGGAAGCAGGTCCGTTGTGCTGCGGACGACGCCAGTAGTGACGGACCTGCCTTTCCTAATTCATATAAGCGAAAAAGAGAAATGAAGAAAAGTCCTTTTATCATCATATTAGGTGCCTGCGCCCTTCTGAGCGGATGTAAAGTTTACCGCAGCTATGAGCGCCCGGCCAACTTGCCCACCGACAGCCTCTATCGCGACCCTGTAACGGGCCAATTGCTGGCAACGACAGACACGGTGAGCTTCGGCAACCGCCCTTGGCGCGAAATCTTTACAGACCCGCAGTTGCAATCTCTCATAGAGACGGCTTTGGCACAGAATAATGACCTGCGGCAAGCGCAACTCACGCTTGAGCAGGCTCAGTACGCGCTCAAACCGGCCCGTTTAGCTTACTTCCCCTCACTGTCGTTCAGTCCGCAAGGAACGGTAAGTTCGTTCGACATGGCGAAAGCTACGCAGACCTACTCACTCCCCATTACCGCCAGTTGGCAATTCGGGTCGATAGGTTCGCTCCGTAATACCAAGAAGCAGGCTGAGACCAGTGTATTTCAAGCCGAGGCTCAGAAACAGGCTGTGCAGACGAGTCTGATTTCGTCAGTTGCCAACATGTACTATACGCTCCTTATGCTCGATGAACAGCTCAAACTGACCGAAGCCACGGCCGAGATATGGAAGGAGAATGTAGAGACGATGAAAGCCATGCAGGTGGCTGCCATGACAAATTCGGCGGCCGTTTCGCAGAGCGAGGCCAACTATCAGGGCATCCTGGCTACAATCCCGACACTTGAACAGAGTATCCGTTCGACCGAAAACGCCCTTTGCTCCATCCTGCATGAGGCGCCCCACTCCATCGCCCGCGGTCAGCTTGCCGCACAGCAGTTCCCGGCCGACCTGACGGTTGGTGTGCCGATGCAGTTGCTCTCGAACCGCCCGGATGTCAAAGTGGCAGAGATGAACCTCACCTACGCTTTCTATGGCGTAAACCTTGCCCACTCGGCCTTCTACCCCAACATCACGTTGAGCGGTAACGCCGGATGGACCAATAGCGGTGGAGCGGGTATCGTCAATCCGGGCAAATTCCTGGCTTCGGCCGTGGCTTCGCTCGTGCAGCCCCTCTTCCAGAACGGAGCACTCCGCGCGCAATTGAAGATAGCCAAATCGCAGCAAGAAGCAGCCCAGCTGAACTTCGAACAGGCCCTTTTGAATGCCGGCGAGGAAGTCAGCACAGCCCTCGGCTCCTATCAGACTGCCGTGACCCGCACCGAATCGGTCAAGAAGCAGGTCGCAGCGCTCGAAAAAGCCGCTGTTGAAACGAAAGATCTCTTCATGCACGACCCCAACACGACTTATCTTGAACTTCTGACCGCCCAGCAGTCCTTGCTCAGCGCCCAGCTTGACCTCGTGTCTGTTCAGTTCGACCGCATGCAGGCTGTCATCACGCTCTATCAAGCCTTAGGAGGTGGAAGAAACTAACCTTAAATAATTATATCACTATGATTAGTCCATTAGCTTACGTCAGTCCAGACGCCAAACTTGGCAATAATGTCGAGGTGATGCCTTTCGCTTACATCGAAGGCGACGTGGAAATCGGTGACAACTGTGTCATTCATCCCTATGTCAGTGTGCTTAACGGCACACGCCTGGGGGCGAACAACAAGGTGTACCAACACGCGGTCCTGGGCTCGGAACCGCAGGATTTCCACTACACGCCGGGCACGAAGACCCAACTTGTCATCGGTGAAAACAACGCCATCCGTGAAAATGTGGTCATAGCCCGAAGTATCCATGAGGGAAAGGCAACGCAGATCGGCAATGGCAATTTCATCATGGACAAGGTCCATATTTGCCACGACGCCAAAGTGGGCAACGAATGCGTAATAGGCATCAACGTCTGCATCGCAGGTGATTGTGAAATCCAGGATAACTCCATTCAGAGTTCCGGTGTCGTTGTCCAGCAGCACGTTCGTGTGGGCCGCTTCTCGCTCATCCAAAGCGGTTGCCACGTGCAGAAAGACGTTCCGCCATACGTCATCCTCGGCGGTAATCCCGCAGGATACCACGGCATCAACGCTGTTGTCCTTCGCCACGTCAACGTGTCCGAACGCATCCTCCGCCACATCGCCAATACCTACCGTCTGGTTTATACCGGGAATTTCAGCCTTCAAGACGCAGTCATCAAGATCGGGGAGCAGATTCCGATGAGCTCAGAGATTGAGAACATCGTCAACTTCATCAAGGATTCGAAGCACGGCATTGTCCGTCCCGTCAATCCGGCTGACTTGTAAAGCGACTCTATACGACGTAATATGCGCATACAACGGCGGCCTGTTCCATCAAGGGGCAGGCCGCTTTTGTTTCCCCGCGAATAATGTGTAACCGGTTATCCGGCGCAGGCATCGCCATAGGTGTAATTCATGTTGCGTCACATCTCAGCCCATTTCGTAGAAAGTAATAATGGTCAGTATAGCATAAAGAATAGCAGGGATAAGGATGAACAGAAATGTAAGGGCATACATCTTAACTGTCAGCCACATGCTGTTCCACCAAGTGAGGACGAAAAACTGCCGGAAAATCCAGCAGTATAGCGCAAAAGCCATCCAGGTCGGAATGCCATAGAGCGCGTTTTCGCGGTATATGCCGAAGAAAAGTATAGCGGCGATACTGAGCAGTGTGGCTTGCGCAGAAACGTACACCTGCAAAACGAAATGTTCCATCAGGTTGAATCGTGCGGAGTCTTTTGTCTTCCGGCGGAGGCACCATGTGGCCAACGAAAAAAACGGAATGACTGCAAGAACGCTCAGCGCCCTGTTTCCCGTCCCCCACTTGACGAGCAGGCGCCACACGGAACCGAAATAAGGAGCATCGCTGAGTGTGCGGTCAACCTTGGTGTTGAATTCCGCGCTGAAATTGATGCTTTTGTCATTCTTTGTGTGCTCCGCACTTGTTGTGGAATGGCTCATGTTGCCATCGGATTCCGCAGTGTGGACGTTTTCGGTCGGTGCTGTTTTTCGTTCTTCTGTTTTAGGGTCGACCAACTGGATAGCAATCATGTAAAACATGACCATCAGGAAAAAAGTGGGCAGCGGGTGTGTGTAGCCTATGCGGTGACCGGTGATGTAGTCGCGTACCATGTAGCCCGGCCGGTAGAGCAGTTCCATCACCGTGCGGCCGAATTTTCCGTCCACGCGGAAGAGGGAGCGCAACAAGTTGCCCGCGGCGTCGCGAAGGGTGAGGCGCGGTGTACGGCGACTTTGTCCGCAGGCCGGACAGAAATTGCCCGTGAACGGATGACCGCAATTCTTGCAGACACATGGGCTGTTTGTGAGAGGAGGTGTCATGCGGCCCCGGATTTGGCGGAGGTGCAGCGCACGTAGTCGGACATAAAGCGGATGGAAACGCTGCATCCACGGCGCGTGCAACAAGTAAGCATTCAGTCCGCTGATGCGGGCAAGTGTGACAATACAGACCACTATGGGCACGAAGATGGCGCCAAGCGTTTTGGATGTATCTGTTGATGTGGCTGCGATGTACGTGAACAATGCGGCGAAAGCCAGGATTTTTCCAATAATGCCCCGAACGGCTCGGATTCCCTTTTGCGATGTTTTTTTCATGGCTGTGGTCAGTCTGGATTCCGTTTCGTTAAATGGATGGACAAAGATATATAAAATTGAAAGACTGTGAATCCTTTATGTGGAAGAATATAACCAGACGTTTGGTGAAGTCCGTTATCCCCGATGGGTACGACAGCTGTCGTACGGGCTTTCGCTTGAATCGGCCGGTATGAAAAATCCCCCGAGCTGAACCGGAATTTTCAGCAAGGGGGATTTGAGATTTCTTTATTCTTGTGCTCGGTTTGCAAGCCGTCCGCAGGTCCTGCGGGGTCTGTTGCCTGTTTGTGTGGTGAGTGCAGGGGACTATCCTTTCATGCTCTTAGCGGTGTATGGTGCTTCCTGCCGGGCGTGAACTCCGTTGTTGGGCCGGTCGTCCTGTCTGGGGACGTCGCCCTATACCGGGTTTGACGTTGTGTGGCCGGCCTTGGTTCATGTTCGGTCGTTGCGGCCTTGCGTTGGGACGCCGTTCAGTGTTGCCCGGCCTGCCTGTTGGCCGGTTCGGTCGCTGCTTTGGTTTTTCCGGGAGCACTGATTGTTTTCCCGGTTGCTGCGGCCGTTGGTCCGGTCGCCAGGTGGCGCCCGGTTTCCCGACATTCGGACGGTTCGGTCTTCCTGTATTTGGCCGCGACGGGCGGCCTATACCGGGGCGGCCGGGTTTTTCGGGGCGCGACGGACCGACGGGGGTAAAATGAAAGCCTTGGTTCCCGTGCGGATGTCCGGGCCGCGCATTGGGACGTCCAGGGCCTCGCAGGCCCGGTCCGTGCCCCGGCTTGAAATGGCGGTAGGGGCTGGGGTTGCGGTGTCCGCGCCGACGCCAGTCGTGACCGACATAGGTGATGTAGACTGTCGGGCGTGTGAAGTAGAAGAAGCCACGGCGGTAGTGTTCGAATACAGGCAGATACCAAGCGGAGTGCAGCCAACGGATGGGACGGAAGAAGTAGTCGAGCGAGGCGTAGAGCGTATACTGCCATGGCAGCAAGATGCATTCGAAGTCGGCGTTGCGGTATCGCCAATAGCGCCCCGTGCAGTCGTCGGGGGTCTGGATGCTCATCAGGTAGTCAAGATTGATCTGGTAAGCCTTGTCATATTGCTCTTGGGTGAGGTTGAGCTCGTAGGCCATCTTGTCGGTCAGATACCACGCCCTGTCGCGTGCTTCGCTGTACGACATACCCCGCATGCTTATTGCTGAGAGAAGACTGAGCACGAGTAAGAAGCTGGCTCGCCGGAGGATCTGAATGGTTTTCATTGTCGTTTGTGGTGGTTGGTTCTGCTTATATGACTGCGGGCATGAGCGGGCGTTTAACGCCAAAGTGATAATAAAGCCTAATGCAGGCCATGTGCGCAAAAGTTTGAGGGCCGTCTGCGCGTCTCGCGATGAGAACGGCTGACGGCCCTCAGCGTAGAGGGAATGCGTGGCGGAGTCACTCGCCTTCGGCAAAGTCCATTTCGGCTTCGATGACGAAGCTGATTTCTTCGGGTGTAAAGACGCCCATTTTTTCTTTGGCTGCCTGATTGGACAGTTCCGTAGCCATCTTCTCGATGTCGATGTCCACGTAGCCGTCCTTATCCGGCGTGGCGTCGAGCACGCCGCTCGTGGCATAGTAGTCGGCGATCAGATCGAGAAAGTAGTAGAGTTGGTCTTCGCTGAACTTCTCTTTGAGTTCCTGAGGCAACTGTTGTTTGATAAAAGCGACTGCGCGGGCGTCGTTTTCAGCGTCTTGAAGCAGTTCGTCGTCGAGTGAGGCCATCAGAGCAGGGCTTTGAATTTTTCGTCAAAGAGCGATTTGGGGGCAGCACCGACATGCTTGTCAACGACTTGCCCGTCCTTGATGAAGAGAACCGTGGGGATGTTGCGGATGCCATATTGGACGGCTATTTCGTCGTTCTCGTCGACGTCGCATTTGCCTACGGCGATTTTCCCGTCAAACTCCGCGGCGAGTTCTTCAATGATGGGGGCTATCTTCTTGCAGGGTCCGCACCACGTGGCATAAAAGTCGAGCACAACGGGCAGGCCGGCGGCGGTCAATTCTTCCAGGTTGTTGTTTTTGATTTCTATTTCCATGATTTCTATGAATAAGGTTGATGGTTTCGCAAAAGTACTAATTAATTTTGTATTCCACCGTAGCGTTACTATCGAGGTAATCGATTAAGGACTTTTTAACGGAGAATTTATGGTCAGCGGCTTGGAGAGCCACGTGCATGTTGTTCTTGCGGTCAACGACGTTGAGGGCCAACTCTGTGGAGCCGGGGGCTGACTTTATGAGTGAGATGAATTCTGTGGCCCACAGTGCGTCAATGTCTTCGAGGTTGACCGTGACGGTCAGTTTCTCAATGCCGCGTTCGTTCACGTCTGCCAGGAATTCCACTTTGCCAAGGCGGAAATCATAGACACCCTCCCGCCATCTGGCAGGTTCTATGCGTGCCGTGATGAAAAGTGTATTTCCCTGTACGACGAGGAAGTTCCGCCACCTCGTCCAGTCGTCACCGAAGAGCGTGATTTCCGCCGACCCCGTGTAGTCCTCAATCTTGAAACGACCGTACGGCTTACCGTTCTTCGTCTGTCCTTCCATGGCGGAAGTGATGATGCCGCCAAAGGTGATTTCATGCCCAGCGAGCGGCTCGCGGTCTTCGAGGTCGGCGCAGTGCGTAGTGCAGAGGAATTTCAGTGCTGCGGCGAACTTGTCGAGGGGGTGTCCTGAGATGTATATGCCGATGAGGTCACGTTCCTTGTTGAGTCGTTCAAGGTCGCTCCATTGTCCGGCTTTTTCCGGCGGCTCCGGATGGGCAATCTCAACGGCGTCGTCATCGCCGAAAAGCGAGTTTTGTGCTTGCGCCTGTTCCTGCTGGAAACGGTTGCCGTAGCGTACGAGGTTTTCGATGAAAGTCTCGCCTTTTTCATTTTCCGTGAAGTATTGCTCGCGTGTGATGTCCGTAAAACTGTCGAATGCTCCTGCGAGAATCAGGTTTTCGAGCGTCTTGCGGTTGCAAGCGTTCAGGTTCACGCGCTGCATGAAGTCGTAGACTGAGCGGAACGGGCCGTTCGCTGTGCGTTCTTTGACAATGGCCTCGACGGCTGCCTCTCCCACTCCCTTGACGGCGCCGAGGCCGAAACGGATAGCCCCGTGGTTGTTGACGGAGAATTTGTGATAACTTTCGTTCACATCGGGGCCGAGGGCTTGGACCCGCATTGACTTGCATTCGTCGAGGAATTTCGTGATGTCGGTGATGTTCGACAAGTTGCGGCTCATGGTCGCTGCCATGTACTGGGCGGGGAAGTTGGCTTTCAGGTAGGCCGTCTGGTAGGCTACCCATGAATAACACGTGGCGTGACTTTTGTTGAAGGCATAGGAAGCAAATGCGCGCCAGTCGTTCCATATCTTTTCAAGCACTTTCTCGTCGTATCCGTTCGCTTTTCCTCCTTCGATGAACTTGGGATACATGTGGTTCAGCTTGTCGATGAGCTTTTTGCCCATGGCTTTGCGTAGGGTGTCGCTCTCTCCGCGTGTGAAGTTCGCAATGACGCGTGAGAGCAGCATGACTTGCTCTTGATAGACCGTGATTCCGTATGTGTCTTTCAGGTATTTCTCCATGCATGGCAGGTCGTACGTGATGGGCTCCTCGCCATGTTTGCGTTTGATGAACTGCGGAATGTAGGCCATGGGGCCCGGGCGGTAGAGCGCGTTCATCGCTATGAGGTCTTCAAAGGTCGATGGTTGCAGCTCACGCAGGTATTTCTGCATTCCGGATGACTCGAACTGGAATGTGCCGACAGTCTGGCCGTCGCAATAAAGCTGGTAGGTGGCAGGATCGTCGATTGGAACTTTATCAATGTCCAGCTCGATGCCGAGGCTCATCCTGATATTTTCTACGGCTTCTTTGATGATGGACAGCGTCTTTAAGCCGAGAAAGTCCATCTTTATGAGGCCCGTCTCTTCGATAACGCTGCCTTCGTATTGCGTGCAGCGCAGTTTTTCGTGAGTATCCTTGTCTTCGGCTGTCGATATGGGGACCCAGTCGGAGATGTCGTCGCGGCAGATGATTGTGCCGCAGGCGTGCACGCCGGTGTTGCGGATGTTTCCTTCGAGCATCTTGGCGTAGCGTATCGTGTCGTGCAGGAGAACGTCGGACGACGCTTCGGCCTGCTGCAACTCCGGGATGGCGGCGATGGCGTTCGTCAGGTTCATCTTGGGCACCTTTCCGTCAGGCCCTTCGGGGAGGCGGTCGGGGATGAGCTTACACAGGCGGTTGCTGATGTCGAGGGGAAGTTTTTCGACGCGGGCCACGTCCTTGATGGCGAGCTTGGTGGCCATCGTTCCGTAGGTGATGATGTGCGCCACCTTCTCCTCGCCATATTTCTTAGTCACCCAGTTCAGCACACGTCCGCGACCGTCGTCGTCGAAGTCGACGTCGATATCCGGCAGGGAGATGCGGTCGGGATTGAGGAAACGTTCGAACAGCAGGTCGTACTTAATCGGGTCTATCTGCGTGATACCCAGACAGTAGGCTACGGCCGATCCGGCGGCCGATCCACGCCCCGGTCCCACTGAGACGCCGAGTTCGTTGCGTGCCACGTTGATGTAGTCCTGCACGATGAGGAAGTAACCCGGGAAACCCATAGTCTTCATGATGTGCAACTCGAAGTTGAGCCGTTCTTTCACTTCGTCGGAAAACGGTGTCGGGTAACGTTCGGCCGCCCGCTCATACGTCAGTTTGGCGAGATAGTCTGCTTCGAGCTTGATGCGGTAAAGTTTGTCGTAGCCGCCCAGCTTCCTGATTTTCTTCTCGGCTTCCTCTTGCGAGAGGACGACGTTTCCGTTTTCGTCACGGGTGAATTCGTCGAAGAGGTCCTGTTCCGTGAATTTCTTCCGGTACTCCTCTTCCGTGCCGAACTCCTCGGGAATATCGAAGTTGGGCATGATGGGCGCATGGTCGATAGTGTAAGTTTCCACCTTGTCGCATATCTCGCATGTGTTGGCCAGCGCTTCGGGCACGTCGGCGAAGATGGCGTTCATCTCGGCTTGTGTCTTGAACCATTCCTGCTTGGTGTAGAGCATACGGCTTGGATCGTTCAGTTCGCGGCCTGTCGATAGACAGATAAGCCGGTCGTGTGCCTCAGCGTTCTCCTCGTCGACGAAGTGCGTGTCGTTGGTACAGATGAGCTTCACTCCGTGCTTCCGGCTGAGTCCGATGAGTGCCTCGTTCACCCGTTGTTGCAGGGGAAAGGTCTCCCTGTTGGCGCGGATGGTCGGGTCGGTCACTTCGTGGCGTTGCAGCTCGAGGTAGTAATCGTCGCCGAATACTGATTTGAACCAAAGCACTGCTTTTTCGGCTTCTTCCATCTGTCCGCTGAGAATCTTACGGGGAATTTCACCACCGAGGCAGGCGGAGCTCACGATGAGCCCTTCCTTATAGCGTTCGAGGTCTTCGTGGTCGGTGCGGGGGCGCATGTAGAAGCCATCGGTCCATGCACGCGAAACGAGTTTTATCAGATTGTGATAGCCTTGTTCGTTCTTTGCGAGCACTACTAGATGCCATCCCGATTGGTCTTCGCGCGTCTCTTTGAGCGCTTTTCCCCGTCGGGCTACATACATTTCGCAACCGAATATCGGTTTGAATGCAAGGATGCGTTGCTGCTTTTCGATGGTCTTTCGCAGTTCCTCCTGTTCAGCGGGCTGCGCGTCGGCCAGTTTCGACTCTGCCTCGGCGATCACACCCTTGGCTTTCCCTTTCAACTTACCGACGTAGTTGAAGAACTCCTTGATGCCCATCATGTTGCCGTGGTCGGTGAGGGCCATGCCGGGCATCCCGTCTTTGAGGGCTTTGTCCACAAGTTTCGGCACAGCGGCCTGGCCGTCGAGGATGGAGTATTGGGAGTGGACGTGTAGGTGGACGTATTTTTCCATGCTTGGTGTCTTTTTCTGGTCACTTCAATTTTTCGCGCATTCGGGCCACGCGCTCCTCCATCTCGTCTGCGGGGAGGTCGGGGCGCAGTTCCTCAATCTGGCGACGCAGCTCGTCGATGGCAAGTTGGCGCAGCGCGGCTTTTCCGGCGCGCACTCCACTCTGGTAGTTGTGATAGGGCAAAAGATTGCGGTTATAGTTGCCGTCGCTCATTGTCGTATTTAATCTTAATAGGTGCGTTCGCCGAAGATGGAAGTGCCGATGCGCACCATGTTGCTTCCTTCTTCGACGGCGAGTCGGTAGTCGTGGCTCATGCCCCACGAGCGCAGATTGAAGTCTGCGTCGTTGGAGAAACGCGCGGCCTTCACTTCGCAATACAGGGCGTAGGCCGAAGCGAATTCGCGGCGGATCTGTGCCTCGTCGTCAGTTTGGGTGGCCATGCACATCAGGCCGCGCACTTTTACGTGCGGCAATCTGGCGAGTGTGTCGTCCGTGAGAAGCGTACGCGCCTCGTCGACGGTGAAACCGTATTTCGTCGCTTCGTCGGCTACATGCAGTTCCAACAGGCAGGGAACGGTGCGGCCGCAGCGTGCAGCCTGTTTCTCGATTTCGTCGAGCAGCCTGACGGAATCGACGGCATGGATGAGTGACACGTAGGGAGCAATGTACTTCACCTTGTTTGTCTGCAAGTGGCCGATGAAGTGCCACTCGACGTCAGACGGCATCTGTCCGCGTTTCTCCTGCATCTCCTGCACATGACTCTCACCGAATATGCGCTGCCCGGCATCGTATGCCTCGCGCAACGCCTCGACGGGATGGAATTTCGAGACGGCTACCAGTTCGATGCCCTTGGGAAGTGAGGCGCGTGTGGCAGCCAGGCGCTGTTGTAAGGGAGTGCTCATTTCAGTCTTCTATTTTTTTCAGATGTTCGGGCACAGCCTGCTGATAGTGGTAGACGTCCATGATGGGCGTTTCGGCCACCGACGAGATGACGTAGTCCATCATCGAGCCTTTCATGCCCTCATCGAGGCGTTTGATGGCACCGCGCAGATCGCTGGCCTGGACGAGGACGTTTTGCGACGTCTTCTTTTCGGCACCGCTTTTTTCGTCGAGGGTGACGAAAGTCAGTTTGCATTTGAACCAGCGGTCTGCCTCGTCGCCCGGCGTCTCGAAAAGCTCGGCGTAGCGGGCCCGTTTGATGTCTGCCACTTGGAACTCGCCCGTCATGAAGGGTGTCATCTCCTCGATAATGCGCTTTTCTGCTTCGGTAAAGTTGATGGCGTCGACCAGATAGGGTTCCGTCACCTTCTTCACCTGCCCGTTGTCCATCGTTTTCTCGTATTTGATTTTACATTCAAACCATTCGTTCATCATAGTTGCTGTCGTGAATTATCTGTTAGTATGAGTGGTAGGCCCGCCGGCTGTCCGGCCGCATCCGGTGATGCGGGGCTGAGGACGCCCGTAGAGCCATGCAAAGCTACATAACTTTTTCGGGACACGGGATGTGGAGCCTGCTTTTTTTAACGCTCTAACGGAGCCTTGTGCCGCCCTGTTCCGCCTTGTTCCCCACTCCGCCAGCCGTGAGCACAATGCAGTCCGTTTCAAGGGAGAGGCTGACAGGTTGCGGCGGTACAGTCCGGGATGGTTCCGGCCGCTGCAAGATGCGCGAGCTATACCGAACGGACAGGTCTCCCTGTACGTAGATGCCGTTTCTGCCTGCTATACCGGGAAAACGGTTCGAGGTCCGGACGGAAATAAGCTGGCTGGCAGAAATTACCGGCCGGCTGATTGGAACAACAGACCGGCTGACAGGGCCGACCGTCGGCCGTCACGTTTAGGCTCCCCCGCCCTGCCGATGGTCCACGCTGTATTGGAGCACGTCGTCAAGGGCGGACGAAAACTCCGGTGAGGAGGTTGGACATTTTTAGAAAAGTTGTAACTTTGCCCGGAATTGTTATCAATCTCACTGAAAATGCCACACATTTCAGCGCGTGCCATCGAGATGCCCGAGTCGCCTATCCGGAAACTCGCTCCCTTGGCCGCCAAAGCCAAAGACCGCGGCATCAAGGTCTATCACCTGAACATCGGGCAGCCCGACCTGCCTACCCCGCAAGTTGGCCTCGACGCCCTGCGTCACATCGATCGCCGCGTGCTCGAATACAGTCCCAGTCAAGGATTCCGCTCGCTGCGCGAGAAAATGGTGGGCTACTACGCCCGCTACGACATCCGCCTCACGGCCGACGACATCATCGTCACCTCGGGCGGGTCGGAGGCCGTGTTGTTCGCTTTTCTGTCGTGCCTCAACCCGGGCGACGAGATCATAGTGCCAGAACCGGCCTACGCCAACTATATGGCCTTTGCCATTTCAGCGGGTGCCAAGATACGCACCATTGCCACTACGATTGAAGAGGGATTCTCACTGCCGAAAGTCGAAAAGTTTGAACAGCTCATCAACGAACGTACGCGTGCCATTCTTATCTGTAACCCCAACAATCCCACGGGCTACCTTTATACGCGTCGCGAGATGAACCAGATTCGTGACCTTGTGCGTAAGTATGACCTTTATCTTTTTTCAGACGAGGTGTACAGGGAATTCATCTACACGGGATCTCCCTACATTTCGGCCTGTCACCTCGACGGCATCGAGCAGAATGTCGTCTTGATCGATTCCTTTTCGAAGCGTTACAGCGAGTGCGGCATCCGCATAGGCGCCCTCATCACGAAGAACGCCGAGGTGCGTCAGGCTGTCATGAAGTTCTGTCAGGCACGGCTTAGCCCTCCTCTCATCGGACAGTTGGTGGCCGAAGCGTCGCTCGACGCACCGGATGAGTACACACGTGAGGTCTACGACGAATATGTGGAGCGCCGCAAGTGTCTCATCGATGGGCTCAACCGTATTCCGGGCGTCTACTCCCCTATACCGATGGGCGCTTTCTACACGGTGGCCCGCCTGCCTGTCGACAGCGCCGAGCGGTTCTGTGCTTGGTGCTTGGAAGAATTTGAATATGAAGGGCAGACCGTCATGATGGCGCCGGCCTCAGGGTTCTACACCACACCCGGCGCCGGTACGGACCAGGTGCGCATAGCCTATGTCCTGCGGAAAGAAGATCTCGAACGGGCGCTCGTTGTCCTGCGTAAGGCTCTTGAAGCCTATCCCGGGCGCATCGAATAAAACGTTTGCGGCATGAACCTTCCTTTCTTCTTGGCCCGCCGTTTCTACAAAAATCCCGGAAAAGGCAAACACATCTCTGGGACAACCCTGCACATAGCAACCGCCGGCGTGGCAGCAGGGCTGGCCGTAATGATTATTTCGGTCTGCGTCGTGCTTGGCTTCAAGGGTGAAATCCGTTCCAAAGTCATCGGGTTCGGCGCACACATCGAAGTGCTCGACATGAACGCCGTGGGGCAGCCGCAGTACTTTCCAGTCCGTCCGTCCGACAGTCTGATCAAACAGTTGGAGCGCACTGAAAACGTGCATCACGTGCAGCGCGTTTCGATGACGACTGGCTTGCTTAAAACCGACGAGAATTTCCGGGGCATCAGCCTGAAAGGCGCAGCGGAAGAATATGACACCACGTTTCTTGCCTCCTACCTTGTCGAGGGTAACCTGCCCCGTTTCTCAGCCAGTGATGCCTCGGGCGATATTCTGCTTTCTCGGCAGCAAGCCGACGCTCTGGGGCTTCGGGTAGGCGACCGCGTATATGCCTACTTCTTTGACCAGACACTGAAAATGCGGCGTTTCAGAGTGTCGGGCATCTATCAGACCAATTTGGCGCAGTTCGACAAGAATCTGGTGTTTACGGATTTGAAAACGGTCAACCAGTTGAACGGCTGGGAACCGGGCCAGTGCGGCTCGCTCGAACTGCAAGTGAATGATTACGGCCGACTCGATGAGACGAACAGTCGCGTGTCCCGCCTTATCGCCGGACAGGTCGGGTTGGGCACCGGCGTGTGCGCGTCATACACGATCGAAGAACTGTATCCCGGTATTTTTGACTGGCTCAGTCTGCTCGACATGAACGTGTGGGTCATTCTCTTCCTGATGGTCTGTGTGGCGGGAGTGACGATGGTGAGCGGACTGCTCATCATCATACTTGAACGGACGTCTACAATCGGTCTGCTCAAAGCGCTCGGAGCCGACAATACAATGATCCGCGCGACGTTTATCCACTTGTCCGTGCTCATCATCGTGCGTGGCTTGATCGTGGGCAACGTTATCGGTCTCGGCCTCGTCGGTCTGCAAGCCGCGTTCGGCTGGGTGCGGCTTGATCCGGCCAATTACTACGTGGACAGTGTTCCTGTGCTTGTCAACGGATGGTATGTTCTTGGGATAAATGTAGCCACGCTTGTCGTGACGACGCTATCGCTCCTTGCGCCGAGCTATCTCATCTCACGCATCCAACCGGCCAAGGCCATCCGTTTCGATTGAGCCGACTGGCTGCGACATGTTGCTTGGTCGCATGACGCTCCAGTGGCAGGGCGCAGTTGTCCATTACGCTTGCAGACACATCCTATATGAAGCGGATTTCAGTTATATGGAAGGAAAAGACTGCGTATTCTTGCGGATTTATTCGTTTGTTACATCAGGATTTCTTATCTTTGCACCGCAATTCAGCCGACGGGGTGTAGCGCAGTCCGGTTAGCGCACCTGGTTTGGGACCAGGGGGTCGAAGGTTCGAATCCTTTCACCCCGACAGGAATAGGCAGCCGCTTCCCATTTCTCATGGGAGGCGGCTTTTCTTGTTTTCCTTTTTCACACTTTCTGTGATCCCTTTTCTGTCTCTTGACGAGACTGCACGCTTCGACGGGGCGGATGGCTGTTCCGTGCTGTCAGCCGGACAGAAAAAGCAAGTCGGCTGACAGAAAATGTGGTCAGCCATACCGTTTTTCCGGTCAGCCGTTCTGGCGAAATATCCAGTCGCAATGGTTCTTCCAAGTGTTTCTCCCATTATTCAGGACAGTATGAAAAAAGCGCCGTAGCCTCTTGGCTACGGCGCTTTTTCTGCGGAAAGTGAGGGATTCAAACCCCCGGTACGGTAAAACCGTACAGCGGATTTCGAGTCCGCCCCGATCGATCACTCCGGCAACTTTCCTTTTTGAATCGGGTGCAAAGGTAGGCTTTTTTTGAATACCGGCCAAATTTACGCCCGCTTTTCTGCTATTTTTTCTTGTAACGCTTGTTCAGGCCGTTCACTACATCTGTCGTGATGTCCATGGCTGGGTCGGCGTAGAGGATGTTGTCGCCAGCTTTGCTCAGTATGATGCTGTATCCCTTCTGCTTGTTGTAGTCGCGCAGGAAGCTTTGTATGCTGTCGCGCATGATTTGGTTATACTTCTGTTGCTCTTTGTCGAATTTCACGGTCAGCTCTTCTTGCAGCTTCTGCAACTCCTCTTGTTGCTTTTGCAGACGGGCCTGCGCCTTTTGCCCTTCTTCTGGCGTGTAACCGCCTTGTTGGGCTTTCTGCTGGAAGGCGACGACGTCATTTTGCAACTTCTGCATCCGGCTGTTGATGGTGGCTTGGTAGTTTTCGCTGCGTTTGGTGAGCTCAAGGGTGTATTCCTTGCAGAACTCGTACTGTGTCATGAGGCTGTCGACTTCTATGTAGGCTATTTTCGGCGCACCTGTCGTGGGGACTCCGGCTTTGGGCAGGCCCGTGCCTTTGACTTTGGAGGCTTCGTCTTTCCCGCTGTTTCCACAGGCTGTCAGTGCGATAAGCAATGCCGTGCTGCATGCAACTTTCGTGATGGTGTAGATCTTATTCATAGGTTGTAGGCTTATTCGTTTCTTTGGCTGACGCTTTTCTCTTGCACTGCGTGCTTGTTGGGCTGCCTTAACTCACGGTCGAACGATACGGCACAATGTATGCCTTTTTCGTTCAGCGCTTTGTTTCCGTCAATGTGCGTGTGCACAAAACCACGGCGGAAAAAGAGCCTTACGGACAGGAGTACAACCCCGACTGCAATAATTAACAAAGCAGAAAGAAGAGCTTGCCACATTATTTCTTAATTTTGTGCGGCAAAGATACTGCATCTCGGCAATGTAGCTCCAAAGCCGGTCACTATTTTAACGCATAATTCCGATTTATTAAGAAACAACAAAGATAATAACAGTATGGAAACAACAGCCCTTCAACCCAAAGCTGTGTTCGACTGCTTTGCGCAAGTCAACCGTATTCCGCGCCCGTCGAAGCGCGAAGAGAAAATGATCGAGTTTCTCAGAAGTTTCGGCGAGCGGCTCGGATTGCCGACGAAAGTGGACGAAGCCGGCAATGTGCTGATCTCAAAACCGGCCACGCCCGGCTTCGAAAACCGCAGGACTGTGGTATTGCAGAGCCATATGGACATGGTTTGCGAAAAGAATGCAGATTCGACGTTTGATTTTATGAAAGATCCCATCGAGTCATATGTTGACGGCGAGTGGCTCAAAGCCAAAGGCACTACACTCGGAGCGGACGATGGCATAGGCGTGGCCATGCAGATGGCTTTGCTGCAAGCCACCGACGTCCCCCACGGACCGATTGAGTGCCTTTTCACGCGTGATGAAGAAACGGGACTCACTGGCGCCGCAGCGTTGAAACCGTGTTTCATGACGGGCGATTATCTCATCAACCTTGACTCAGAAGACGAAGGCCAGATCTTTGTGAGTTGTGCTGGCGGTGCACGCACGAGTGCCGAGTTCGATTTCACGGAAGTACCTGTTCCTGAGGGCTATTTCGGTTTCCGTGTCGAGGTGAAAGGGCTGACGGGTGGCCATTCGGGTGATGACATTAATAAAAAGCGCGCCAATGCCAACAAACTCCTAGTCCGCTTCCTCCTGGACGCATTTAAGAAATATGATCTCTACCTTGTTGACATCCAGAGTGGCGGCCTGCATAATGCCATTCCGCGCGAAGGTTTTGCCGTCTGTGCCGTACCGATGGCAGACAAGGAACAAATTCGTGTAGACCTCAATCTGCTGGCTGCAGCAGTGGAGGAGGAATACAGCCGCACTGAGCCCGCAGTGGCATTCGTTCTCGAAAGCGCACCGGCAGCCGGCACAGCCATAGACAAGGATACGACGCGGCGCCTGCTCCTTGCCCTGCAAGCGATGGATAACGGAGTATTCGCCATGAGCCAGGACCTCGACTGGTTGGTCGAGACTTCATCGAACCTTGCCAGTGTGCGCAAGGAAAGCGGAAAGATAGTCATCAATAGCAGCCAACGCAGTAGTGTGGCCAGCGCCCGGGAAAACATGAGCGCAACTGTCCGCGCGGTCTTTGAACTGGCTGGAGCGCACGTCGTCACGAACGAAGGTTATCCGGGATGGAAGATGAATCCCAACAGCGCTTTGTTGAAAGTTGCCGTTGACAGCTACCGCCGTCTCTTTTCGGCCGAGCCGAAAATCCTGGCCATACATGCAGGGTTGGAATGTGGACTGTTCAGCGAGAAGTATCCCCATCTCGACATGATCAGCGTCGGTCCTACGCTTCGCGGCGTGCACTCTCCCGACGAGCGGCTTCACATCCCGTCTGTTCAGAAAGTGTGGGATCATTTGCTTGACATGCTGGTGAACATTCCGACTGCCTGATCTCTGCCTATGAAACGGTCACTCTGCCTGTGGGCCTGTCTGTTGTTGCTGTCTGGCGTAGTCTCGTGTATGGACGATGAAGATTTCAGTACGTCGCCTTCCGACCGGCTGGTTTTCTCAACCGATACTGTTTCTTTCGACACGGTCATCAGCGGTGCGCCGACAAACACGCGGACTTTCATGGTTTATAATCACGGTGAAAAGGCCCTGCGCGTCAGCCGCGCCTCTCTTGGCCGAGGTGCCGCTTCCCCGTTTCGTGTCAACGTCGACGGCACGTTTCTCGAAGGCGGACAAGCTGGCGATTTTGAGATTTATGCCCGCGACAGCATCCGGGTATTTCTTGAAATGACGGCACCCGTGAGCGACAGTGATGTGCCTGTGGCTGTCGAAGACGACCTCATATTTCAGCTCGAAAGCGGTCAGACGCAGTCCGTGCATCTCGTCGCTTACGGGCAGGACGTCATCTTGATGCGCGGGCAGGTATTCTCTTCCGACACGACACTTTCTGCGCAAAGACCTTATCAGGTGATGGACAGCCTCGTCGTGGCCGAAGGCGCCACGCTGACCCTTGCCGCGGGCACACGGCTGCTTTTTCATCCAGATGCCAGCCTGATTGTCCGTGGTACTGTGCTGGCTGAAGGGGTGCTGGGTGACGAAGTCATGATGCGAGGCGACCGCATGGGCAACATGTTCACTGACCAGCCTTACGACCTCATTCCCGGGCAGTGGGGCGGCATCGTGCTGACAAGCACGAGCTACGGCAATCACTTCAATTACTGTGACATTCACAGCGGCAGTTTCGGTGTTCGTTGCGATTCGTCGGACGTTAACCGTGAGAAAGTACGGATCGAGAACAGCGTGCTCCACAACATGCAGGGCGACGTCCTTTCTGCCACATCGTCAAGTGTGTTTGTCGGCAATTCACAGTTGACCAATGCTGGCGGGAATTGTGTCACGCTTTTGGGAGGACGTAGCCGTTTTGTACATTGCACCATTGCCAATTTCTACGCTTTTGCCGGCGGCCGTGGCGTCGCTTTGGCATATTCCAACACAGCTGGTGGAACAGACTACCCTCTTCATCAGGCCGACTTCATTAACTGCCTGATCACAGGATACAGCGACGACGAAATCATGGGCACGTCGAAAGACGACAGCGAGACTGTGGCTTTCAATTACTTTTTCAGCCATTGTCTGCTCAATACACCCGAGCTTGTCGATGAGCGCGTCGTGGCGTGTCTTTGGGACAACGATGAGGCAGACGTGTGCCGTGAGCAGAATTTCAATCCTCCTTTCGACATCGATCGCCTCAGTTTCACATTTACCCTCGACAGCCTCTCGCAAGCGCGGGGACATGCAGACGCCATAGCCAGCCGCCAATACTTCCCTACCGACCGCCTTGGCCGCGACCGTCTGACCGACGGCCTGCCTGACATCGGTTGCTACCAATTCATCCCTCACAACGAACCCTGATGCCCACACCGACTCAAAGAAACAAACCCGAATACAAGAAACTGCAACCAGAGGATCTGGGCCACCTGCAACCCCAAGCGCCAGATATTGAGAAGGCCGTACTCGGTGCCCTCATGATTGAAAAAGACGCTTATGCCAAGGTCTGCGAGCTCCTTCGCCCTGAAAGTTTCTACGAACACCGCCACCAACTCATCTACGAAGCCATCCAACAACTCAGCATTGAGGATAAGCCAGTAGACATCCTCACCGTGACCGAGCAGCTTCGTGCCAACGGCCACTTGGAAGACGCTGGCGGCCCTTTCTACGTCACACAGTTGAGCGGCCTCGTGGCTACGGCGGCCCACATCGAGTATCATGCGAACATCATCGCCCAGAAATACTTGGCTCGCGAACTCATTACCTATGCGAGCAGTATTCAGACTAAGGCCTTTGACACCACTCAGGATGTAGACGAACTCATGCAGGAAGCTGAGGGCAATCTTTTCGCCCTTTCGCAGCACAACATGAAGCGAGACTATACCCAGATTGATCCCGTCATCGGTGAGGCTTACAACATGCTCCAAAAAGCTGCCGCCCGCAGTGACGGTCTGAGTGGCATAGCCAGTGGTTTCAAAGAACTCGACAGCATCACTGGCGGATGGCAGCAGCCAGACCTCGTCATCATCGCAGCCCGCCCTGCAATGGGAAAGACGGCCTTCGCCCTGAGCATGGCTAAGCATATTGCCATTGACCAGAGGATTCCTTTGGCATTCTTCTCGCTTGAAATGTCGAACGTGCAACTCGTCAACCGCCTTATCTCGAACGTCTGCGAAATCAAGAGCGACCAAATCAAGAGTGGCCAACTTAAACCCTACGAGTGGGGCCAGCTTGACTACAAAATAAAGGACATGATCGGCGCTCCGCTCTACGTCGACGACACACCGTCGCTTTCGGTGTTTGAACTCCGTTCGAAGGCTCGCCGGCTTGTGCGTGAATGCGGGGTGAAGATCATCATGGTCGACTACCTGCAACTCATGAACGCGTCGGGAACGCGCTTCGGCAGCCGTCAGGAAGAAGTCTCCACCATCAGCCGTTCGCTCAAAGGCCTGGCCAAGGAGCTCGAAATCCCGATTCTTGCGTTGAGCCAGCTCAACCGTGGAGTTGAGGGACGCGAAGGAGAAGACAAGCGTCCACAGCTGAGCGACCTGCGCGAATCGGGCGCAATTGAGCAAGACGCCGACATCGTCCTGCTCATCCACCGTCCCGAATACTATCACATCTATGCAGACAAGAACGGGCGCGACCTTCGAGGCAAGGCCGAAATAATCATTGCCAAGCACCGTAACGGCGCTGTGGGCAACCGGCTGCTTACGTTCAAGGGCGAGTTCACCCGTTTCCAGGATCCCGACGAAGACACCGTCAGGACCTTCTCTGCCAATTCTGGCGATGCGTCCGGGCAACCTGCTGACAGTTTCATTGACATCAATGCCGCTCCGCCTGCCGGCTCTCCCTTCGACGGGCTGCCGCCCGGAGGCGAACCGCCCTTCTGAGCTGTTTGACAAAAATGCGTATGGATATCCAAGTCCCGTCTGTATCCCTCGTGATAGGAACTGGCGGGGCTTTCGTATGTCCGTTTAATGAATGGAAAAAGAGAACCAGCCGGAATAAAGACAGACGCACAGGTATTCTGCCTGTGCGTTGTGTTATGCTCTTCTGTGTGAGTAAGGTTCGCAAGACAAGTCCGCTGATTGGAAGCATAAGTCGCCGGCTCGCAAACACGAGTCGGCGACTCAGAATAACTGTCGCTGCGGCCGGACATCCCGTAGCAGCGCCGCGAAAGACGTATCAGTTTGCCCCCGCTTCTTTCGTCCGGTATTCGCCCGGCGTCAGGCCTGTCTTCTTCTTGAAAATACGGTTGAAGTGCTGCGGATATTGGAATCCGAGTTCATAGGCTATTTGGCTCACGGTCTTGTTGCTGCCAGCCATCAGTTCTTTTGCCTTGTCAATGACCCTGCCTTGTATGAGGTCTTGCGCCGTGCGGCCGGTTTCTTTTTTGATCAAGTCGCCGAAGTAGTTGGGCGAGAGGAACACATGCTCTGCGAAATACTTCACCGTGGGCAGGCCCTCGGTTTGGGGACGGCCGGCGGCGAAATAGTCGTCCATGAGAGCCTCGAACTTGGCCAGCACGTCGCGGTTTGCTGCCTCACGTGTAACGAACTGCCGTTCGTAGAAGCGCATGCAGTAGTCCAGAAGCAGTTGGATGTTGCGTGCGATGAGGCGCCGGCTCAGGCGGTCGATGGGATGGTTGAGTTCCATCGCTATCTTGTCGAGGCAGTCTTGTATAATTTGTCGTTCATCTTCCGACAGGTGGAGAGCCTCGTTCGACGAGTATGAGAAGAATGAATACGACTTGATTTCCTGTCCCAGGGAGGTACCTTTGATAAGGTCGGGATGGAAGAGCAGCCCGATGGCCTTGGGGCTTGCGCCGTCGGTCATCTTCACGCTGGCTACTTGTCCCGGTGCGAAGCTTACAATGGTGCCTTCGGCGTAGTCATAGGTCTGGCGGCCGTATCGTATGTCTCCGCATTTCGTGTCTTTGAGAAAGAGGGCATAAATGCCGTAATTGAACGTGAAACTTGTCGGGAACTGTGTGGATTCGTTCAGATTGACGACGTTCACTAAGGGATGGCGTGTTTCGAGTCCGAAGAAACGGTTATACGTGTCGACGGAGTCGATGTGGATGATTTCTGTCATAGGAGCACGTGTTTCTTTGCTGCGAATATACGAATAATAAAAAGGAAAGCGCGAGCCATAGCGGTCGTAAACAGTAAAAAAGTTACTATCATCAGTAATTTGTTTATTCTGCGGACTGTCTTGCCTGTCTCTGCTTATGCGACACAGGACAAAATATCCACAGAAACACTCTTGAAATCCCACATAGCTATGACACTTGATTCTTTCCTTGCGCCTGAAATGCGTGCCCATACAGGCCCGGCCTCCATCAGGCTGGGATTTGGTGTGTGGGTCGGTGCGGGGTCCATTTTCTTGTCTGGTGTGACCGTGGGAGACCATGGTCGTCATCGGCGCCGGTGCTGTGATGGCCAAGGATGTGCAGCCTTGCACCGTTGTAGCTGTGTGTCTGCCGCCTAATCCGTCAACATCAATTGACTTGTCAGCCGTCCCGGTTCCGTCGCGCACCAGCCTGTGGGTAACTCGGCCAGGCCGGATGGCGTCCGTCCCTTCACGTGCAGACTGCAGCAGTGACAAGAAAAACGGTCACTACCGCAGTTCTTTCTGTCACTGCGTTCGTTTTTCCACGAAGCCAGTGCGGATTTCGCCTGCTGCATGAAAATTAGCCCGCCCCTGCGTCTGCAATCGACAGAAAATCGTAACTTTGTAGCCCGGTAACGTGTCGCTAAACCTGCCATACGTCACCGGAACATTGGAAAGTCCATTAGACCATGTCTTGCATCCTCCATATCGAAACGACGACGCAGGTGTGCTCCGTGGCCCTGAGCCAAGACGGCGCCTGCCTTTGTGAAGAAGTGAAAACCGATGGCCCGTCGCATGCAGCCTGCCTTGCAGGCTTTGTCGAGTCTGTCTTGTCGTTTGCCGACAGCCATGCTATTCCGCTCGACGCCGTGGCCGTCAGTTCCGGGCCGGGTTCATACACGGGACTGCGTATCGGTGTGTCAATGGCCAAGGGGATTTGTTATGGCCGCTCAGTACCGCTTATCGCCGTTCCGACGCTTGAGTTGCTCTGTGTTCCCGTCCTGCTGCGTCACGACGATTTGCCCGACGATGCCCTGCTCTGCCCGATGATTGACGCACGGCGAATGGAAGTTTACAGTGCGTTCTACGACCGTTCGCTCCGTCCCTTCCGCGCTGTGGGGGCCGACGTTGTCGCTCCGGGGACGTATGACAACATTCTCGACGTGCGCCCCGTCTGGTTCTTTGGCAATGGCGCGACCAAATGCAAACCTGTGCTGGAACATCCCAATGCCCATTTCATCGATGGAATCGACCCGATGGCGCGCTACATGTTCCCCTTGGCGGAAAAGGCCGTAGCCCTTGGACGCTACGAAGACGTGGCTTATTTTGAGCCGTTTTACCTTAAACAATTCGTTACCACCAAACCAAAAGACATACTGCATGGATTATAATACCCAACGCCCCAAACTTTTGCTCCCGGAATATGGCCGGATCGTTCAGGAGATGGTCGATTACGCCAAGACCTTGCCAGAAAAAACGCAAAGGCAGGCTTGCGCCGAAGCCATAGTCGGAGTGATGGCTAGTTTTGCCTCGGGGCGCCGGCAACAGCCCGACTTCTGGCATAAGTTATGGGACCATCTCGCCTTGATGGCCAATTATGAGCTCGATATTGACTATCCTTATGAGATAGTCCGTCGTACAGACCAGGCCAGACCGGCGCGTCTGCCCTATCCGCAGACCCGCATCCGCTATCGTCACTACGGCCATCTGATCGAAGAACTGACACGGAAACTCAAAGAGATGCCCGAAGGTGAAGAGCGTAGTCAGCTGGCGTGGCTTGTGGCCGGACAGATGCGTCGCAGCCTGAACGACTGGAACAAGGACGCACTCAGCGACCGCAAGGTAGCCGCGGACTTGGCCGCCTATACCGACGGCGTCGTGAGGATCACCGCAGACGAGTTGTCCGCGACGGCTACGGGGATGGTCCGCCGTATGAACCGCACGCGGCGTAACCGCCGTAATTTCTAACCCAGCCTGACAGATATGGCGTCGTTTTTGATTGAAGGCGGTCATGCGCTGACCGGAAGCATCACCCCGCAGGGAGCGAAAAACGAAGCCCTGCAAGTGATTTGTGCCACGCTTCTGACGTCTGAAAAGGTGCGTATTTCGGGCGTGCCTGACATCCTCGACGTGAACAATCTCATACAACTCTTGCGTGATATCGGCGTCAAGGTGACCCGGTACGGTCCGACTGACTATGAGTTCCAGGCCGACGGGGTCAATCCGGATTACCTTCAAAGCGAGGAGTTCCTGACGCGATGCACTTCGCTGCGCGGCAGTATTTTGCTGATGGGACCATTGCTGGCGCGCTTCGGTCGCGCGATTGTTGCGCAGCCCGGTGGCGACAAGATCGGACGCCGCCGGCTCGACACGCACTTCTATGGACTCGAACAGCTCGGTGCCCGATTTGCTTATGACGCCGGCCGCGAACTTTTCACCATCACGGCTGAAAAGCTGAAAGGTACATATATGCTGCTTGATGAGGCTTCAATTACCGGTACCGCCAATATCATTATGGCAGCCGTGCTGGCCGAGGGAACGACCGTTGTCTATAACGCGGCATGCGAACCTTATATTCAGCAGCTATGCCGCCTGCTTACAGCCATGGGGGCAAAGATAGATGGCATCGCTTCGAACCGCCTCACCATTGAAGGTGTCGGTTCCCTGCATGGTGCTGTGCACACCATCCTTCCGGACATGATCGAAGTGGGCAGCTTCATCGGCATGGCTGCCATGGTAGGCGGTGGCCTTACAATAAAGAATGTGGCCTACGATGAACTGGGCATCATCCCCGAAGCTTTCCGCCGGCTTGGCGTCCGGTTGGAACGGCAGGCCGACGATATATACATACCCGCCCAAGAGCACTATTGCATTGAGACATTCATCGATGGGTCATTCATGACGGTGGCCGACGCACCTTGGCCGGGGCTTACGCCGGACCTTATCAGCGTGCTCATCGTCGTTGCGACGCAGGCGTGCGGTTCAGTCCTGTTCCACCAAAAAATGTTTGAGAGCCGCCTTTTCTTTGTCGACAAACTTATAGAGATGGGTGCCCAGATTATTTTGTGCGATCCCCATCGCGCCGTGGTTGTCGGCCACGACCGGAAAATCAAGTTGCGTGCCCGGCGCATGGTCTCGCCCGACATACGCGCGGGAATAGCCCTGCTAATTGCCGCCATGAGCGCCGAAGGGACAAGCCGTATCGACAATGTGGAGCAGATAGACCGCGGATATGAACGTATCGAAGACCGTCTCAACGCGCTAGGCGCCAAGATCACCCGAATCGTATGATAAAGGACGAAGACGTTATTTTTATTGGCCGCATCACCAAGGCACGAGGCCTGATGGGCGAAGTTGAGTTCGAGTTCACGGACGACGTGTTCGACGATGGTTCAGCCGCCTACTTTGTCTGCGACTGTGAGGGGATTCTGGTCCCTTTCTTTTGGGAGGAATACCGCTTCAAGAATCATACGACGGCCATCGTGAAGTTCGAGCACATTGATAATGAGCAACAGGCCCGGCGTCTGGTAGGCGCGAAAGTCTTTTACCCTAAGTCCGCCCTACCCGATGATGTGGCCAAAACGCCGACAAGTTGGAAGCATTTCGTGGGCTACATCGTGCTTGACGCTCTGCGCCATCCTGTCGGGACGGTGAAAGAAGTTGACGAACGGTCGGCCAATATCCTCTTTACCCTCGAAAGGCCTGATGGCAGCGAGTTGCTCATCCCTGTCCACGAGGATTTAATCTGCGACTACGATGCGCGAGAACGAGTGCTCGTCATCGAAATTCCTGACGGCCTGTTGGCCTTAAATTAGCACTTTCCCCGATTTATGAACAAGAAGAAGCAGCTCACAGTCTTAGGGTCGACCGGTTCCATCGGCACGCAGGCGCTCGACGTCATCCGACAGCATCCTGACAAGTTTGAGGTGTACGCACTCACCGCCAATGTGAACGTCGACAAACTGGCCGCACAAGCGCGAGAGTTTCTCCCCGACAGTGTGGTTATTGCTGACGAAACGAAGTATGAAGCACTCAAAGACTCCCTTGCCGGTCTACCCGTGAAAGTTTATGCCGGTAGTGATGCCGTCGCCCAAGTGGCGGGTAGCCACGAAGCCGACATGGTGCTTGTCGCTTTGGTCGGTTTTTCTGGGTTGGCACCCACAATGGCGGCCATAGAGGCGGGGCGTGCTGTCGCTTTGGCTAACAAGGAAACTCTTGTCGTGGCCGGAGAGCTCGTTACAGAGGCTGCACTCAGGCACAACGCTCCGATTATCCCGGTCGACAGTGAGCATTCGGCCATTTTCCAATGTTTGGCCGGGGAGCCATACAGCAAGGTTGAGCGAATACTCCTGACAGCCTCGGGCGGTCCTTTCCGCCACAGCACGCCCGAAGAATTGCGCGGAGTGACCCCGGAACAAGCCCTGCGTCACCCCCGCTGGGATATGGGAGCCAAGATTACGATAGACTCGGCCACGATGATGAACAAGGGTTTTGAGGTGATAGAAGCCCGATGGCTCTTCGACGTGAAGCCTGAGCAGATTGAAGTGGTCGTCCATCCGGAGAGCATTGTCCACTCGGCTGTGCAGTTTGAAGACGGGGCAGTGAAAGCGCAGCTTGGCGTGCCCGATATGCGTGTGCCTATCCAATATGCTTTCACCTATCCTGCCCGCATTCCCTTACAGAGCGAGCGGCTCGACTTCTTCACCCTCGGTACACTTCACTTCGAGCGTCCTGATGTCGAGCGCTTCCCCTGTCTGGCCATAGCCTATGAGGCATTGCACAGGGGAGGCAACATGCCTTGCGTTGTCAATGCTGCAAATGAGGTGCTTAACCTTGCTTTTCGCCAAGGCCGCGTGGGCTTTTGCGACATCAGCACAACAATACGTAAAGTGATGGAACAGGCACCCTTTGAGCTTCACCCGACGCTTGACGATTATTTTGCCATAGACCGCGAAGTACGGTGCCTGACCGAAACATACCTATAACACAGACAAACTCCTATGGAAGTATTTCTCATCAAGGCCGCACAGTTGCTTTTGTGCTTTGCCATACTTGTCCTGTTGCACGAGGCAGGTCATTTTTTCTTTGCCAAACTTTTCAAGATCAGGGTTGAGAAATTCTGTCTTTTCTTCGATCCTGGTTTCACGCTCTTCAAGTTCAAGCCGAAGCATAGCGACACAACCTATTGCATCGGGTGGCTTCCCTTGGGGGGCTATGTGAAAATCGCCGGCATGATTGATGAGTCGATGGATACAGAGCAGATGAAACACCCACCCCAGCCGTGGGAGTTCAGGGCGAAACCGGCATGGCAGCGTTTCTTTGTGATGATCGGTGGCGTATTGGTCAACTTTCTGCTCGCCTTGTTCATCTACTCTATGGTGCTCTTTCATTGGGGCGATAGCTATATTCCGGTGCGTCACATGACGCATGGCTTCAAGTTCAATACAACAGCGCAGCAATATGGCTTCCGCGACGGTGACATTCTCATCGCCACAAACAAAGGCGATGTGGTGCGTTTTGACCGCAAATCGCTCGACCATGTTTATCGCGACCTGTCGGAAGCAACGTCGGCAACTGTCCTGCGTGGCGGCAAGGAAGTGACGCTCAGTCTGCCCGGCAACCTCAGCCTGCTTGACATGCTGAAAGAAGATCCACCCTTCATCAGTCTGCTTGCGCCCTCGCTTGTCGACAGCGTAATCCCCGGCAGTCCGGCGGCCAAGGCCGGACTGCGTGCGGGCGACCAAGTCGTGATGTTCAACAACCAAGCGATGACTACGTGGAACGAATATGCTGAAATCACAGGCCGGATGAACGACATTCTCATTTCAGGAAATCCAGCCGACAGTGCCCGTTTGCGTCACGCCGTCATAGCTTTCCGCCATGCCGGTTCGGCGAAGGTCGACACGGTCGCGGTGGAGATGACTTCACAGATGCAGATGGGATTTTTCATGGCTAACCCCTTGGCGGATTATAAGGTCGAGACGAAACACTATGGTTTCTTCGAGTCGTTTCCGGCAGGTGTGGCCTACGGCTGGCAAAAGCTTTCAGGATATGTCAGTGACTTACAGTATCTTTTCACGTCAGACGGTGCGAAGAGCATTGGCAGTTTCGGTGCCATCGGCAGCATGTTTCCGGCTGAGTGGCAATGGGATCGCTTTTGGGAGCTAACTGCCTTTATCAGTTTGATACTCGCATTCATGAATATCCTTCCTATTCCGGCGCTCGACGGTGGTCACGTGCTGTTCCTGCTCTACGAGATCATTTTCCGCCGCAAGCCGAGTGAGAACTTCATGGAGAAAGCACAAATCGTAGGTATGAGCCTTCTGCTTCTGCTGATGCTTTACGCTGTTTTCAATGATGCAGTACGGTTCTTGTTCTGACGGTCTCTGCCGACCATTGCACTACGTGTAGAATCTGTCAGTGAAATAGAAAATACAGTCAGCGCGATAGAAAGAACTATCGCGCTGACTGTATTTTCCTGATGCCCTCCCGTTTCAGGCGAAGGATTGGCTCGCTTAGCTAGACAACGGTTAGTGATGGGGAGCTTCGAGTTTGAAGCGGATGCGGAAGCTGTGCTTGTCCTCGTCCCAATTGGTGCCGAGAAGGACGAATCGCCCGATTTCGTGCGTATTGTTTACGTGTAGGCCGATGCAGGGACAGAGGTCGTAGTCGCCGATCCGCACAAGACGGATGGCTTCGCTGACGTTATCGGGCAGGCGGTCGGGCTGTACGCCAGCAGGCAGCTGGTCGATGGTCACGAAATCATAAGTTACTTCCATGCCTGATTGGATGAGGCGGTTCATCTCGTCGGCAATCCACGCTATCTGCTCGTCTGAGGGGCATGTCGGTAAGTCGTAACTGATTTTGCTTTTTTTGCGCTCAATGTGAGCATTGCGTGAGCGTTCACACCCGAATGTTTTGACCATCAAAGCGTTAAGCAGGTGTTCCGCCGTGTGCATGGGAGGGAACTCTTGTTTGTTGTGTCCGTTCAAAGCCGGAGTTTCTTCCATTAGAGTGACGTGTTAATGAGTTTCTTTAATAGTACTGTATAACAGATAGTTAAGTGCCTGTTTGACGGATTTTCCTGATGGTGGATGATACAGCAGAGGACGTCTGTCGCCGACCGCGAAAGTCTGTCCAGGCGTCCTCTGTTTCCGATTGTCTCGTTGCGTTGTTTTAATCTTTTTTGTCTACTTTCAGGCAGAGCTCTTCAAGCTGGCCGGGTTCGAGCAAGGAGGGAGCGTCGAGCATGACGTCGCGACCGGAGTTGTTTTTCGGAAAAGCAATACAGTCGCGGATGGAGTCGAGACCAGCGAAGAGTGAAACCCAACGGTCGAGACCGTAAGCCAAACCGCCATGGGGCGGTGCTCCATACTTGAACGCGTTCATCAGGAAACCGAATTGGGCTTGCGCACGTTCAGGCGTGAAACCGAGAATGTCGAAAATCTTGGCTTGCAGCCCGCTGTCGTGGATTCGGATACTGCCGCCTCCTACCTCGACGCCATTGCATACCATGTCGTAGGCATTGGCACGCACTTGTTCGGGATGCGTATCGAGCAAGGGAATGTCTTCGGGTTTCGGTGAGGTGAACGGATGGTGCATTGCCATAAGGCGTTGCTCCTCATCGCTCCATTCGAACATTGGGAAGTCGACCACCCAAAGCACGACGAACTTGTTTTTATCGCGCAGCCCGAGTCTGCTGCCCATCTCCAACCGCAGTTCGCAAAGTTGCTTGCGGGCTTTCATCGCGTCGGGGCCCGAGATGATCAGAATAAGGTCGCCTGGCTCTGCCTGCATAGCCTCACGCAGGTGGTTGAGCACCTCGGCTGAGTAGAACTTGTCGACGGAACTCTTCACGCTGCCGTCCTCTCCTACCCGGGCGTAAACAAGACCTTTGGCGCCGATTTGCGGACTCTTGACAAAGTCGGTGAGCTGGTCGAGCTGCTTGCGCGTGTAGCTTGCGCAGCCTTTGGCGCAGATACCGCCGATGTATGCGGCCTCGTTGAATACGCCGAATTCGCCAGTGCCTTTGAGCACATCCATCAGTTCGACGAATTCCATGCCGAAACGCATGTCCGGTTTGTCAGAACCGAAACGACGCATGGCCTCTTCCCACGGCATGCGGATGAACGGTGTGGGAAGGTCATAGTTCCGTATTTTCTTGAAAAGATATATGGCCATTTCTTCGAACAGCGAAATGATGTCGTCTTGCTCGACAAAGCTCATTTCGCAGTCAATCTGGGTGAATTCTGGCTGACGGTCTGATCGCAAATCCTCGTCCCTGAAACATTTTGCGATTTGGAAGTATCGGTCCATGCCGGCCACCATCAGGAGTTGCTTCAAGGTTTGCGGGCTTTGCGGTAAGGCATAGAACTGGCCGGGATTCATGCGTGAAGGCACGACAAAGTCGCGGGCTCCTTCGGGGGTCGACCCGACGAGTATCGGTGTCTCAATTTCGAGAAATCCTTTACTGTCGAGGAAGTTACGCACTTCGAGGCAGACTTGGTGGCGCAGTTCAAGATTGGCACGCACGTTTTCACGGCGCAGGTCGAGGTAGCGGTACTTCATCCGCAGGTCGTCGCCGCCGTCCGTGTTGTTCTCAATGGTGAAAGGTGGAGTCTCGGAGGCATTGAGTACCGTAAGTTTTGTCACGATTATCTCAACGTCGCCCGTAGGCATCTTGGGGTTCTTGTTGTATCGTTCGTTGACTTGTCCTGTCACTTGTATCACGTACTCACGACCGAGTTTATTGGCTGCATCACAAAGTGCAGCATCCGTTTCTTCGTTGAATACCAACTGTGTGATGCCGTAACGGTCACGCAGATCGACAAACGTCATTCCGCCCATTTTGCGGATGCGCTGGACCCATCCAGCCAAGGTGACTTCGGCACCTACGTCGTTGATGCGTAGTTCACCACATGTTTTCGTTCTATACATAACTGTCTTTATGTTTTTGTGCCGCCGGGTCGAGCCTTCGGTTGCACACATATGTTTTTATTATGTTATTCTGAGTCGCTGCTTCCGTATTCCTGCCAACTCTTGATTTCGAGTTCTTCGGGCTTGACGGTACAGAATGCGTAGATGAAAGCACTGGCCAGCCGAGCGTTTGTTATCAATGGGATGTTCAAGTCTATCGCTGCGCGGCGTATTTTGTACCCGTTGTCTAGCTCGCTGACGGTCAGATCTTTCGGTACGTTTACGACCATGTCGATCTTCTTTTCGTGAAGCATGTCGAGCGCTTGTGGAGTTCCTTCTTCACTGGGCCAGTAAACGAGCGTGTTGTCGATGCCGTTCTCTGTCAAGTATCGGCTTGTTCCGCCTGTGGCATAGAGATGGTAGCCATGCTTGACGAGCAACTTGGCAGCTTCAAGCATTTCGGCTTTCTGCTTGGCAGCACCTGTCGAAAGCAGGATGTTTTTTGCCGGGATGCGCTGTCCGACAGATAGCATGCTTTTCAGCAATGCAGTCCGTGAGTCTTCGCCTAGGCAGCCGACTTCGCCGGTCGATGCCATGTCGACACCAAGCACGGGATCGGCCTTTTGCAGACGGTTGAAAGAGAACTGGCTGGCTTTGATGCCCACATAGTCAAGGTCAAAGAGATTCTTGGCTGGCTTCTCGACGGGCAGCCCCAGCATGATGCGCGTGGCGATTTCGATAAGGTTTATCTTCAACACTTTGCTGACGAAGGGGAAACTTCGCGACGCGCGGAGGTTACATTCGATGACTTTGATATCGTTTTCACGCGCTAGGAATTGGATATTGAACGGACCACTGATTTGCAGCTCCTTGGCGATTTTTTTCGAGATCTTTTTGATGCGGCGTACAGTCTCGACATAGAGTTTCTGCGGCGGGAACTGAATGGTGGCGTCTCCGGAGTGTACGCCTGCAAACTCTATATGCTCACTGATAGCGTAGGCAATGATTTCACCGTTCCGGGCCACAGCGTCCATTTCGACTTCCTTGGCGTGTTCCATGAAGCGGCTTACTACGACGGGATGCTTTTTCGATACGTTAGCCGCCAGTTTGAGGAAGCGTTCAAGTTCTTCTTGGTTTGAACATACGTTCATGGCTGCTCCTGAAAGCACATACGAGGGACGTACCAATACGGGAAAACCGACCTTCGCAATGAATGCGTTGATGTCTTCCAGACTGGTCAGTGCGCTCCATTCTGGCTGATCGACGCCGATGCGGTTCAGCATTTCAGAGAACTTTTCGCGGTCTTCTGCATTGTCGATATGTTGTGCCGACGTGCCAAGCAGGGGGACGTGCTGCTCATCAAGGCGAAGGGCCAGGTTATTCGGGATTTGTCCGCCTGTCGATACAATCACGCCATACGGCATTTCGAGATCAAGAATGTCCATGACACGTTCGAACGTAAGCTCGTCGAAATACAGACGGTCGCACATGTCATAATCCGTGGATACTGTTTCCGGATTATAGTTGATCATGATACTGCGGTATCCCTCTTTGCGGATTGTGTTTAGGGCTTGGACACCGCACCAGTCGAACTCCACAGAACTGCCGATGCGATAGGCGCCAGAACCGAGCACAACGACAGAACGGTGGTCGTGCTCGAATTTGATGTCATGTGCGATGGCGCTGTATGTCAGGTAGAGGTAGTTTGTTTGTGCAGGATATTCGGCCGCCAGCGTGTCTATTTGTTTGACGTAAGGCACGATGCCGGCTTGCTTGCGGCGGTTGCGGACAAGGAGAATGGCTTTCTCTATCTCCATGTCTTTTTCCATACCCAGCGCACGGGCTATCTGGAAGTCTGTAAAGCCTTGTTGTTTGGCTTTAAGGAGCAATTCGTTGCTGAGCACATTGATATTGAGACACGCATGTAGCTCGCTGTCAGTCTGATGGATGTTATTCAGTTTTTGGAGGAACCAGCGGTCTATTTTTGTCAACTCATGGATTTTCTCAATGGAGTATCCTTGTTCCATGGCTTTGGCAATGACGAAAATTCGTTTGTCGGTGGGTTCCTGCAATGCCTCGTCGACATTGTCGATGCGGAGTTCCTTGTTGTCGACGTAGCCGTGCATTCCCTGGCCAATCATGCGGAGTCCCTTTTGGATGACTTCCTCGAACGTGCGGCCGATGGCCATGACTTCGCCGACGGACTTCATGCTCGACCCCAACACGCGGTCGACGCCGCGGAACTTGCCTAAGTCCCAGCGGGGGATTTTGCAGACAACGTAGTCCAAGGCCGGTTCGAAGAACGCACTGGTCGTTTTTGTCACGGAGTTCTTCAAGTCAAACAAACCGTAGCCCAAGCCCAGCTTGGCGGCTACAAAGGCCAACGGATAGCCCGTGGCTTTCGATGCCAGGGCCGACGAGCGGCTCAGACGGGCATTCACTTCGATTACGCGGTAGTCATCGGAGTCTGGGTCAAACGCATATTGTACATTGCATTCGCCGACTATACCGACATGACGCACGATGCGGATGCTCAGCTCACGTAGTTTGTGGTAGTCATGATTGTTGAGGGTTTGTGAGGGAGCTATGACAATGCTCTCGCCTGTGTGGATGCCGAGCGGGTCAAAGTTCTCCATGTTGCATACGGTGATGCAATTGTCATAGCGGTCGCGAACCACTTCGTACTCAATCTCTTTCCAACCTTTGAGGCTCTTTTCAACCAATACTTGCGGAGAGAACGAAAAAGCTTTCTCGGCGAGGCGGTTAAGTTCTTCTTCATTGTTGCAAAAACCAGAACCGAGTCCACCGAGTGCATAGGCAGCACGGATGATGATCGGGTAGCCCAGTTCCTTGGCAGCCTTGCGGGCCTGTTCGATGTTCTCACAGGCTTCGCTCTTGATGGTCTTTACATTTATCTCGTTGAGTTTTTCAACGAAGAGTTCCCGGTCTTCGGTGTCCATGATGGCTTGTACGGGTGTTCCGAGCACCTGCAAGTCATATTTTTTGAGGATTCCGCTTTTGTATAGTTCCACGCCGCAGTTCAGGGCCGTCTGTCCGCCGAATGCGAGCATGATGCCGTCGGGGCGCTCTTTGTCGATGACTTTCTCTACGAAGAACGGCGTTACCGGGAGGAAGTATATCTGGTCTGCCACACCCTCACTGGTCTGCACGGTGGCAATGTTGGGGTTGATGAGGACAGTGGTGATGCCTTCTTCTTTAAGAGCCTTCAAGGCCTGTGAGCCGGAATAGTCGAACTCCCCGGCTTCACCGATTTTCAGTGCGCCTGACCCTAAAAGCAGTACTTTACGTATTTTGTTCTCTTTCATTTCTGGCAATGTTTGTCGCTGGTACGTTGATTTCGTAGATAAAGGTTAGAGCAATTTGACGAAGTCGTCGAAGAGGAATTCGGTATCGACAGGACCGCTGCATGCCTCGGGGTGGAATTGTGCGCTGAACCAAGGATTGGTCTTGTGGCGTACTCCTTCGTTCGAGCCGTCGTTCATGTTGATGAAGTAAGGCTCCCAGTCGGCCGGAAGGGTCTTGCTGTCAACTGCGTAACCGTGATTCTGGCTCGTGACGAAGCATCGTGTGCTTCCGACCATGCGCACGGGCTGGTTGTGACTACGGTGTCCATACTTCAGTTTGTATATGGATGCGCCTGCTGCCTTTGAGAGGAGTTGGTTACCCATGCAGATTCCCATGCAAGGGCGGACGTTCGGGTTGGACAGGAACTTTCGTATGTTTTCCACTGCCTCGACACATGTGTCGGGGTCGCCCGGGCCGTTGGCCAGAAAGAGACCGTCGAATTCCATGTCGTTAAAGTCGTAGTTCCACGGCACGCGGATCACCTCGACGCCGCGATTGATGAGGCAACGTATAATGTTGTGTTTTACGCCGCAATCAACGAGCACTACCTTTTTGCCTGAACCTTCGTTGTAACGGATGATTTCCTTGCATGAAACTTTTGCTACGTAGTTCACACCGCTGTACTGGGCCGTCGGGATACGGTCTGGATCGTCGTCGAAGATGATTTTGCCCATCATCACGCCGTGTTCGCGCAGAGTCTTAGTCAGTTCGCGCGTGTCAATGCCTGTGATGCCGGGCACTTTCTCACGTTTCAGCCAGTCGGCCAGGCTTTCGACCGCATTCCAATGACTGTATTCCTGGCTGTAATCGCTGACAATGATGGCCGACGCGTAGATACGGTCACTTTCCATGAACGTGGCTAAACCGTTCGGCTCCATCGTGAAAGGCGGGACGCCGTAGTTGCCTACCAGCGGATAGGTCAGCGCCATCAGCTGGCCAGCGTAAGAGGGATCGGTCAGGCTCTCTGGATAGCCCATCATGGCAGTATTGAATACGACTTCACCGGCTACGGGTTCCTCATAGCCGAATGACTTGCCATGAAAGCGGCTTCCATCATCTAAGATTAACGTTACATTTCTCATTTCGTACGGTTTTTGTTCCCGCCCGGTTTTGGATGTCTCGGTCAGGCTTATGTGGTTGGATGGGTTTAACTCTATGTTAGCGCGTTTGTTTCTGATAAGTTTGCTCGAAGTAGTCGATGAAAGCCTGGTTGACTTTCTTGTTCCCGCCGGGTGTTGGGTAGTTGCCGCTGAAATACCAGTCGCCCGGACTGTGGGGGCAGGCCTTGTGCAATCCGTCGAGTGACTGATAGACTATGCGTATTTCCGACTTGACTTCTGTGGGACGGAGCATTTCTGCCATTTTTGCCGAAATTTCTTCCTGGGTGAAGTCTTTGTAGATGTCGGTGACATAATTGACCACTTCTTCCTTGGGCTTGTTTTGCTGTGCCTTGCACTTTTCGTATGTGTCGACGATGAGTTGTTGCTCACCGCGGTCTTTTAGCAACTCGATAGCGGCTTTGAACGCGATGAACTCGTCCATTCTTGCCATGTCGATGCCGTAGTAGTCCGGGAAACGGACTTGTGGCGAGGAAGAGACGATGACGATGCGCTTGGGATGCAGGCGGTCGAGAATGCGGATAATGCTTTCGCGGAGGGTCGTGCCGCGCACGATGCTGTCGTCTATGATGACCAAGTTGTCGACATGGGGGCGCAGGCTGCCGTATGTGATGTCATAGACGTGTGCGGCAAGGTCGTTGCGGCTGTTTCCTTCGGCGATGAACGTGCGCATTTTGATGTCTTTCCAAGCCACTTTTTCCGCCCGTATACGGCGGCTGAGGATGCGGTGAAGCTCGTCGTCGCTGATGGAGCCTTCTAGGGCGCGTATAGCTTTGATTTTTTCTTGGTTCAGGTAGTCGTCCAACCCTGACGCCATACCGTAGAACGCGGCTTCGGCCGTATTGGGAATGAACGAGAATACAGTGTGGTCGATATCGCCGTCGATAGCGTCAAGTATGGCCGGCACGAGCAGGCGTCCCAGCTCCTTGCGTTCGCGGTAGATGTCGCAGTCGCTGCCGCGGCTGAAATAGACGCGTTCGAATGAACAGGCTTCGTAGTTTTTTGCCTCAATGATTTGCTCGGTGTGCATGTCGCCTGCCTTGTTGACGAAGATGGCTTCGCCTGCTTTCAGTTCGTGCACCTTGTCGGCATCAAGGTCGAGCGTGGTCTGGATGACGGGCCGTTCGGAGGCAAGCACCATGATTTCATCGTCCTTGTACCAAAATGCCGGACGTATGCCCCAGGGGTCGCGCATGGCGAACATCTCGCCGCTGCCGGTCACTCCGCAGAACACGTAACCGCCATCCCAGAGCGGCGCCGAGGTCCGTAACACATTGGCCAGGTTGATGTGGTCTTCGATGTAATAGGTGATGTCTGTTCCAGTCAATCCGGCCCGCATGGCTTCGTTGAAGAGACGCTCACTCTCGCGGTCAAGTCGGTGGCCGACCTGTTCGAGCATGATGTAAGTGTCGGAATACATTCGGGGATGCTGACCGTTGGCTGCAATGCTGTCGAAGATTTCGTCGACGTTCGTCATGTTGAAATTGGCGCAGATGCAGAGGTTCTTGGCCCGCCAGTTGTTTCGGCGCAAAAAGGGATGGACATAAGAAAGGCCACTCTTCCCGGTTGTGGAATACCGGAGGTGGCCCATATAAATCTCACCAGCAAAAGGGAGATGGCGGCTGGCATAGGCAGCGTCGGACAATTGCCCCTTCGGGATGTCCTTGAAACGTCCGTGCACGTTGGCGAAAATCTCTTGAATGGCGCCCGAGCCCAATGCCCGCTCGCGGAACATGTATTCCTCGCCGGGTGCGGCTTGCATCTTGACGCAGGCAAGCCCCGCTCCCTCTTGGCCGCGGTTGTGCTGCTTCTCCATCATGAGGTAGAGCTTGTTCAAGCCATACAGCCACGTTCCATATTTTTGCTGGTAGTATTCAAGCGGTTTCAGCAGCCTTATCATGGCTACACCGCACTCGTGTTTTAGTGGTTCCATCCTTGATCGCAGATTTTCTGGCAAAAGTAGCAAAAAAAGCTGACTTACAGTTAAGCCTATGGAGAAAAACGACCGACAAAATCGTCGCTGCGACCATTTGGCGTACCAACCGAGGGGCCGGAAACGGGAACTATTTTCGTAAATTCAGTCGCAGTGACAGACGGAACGGAAGCAACTGCCGTCCTGGCGGGGACGGCAGCCATAGCCGCTCCATAGTGGATTAGGCGCCCAGCGCGCTCGTCGGGCAGGTGGAACCGGCGGTTCACGTATCCCACATTAATTAATATATAAAGTCACGCGACAAGACGTTTTGCAGTCTTGCCTGTCAGTGATTACACAAAATAACAGTTTTTTTTGTGCCTCAGTTTTGCATATTCAAAATCTTTTGAGCAAATTTGCAAGAAGATTAATCTTAACATCTCAATATCATGGAAAAGAACCAATCGCCCCTTTGCGGACTGAAAAGAGAAGACTTCCAAAAAGAGATAAACGGCCGGAAAACGGATTTGTTTATCCTGACAAACAGTGACGGAATGGAAGTAGCCATCACCAACTACGGTGGTGCCCTCGTGGCAATCATGGTGCCCGACCGCGACGGCCACATGGCCAATGTCATCCAAGGGCACGACAACATAGACGGCTGCATTCATTCGCCCGAACCGTTTCTGAGTACTCTTGTCGGCAGGTATGGCAACCGCATCTGTAAAGGTCGTTTCACGATGAACGGTAAGGAATATCACCTCGCAGTCAACAACGGTCCCAACCACCTGCATGGCGGACCCACAGGCTTCCACGCCCGCGTCTGGGACGCCGAGCAAATCGACCAGCAGACCCTTGTGCTCCGCTACGTGTCGGCTTACTACGAAGAAGGCTTCCCGGGCGAACTCTCGATGACAGTGCGCTACTCACTCAGCGACGACAACGAACTCATCATCGAGTACAACGGGAAAACCAATAAGAAGACAGTGGTCAACATGACCAGCCATGGCTTTTTTTCACTCGCGGGTATAGCCAACCCCACCCCAACCATCGAAAATCTTATTTGCGAAATCAACGCCGACTTTTACGTACCTATCGACAACACGTCTATACCGACCGGCGAAATTCTTAAAGTGAAGGGAACTCCGTTCGACTTCACCACACCGCACGCTATCGGCGACCAGATCGACGCGGACGACGAACAAATTAGGAACGGCGCGGGCTACGACCATTGTTTTGTGCTCAACAAGCACGAGCCGGGTGAGCTGACTTTTGCCGCCAAAGTGACCGAACCTGTCAGTGGGCGCACAATGGAGGTTTACACGACGGAGCCGGGTATCCAGTTCTATACCGACAATTGGGCCGATGGCTACGAAGGGCAACACGGATCGACATTCCCGCGGCGCAGTGCGGTATGCTTCGAGGCACAGCACTTCCCTGACAGCCCGAACCGTCCCTACTTCCCGAGCGTCGTGTTGCACCCCGGGGAAGTTTACAGTCAGAAGACGATTTATAAATTCGGCACGGACAAATAACTTAATCAATCAATACTAACCGTAAAAAATCACTTAAAGACCATGAGTCAACAAAAGAAACAATGGGGCGCAATCATCATTATGATTGCCCTGTTCGCAATGATTGCCTTCGTCACCAATCTTTGCACTCCGATGGCTACCATTATTAAAAATCAAGGCAGCGTGTCGAATGTGCTCGCCCAAATTGGTAACTACGGTAACTTTATCGCCTATCTGGTAATGGGTGTGCCAGCAGGTATGCTACTGAAAAAAGTCGGCTACAAAAAGACAGCTCTCATCGCCCTGCTTGTAGGAATTGTCGGTATCCTCATTCAATGGTTGAGCGGAAAGGCCGAATCCATCAATGTGGCTTTTGGTGTTTACCTTGCAGGTGCGTTCATCGCCGGTCTTTGCATGTGCATGCTGAACACTGTGGTAAACCCGATGCTCAACATCCTTGGCGGTGGTGGCAATAAAGGAAACCAGCTCATCCAAATCGGAGGTGTATTTAACAGTACGGCCGCCGTGGCAGTCTATATCCTGATGGGAGCACTCATTGGTGATGTGACGAAAGCCAAAATCGCAGATGCTACACCTGCACTGATGATTGCCCTCGGTATTTTTGTGGTGGCATTCATCGTCATCCTTTTCTCGAAGATTCAAGAACCGGAACAGCAAACCGAAGTGAAAGCGGCCGTCAAAGACCGTTACAGCGCTTTTTCATTCCGTCACTTCAAACTCGGTATTCTTGCCATCTTCCTCTACATGGGCATTGAGGTGGGCGTGCCTAACTTCATCCAGCAGTATCTTTCTACGCCTGTCGATGCTGCCACGCCTGGCTTAGGCATGGACGCCGGTACGGTGGGCCTGATCGTCGCTGTTTATTGGCTGATGATGCTTATCGGCCGTTTTGTCGGTGGAGCCATTGGAGGCAAAGTGTCGAGCAAGGCGATGATCACCGTGGTGTCGACTGCCAGCATCATCCTCGTGGCATTCGGTATGCTGGCACCTGAAACTTGGACGGCCCAAGTGCCTGGCATCGATTGGGCCAACCTCACATTGATTTGGGCCGAAGTGCCAGTCGGTATCTTTGCATTCCTCCTTGTCGGTTTGTGCACCTCTGTGATGTGGGGCGGCATTTTCAACATGGCCGTAGAAGGCTTGGGCAAATACACGTCCGTGGCTTCCGGTGCGTTCATGACGATGGTTTTCGGTTGTGCCGTGATGATGGCTATCCAAGCATGGGTGGCCGACTTGACTCACTCGTACATGGCCAGCTACATTGTCGTCATCTTCTGCGCGGCGTATGTCCTGTTCTACGCCCTGATTGGCAGCAAGAACGTCAACAAAGACATCCCCACTGAATAAAGACCCATATTAACCCTAAAAACACACTATCATGAGATTGAAAGTAGAAGACGTAAGAAGCCGCTTCATCGAACATTTCGATGGAAACACCGGCTCAGTATATGCATCGCCGGGACGCATCAATCTGATTGGCGAACACACCGACTATAACGGCGGTTTCGTATTCCCGGGCGCTGTGCAACAGTGCATCATCGCAGAGATCCGTCCGAACGGAACGCGCAACGTCCGCGCCTACTCCATCAACTTGAAAGACTATGTCGAGTTCAGCCTTGACGACGACAAAGGCCCGACATCTACGCATTTCCGCTTCATCTATGGCGTGTGCCGCGAGATGATGAAGCTCGGAGTGCCCGTTGACGGCTTCAACACAGCCTTTGCGGGCGATGTGCCCCTCGGTGCGGGCATGAGCTCCTCGGCAGCCCTCGAAAGCACCTATGCTTTCGCCCTGAACGACATGTTCGGCGAAAACAAGATCGACAAGTTCACCTTGGCCAAGGTGGGCCAAGCCACAGAACACAACTACATCGGTTGCAATTGCGGCATCATGGACCAGTTTGCCTCAGTCTTCGGAAAGGCAGGCAGTCTCATGCGCTTGGACTGCCGTAGCCTGCAATACAAATACTTCCCGTTCGACCCGAAAGGCTACAAACTCGTTTTGCTGAACTCGCAAGTGAAGCACGACCTCGCCACGTCGGCTTATAACGATCGCCGTCGCAGCTGCGAAAACGTGGTGGCAGCCATCAAGTGCCACCACCCCGAGGTGGAAAGCCTGCGCGATGCGACGTATGACATGCTGAATGAAGTGCGCAGCGAAGTCAGCGAGGAAGATGCACTGCGCGCCAAGTACGTCATTGGCGAGAAGTACCGCGTGCTTGAAGTCTGCGTTGCCCTTGAAGAAGGCGACTACGAAGAGGTCGGCAAAAAGATGTATGAGACTCACTACGGCCTGAGCAAGGAATATGAAGTGTCTTGCCCAGAGATCGACTTCCTAAACGACGTGGCCCGCAGCTGCGGAGTAACAGGCTCACGCATCATGGGCGGAGGCTTCGGCGGCTGCACCATCAACCTCGTCAGCGACGAGCTGTACGCCAACTTCATCGAGACAGCCAAGAAGAGCTATAAGGAAAAATTCGGCAAAGAGCCTATCGTCATCGACGTCGTCATCGGCGACGGTGCACGCAAGCTCTGCTAAGATGTAATATACCTCGATTTTCAAAAAGATTGCGCAATCTATTCAAAAAGATTGCGCAATCTTTTAATTCCCCTACTCCAACCGTATTATGACGACACATATTTTGAGAACAGCGCCTCTGAAAACCGTGCTCTTTTTCGCTATAATCCTCATGGTTTTCGTTCCACTGCGCGCGCAGACGCGAGCCGACAATAAATTGGCCGAAATCCTCAACACGGGCGACTTGTTTTTTCTGAAAGAGCAATATCCCCGTTTGAGCGATTCAGTGAGTGTCTCCATGCTACACTTGTTGAGTCACGCACAACTCGGCATTGGTTTCAATCGGCTGGAAGATGCTTCCTCAGCGCTCGACAGCCTGCTGCGCTACTACCAGTCCGAACTGGGACCTGACAATTCGTTGGGCCTTGCAGCCCTATTCGCCATGAACCAGCTTAACATGGGGCGTTATGCCGAAGGAGGTTCGACCGGAGAAAAACTGGTCAGACAGCTGAGAGGCAAGCTGTCTCCTGCCGAGCTGTCTCCGTATGTATTCTTCGAACGTGTCGGAACGGCTTTGGCTTCTGTGCCTCCTCCATCGCTTAGCCGGCCTGCACACGATGTCCGCGTACCGATGAAAGTTGAAGCCGCAGGGGAGGCGTACATTTCCAAATTCCCGTAGAGGTAAACGGTATCACCAAAAACTTTATTTTCGACACCGGATGCTCGTTCGGAAACTTTGTCACCGAAGCGTATGCCAAAGAAGTCGGCTTGAAGATACTCACGGATCCCGTTCCCGTTTCGGGCGTATCCATAGGCCTTGTCAAGCTGGCTACGGCAGATTCGCTTCGCGTCGGTGACATCACCCACTACCACCCTGTTTTCATGGTGGCTCCTCCCGATCCTCAACTCGATAGCGTGTTCACGTTCAACGGAGTACTGGGTTACCATTTCATACGAGACGTGAAAGAAGTTGTCATCGACAACGAGTCGCGCACGTTTCTGTTTCCATACAAAATTAGTGCCGGGCCATCTAACATGTACATATCCTCTAACATTCCTCAAATAAGGGTTGAAATTCAGGGAAAGCCTAACGTAATCACATTCGATACGGGAAATGTGAAAAGCACTTTGGCAGGCCTTTTCATCCAGCAATACCCGGAACTGGTCAGCGGCTTGGAAAAACGCACTACGTTTTGCGGTGGATTCGGCGGCATCAAGCCGCGAGAAGTGTACACCCTGCCGGAGTTCTCGCTCCGGCTATTTGACCAGTCAGTCACTCTCCGGCAGACAGACGTTGACTTATCGTGCGGCGGGTTTGGCTCGTTAGGTACGGACTTCGTGCTGGCATTCAAACGCCTGACAATCAATTATGGAAGCATGTATGTCCGGGGTGAGGGTGCGGACAATCTCCTTCCGCCGGCAGAGAACTGATCGCCATCTGCGCAACTCTAAGGCTACGGCCCTTCCGTTCGTAACCTTGCTGCACATGCAGGCCGTATTTTCTGTCATGACATGTCACCAAATGCATTAGGCGTTTGGAAACATATTAAATTAAGGAAGAAAAGTCGAAAAACTGCATCACAAGGCAGAGACTATATTTTAATCCTGGCGCGCCGTTCCCGTCTGGTGTATCTGAATGTTTTTTCATTCATCAAGCCGATAAAAGCAGTTACCAAGTGCGGACATATACTCCAGCTGTCCGACCGGAAAAGTGAGTCGTCGGCTGGAAAAATCTTCCCGGCTGACAGAAAATCCGGTCGGCCGGGAAGAATAATCGAGTCCGGTTCAGCTGAACTTGCTTAGTGCACGGCTAATGTCGGCGAGCACATTACGCCGCGCGGCCCTCAGTCCAGGCGTCAGCGAAGACGGGGACATAAGTTCCACTGTGGCACGTAACTCCGCAAGCAAATCTGCGGAGAAACGGCATTGTGTATAGGCTAATTTCATACAAAGCACCCTGACGGCCACTGATGCCTCTGCACTTGTCATCGTCTTCATGCAATGGTCAAAAAATACGGGACTAAACGTCTCCGCGCCGAAATTCGCATGCACCAATACGCTAAGCAACAGGCGGCGCTTTGTTTCGTGAACCGTAGACAAAACCTCTTCGATCAAGTTGCCTGTCTGGTCGGTGGACAGGTACAACCTGTTCCGGTCGACAAGGTGCGAAATCACCCATGCGGCATGTGCGGCCACCCGCTCGTCCGCATCGAAGACCAAGCGCCACAGACGCCCGTCGTCGGATAGAGCGTCACGCAAATCACAGCTTTGATAGATGGCAAGCACTTTATCCCGATTGATACGTTTGCAGAGTTTCTCGCGCAGTTCGTCCGATGTCCGTTCTGTCATGGGGCTTTCCTATCCATTGTCCTAATTTAGAGCGCTAATATACGACTATCCTCTTGGATCGCAAAACAATTCGGCAGCCGCAAGCAGGCATAGGCGTATCGACACCGGATTTTACGGACCTGAGACGCCGGTATTTCCATACTGAAAGCAGGCGAGGTATGGACGAGCGGTGAGAACGGCAGCAAAAAAAGCGGCGTACATGCGATTGCCGCACGTACGCCACTACTTAGTCTATGATCTTAAAACTGGATGGTTATTGCATGCTTCCTCCGACGATATCAAGCAATTCGGTCGTGATGGCCTGTTGCCGCGTCTTGTTATACGTGAGCGTCAAGTCTCTTAACAGTTCGTCCGCATTGTCCGTGGCTACTTGCATGGCTACGACACGGGCAGCATGCTCGCTGGCTACACTGTCGAGCAAGGCTGTGTATAATTTCAGACATAGCGTCTGGGGTACCAGCTCCGCCATGATTTCTTCCACCGAAGGCTCGATGATATAGTCAAGGTCGTTGCCTGTCGAGGCATCCTCGTTCGGCGTGGTATGCTCCACGGGAAGTAAGGCCCCGCGCTCCAAAGTTTGCGTTGAAGTGCTTTTGAAATGGTGGTAGATGAGCTCTACACGATCTACTGTGCCTTCGACGAACTCTTTCATCAGGTTGCGCACGATAACTGCGGCGTCTTCGTATGAAGGATGTTCGAGCATGGAAGAGTGGTCACTGTCGAAAGAAAAACCCTCCTTCGACAAAGCATCGGCCACCTTACGTCCGAATGGAATAACCCGGATGTCGACATGCTGCGCCTGGTATTCCTTAATCGTCTCTCGAACTTTCTTTATCAAGTTGGCGTTGAAGCCCCCACAAAGACTTCCGTTCGACGATACGGCAATAAGCACCACATTCTGCACGCTGCGCTGAGCTGAAAAAGGAGAAGAAACGTCGCCTTGCGCCCCATTGACGAACGCTGACATGATGTGAGCCAACTGAGTCTCATAGGGTCGCATGTTTTCAATGGCTTGTTGCGCTTTGTGCAGTTTCGACGAAGCAACCATCTTCATGGCACTCGTAATCTTACGTGTGCTTTGGACAGACGTGATGCGCGTTTTAACCTCTTTCAGTGATGCCATGGCTTTTACTTGTATTGTCCCGCAATGTCTGCGGCCACTTTTTCAATGGTCTGGCAGATCGTTTCAGTCAGTTTGCCCTGTGTCAGCTCGTCGAGGACTTCCGCCTTATAGTTAGTACGGAGTACTTGCAGGAAGTTCTCTTGGAACTCGTGGACTTTTTCAAGCGGGACGTTGGCGAGCAGTCCGTGCGTGCCGCAATAGAGTATGGCTACTTGTTCCCCGACAGGCATCGGGCTATACTGGGCTTGAATGAGAAGTTGGTTGTTCTTTCGTCCTCGATCGAGGGTCATGGCTGTTACCGCATCCATGTCTGACGAGAATTTTGAGAATGCTTCAAGCTCACGATACTGTGCCTGGTCGATTTTCAGTGTGCCCGCGACTTTTTTCATACTCTTTATCTGAGCGGCTCCACCCACACGCGATACCGAGATACCGACGTCGATGGCCGGCCGCGTTCCGCTGTTGAAGAGGTTGGTGTCGAGATAGATCTGTCCGTCTGTGATGGAGATCACATTTGTCGGGATGTAGGCAGACACGTCGCCGGCCTGCGTCTCGATGATCGGTAGTGCGGTGAGCGAGCCTCCGCCGACGACTTTCCCTTTCATGCTTTCGGGCAGGTCATTCATTTGCTGGGCCACCTCGTCCTGGGCGTTGATTTTGGCCGCACGTTCAAGAAGGCGGGAGTGGAGGTAGAACACATCACCGGGATACGCCTCACGGCCGGACGGACGGCGCAGGATCAAGGAAACCTCGCGATAGGCGACTGCTTGTTTCGACAGGTCGTCGTAAACGACAAGGGCGTGCTTACCACGGTCGCGGAAATACTCGCCGATGGCGGCGCCGGCAAAAGGAGCATAGTATTGCAGCGCGGCGGGATCAGCAGCTGTGGCCGAAACGACAACCGTGTAGGGCATTGCGCCATGGGATTTGAGCGTATTGACGATGTTGGCTACCGTCGAGGCTTTTTGTCCAATGGCCACATAGATGCAGTAGACCGGGTCACCACTCTCAAAACTTTGTTTCTGATTGATTATGGTGTCAATGGCTATGGCGGTCTTGCCTGTCTGTCGGTCACCGATAATCAGTTCGCGCTGGCCTCGGCCGATGGGGATCATCGAGTCGATGGCTTTGATGCCGGTTTGGAGCGCTTGGTTCACTGGCTGGCGGTAAATCACGCCGGGAGCCTTGCGGTCAAGGGGCATCAGGAAACGCTCGCCGTCGATGGGGGCTCCACCGTCAATGGGCTGGCCGAGCGGGTTGATGATTCGGCCCAACATGTTCTCATTGACTTCGATCGATACGACTTTGCCTGTACGCTTGGCCGTCATACCTTCTTCGATTCCTTCTGTGGGACCCAATAGTACGACGCCAACGTTGTCCTCTTCCAAGTTCATGGCTACGGCCATCGTCCCGTTTTCGAATTCAAGGAGTTCGTTGGCCGTTACGTTTTTTAATCCGTAAAGGCGTGCCACGCCGTCGCTCACTTGAAGTACTGTGCCGACTTCTTCAAAGCCAACACTGGTGTTGACTCCTTTCAGTTGTTGCAAGAGTACTTCCGAGACCTCGCTGGGCTTGATGTTATTTGGCATACAATTTCTTACTTGTTCGTTGTTTTTATCAAAATCTTCCTTCGCTTGTTTTCAACGGCATAATTGCCGTCTCAATTGATTCAACTGCGTCCGGAGGCTGGCGTCGAGTCTGTATGTGTCGTATTCGACGATAAATCCTCCTTGGATTTCCGGATCGACTTTTACTGAAAATTGGACTTTTTGGCGGGTCTTCTTTTCGATGACTTTTGTCAGACGTTCGAACGTTTTTGAATTGATCTCGACAGGTACAGTCAGGCTGCCGGCTGTCATATTTTTTTGCTTACGGAAGAGCGTGAGGTAGGAACGGGCTATGAAAGGCATCATTTCCAAGCGTCCGTTCTTGATGACTAACTGGACAAACCGCTTGAAGACCTTAGAGGTATCGCCCCCCGCAGCTGTATTCAGAAGTTCGAGTTTCGTCACCTTGTCCAACACGGGGTTGGACAAGGTGGCTGACAGTTCACGGACTTCTTGGTACGACTGGGAAAGCATCTCCATCTCGCGATAGAGACGTTCCTCCTTCTTCTCTTCTGTGGCGTACGCTAAGAGCGATTTTGCGTAGCGGCTAGATATGATACCGATGTCCATATAGCGGTTGCTTAATTTTTAGTGACAATCTCGTTTAGCAGACGGTCAATCATTTCTGTTTGCTCTGAACTTTTTTTCAGTTCTTTGCGCAACATCTTCTCGGCTATCTGGATGGAGAGGTCGGCCACCTGTTCTCGGATGTCTTTAAGGGCATTTTCTTTTTCAACGCGGATGAGGTCTTTGGCCTCGTCTAGGATGCGCTGGCCTTCCACCTGGGCCTTGATTTGGGCGTCTTTGACTATATTATCACGAGTTGCCATCGCTTCTTTAAGTATCTGGGCTTGCTGTTCTCGGGCTTTTTTGAGTATTTGCTCGCTTTCAGCCTGTATGTTGGCCAGCTTCTCGTTCGCTTCACGCGCTTTGTTCAGTGATTCGTCTATATAGGCTTTTCGTTCTTCCACCATCTTTACGATTGCTGGAAAACCAAATTTGCCCACAACGACGAGCACCACCAAAAACGTGATGAACATCCAGAAGAGCAGCCCGAAGTCCGGGGTGAAAAAGGATGGCATTTCTTTCCTTATTTAATAAAGATGCAAAGCACGCACACAATGACAGCGAAAAGTGCGACACCTTCGACCAAGGCTGCCGCAAGGATCATGTTGGAGCGGATATCGCTCGAAGCTTCGGGTTGACGGGCGATGGCTTCCATGGCAGAACCACCGATCTTGCCGATACCCAAACCGGCACCGATGGCAGCAATACCAGCACCTATACCTGCACCCAACTTAGCCAAACCAACTGCGGCTGCTTGTAACAACATTAACGAAATCATAGTCTCTTGTTTTTTAGGATTAGTTACTTGTTTTGTATATTCTCTTGTTTATGAGTGAGCTTCTTGATGAGCTTGTCCGATGAAGACGGCGCTCAACATGGTGAAAACATAGGCTTGAATGAACGCGATCAGCAGTTCAAGTGTGTTCATAAAAATGAGGATCACGACGCTGACTGTACTGAGCGTAGCACCTATGCCAATGCCAATTTGGCATGTGACAAAGATAATACACGTTAGCGACAGGATAATCGAGTGGCCGGCCATGACGTTGGCGAACAGACGGACCATCAGTGCCAGCGGCTTCGTCAGAATGCCGAAGAACTCAATGACCGGCATCAACGGGATGGGGCATTTGAGCATTAATGGTACCTCGGGCCAAAAGATTTCTTTCCAATAGTGCCTGTTGCCAAACAGGTTGACGGCCAAGAACGTACAAAGTGCAAGGAAGAGCGTGATGGCGATGTTACCCGTCAGGTTTGCTCCACCAGGAAAGATTGGGACAAGTCCGAGCAAATTGCTGAAAAAGATGAAGAAAAATGCGGTCAGCAAATACGGAGCATAAAAGCGGTAGTGCTTCTCGCCGATGTTCGCCTTGATGACGTCGTCATGGATTGACATCACAAACATTTCCATCATTCCGACAAAGCCCTTCGGTGCATTGTCGCTCGGTTTCTTCTTTTTGTACCAGCGGGAGCATCCTAGGAAGATACCCAGCATCAAAGCTGCGACGATCCACAATTGAAGGACGTTCTTTGTGATTGAGATATCAAGCGGTCTGACGTCTCCGGCAGGCGTTTTCTCATAGACTTTTCCATCTTCGGAATTTTCATAAAAGCCTTCGTAGACTCCGTCTGCGTTGTCATGGAAGCGGGCAGAACTGAACACATGCCATCCGCTTGTCTCGCTGCGCACGATAACGGGCAGGGGAATCGTTACGTGGACATCGTTCCATGTGGTAATGTGCCACTCGTGCGCATCGCTCATGTGGCCTAATACCACCTCCTTTACGTCGATTTCCTCGTTTTCCGCATCAGACGCAGCAGCTGGAATCCCGCAGAAGAAGCCAAGCAAGGCGGCGATGAAACTTATTATATATGTGTGTTTCATACTGATTCTTTTAATTTTTTCTCCATGCGAACGTAAAAGATGCTTCCATGTACCAAAGCAGCCAAGTATAACGCCAAAATTGTTGCAGCGACAGTCATGAGCGACGGACCGTCGAACATTCCGTATGCAGCAATGAACATTATGCAAAGAAGCATTCGTATTACTTTGACCAGCATTAGATACATCGTAGCGCTCTTTGGCATGGATTGTAGCACTCTGCAATATAACAGAAAGGCGAATACGTTGAACACAAGTAAGGCACTTCCACAGCCAATCACGGGGATGAGCGGGAATGTTCCGCCGAAGGCCTGCACTATCAGCATGGCAAGTATACCCGTAACAACCATGAGCAAACCTTGCGTCCATGCGAATTTCACTATCTGTTTGTTTGTCTTCATAGGTCAGAGTTCAACGCATATTGTCACCTTGTTGTTCGCAACTTCGACAAAGCCCCTTTTGATTTCTTGGGTGTGTTCGTCGTCGTCCTTGTACAGGATTGTTCCTTCATCAAGGCTCGAAATGATGGGTGCATGGTTTGCGAGAACCTCGAAACGTCCTGCTTTTCCTGGCACTTGTACGCTCGTGACTTTTCCTGTAAAGAGAACCTTTTCAGGGGAAATGATGGTCAGATCCATAGTGCTATCACTTAGTTAGCCGCCTGCGAAAGGAGCTTCTTGCCTTTCTCAATAGCTTCTTCAATTGTTCCGACATTGAGGAATGCTTGTTCGGGCAGGTCGTCAACTTCGCCGTCGAGTATCATGTTGAAACCCTTAATGCAATCTTCGATAGAGACCATCACACCCGGCAGTCCTGTGAATTGTTGGGCCACAGTAAATGGCTGGCTTAAAAAGCGTTGTACCCTGCGTGCACGATTCACTGTCAGTTTGTCTTCATCTGACAACTCGTCCATGCCAAGAATTGCGATGATATCTTGTAACTCCTTATACTTTTGCAAAATTTGTTTGACACGTTGCGCACAGTTGTAGTGTGCTTCACCTATGATGTTCGGATCGAGGATTCTGGATGTCGATTCGAGCGGATCGACAGCTGGATAGATTCCAAGTTCTGTGATTTTTCGGCTCAATACGGTCGTAGCGTCCAAATGTGTGAAAGTGGTGGCCGGAGCCGGATCGGTCAGGTCGTCCGCAGGTACATATACGGCTTGCACGGAGGTGATCGAACCATGTTTGGTGGACGTGATTCGTTCCTGCATACGTCCCATATCACTGGCCAATGTAGGTTGGTAACCGACTGCCGAAGGCATACGTCCCAAAAGGGCGGATACTTCGGATCCGGCCTGCGTGAAACGGAAAATGTTGTCGATAAAGAACAGGATGTCACTTGCCTTGCCGGTTTTAGCGCCTTCGTCACGGAATGATTCTGCGATAGTCAGTCCAGACAATGCCACCGAAGCACGTGCGCCAGGCGGTTCGTTCATCTGGCCATAGACAAGCGTGGCCTGACTTTTAGCCATTTCGTTGTAGTCTACTTTCGACAAGTCCCATTCGCCGCGCTCCATAGCTTCGGTGAATTCTTTGCCGTATTTGATGACGCCTGATTCCAGCATTTCGCGGAGCAGATCGTTTCCTTCTCGGGTACGTTCGCCGACGCCGGCAAACACGGAGAAGCCATCGTGGCCTTTCGCAATGTTGTTGATCAGTTCCATAATCAGCACCGTCTTACCTACACCTGCTCCTCCGAAAAGGCCGATTTTACCGCCTTTTACGTAAGGTTCAAGCAAGTCGATAACCTTGATACCCGTGCGTAGGATTTCTTGCGATGTTGTTAAGTCTTCAAACTTTGGAGGCTCCCGATGGATAGGATATGCCCCTTCGTGTGATAGGTCTTTCAGACCGTCTATCGTATCTCCGATAACGTTCATCATGCGACCTTTAATTTGTTCACCTACTGGCATAGTGATTGGCATTCCCAATTGACGCACCTCCATGCCTCGCTGTAAGCCGTCGGTGTTGTCCATGGCGACGGTGCGGACAGTGTCTTCGCCGATATGCTGCTGCACCTCGACAACGAGTTTTCGACCGTCTGTACGAGTAATTTCAAGCGCGTCGAAGATTTTAGGCAGCACCTCTTCCGGGTTTTTGCCCTCGGTGTCGAAATAGACGTCTATAACGGCTCCGATGATTTGTGAAATGTGTCCTATTGCTTGTGACATAATGTTATATCAAATAGATAATTCGTCTAGAACTTTTATCAGTTGTTTGTCAATGGGCTTCCGCTTGCCAACGGCATCAACAATTGGGACGTAAACGACTTCATTGTTGCGAATGCCGACCATGACGTTACGCTGGCCTTGGACAAGAGCTTCAATGGCTCCCACTCCGACGCGGCTGGCCAGAATGCGATCGCGGGCCGTTGGCGAGCCACCACGTTGCAAGTGACCGAGGATGGACACGCGGACGTCAAAGTTAGGATATTCCTTATTAACGCGGTTGGCATAATAAATAGCTCCGCATTTAGGACTTTCACTGACGATGACGATGCAACTTTTCTTGCTCTTTCGGATTCCTCGCTCCATGAATTTGATCAGCTGGTCACTTCCGGTGGAATCTTCTGGTATGATTGCAGCTTCGGCTCCGGCGGCAATGGCGCTGTTCTGTGCCAGAAAGCCTGCGTCACGTCCCATCACTTCGACAAAGAAAATACGCTCATGCGATGTGGCTGTATCACGGATTTTGTCGACACACTGCGTGATTGTGTTCAACGTCGTGTCATATCCGATCGTGTTATCCGTTCCGTATAAGTCATTGTCGATTGTACCGGGCAAACCGATACATGGAATGTCATATTCCTCTGCAAAGATTCGGGCACCGGTCAGAGAGCCGTTTCCTCCGATAACGATAAGCGCGTCAATAGCTTCGCGTTTCAATGTTTCGAATGCTTTTTTCCTGCCGGCAGCAGTCTCGAACTCCTTGGAGCGAGCTGTTCGCAGGATCGTACCGCCAGTCTGGATGATATTGCTCACATCCTCAGTCGTGAAACGCTTCACTTCACCATTTATCAGGCCGTCGTATCCACGATATATACCCTTTACTTTGAAGCCGTTGCAGATGGCACTACGTGTAACAGCGCGAATGGCTGCATTCATTCCCGGAGCATCACCTCCTGAGGTCAGGACGCCCACACATCTGATTTTACCCATATCTTTTAATTACTACTCGGTTTTACTTTACAGATACTCTGCCATGATGGCAAAAACAATCAAGCCACAAAGGCCGCCGACAAGGACTTTGCCTGTCACGAAGCGGAGATACCATGTCAGCGAAACGTTTTCCATTCGCAGGAGTGCGTAGCCTGCCATCGACCCGATTGTCAACAACGAACCTCCCCATGCGGTGCAATAGCTCAGCAGAGGCCAGAAGCTACCGTCTGTGGCAAACGATTGCAAATAGCCCTCTAAGCTTGTCTGTGAAGGAAGTGCGAATGTGGACACGTTGGCGAGCATGACAACGATGCCGTCCAGCCACATCGACAGCAAGCCCATGAAAATGCCGATGACATAAATGTTAGGAACATGGACTGTGCACCATTCGGCCACTTCGCGCAGCGCACCGGTCTCCTGGACTGCACCGATTGCCATCGTCACGCCAAGGATGAAAAGGATGGTTTGTATGTGTGCATATTGCAGGGCCAGCGGCAGGCGTTTGCGTGAAGCCATTTGCTCGCTTTTAAGCAACTTCCGGTTGCATAGCTCGTGTATGATCCACAGTAGAGACAACACGCACAATGCGCCTACGAACGGTGGAAGCTCGGTCAAGCGGTGGAACGTCGGAATAAACCAGAGACCACCGATGCCGACCAGCAGCATCAATAAGCGTTGTGTGCGGTTAAGTACTGTGTCGTCACCGCGATAGCGTGGGGCTGTTTGAGCCAGCTCCAAACGGACCGGGAGATGTCGCATCATCAGCAGGCCAGTCACTAAGGTAGCTGTCAGGCAAGGCAGAAAAAGCATCCCGGAGTAATGTGTTGGCGTGATCACTCCTTTTACCCATAGGGAAAGACTTGTCATGTCGCCGATGACGGTGAAAGCACCGCCACAATTTGCCGCGACCACGACCATTGCTCCGAATATCATCCGTTGACGCCGGTTGGCAACCAGCGTATGTATGGCCGTAAGCATCAGGCATGCAGTCGTCAGGTTGTCCAAATTGGCAGATAAAACGAATGTGATACCTGCGGAGAGCCATAACAGGCGGCGGCAGTTGCGTGTGCGCAACCATTCGGACAAAAAGTCAAAACAGCCATTGTTGCTCAGCACTTCGACAATCGTCATCGTTGCCAACAGGTAAAGTACCAGTTCACAAGCGTCGGCCACGTAGCGCATGAAGACCGAGTTCGCTATAAATTCGCGAACCAAATCTTTTGTCGCGGGACGCCCGTTTACGAACTCGGAAAAAGCGAGTGCGTGTTCAGACGTTACATAAGAGGAGCCGTAAATTAAATAGAGAAGCCAACATAAAGTTCCGGCGAACATTGCAACCGCTGCCTTGTTGATGTGACTGATTTTCTCAGTAGCAATCAGTACACATCCAATAATCAGGACGATAACAAGTATCAGCGTCATTGCAATCTTGCTTTTAGTTGAGCGGCAAACGGGGCTCGAACCCGCGACCCTTAGCTTGGGAAGCTAATGCTCTACCAACTGAGCTACTGCCGCAATGCGATTGCAAATATAATACTTTATCTTTATCTCTTGCAAGTCATGTTTATTTTTTTACCACATTTTCGGGAAAATTGAGCATGACATTTGTCTTTTCCTTAAAAAATAGGTGAAAGTTTCATTCGCTGCTTCCGTCTCGTTCACGTCACGTATGCAACCTGACTTGACGGGTACGACTGAAACACGAAAGGTGAGCCGTCGGCTAGTAGCTTCGTGCCACGATGACACGATATTTCGCCGGCTTTCCCGACACCATGTCGACGCCCGGATTGCTTTGGTCATAGCCAAAGGGGATGCACCGTACGGTTGCTTGGGTGTCTGCCTTGATCTGGGCTTCGGTCTCTTCCGTTCCGTCCCATGGACAGAGGAAGAAGCCTCCGTCTTTGATGCGCGTCTTGAACTCGTCGTAATTGTCGCACGTATATATATGACTGTCAAGGAAGTCCTTGGCTTTCTTGAAGATATTCTGTTGAATTTCTTCAAGCAGGCCCGCTATGCGCTCCTCGATACCGTCGAAAGGTACGACCTCCTTTTCAAGCGTGTCGCGGCGCATGAGCTCGATGGTTCCGCCGGCCATGTCGCGTGCTCCCATCGCCAAGCGGACAGGGACACCCTTCAGTTCGTAATCAGCAAACTTGAAGCCTGGGCGTTTGTTGTCAGCGTTGTCATATTTTACGCTGATACCACGGGCGCGCAGACGGTCTGCCAATGCTTTGAAGCGTTCGTCAAGTTTGGCCAGTTCTTCGCTGTTTTTATATATAGGTATCATGACAACCTGAATCGGCGCCAGATGTGGCGGAAGTACGAGGCCGTTATCGTCGCTGTGCGTCATGATGAGCGCACCCATCAGACGGGTGCTCACGCCCCAGCTTGTAGCCCAAGCGTAGTCTAATTTGTTGTCTTTGTCCACGAACTGCACGTTGAAAGCCTTGCCGAAGTTCTGTCCAAGGAAGTGACTTGTGCCCGATTGCAGGGCTTTGCCGTCTTGCATCATGGCTTCGATCGTGTACGTGTCCAAAGCGCCCGCAAAGCGTTCAGTTGCACTCTTCACGCCCTGAATGAGCGGAATAGCCATATACTGTTCCACGAAGTCTGCATAGACTTTCAGCATTTGCCGAGCGCGGGCCTCTGCCTCCTCGCGGGTAGCATGGGCCGTATGACCTTCCTGCCAAAGGAATTCACTGGTACGCAAGAATAAGCGGGTGCGCATTTCCCAGCGCATGACGTTGCACCATTGGTTGCAGAGCACAGGCAGGTCGCGCCATGAATGTATCCACTTACGATAGGTGTTCCAGATGGTAGTTTCAGACGTCGGCCTGATAATCAGTTCTTCTTCGAGCTTCGCAGCCGGGTCTACGACCACGCCGTCGCCCGTTTCGTTTGTTTTCAGGCGGTAGTGCGTTACAACTGCACATTCTTTGGCAAAGCCCTCGACATGCTCTGCTTCTTTCGACAGGAACGACTTGGGGATGAGCATGGGGAAATAGACGTTCTGCACGCCGGTTTCCTTGAATTTCTCATCCAGGATATGTTGGATTTTCTCCCATATAGCGTAGCCGTAGGGCTTAATCACCATGCAGCCGCGCACGTCGGCTTGTTCGGCGAGGTCAGCTTTCACGACCAACTCATTATACCATTGTGAGTAGTTTTCGCTACGTTTGGTGAGATTTTTCAGTTCTTTTGCCATGATTGAACTTTCGGACGTTTTTCTTTTCGGCTGCAAAGTTAAATAAATTTGGCGAAACGTAGAAATGCGAGCTGTAAGATTTTGCAGGTTAGCCGGAGTGGACTTTCTGACAGCCATCCCGTTCAAACTGGAACTGCTTTCGTTTGGACTGTTGCACTTCCAGCTATTCCCGTCAGTCGGGGGCATTTTACTCTTCGTCTGCAAGCGAGACTTTGTCAGTTTTCGCGAAAAGAATAGACGTGTGGCTGTGGGTAGTAACGCGGAAAAGATTAAATTTGCCCCGGAAACATTAAATTTTAACACCATGAAAAAAAGTTTACACTGCCTGTTGTCTCTTTTTTTTGCCGCCACAGCTGCTATGACGGCCCAGCCCGCAGCATCTTCTTACACCCCTACCCCTGAGAATCTTGCAGCACGGAAGGCCTTTTCCGACGACCGTTTCGGCATTTTCCTGCATTGGGGCATTTACAGCCTCTTCGGGCAGGGTGAATGGTATCTTCACAACGCCAACCTCGACTACAAGGAATATGCGAAGGCGGCTGGGGCGTTCTACCCGGCGGCTTTCGACGCCGATGCCTGGGTCAAGGCCATCAAGGATGCCGGAGCAGGCTATGTCTGCTTCACCACGCGTCACCACGACAGTTTCTCGATGTTCCAAACCAGGCAGTCGGACTACAATATCGTTGACGCCACCCCTTTTGGACGCGACGTGCTCAAAGAGTTGGCCGACGCCTGCCAGCGTCATGGCATCCGGCTTCATCTTTATTATTCCCACCTCGACTGGGCTCGGCCTGAATATCCGCTCGGGCGCACTGGACGCGGCACACATCGCCCGAAGGGACAGACGGACTGGCCGGCTTATTACGCTTTCATGAACGCCCAACTTACCGAATTGCTTACCAATTACGGCCCCATCGGCGCCATTTGGTTCGACGGCGTGTGGGATCATGACGAAGACGCTACACCGTTCGACTGGCAGCTTGACGAGCAGTACGCCCTTATCCACCGTTTGCAGCCGGCCTGTCTTATAGGAAACAACCACCACTCCGAGCCTTACCCGGGCGAAGACATACAAATCTTCGAACGGGACCTGCCCGGCGAAAACAAGGCTGGACTTTCCGGACAGGCTATCAGTCGCCTCCCCCTCGAAACCTGCCAGACAATGAACGGCATGTGGGGCTACAAAATTGCAGACCAGAACTACAAATCGGTCGAAGAGCTGGTGGCATACATCGTCCGCGCAGCGGGAAAGGGTGCAAACCTGCTCCTGAACATTGGTCCGCAGCCCGACGGCCGTCTGCCGCAAGCCGCACTTGACCGTTTGAAACGCATCGGAGAATGGATGCGCACGTATGGCGCTACGATACGTTGCACGCAAGCCGGAGACGTTCGTGACGACACATGGGGGGCCACTACGCGCAGAGGAGATACGCTTTTTGTCCATGTGCTGAATGCTGACCGCAAAGCGCTTCTTCTCCCGCTTGATGTGAAAGTGAAACGGGCTGTGGAATATGTCAGCCGCAAGCCTGTCTCTTTCGAGCGTTGTAAGGCGGGCATCGTGCTCGACCTGACGGGAGTAAAACCTGAACCGGATTATGTCATTGAGCTTATTACCAAGTGATTATGCAAATACCCATGCTCGAAATCTGTGCGGGAAGCTGGGACAGCGTGCTCGCAGCCCGCGACGGTGGCGCCGACCGTGTGGAACTTTGTTCCGGGCTGGCTGAAGGGGGGCTCACTCCATCATTGGGGCTTATCCGTGCGGCATGTCGTCTTGACGGACTGAAAGTACATGTACTCATCCGTCCCCGCGGGGGTGACTTCCTATACACTGAGACAGAAGCAGCCCTCATGGAGGACGATATCCGCAGCGCGATCGACGCTGGTGCCGATGGGGTGGTCGTTGGCAGTCTTACGCCCGACGGCGACGTCGACACATTGCAACTTCGCCGCTGGGTGGCAGCCGCAGGAGGGCGCAACGTGACATTCCACCGTGCTTTCGACCTCTGTCGGCAACCAGAGCAGGCGTTACAGGACATAGCCGACTGCGGGTGTAACCGCCTGCTCACCTCCGGACAGGCGGACAAGGCTATCAACGGACTGCCCCTTCTTGCACAACTCGTGGCTCAGGCCGGCGACAGGCTTTCAATCATGCCCGGTAGTGGAGTGAATGCCGCAAATGCAGTGTCGATACTTACGGCTACCGGAGCACACGAGCTGCACGCATCAGCCCGCCGTACGGTGATGAGTCAGATGCGTTTTCGTCACGGCGGCGTTTCGATGGGACAGCCGGCCGATGAATATACGCGTCTTGAAACGCATCCCGACGAAGTGCGCGCCATTCGTCGGGTGCTGTCCGGAATGTGAGCGCATCCATTCCATAACTTTTTGAATTACCACACATTTTTATTATAACAGCTTATGGACTTACATTCATTACCCATCATCCGGCAACGCCTGTTCCGTGTTTTCGTAGTTGTGTGCTGCGCCTTGGCAGGGACGGCGCCCGCCCAAGCCGAATTGCTCCCGGGCGAGACCAAAGCCGATACGGTTTACAACGAGCAAACGAACGAGCTTAACATGTGTATCCATCGTTACAACGCTATGGCTCAAAGAATGAACGATGCACCGAAGGTGCGGCTCGAAGTGGAGAGCATCATTCAGTCAGCAGCGAACACGCTCAAAGACGCTGCGCAGCGACGCAGCCTGGCTGCGGACCTTTATCGGAAAAGTGCGCAAACCGCCTACGAGGAACAGGTGGTGCTCCTCCAAGACCTGCAAAATAAATTGAAAGAATACAAGGCACAAACTCCACCCGACGAGGCCGGCATCGCAATGGTGCAGCAACAAATCGAAAAAGCCCGGCAGGACTATGATGCGCGGCTGGCGCGGTTAATTGGCGAATATGAAGAAGAGATCTATGGGGCAGGCAATGGCATTGCCTCAATGGCCAGCGTCATGAATGGCGTTGAGAATGACCTTCAAGCCGCTGCCGCGCTCGAACGTATGCTCCAAACCGCGCTCGACACCTACGTGGCCGAATGGCTGGGCCTGACGCCCGACCAGCAAACATCGCCGCAAGGCGTGGCTTACCGCCGTGCCTTGGATGCAGCGCAGGCCGTTGCAGATGCGCCTTACGACAGCCCCGAGACCTATCAGGACGCGATTGATTCCTTGGAGCAGGCCAGCAAGGACATGCAGGACTTTGTGACGGCTATCGACAGTCCCGTGACGACCGAAGCCGACGTTTGCGTCCGCACACTTAACGGGTGGACACTCTTCCGACACATTGCGCCAGAAGAGGCACTCCGCCGTTTGCCACGTGGGCTCTATTTGTTCAACGAGCGGAAAGTTTACGTCCGCTGACGCCTCTGCCCGACGGCCGTCGAGCCCCTCATGTCGTCCTCGCGGCGTGCATCCGCTTCTTTACAGCCCCTACCCTGTATTCAGGAGTAGGGGCAAATTATTTATATATGCTATCTAGCTATTTATGAATTACTTCACGATATTTATGTGAAGTGTTGATTGCTCATGTGCAGACCTCAGGACTATTGCCTTACCCTTGTCGTTTTTACGTTCCTGCGGCAAACGTTACCTGTCACTGCGACTGCTTTTCCAGTCAGCCGATCTGTCATTCTCGTCAGCCGGTGTGTTTTCCCTTTTACGCTGACCACCTGACAAAAAAAGCGGCAGGCTCCCGACAACTGGGAACCTGCCGCTATTGAGCAGGAGAGTGACACGGTGGGAACGCAACCAGCCGTGTGCTCAAAGTTGATGAATCGTCTTCATCAATTGCTCACCCAAACCTATGGTATACCCCTGAGATACAAAGACAACGCGGTTGAAAGTGTCACCTATGATAAACACCGGCCGCGAAGCATTGGGCAGTTTCAGGTTTGTTTCGATTTCGCGAGCGATTTTGCCCGAATTGTCGATGCCGAATACTACGTTTTCGGGCAGGTTGAACTCGGCCGCCTTGAAGCGCGATGCTTCGTTCTCGTCGGCAAAGAGCAGGACGAGCGTGCGCCCCCAGGTTTTCAGATCGTCGGCCACAGCGGCAATGTCGCGCAGTGCATGGTTCGTGGGTTCGTGATTGGGCGTAATGAGTCCGACTACGTAGTAGCCGCGTCCTGTGGTCGAAAGCAGGGACTTCTCTTTCTTTTCCGCAAGGTCATAGTAGAGGTTCTCTGAATTGAACGAACCGATCACTTGCACGCCGTCCTGGCTTTCGCGCAGCACGAGGGGCACGTCAGTCTCGCTGCCAGCTTTCACACCGAACACCGTCATGCGGGCCAGCACGCTGCCGTCGGCCATTCGCGTGCCCGTTGTCATCACATACTGTCCGGCTTCGATGTTCGTGCCGTCCTTCAAGAGTTGTGACCACGTTTCGCCCTCATCGTAGTTGAGCAGCCTGGGCATCCCGTCAACGATTTTCGACAGCGTGAAGTGGGTATAGTACTTTGGATCGTCAACATGCGCGGCCGGAGTGAAGCTGGCCGTCAGACGTCCGTCGTCCCCACCGGCAGTGGCGTTGTCAGGGTCGAGTCCAGCGTCGTGCCACTTCCCGTTGGCGTCGCCATACTCAGTCCGTCCCGTCACAGGGTCAATACGGGCAGGGATGCCCATTGCCCGGGCAGCAGCCACGAAGAAAAGGTCGCGCGAGAATGCATCGGTCGACCGCGTTTCCCACACAGCGCGCGGCGACTGGCAGAGTCCATCCGGATTCCAAGTGTTGTCCACCTTCACCGACTGTCGGCACCAAGCGGCCCACAGCGCAGGCTGCTGACGGTAGCGGCTTTGATCGGCAGGCGGGATGACTTTGGCAAAATAACCCTTATAGGGCGTCAGCGGTTCGTGGGCTACACGGGGATTGAGCACGTATTTGTCATAGAGCGGACCGGATCCTTCGGGAGTGTGCAGAAAGTTGTCGTCAAGGATTTCGGTCGTGATGTCGCGTCGGTCTTTCTCTGAAATGACGCTGAGCAATGCCATCGCACGACTCCGCTTTCCGTCCGGCACTTTTTCGATAAAGCGGCGCAATGTTTCCACATTGCCGCATGCCTCTGTCAGCAAACGCGGCAGTGCCTCCATGTCGGGCGGCAGACTGCGCGACAGATTGGCTGCCTCGTCGGCCGAAAGGAACGTCCGCGCTACATAATCGTTGCGCAATGAGTCTTCGTAAGCCAGTAACTGACGGTTGCGCGCAGCTTGTGCTTCCGTCACGACAGGCATGTTGTCGCTTTGCACGGGAGGATGGATGTCGATTTCTTCCGTACCGGAATAAGCTGCCGTCTTATCCAAGCGTACGGTGATGGTATCGCCACGGCGTACGCTGCACTTTGCGTAACCCCAGTGCTGGCCGTCAGAGGCCCATGCGAGCAAGTCGCCGCGTCCGGCGGTCAAGCTGGCATATCCATGGGCGTCGCTCTGCTTTGTGGCCACAGTGTAGAACTCCGCGTAGTTATATATCTTGAACTGTACTGTCGCACTGACCGGATTTCCGTCCGCAGCGACCGTGCGGACGGTCGCCGTGCTGGTCGGAGCGTAGTGGCTGGTGACATTGATTTCCGTATAACACGGCATACGGCTTACTACGTCCTCGGGGCCATCATAGCTTCCGAAAACGTTGGTGTGCATCAGCATGCCACGCGAGGCAGGCGCATTGAACCATCCGAGGTCGAGCACGGGTTCAGGCTCGCAGGCTCCGAGAAAATGCCACTTGCCGTCTACCCACGCTTCGACCCAAGCATGATTGTCGTCGGTATGGGCCCAGCGCGGGGTGTATACTTGGCGGGCCGGGATGCCCACAGCGCGCAAGGCTGCCACCGTGAATGTGGACTCCTCGCCGCATCGTCCGAACGACGTCCGCATTGTGGCGAGGGGCGGGCTTGTGCGGGAATCGGACGGGCGGTAGGTCACATGTTCGTGACACCAATGGTTGACTTCAAGAACGGCGTCGCGCATAGAAAGGTGACGGACGCGGTCTTTCAGCATGTCGTAGAATACCACGCGGCTGCTGTCGAGGGCTTCATTGTTCACGCGGACGGGCAACACGAAATGGCGGAACTCGCGTTCGGGTACAGACTTTCCCCATGGCATCTCGTTGCGGGCCCGGAGCGAAACGTCGACGTTCTGCCGATAGAAGCTGCCGCTGCGGTCTGTCAGGTCGGGCAGAGGCATGTAAGCGTAAAGAAATTCGAGTGCCTGACGCTCTTCGGCTGTCAGCGTACTGTCGAATATGGCAAAATAGCCGGTTTGGCCGAACTCGGCCTTGCGCCTGGCAAAATCGTCACTGGTGCGGTCTGCATGGGCTGGCAGGCCAGCGCTCATTGCCGCAGCGACGAAAAGAGATAAAATTGCATGATGCTTTTTCATGATATTGAGAGATTTGATAGTTATCTTTGTAAGCTATTGTTTGGCAGTTTCCAGTGAATCCTCATTGCCTGAGAGCGAACATACATATTCGTAAAGTGCCTTGTAAAACGCGTGGCGGCACAGTGTCGGGGCGTGGCCAAGGATGATAAGCTTCATCCGTGCCCTCGTCATGGCCACGTTCATGCGGCGCAAGTCACTCAAAAAACCGATCTGGCCTTTGTCGTTCGCACGGACCAGGCTGATGAGCACCACATCGCGCTCCTGTCCTTGGAAACCGTCGACCGTGTTGACTGTCATCATCCGTCGGAAAGGCCGGAGTTCCTCGTCGTGGCGGAGAAGGCGGCGCAGGAATTGTACTTGGGCGCGATAGGGCGAAATGATGCCAAAATCGATGCGTTCGTCCATCATGCGGTCCGGGCCGATGCGCCGGATATAATCACGGAGCACTTGCAAGGTTAATTCAGCTTCGGCTTTGTTTACCCTGCCGTAGCCCTCGCCGACAAACTCTTCCTGGCTGTCGTTTTCAAGCAGGCTGGTATCGACCCAAGTGGCCGGCACGTCGAAGTCGAGGATACTGCGGTGGCGCACCTCAGGGGCCGACTTCACCCGACCGCCATAGAACCATCGCGAGGGAAAGGCCATGAGAGCTTCGTTCATCCTGTACTGCATATCAAGCAGCGTGACCGTTTCGGGGCAATGGCCGACTATTTGCTCCATCATCGTGCGCGAAAGTCCTCCCCGGGCCGCAGCCGGGCATTTGACTGTGGGCGGAAGTTGCTGGTGGTCGCCTGCAAGGACAATGCGTTCAGCCCGACGAATGGCAATCCAGCATGCGGCTTCAAGCGCTTGGGCGGCTTCATCGATAAAAAGGGTGTGAAAGTGAAGTCCATCGAGAAGCGGACTGGCAGAACCGGCCAGCGTGCAGGTGACGGCGCGCGTTTCCTCAAACAGTTGCTGCCGTATGCGGCATTCGAGTGAAGAGGCTTTCTCACGCAAGGCGTCGATTTTCGAGCGGAATGCGGAGGGGCGCTCGCGGCGTGGCAGTGTGTAGAGCTGGCGGATCTGCCGTCGCAAAGCCCACAGTCGAGGATAGTCCGGGTGGTCGGCAAAGCGCCGTTCATAACTGTGTGTGAGCATTGCGTCAGTCATGCGCAACGGGTTACCCACTCTAAGCACCGAGACGCCTCGTTCGATCAGTTTTTCGGAGATCCAGTCGACCGCCATGTTGCTCTGTGCGCAAATCAGCACTTGGGTTTCGCGACGGAGAACTTCGCAGACAGCTTCGACCAGTGTTGTCGTTTTCCCTGTGCCGGGAGGTCCATGGACCACAGCCACGTCTCGAGCACGGAGCACCTCGCTGACGGCATGTTCCTGGGCACGGTTGAGCCACGGCAGGCTGACAGGCTGTTCAGCTCCCCTGCTGGTCGGAAGTGAGGCATGGATCATGTCGCGCAGTTCGGCCGTGCGACCGGTTCGGGCCGCGATAATCTCGTCAATAGCAGCAAACATCAGGCGGTAAGTTGTTTCGTCGAAACTCAACTGCACGCCCAGCCGTTCAGTCCGTTCAATGGAGGAGAGCGAGGCAGCATCTGGCAATTCGACCACCATTCGCGTTGGTTCGGCGTAACTGACCGTTCCGGTCACTGGCAGGTAGCTTATTCCACCTGAGGCATTCTCGGCAAAAAAACAGAGCGGTCGTCCTGGTTCAAAGTTATGCTCAATCTCGGTGTCCGTGTTGCGCATAATTTCAACGACGAACCTACCTATCGCGTTGTAATAGCTGCGGCCAGTCGTGGCAGGGAACCAGCAGTCGCCCCGTTTGACCTTTCGGCCGATACCCATAGTTTGTGTTTCGCGTTGGAACGCCTCTTTTTCGTATTCATATTCCAAACGGAGCAATTCACGCTGCCGGTGCAAACTGACGTCTGTGGTGTTTTGTCTATGGCTTTCCATCGTTTATGGCAAGCAAGAAGAGTCGAACCAATCGTCCGGGTACGAACGTCGTTCGACGCTGAATCCCATTGAGAAAGTATCGTTGAACTTTACATGGAGCATACCTCCGAAGCGGTCTCCTCCGACATAGGGAGACCAATAGGGCGGCACTTTCTGCGGAAGCAATGCCTTGCTTCCATATGCGTAAAGGCTGACTTTTTCGTTCACTTGGAAAGCTGCCACACCGGCTACCCCCACTTGGTTGTAGGTGAATCCGCCCCAGTCCATGTGTGACATGTAGACACCTCCCGCCACGCTCAGCCGTTTAGTCAACGGTTGTGCGTACATGAAAGCAGCATCTTGGCCAAAGCCTACGCCACGTGGCGCATGGCTGCCCAATCCGGCTGTGACACTCAGTGAGAACTGCGCGTTGAAGCCTTCATGCAGCTTCCACGAGTCAGGTCCAGCGCCGTAAAAAGTCGGCAAGCAACTGTATATCCCGCCCCACAGGCCGTACGGTCGCACAAAGGGTGCATAAAGCGGCGCCGACATACCGAGGCTGTCTGGGGCATCGACGGTCTTGACGGTATCGGGGACGACTTCGTCCTGTGCGTGAAGCGGGATGAGTGCCAACGAAAAAAGCACAACAGTTAGACAGATCATTCGGTTCATAGTTCCAAGTTTTTTATTCAATCTGTACGACGGTAAGGATGATGCGACTGCGGTGACCGGTTGCAGCGCCCTACCCTGCCGATGTCAGTCGATGTCTGTGTAAAGATAGCGCTTGATGCTGCGCTTTGGCGTTTTCTCAAACTCTTCCGTCCTGATGCGGATACCAGCCAGCTGTTCGTATGCCGGGACTTGCTCATTGAGGTCCTTGCGGTTTTGTTCCATAACAGTGGCGAGGTCCTCATCCGTGAGACCGAGCTTAGCGACTTCCTCATAGTCGGGATGAATCAGGGCGTAGAGCTTTTCGTCTTTTTGCACAACGAGGCTCTCGTTGACAAAGGGCAGGGTGTTCAGTCTGTCTTCTATTTCCTCGGGATAGATGTTCTGCCCAGAGGCACCGAGAAGCATGTTCTTGCTTCGTCCCTTGATGTAGAGGTATCCGTCAGCATCCATGAGGCCAAGGTCGCCCGTGTGATACCAACCATCGGCGTCCAACGCTTCACGTGTGGCTTCTTCGTTTTTATAGTAGCCTAGCATCACGTTGGCGCCCCGGCATAAAATCTCACCCACTGTATGCGCAGGGTCGGCGCTGTCAATGCGAATTTCCATGCGAGGGGCTGCTTTTCCGCACGAACCAAGGCGGAATTCGCGCCAGTCAATGTAGCTGATGATTGGTGCGCATTCTGTCGTACCGTAACCTACGGTGAACGGGAATCCTACCTGAGCCAGGAAGTGTTCGATCTCGGAGTTGAATGCCGCTCCGCCGACGATCACTTCATAAAAACGGCCTCCGAAGGCTTCGACTATGCGGGAGCGGATCCGCTCCCGCAGTTTCTGGCTGATGACCGGAAGTTTAAGCAGCATTTTCACGCCGGGCGATTGAAGCCGTGGCAGGACCGCCTTGCGGATAATCTTCTCAATGATGAGCGGTACGGCAATGATGATGTCTGGCTGCACCTCGGCGAAAGCCTTGAATACGATTTTCGGAGAGGGGATGCGTGTCAGGTAGAACACGTGGCAGCCCGTGATGAACTCAAAAAGAAATTCGAATGCCATGCCGTACATGTGAGCCATCGGGAGAATCGAGACGACGCGTCCCCCGCGCCCGACATGTTCGCCAAGGGCGCCTTGGGCAAATTCAACATTCGACCAGAGTGCCCTGTAAGGCACCATAACGCCTTTTGATCGGCTTGTCGTACCCGATGTGTAGTTGATCAATGCCAGTTCGTCGGGGTGCTCCTTCCGGTAAGCAACGTGTTGAGGCCGGAAAAATTTGGGGTAACGCCGGCCGAAGAATTCGTTGAGCCGTTCACGTGCTTCCGTCAAGGCCGGTGAGCGGCTGACGAGGAGAGAATAATCGGGGATGTGTATCACACCTTCGAGTGCGGGCATCGCGTCGGCGTTGAGGTGTGGCCAGGCTTGGTCGCCGGCAAAAAGAAGGCGGCTCTCGGAGTGGTTGACAATATGGTGCACTTGGTCGGCCTTAAATTCATGCAGCACGGGGACGGCTATTGCTCCATAAGTCAGCGTTGCCAGCAGAGCCACAGCCCAATTGGCACAGTTGCGCCCGCAAAGGGCTATCTTATCACCCGGCTTGACGCCAGCTTGCTCAAAGAGGATGTGTAACTTCTCAATTTTCCGCGCCACGTCCTTGAATTGGAACGTGCTCCCCTCGTAATCCGTGAGGGCATCTAAATCCCAATTCATTTTAATGCTCTGTTCAATGAGAGCAATGAGGCTACCGTATTCATTCATAATTGACGGAGTAAAAATTATTAATGAAGCGATTGACAAAGTCACCCGTTGCACAAGCTGACCCTGTCTGTGCGCCCATTTTCTGCAAATATAGGCATTTCGCGGCATACATTACTCCTTAGGAAATGGAAAGGAACACGTTTTTTTGACAAGCAGTAAGAAAAAACGTACATTTGCACCGTCAATAAAATAATGAAGCACAACTTATGAAACGGAAAAAACTGATTATTGGTCTTGTAACGGCCGTCATTGTGTTTTGTGCCACGACTTATTTTTTATTCTTCACAGCTTTCATCAACCAAAAGGGTCACGCCTATCTGTATATCGACGAAAACGATACATACGACTCCGTCTGTGTCCAACTTGACACTCTTCCTAATGTGCGGCAACTTGTTGGTTTCCGCATATTGGCCACTTTGTCTGGGTACTGTGAGCACGTGCGGCCTGGACGATACGAGGCAGGTAAAGATTTGACTACTTTCGAAGTTTTGCGTGCATTGAGAAATGGGAGTCAGGCACCAGTAAAATTGACTATTCCCAATGTAAGGACAATGGATAAGCTGGCAGCCAGGCTAGGCGAAATCCTGATGGTTGATTCTGCAACGTGGGCTCACAATTTCAGCGACTCTGCGTTTTGTGCAGCTTACGGTACAGATACCGCTCTGCTTCCATGTCTGTTCATTCCGAACACTTATGAAGTCTACTGGAACATTTCTCCCGATGGTCTGCTTAGGCGCATGCAACGCGAAAGTGAAGCATTCTGGACACCTGAGCGGATGGAACAAGCAGATGCTGCTGGTTTAACACCTGACGAAGTCATTATCATGGCTTCCATAGTTGACCAAGAAACAGCGAACGATAAAGAAAAGCCCATGATAGCAGGGATGTATCTAAATCGCCTTTATCAAGGAATGAAACTACAAGCTGATCCGACCGTCAAGTTTGCCCTGAAACGCTTTGAACTTCGCCGAATCTACCATGAGCAGCTTGACACTGACAGCCCGTATAATACGTATCGCTATCCCGGACTTCCGCCGGGGCCCATTTGCATTCCGGCCTTGTCTAGTATTGAGGCAGTTCTCCACTTTGCCCATCACGATTATATTTATATGTGTGCAAAAGAAGATTTTTCAGGCACACACCGCTTTGCCAAGACATACGCTGAACACATGCAGAACGCCCGGCGTTATGCCGAAGCGCTCAATCGCCGTGGCGTCAAGTGAAAGCGGTTCCGGTTTCAGGTCTTTCCTCTCATGGGACGGCTGACAGGAACAACAGGTCGGCTGACCGTTTTTACGGGACGGCTGGGTGAACGGGCTGCATCGGCGGATGTCCAGCAACGCCTACCACACCTTGAAAGCAAAAGCCCCATGCCGGAGTTTCGCCGGCATGGGGCTTTTTAGCACACACCAAGGCTTGTGCGGATCATTCTGCCCGGTTGACGGCGTCAATGAGAATACGGAAGTCGTCAGGCATCAGACCGTAGGCAGCCAGCACATCGGCATCGGTGTTGAAGAAGTCGTCGGGCATGTGGTCGACTTCCTGGATTTTAAGACAGGCCCGATAGCGTTCAATGGCTGTGGGAATGTTGCCCGTCACCCACGCCGTGTGGCCAGCGTTCATGTAATCATCGGCAGTAGGGTGTGCGGCAAGCAATTTCGCGTAGAAACGTTCGGCTTGTTCCGGCTTTTGCGCCATGAACGAACACCAGGCCAGTGCGCGCAGCGTACGTGGCTGGTCTGGAGCAAGGTAGTCCACCTTGTAGAGGTGCTTGAAGGCTTCGTCGTAGCGACCGAGGTGGACGAGTGTTTCGCCGAGACGGCGTTCGACCTGTAAGTCGTCGGGTAACAGGATACTTAGCCGCATCCAGCAGTCAAGTGCACGGTCGAAATGTCCGCCTAGCAAGGCGCATTGTCCCATGTGGCGCAAGGTCCAGGCATTGCCATCGTCGACAAGAAGTGCCTTTGCGTAGGCATTGCATGCTGCGTCGTATTGTCCGGAAGCCTGGTAGCAATAGCCTGTTTTCTGGAATACATCGACCGACGGCGTGGTCAGCTTACCATAGAAATGCAGGGCTTTGGCGTAAAGCTTGTGGCGGAAAGCGAACTCAGCGATTTGCAGCATGCTCTCGTCGTCGGAGAGCATAGGAGCGAGCGAGACCGTGTCGGCAAAGACGAGGTTCCCTTCAAACGGATTGGCAAACTGTCTGTGATGGCGAGATAGCCGGAAGAAACGATAGAGGTCTTGAAGGTAGACGCGTCGCTGACGTTCGTCGTCGACGGACGTAGAAGGGGCGACGTCTGTGGGAGGAAGGTCGTTGATGCCCATGGCCTCAAACTGTTGTTCCATCAGGCGGCGCTGCGGAGCTGGGATGCTGGACAGCATCAGTGCGAACGAGTGCTTGTCCGAATCGCACAGCAGGTCGGATGTGAAAAGCGAGCGCATGAAACGGGGTATCTCACGTAGGGAGGCCGAAATGTCGGGATGATGTCCGTCGAAAGCGAGAAACCAGTTGGACATCACGCCGAAAAAGGGAAATTGCTGCTTCATGGCAGCAAACGTGCCCATGTAGACGTCCGCACCTGCGGCCTGCATCTCAGCCAAGCGTTTCAGTTTGTCTTCAATCCGCTTTACTGTCTCGTTTTCGCGCCATTCGGGATTGGGGTCATTGCCGCGTAGCATCTCGTCAATGGTTTCGAGCCCGAGTTTCGAGGGTTGGAACTTTGGGTTCCGGAGCATCGTGGGGATGATGTCTTCGTGCAGTTGTTTTTCGATTTCCTGGGTTTCAAGTGTGGCGAGGAGCTGGATTTGCAGGTTGCGCAGGGTTGCTACGGCATTGGCGTCGTCAGCCAGGAGTTCCAGTCTTGACGGCAGCGATGGGTTGAGTCGGATACGTCGGTCGTGGCGCAGGGTGGCCAAGCCGAAGCCTACCCACGCCCGGCTGCTGACCGAAGGGCGGCTGTCGGCGAGGAGATCGAGCAGGAGGTCGAACTTCACGGCATCGAACTGATGAAGCAGAGCCATGGTCAGGGCGCTGACAAAGAGGGCAACGTCGGCTTCGGGCACCAAAGGCGATGCCGTGAGGCTACGGGCCGTTTCGGCATCAGCAAGGGTCCACGGAGCCGATGTCCAAATTACGTCAAACATCCGCCGGCCGGCCTCCGCACGCTGCCGGTCGATGGGAGTACGTAGGGTATCAGAGGTGGAATCAGGTGTCTGAGGAAGGGCCGAAAGCTGGCGGCCGGCCTCTTCGAGGTAGCTGACAGCTTTGGTCAATGTCATGCCCATAGTCTGTACAGTGCGCAGAGTCGAATAGTAAAGGTCGGCCGACGTCCGTGTCAGTCCCTCTCGCTCGGCGCGGTCGCATAGAGTGTAACCTTGATTGAGAAAGGAACGGAACATTGTGCGACGGCTGGTGTCGGGCGCACCGGTGCGGAAGTATCGCAGCATCATGGTGTAGGCTTCGGCCATGCTGTCGACTGCCGCCCGGAGGTCCCAATCGGCTATGGTGTCCGCAAGGGCTTTTAAACCGTCGACAGCATCAGCCAGTCGTGATTGGTCAAGTGCTTCGCGGGTAGTGCGCAGAAGGGGAGCAAAGGTTTCTTCTTTCATCCTATTTCAGATAAGCGGTCGTGACGAGTGAATCTGCGGCAAAACCTTTCGGCACAAGGCGCCGCGATACGAGGAAACGAATGGCGGTTTCCAGGTCAGACGCGGCAGGAGCGTGGGCCGGGGCGAAGCGAGGCAAGCGCAGAGTGTCGGCCTCATAGATGTTCAGGCCAAAATCTCGGAGAAGGACGGAGTCGCATACAGACTTGCCGCCTCGGTTGATTCGAACGACGGCAAGGTTGTATGCCTTGATCAGGCTGTACATCTGAGCAACTTTGCGTGGCGAATTGAGCCGCTGACGGTTGAACGTGAAGCATCCGAGATTTAGCTTTTCGTCAGCCGTGCTATAAATTTGCTTATGGCCGCGTGTTCGTGCCTGCGTGGCTTGTGGCTCAGGCAGGACGGCGGCGTCGACTTGTGCGTTCGTAAGCATAGAGGAACGGAGGTTGACGTCGTTGATCTGTGGGCGGTAGATGCGGTCGGGACGGATGCCGCCGGCTTTCGCTACGTGGTCAGAAACGAGGTCGCTCGCAGAATGACGTGCCACAGCAATCATGCGTTCGTCAAGCTGCGAGGCGGTCCGCAGGCGCAATGATTGGGCGACAATAACGTTCCATACCCCGTCCGTGCCCATCACGACGACGGGCAGTTTCTTTGCCCGGTAGCTCATGAGGGATGCTCGTACCAAATCGGAGTAGATGCCGTCGGCCCAGCCACGCGCAAGCGCCGTATCAAGATCCATTTGAGCCATGTATGTCAGCAATTCGACGTCGAGCTGGAGTGAGTCGAAAATACCTGCTCGCTGGGCGTAATAAAAAGGCAGGCAGTCGAGTGTCGGCATAAGGCCAAGACGCAAGGCGGCCGTGTCGACAGCAAGAGTATCGGCAGTAGTTCCAGTCTGTACCTGGGGATTGCCACCTCCTGAACAGGCCACAAGCAGGGTGAAAGCGCAAACTGCGGAAAGGAGTTTCTTCATCGTATGGAGAAAAGAATTTCCGGAGTAGGCTGAAAATAACACTGCCCGCCCCGGAAATTCTTTTAATTAATTATTAAATGTGTGCGTACATCTCAGGCTTCGCCCTTAATGGCAGCGATGCCGGGGAGCGTCTTTCCTTCGATGGCTTCAAGCAGGGCACCACCGCCAGTCGAGACGTAAGATACCTTGTCTGCCATGCCGAACTTGTTGATGCAGGCCACAGAATCGCCACCGCCGATAAGCGAGAATGCGCCGTTAGCTGTGGCGTCGCAGATGGCTTCGGCTACGGCTTTCGATCCGGCCATGAAGTTGTCCATCTCGAAGACGCCGGCAGGGCCGTTCCAAAGGATTGTCTTGCTTTCCTTGATAACAGAAGCAAACGAGGCCATTGCCTTGGGGCCAATGTCCATTCCCTCCCAGCCATCAGGAATGTCATTCGAGGGACAGAACTGCACATTGCAGTCATTCTTGAAATCATCACCGCACTTGGCGTCCTCGGCTAAGACAAGGTTGACACCCTTTTCCTTGGCTTTCTTCTCGATGTCGAGAGCCAGGTTGAGGAAGTCGTCCTCGCAAATCGACTTGCCGATCTTACCGCCACGGGCTTTCATGAACGTATAAGTCATGCCGCCGGTAAGAATGAGGTTGTCCACTTTGGTGAGGAGGTTTTCGATGATTTCGATTTTCGACGACACTTTCGAGCCGCCCATGATGGCGGTGAAGGGGCGTTTAATGTCGTTCATCACTTTATTGACGGCAGCCACTTCCTTCTCCATCAGATAACCGAACATCTTGTGGTCGGCATCGAAGTAGTCGGCGATGATGGCCGTCGAAGCGTGTTTGCGGTGGGCCGTACCGAAAGCGTCATTGATATAAATGTCAGCATACGAAGCCAGCGTCTTGGTGAATTCCTTCTGCTTTTCCTTGACTGCCTTCTTTGCCGCGGCCTTCTCGTCGTCTGTGGCGAATTCACCACGGGGCTTACCCGTTTCTTCCTCATAGAAGCGGAGGTTTTCGAGCAAAAGCGCCTGGCCGTCTTGCAGGGCGGCAACTTGCTCCTGTGCCTTCATGCAGTCGTCGCAGAATTGAACTTGAACGCCGAGCAGTTCGCTCACACGGCCGACAATCTGGCGGAGTGAGAACTTGGGATCGGGATTCTTCTTCGGACGGCCCATGTGCGACATGATGATGAGCCGGCCGCCGGCCTCAACCACCTTTTTCAGCGTCGGCAGAGCGCCGCGGATGCGGGTGTCGTCGGTGATGTTGCCATTCTCGTCAAGGGGGACGTTGAAGTCCACGCGGACGATTACTTTCTGACCTTTGAAATTACAAGTGTCGATTGTCATACTGTTCTATGATTAAGTAAAATTACGTATTGTCTGTTCGGTCGGGGCAAATGTACAAAAAAAGCCCGACGCACGTGCCCGCCTGTCGTTTAATTTTCGTTTACGCTACACTGTGTACGCCTTGTTTTAACTCCATGGAGCTTTAACCATTCGCGACAGAGAGTGTTCAGGGGGCATTTTTCGCAATGAGGTGCCCGGGCCGTGCAGGTGTAGCGCCCATGGTGGAGCAGCCAGAAGTGGGCTGCCGCTACTTGTGTCTCTGGGATGTGCCGCCTCAGTTCCAACTCGACGGAGAGGGGCGTGGTGCACCGGGCCGGGACAAGTCCAAGCCGGTGGCTGACGCGGAACACGTGCGTGTCGACCGCCAAAGCCGCTTTGCCGAACACGATAGCTAAGATGACGTTGGCCGTTTTCCGTCCCACGCCGGGCAGCGATGTGAGCTCCTCCATCGTCGCCGGCACCTGCCCGCCGAAGCGTTCCACCAGTCCACGGGCCAGTCCCACAAGATGACGCGCCTTGTTGTTCGGGTAACTCACACTGCGGATGTAGTCATAGATCACCTCGGGCGTCGTGGCAGCCATAGCCTCGGGCGTGGGGAAGTCGCGGAAGAGGCGCGGAGTCACTTCGTTGATGCGGCGGTCGGTGCATTGCGCCGAGAGCACTACGGCCACCAACAACTCGAACGGATTGTTGAAATGCAGTTCCGTCTCGGTCGGCGGCATCACACTTGCAAAATAGTCGAGCACGCACTTATATAATTCCGATTTCTTCATTCCGAAACATTTTTTGCGCCAAGTGAAGCCCACGGCGGAGTCGCAGCAAAAACTGTCAGGCTGACCGTCGGCACGCTCCGGCTGACTGAAAAAACTGTCGCTCTATTCGGTTGCGCATGGAAAAATGACACTCAGCCCAATTGCGTCAAGCGGGCGATGTACTTGCCGAGAATATCAAATTCGAGATTCACACGGCTGCCTACACGCAGGTCGGCAAAGTTCGTGTGTTCATGCGTATAAGGGATGATCGACACTTGGAAGCCGTGTGCCGTCGGATTGCAGACAGTCAGACTGACACCGTTGACGGTCACGCTGCCCTTGTCGACCGTGAAATATCCGCGGCGTGCCATTTCCGGGTTGTCAGGATAGTCAAAGGTGTAGATCCAGCTGCCGTCAGCGTCGTCGATGCGGGTGCAGGTGGCTGTCGTGTCGACGTGCCCCTGCACGATGTGGCCATCGAGCCGGCCGTTCATCAGCATTGAGCGTTCCACATTGACACGGTCGCCGGGGGCAAGGTTGCCAAGGTTTGATCGTTCAAGGGTTTCGCGCATGGCGGTCACGACATACGTATCGCCATGCGTCTTCACTACCGTCAGGCAGACGCCATTGTGCGCTACGCTTTGGTCAATCTTCAATTCCTCTGCAAAGGGACAGCGCAAGGTGAAATGCACATTGCCACCTTCGCGCTCCACGGCCACTACCTGGGCCATGTCTTCCACTATTCCTGAAAACATGTTATCTCTTTTTTGTCGGTTTTACTGGCCCGACGCTTTTGCGTTGACGCCAGCGCAAAAGTACGAAAGTTTCGTCGATAAAAACAGCCCGTCCGTCTATTTTCCACGAAAAAGCCGCCCGTGACCGCGCCCGCAAGACTCCGCGTTTCATAAATTTGCATTCGTCAAAACATCAAGCCATGAACCGAAAAATCCATCTTGCCGCTCTTTGGCTCCTCCTTGCCGGCACGCCAGCACCAGGCCAGACGGGCCGCACATGGTCGCTGGAAGACTGCATCGACCACGCCCCCCTGCCCATAACATCCAGCTGCGCCGTGCGCGCCTCAATGCCCAGTCGTCGGCCACCGACGTAAAAGAAGCCAAGGCCGGCCTGCTGCCCACGCTCTCGGCAGCCGTCACCCCAGAGTGTACAGTACCGACCCTTTCAAGAGCAGACGGGTAACTTCGTGAACGGAAGTATCGCCTCGTCGTCCAGCCACAAAGTCACCCAGAGCGGGAGCTACGGCATCAACGCTTCGTGGGTCGTCTGGAACGGAGGGAAAAACCGAGCTGACATCACCGACCGAACTTACAGCCAGCAGATGGCTGAACTGTCCGCGCGAGGCAGGAGGCCAACTCCATCCAAGAGGAGATTGCCGAACTTTATGTGCAAATACTGTACAGCCGCGAGGCAGAAGCCACGAACCGCCGGCTCCTCGACGCCGACCGTCAGCTTCTGGCCCGTGGCCGTGAGTTGCTGGCGGCTGGGCAGATGGCGCAGAGCGATGTGGCGCAACTCGAAGCCCAAGTGAGCAGTGGCGAGTATGACGTGGTCAACTCCTCGACCCAGATAGCTCAATATGAGTTGCAGCTCAAACAGCTGCTCGAACTGCCGGGCGACGAGGACTTTCATATCGGCACGGCCGAAGCTCCCGCTGATGAAGCCGTCCTCGCCCCCATCCCCTTGACGGCCGAAGTCTATCAAGCAGCCCTGAGCCAGCGCCCCGAGATAGAGAGCAGCACCCTCAGTGTCGAGCAGAGTGATTTGGCTGTCAAAATAGCCAAAGCCGGACGGATGCCCACAGTCAGCCTCACCGCAGGTCTCGGCGACAGCCACATGACCGGCACGCGTAGCGACTATTTCACTCAGATGAAAAACAATTTCGACGGCTCGCTCGGCATCAGCCTCTCCATTCCTATCTTCGACGGCCGTAGTACGAAGTCAGCCGTAGAACGCGCACAGATAGGCCAACTCACGGCCCGCCTAGACCAGCAAGAAACGCGCAAGCAACTGTACAGCACCATCGAGACCTGCCACCAGAACGCTGTGAACTACCAAGCACGCTACCGCTCCTCTGTCAGTTCCGTGAAAAGCTACGCGACAAGCTACGAACTCATGAGCGAGCAGTTCCGCCTCGGGAAAACCAACATCGCCGAACTTCTTAACAGCCGCAGCCAGCTGCTTTCGGCGCGCCAGGAGATGTTGCAAAACAAATACACAGCCCTTCTCAACATCGCCCTACTGAATTTCTATGGCGGTGTGGGGCTCAAAATCTGACCGTCGCCCCATAGGAAGAAGCAACCGAAACAGACAATTAACAAAAAGACACTGACTCTTATGACCAAGAAAGCAAAGACATGGACCTGCGCCGGCGCAGCATTGGCGTGCGTGGCTGCCGTCCTCTATTTCGTCCTCCGGAATGACGCCCCTTATGAGGTGGAATATCTCACAGCCAAGGTTGAAAAGGCCACCATCGGCAACAGCGTGACGGCCACTGGTACCATCGAACCTGTCACCGAAGTCGAAGTCGGCACCCAAGTATCGGGCATGATCAGCCACATATACGTCGACTATAACAGCGTCGTCAAGAAAGGACAGGTCATCGCCGAACTCGACAAAACGAACCTAGTCAGCCAGCTCAACAGCGCCAAAAGCCAATTGGCCAGTGCTCAGGCTAACTTAAAGTATCAACAGACCAATTACGGCCGCATCCGGACTCTTCATGACAAAGGCCTTGTAAGTGATGACGACTTCGAAACGGCCCGACTCGCCTGGCAACAGGCCGAAGAGAGCGTAAAAGAACGCCAGGAAGCCGTCTCAACGGCGCAGACAAATCTGGGTTATGCCACGATCACTTCGCCCATTGACGGCACTGTCCTTACCAAAGATGTCGAAGAGGGTCAGACCGTGGCGTCAAGCTACTCCACGCCCACTCTCTTCACCATTGCCAAAGACCTTAGGGACATGCGTGTCATCGCTGATGTGGACGAAGCAGACATCGGGCAGGTGGACGAGGGACAACGGGTGACATTCACTGTCGACGCATTCCCCGACGACACATTCGACGGCACAGTGACCCAAGTGCGACAAGAAGGCACGACCGAAGACAACGTCGTTACCTATGAAGTCGTCATTTCGGCCCCGAACGACGACTTGAAGCTAAAACCCGGACTGACGGCAAACGTCACTATACACACAATGGAGCGTACCGGTGTGGCCAGTCTCCCCACCAAAGCCCTGCGCTTCACGCCTACTTCTGAGACTATCGGACCGAAAGATAAAATCGTCGATTGCAAAGGGACGAACAAAGTCTGGGTCAAGGATGGCCGCACGTTCAAAGCGTATGCCGTGCAGACAGGCATCACCAACGGCACACGCACCGAAATCATCTCTGGACTTCCAGCTGATGCGCAAGTCATAGTCGAAATGAAGGATGCAGGCAGTGCCTCTGAAAGCGAAGACGCCGCCACGGAGAGGAGTCCTTTCGCACCCGGCCCGCCCAACCAAAACAAGAACAAAAAGAAATAATAACTATGCCGGCACTCACCGGCACCACGTCATGCCATCATGAAGAAAGTCATCGAATTGCAAAACGTCAGACGCGACTTCGTCGTGGGGGACGAGGTGGTACATGCCCTGCGCGGCGTTTCGTTCACCATCCACGAGGGAGAATTCGTCACTATCATGGGCACTTCCGGATCTGGGAAATCCACTCTTCTCAACCAGCTTGGCTGCCTCGATACGCCCACCTCAGGCGAATACCTACTCGACGGAGTACCCGTACGGCGTATGAAGCGTCGCGAACGTGCCGTACTGCGCAACCGGAAGATTGGTTTCGTTTTTCAGAACTACAATCTGCTGCCCAAGACTACGGCGGTCGAAAATGTCGAGTTGCCACTCATGTACAACAGCGCCGTGCCGGCCAAGGAACGCACCGCCCGTGCCATCCGCGCCTTGCAGCGTGTAGGGCTCGGATCGCGCCTCTATCACAAGTCAAACCAGATGTCGGGAGGACAGATGCAGCGCGTAGCCATCGCCCGTGCTTTGGTGAACGACCCCGCGGTTATCCTGGCCGATGAGGCCACAGGCAACCTCGACACGCGCACCTCGTTCGAAATTCTTGTGCTCTTCCAAGAACTCCATGCAGAGGGGCGAACCATCATCTTCGTTACGCACAATCCTGAAATTTCCCAATACAGCAGCCGTAACATCGTTTTGCGTGACGGACAGATTAAATCGGACACCCTCAACGCAGACATCAAGTCAGCCGCCGAGGCCTTGTCCGCTTTGCCCCTGCCAACCGAAGAAGATTAAACCAAAAAGAAGAATATGAGTCTAACTAACCTGTTCAAGATAGCCCTTCGTGCCATTGCCGCCAACAAGCTCCGTTCACTGCTGACCATGCTGGGCATCATCATCGGCGTGGCTTCGGTCATCACGATGCTGGCCATCGGTCAAGGCTCCAAGCGAAGCATACAAGCACAGATAGCCGAAATGGGCTCGAACATGATTATGATACGGCCCGGCCAAGACCGCGGGCCCGGAGGTGCCCGGCAAGACGCCGACGAGATGCAGACCCTCAAACTCAAAGACTACGACAAACTGAAAACCGAAGCCAAATACATTGCTGCCATAAGTCCTAGTGTAAACGCTTCCGGCCAGTTCATTAACGGAAATAACAACACGCCGTCGACCCTCTATGGCATTAGTCCCGAATACATGGACATCCGGCGGTTGCGTATTGCCGACGGCGAGATGTTCACCGACGAAGACGTCAAATCCGGCGCAAAGGTCTGCCTCATCGGTAAGACTGTGGCAGACGCTCTTTTCACAGGCGGCGAAGACCCTGTCGGGCGCGTCATCCGTTTCGGCACCATCCCCCTTCGCATAACCGGTGTGCTTGAAGCCAAGGGTTATAACTCGGCAGGCATGGACCAAGACGACCTCGTGCTGGCACCCTATACTACGGTGATGAAGCGAGTCCTGGCTGTTGACTACCTGCAAGGCATCAACTGCTCTGCCATCACCGAAGACATGACCGACCTTGCCATTGAAGACATCTCAGCCCTGCTTCGCAACAGCCATAAGCTCCGCGAGACTGATGAGGACTACTTCACCATCCGCAGCCAGCAAGAGATGGCCGAAATGATGAACACAACGAGCGACCTCATGTCCACACTCCTACTCTGCGTGGCTTGTATCTCACTCGTTGTCGGCGGCATCGGTATCATGAACATCATGTACGTCAGCGTCACCGAGCGCACCCGTGAGATCGGCCTCCGTATGTCTGTCGGTGCGCGGGGGATCGACATCCTGAGCCAGTTTCTCATCGAAGCCGTCTTGCTCAGTTTCGCCGGAGGGCTCATCGGTATCCTCGTTGGCATCGGGGCCACAGTGGCGATCAAGCAACTGGCTCACTGGCCCGTCTATATACAGCCGTGGAGTGTTGTCCTGAGTTTTGCCGTCTGCACGGCTACGGGAGTATTCTTCGGCTGGTATCCCGCAAAGAAAGCCGCCCAACTCGATCCTATCGAAGCCATACGTTACGAATAACCCCCACCATGCGCACCCACAGTCCCGGTCCCTCGCGTTATCTTGCCGAAGCCATCCATATTGTGGCTTGGCTCTACATCTTTGTCTCGCCCCTTTTTCATATGAGCTATCGCGAGGCCATCCATTGGGACCGTTACGCTGCTGGCTGTATATTGCCTGCTATGTTGTGCGTTCTCTTCTACGCCAACTATTTCTGGCTTGTGCCACGCTATTATTGCCGGGGGCAAAGAGGACGTTTTGCCCTCATGAACGTTTTGCTCATCGCGCTGTTGCTTGGACTTCACAGCCTGACGTTCAACCAACTTCTTCCCCCGCCGCCTCCACGCCGTCACGCCGGGCCACCCCATTGGTGGTTCCATGTCAATGGCGCGTTAATGTCGGCTTTTACCGCAGGCGTTGCGCTGGCCCTGCGACTGAGCCGCGAGTGGGCTGCCAGCGAAGCCGCACGTCGCGAGGCGGAATTGGGACGCACCGCCGCCGAACTCGAAAACCTGCGCGGCCAAATCAGCCCGCATTTTTTGCTGAATACCTTGAACAATATCTACGCTCTTACCGCCTTTGACGCTGCCAAGGCCCAGCATGCCATCGAAGAGCTAAGTCGCATGCTGCGTTACCTGCTTTATGAGAACCGGGACGAAACCGTCAGCCTCGAACGCGAGATGAGCTTCCTGCGCAGCTACGTCGAACTGATGAGACTGCGCTTGCCGGCTCGCGTCGAGGTAAAAGCCGACTTCCGCGCACCTGGTTCAGATTGTATCAGCCGTGTAGTCCCCCTGCTCTTCATCCCGCTGGTCGAAAACGCATTCAAGCACGGAGTCCACCCCACAGAACCCAGTTTCATCCACATCTCGCTGCACAGCGACAGCGAGGCCGTCTATTTCAGTTGTTGCAACTCCAACTACCCCGCACCGCCCCGGGAGGATGGAGGCGGCGTAGGGCTCGAACTTGTTAAGCGCCGCTTGGCTTTGGCCTATCCGGAACGCCACGACTGGCACTATGGTCCTGACGCTTCGGGACGCATCTATTCTTGTACACTCACCATCCGACCATAAAGAGAAAACAATGAAAACAACTCCCGCCCAAGCCTCTTTCTCTGAGGAAATCCAACCTCTCAGTTGCGTCGTCGTCGACGATGAACCATTGGCCCTCAGTCTGCTCACCAGTTACGTCGAGCGGACCCCTTTCCTCACGCTCAGTGGCGCCTATTCCAGCGGGGTCGAGGCTTTGCCCGCCTTGTGTGGCGAGCCTGTTGACGTGCTCTTCCTCGACATACAAATGCCTCAACTCACAGGCGTGGAACTCTCGCGCATGCTGCCAGCTACCACGCGCGTAGTATTCACTACCGCCTACGATCACTATGCCGTTGAAGGTTTCCGCGCCGGCGCTATCGACTATCTGCTCAAACCCATCAGTTACACGGACTTTCTTGAAGCAGCCGGACGTGCGCTCGAATGGTTTAGGCGCACCCGTCCGAGCGCAGCCAATCTCATCACATCGCAAAGCGACAGTCTTTTTGTACGCAGCGAGCACAAGCTGGTGCGCGTAGGGTTCAACGATATCCTTATCGTAGAAGGACTGAAAGATTACGTCAAACTCATCTTGCGTTCGCGTCCTCGCCCGCTGTTGACGCTTATGTCGATGAAGTCACTTGCCAGTTGGCTGCCCGCCTCACGTTTCATGCAACGCGCAGCGTTCTTATATTGTGAACCTTGACGCCGTCGAAGCGGCAGAGCGTGGGGGCGTTGTCGTGGCGGGGCGCACCGTACCCGTCTCCGATGCCTTTCGCCCCGCAGTGACCGCCTACATTGCCGCACACTCCCCACGAACAGAGGGAGCGACGGAACAGTGAACGGGCAGGATGCAGGGCAAGGGGAATCCTTTTGCGAGGAAACAGATTCTGCCAATCCGAGTCGGCGAGGTCTTTTTTCTAATTGCCGACTTGTAAATTCTAACCGGCTACTAAATTTTTCTTGTGCTTTGGGCGAATTCAATGGACGGGAATCACGCTTTCCTCGATTTCCCGGTCGTCTATGCTGCCCGTTTCCTCCTATTTTTGAGAATACGAGGCTGTCTTCTATGTGAGCATCCCGCGAAAATACTCCACCCTTTTCGCCCACCGTTCCGGCGGTTTGCATTATCTTTGCACCCTGAAAGGAACGTTTTATACAAAAAATACTTCATCACCGTGTCTGAAACGAAATACATCTTTGTGACGGGCGGCGTGGCCTCGTCCTTGGGAAAGGGCATCATCGCCTCGTCTGTGGGCAAGCTCCTACAAGCCCGTGGCTACGACATCACCATCCAAAAGTTCGACCCTTACATCAACATCGACCCCGGCACGCTCAACCCTTATGAGCACGGAGAATGTTACGTGACCGAAGACGGGCAGGAGACCGACCTCGACTTAGGCCACTACGAGCGGTTTACCGGCATCCGCACCACACGAAACAACAACGTCACAACGGGGCGCATCTACCAAAGCGTCATTGAGAAAGAACGCCGCGGGGACTACCTCGGAAAGACCATACAGGTCATCCCTCACATCACCGATGAGATCAAGCGCGACATGCTCCTGCTTGGAAAGAAATACCACCACGACTTCGTTATCACCGAGATCGGGGGTACCGTTGGCGACATCGAGAGCCTTCCCTTCCTCGAAGCCATGCGCCAGCTCAAATGGGAACTCGGGCGAGATGCCATCTGCATTCACCTGACCTACGTTCCCTTCCTGGCAGCTGCCAAGGAACTTAAAACCAAACCCACACAGCATTCTGTGAAGGAACTGCAAAGTCATGGCATTCAGCCCGACATCCTCGTACTTCGCACGGAGCACGACCTATCGGCCGGGCTGAAAAAGAAGGTGGCCAACTTCTGCAACGTCGACCCCGAAGCTGTCGTTCAGAGCATCGACCAGCCCACGATCTACGAGGTGCCCCTGCGCATGCAGGAGCAAGGGCTCGACGCGACCATCCTGCGTAAACTGGGCATGCCCGTCGGCGAAACGCCGGGCCTCGGCCCATGGCGCTCGTTCCTCGACCGCAGGCATAAGGCCACCGAGGTGGTTGACATAGCCCTTGTGGGCAAGTATGATTTGCAGGACGCTTATAAGAGTATCCTCGAATCGCTCTCGCAGGCAGGTACCTATAATGACTTCAAGGTGAAGACGCACTTCGTCAACAGTGAGAAACTCACCCCCGAGAATGTGGCTGAGCGCTTGGCTCCGATGGACGCTGTGGTGATCTGCCCGGGCTTCGGACAACGCGGCATCGAGGGTAAGATCACGGCTGCGCGCTACTGCCGTGAGCACGATGTGCCGACGCTGGGCATCTGTTTGGGCATGCAGATGATGGTCATCGAATTCGCCCGCGACGTGCTTGGGTTCGAAGACGCCAATAGCGTCGAGATGGACAACTCGACGACGCACAATGTCATCGACATCATGGAGGAACAGAAAAACATCACCAACATGGGTGGTACCATGCGTCTGGGAGCCTATGACTGCGTCCTGAAACCAGGCAGCCGCGTCCACGACATCTATGGCACCGATACCATCCGCGAACGCCACCGTCACCGTTATGAGTTCAACAACGACTTTAAGGATGCCTTTGAGCGCGCCGGCATGATGGCTGTCGGAACCAATCCTGAGTGTGACCTTGTCGAGATCGTCGAGGTACCGGCACTGTCATGGTATATCGGCACACAGTTCCACCCCGAATACAGCAGCACCGTACTCAAACCTCACCCCCTCTTCCTTAGTTTCGTGAAAGCCGCCATCACCCGGAAGCAACAGACCCCAAAAACCGCACAGCATGGATAAGAATACCGTCACAGGCATCATCCTTATTGCCGCCGTGCTGATCGGCTTCTCGTTCTTCAACAGCCGTCAGAGCGAGCAGGCCATGCAGGAAATGGCTCAGACCGTCCCGGCTGCTGACCAGCCGGTTGATACCCTCCGAGTGGAACAGACGCCGTCCGCAGCGGCCGATACAACAGCGCTTTTCTACGCAGCCAAAAGCGGCACGCCGCAACAGGTCGTACTGGAAAACAGCAAAGTGAAAGTGACGCTCAGCACACGTGGAGGCCGCATTACGGAAGTGATGCTCAAAGACTATCTTGACCAGCAGAAAAAGCCAGTCCGCCTCTTCACGGAGACCGACGCAAACATGGCATTCTACCTCTCGCTGAAACAGGAGAACATCAACACGAACGATTACGTCTTCACGCCAACACACGTCAGCGATTCCACCGTCACCATGCAGCTGACCAACGACAAGGGACAACGCCTGACTTTCCAATATAAGCTGCTTGCTGACAACTACATGGTCGACTTCAACATCTCTGCCAGCGGGCTGCAAAACTACTTCCCCGCAAACAGCGAGAAAATTGACATCGTATGGAGCGACCGCATCCGTCAGCAGGAGAAGGGTTTCGACTTCGAAAACCAGTACTCCACCCTAACCTATAAGATAACGGGCGAAGGAACCGAAAAACTCAGCGAGTACGAAACGGAGGAGGAAGTTCCCGCACACAATGTGGATTGGGTTGCTTTCAAGAACCAGTATTTCAGCAGCATCCTTATCGGCTATCAAACGCTCGAGCCGAACCAACTGAAAAGTGTGCAGGAAGAGAAAGGCAGTGGCTACCTCAAACACTACACAGCCTCCATGTCGACGTTCTTCGACCCATCAGGCAAAAAACCGACGAACTTCCAGTTCTACTTCGGGCCGAACCAATACCGCCTGCTGCAAAGCATGGACAAATACAGTCTGAACCACAGCGACCTGGAACTGGAAGAGCTTGTCTACCTCGGCTGGCCGATCTTCAAATGGATCAACCGCTACTTTACGATCTACGTCTTCGATTTCCTCACCCAGCTGGGCCTGCCAATGGGTGTTGTGCTGCTGCTGATCACCATTCTGCTTCATGCTATCGTCTACGTGCCACGCCGCAAGAGTTTCATGAGCAGTGCCAAGATGCGTGTGCTCCGGCCGAAGATCGAGGAAATCAACCGGAAGTATCCCAAGCAGGAAGACGCCATGAAGAAGCAGCAAGAAATGATGACGATGTACAGTCAGTATGGCGTCAACCCGATGGGCGGTTGCCTGCCTATGCTCATTCAGATGCCCGTTTGGGTGGCAATGTTTAACTTTGTGCCCAACGCCATCGAGCTGCGCCAGCAAAGTTTCCTCTGGGCCGACGACCTCTCGACCTATGACGACTTGATCCACTGGTCCACCGAACTGCCGCTCATCGGCAACCATATCAGCCTCTTCTGCCTCCTATTCTGCGTGACGAACCTGTTATACAGTTATATTACGATGCGCCAGCAGAAAGACATGCTTGTCGGGCAGCAGGCCGAACAGATGAAGATCATGCAGTGGATGATGTATCTCATGCCAGTGTTCTTCTTCTTTATGTTCAACAAGTACTCGTCAGGGTTGAACTACTACTACTTCATCTCGTTGCTGCTCGGTGCCCTGACCATGTGGGTCATGCGCAAGACCACCGACGACAAGAAGCTCTTGGCCCGTCTTGAAGCTAACTTTGAAGCCAACAAAAACAATCCCAACAAGAAGCCAAGCGGGCTGGCTGCCCGTCTCGAAGCCTTGCAGAAACAGCAAGAGGCTCTCATGGAGGAGCAGAAGAACAGAAAGCGAAAATGACGGGATAATCCCATACACCCACCGAAAGCCCAAGGGGCGCGGCCTGCTGCGAACACCGCCGGCCGCACCGCCTTGGCTTTTTTTATGAATGAATAATCAACCTCTCTAATTATTATGTATATAGCATTTATGCTCTCAGCCCTGATGGCGGCCTCACAGCCTGTCGGGAACACAGCCGACACCGAGACAACGACGCGCACAACCAGCCCGAAGGAGGTCAGCCTCACTTCGGACCGCCTCACCCCCGAGCTTCTTTGGGAGATGGGCCGCGTGGGCGACTTCGTCACCTCGCCCGACGGCCGCCACGCCGTCTACTCCGTTTCATATTACAGTGTCAAGGAGAACAAAGGCCACCACGTGCTCTACCTCATGGATTTGCGCGACAAGTCGACAACCCTCCTGACAACGACGGCCGAGAACGAAACGAGCGCCACCTTCATTAAGGGCGGTACGAAAATAGCCTTTCTCAGTGCACGCAGCGGGTCAAACCAGATTTGGGAGATGAACCTCGACGGCACAGAGCGTCGCCAGCTTTCACACGAAGAGGGCGACATTGCCGGCTACCGCTTCTCGCCCGACGGCCGTCGCGTCATTCTCATCAAGGACGTTCCTTTCGACGGCATTATCCAACAGAACGATGCTGACCTGCCACAAGCCACCGGCATGGTCATCAACGACTTGATGTACAAACACTGGGACCACTACGTCACTTCCGTCCCACATCCCTTTGTGGCCATCGCCACCGACGATGCCATCACCGACGCCTTTGACCTGCTTGCCGGCGAACCCTTCGAAAGCCCCATGCTGCCCTTTGGAGGCATCGAACAGCTGGCGTGGAGCCCCGACTCGCGTACAGTAGCCTACACCTGTCGCAAGAAGACCGGTCGTGACTACGCTATCAGCACGGACAGCGACATCTTCCTCTTCGACCTCGACAGCCGGAGCACACGCAACCTCTGCAAGCCCGAGGGGTACAAGGCGCCCGAGCTCGACCCGACCCGGTCGCTGGCCAGCCAGCAGCCCCGTCAGGGCGAAGCCGACCTCAATCTGGGCTATGACCAGAACCCAAGTTTCTCGCCAGACGGGAAGTACATCGCATGGTCCAGCATGGAGCGCGACGGATACGAGAGCGACCGCACCCGTCTCTGCGTCATGGAACTCGCCACCGGCCAGAAGCGCTACGTGACCGAGACGTTCGAGAGCGGCGTCAACCAGTTCCTGTGGGCCGAAAACAGCAAGCGCCTTTACTTTACCGGTGTTTGGCACGGCAAGACGAACATCTACCAGACAGACCTTGAAGGACGGGTCAAAGCCCTCACCGACGACGTGGCCGACTACACCCTCGCAGGGCTTACCGCCGACGGCCGCTCCCTCATTGCTACACGTCAAAGCATGAGCCACCCTGCCGAAGTGTTCCGCCTCGATATCGGCCGAAACGGCCTTACCGCCGAACAGCTCACATTTGAGAACAAGGCCATCTTCGACAAGCTCACCACAGGCGAAGTCAGGGAGCGCTGGGTCAAGACTTCCGATGGCAAGCAGGAGCAGTGCTGGGTGATCTATCCCCCGCACTTCGACCCCGCCAAGAAATACCCCACACTCCTCTACTGCGAAGGCGGCCCGCAGTCGCCTGTCAGCCAGTTCTGGAGCGTGCGCTGGAACTTCCAGGTCATGGCCGCCCACGACTACATCATTATCGCCCCAAACCGCCGCGGCCTGCCGGGCTACGGCATGGAATGGCTCGAACAGATCAGCGGCGACTACTCCGGCCAATGTATGAAAGACTACCTTGCCGCCATCGACGACATCTGTCGCGAGCCATATGTCGACAAGGAACGCCTCGGATGTGTCGGCGCCAGCTTCGGCGGTTACAGCGTATACTGGCTGGCCGGCAACCATGAGGGCCGTTTCAAGTGCTTCATCGCCCACGACGGCATATACAACACGCAGCAGCAGTACGTCGAGACCGAAGAACTGTGGTTCCCGAACTGGGACATGGGCCGTGCACCATGGATAAAAGACGAAAAGGGCAAGATGGCCAAAGTGTACGAGACCTCGCCCCACCTCTATGTCGACAAATGGGACGCCCCAATTCTTTGTATACACGGACAGAAAGACTTCCGCATCGAATACACGCAGGCCGAGTCAGCCTTCACCGCAGCCCGCCTGCGCGGCATCGAGGCACAAATGCTCCTGCTGCCCGACGAGAACCACTGGGTGCTCAAACCCCAGAACGGCATCCTCTGGCAGCGCACCTTCTTCCGCTGGCTCGACCGCTGGCTGAAACAGTAACGCAAACATCTATCCCGTCATGACTCAAAATACAAGGCAAAAACTCAACGACAAGGCATGGGCCCGCTGGTCGGCCCTCTTCATAGTAGCCTTCACAATGATGGCGGCCTACTATGTGAACGACATCATGGCCCCCCTCAAAAGCATGCTCGAAAGTGAGCTCCACTGGACCAGCGGAGAGTTCGGCTTCTTCACCGGGGCATACAGTTTTCTGAACGTGTTCCTCCTCATGCTTATCTGGGGCGGACTGATTTTGGACAAATTCGGCATCCGGTTCACCTGCATGCTCTCCGCCGTACTGATGGTGGGAGGCACGTTCTGCGAATACCTGGCCATCACGCGGTTCGGTGGCAGCGGAGAGCTGGTCTTCGGCTACAAGCTCGACGTGTTCATGGCCTCCGCCGGCTATTCCGTGTTCGGCGTGGGAGCCGAAGTGGCGGGCATCACCGTGACGAAAATCATCGCCAAGTGGTTCCACGGCAAGGAGATGGCCTTGGCCATGGGGGTGCAGGTGGCTTTGGCACGCATCGGCTCCCAGGCTGCCTACGCAGTGGCCATCCCTGTGGCCAAGAGCTACGCCCTGGACACGCCCCTGCTCATCGGCGCCGTCCTGCTGCTGGGCGGCGGGCTGGCCTTCCTCGGCTTCACGTTCATGGATCGCAAACTCGACCGTCAGGTCACAATCGACACCTCGGCAGACGACGAGCGGTTCTCATTCCGGGACGTGGTCGCCGTGGTCAGCAATCCGGGCTTTTGGCTCATCGCCCTTCTGTGCGTGCTCTTCTATTCCTGCGTATTCCCGTTTCAGAAGTTCGCCACCGAACTGATGGTCACCAAATACGGCGTCATGGAAGACCTGGCCGGCACCTTCGCCGGGCTGCCCGCCTTGGGTGCCCTATTCCTCACCCCCGTGTTCGGCGGCATGATCGACCGCCGCGGGAAAGCCGCCTCCATCATGATGCTGGGCTCGGCCATGCTCATTTTTGTGCACTGCGTCTATGCCCTGCCTTCGGTGCATGCCCCATGGGTGGCCATCATCCTGATGATCATCCTCGGCGTCGCCTTCTCGCTCGTGCCTTCGGCCATGTGGCCGTCGGTGGCCAAGATCTTCCCCGTCAAGCAGCTGGGCACGGCCTACGCCTTGATCTTCTTCATCCAGAACATCGGCCTGTGGGGCATCCCCGCCCTCATCGGCAGCGTTTTGGAGCGCTATTGCGTGGTGGGGCATGAGGTGGTGGACGGCAACACCGTCAACCTCTACGACTACACCCTGCCCATGTGCATTTTCGCCGGCATAGCGGTCTGCTCCATGCTGGTGGCCTTCCTGCTGAAAGCCGCCGACAGGAAATACGGCTATGGGCTCGAAAAGCCCAATTTGAAGTAAAAGCCGCCCTCTTAGGTTCAGGCTCCCTCTCCTGCGCCGCCTTTCAGCCGTCGTATGCCGCCGGCCGAAAGGCGGCGCTCCGTTTCCGCACAGGGGAGATCCAGCCGCAGGCCCGGCCTGCTGCGCATACACCACGACTGAACCCCATGCTTCTTGCAGCCCCCTCGTATGGGAGGGGGAGGCTGTGCAGCCGCCAGCGAAGGGCATTCCTGCATCATGTGGCCAGCCGTTTTGCGGGAGGCGAATTGTGGTTTGACGTGTGCGGCACAATGATGAGCCGGCATGGCGTGAAGCCCGATTCGCTCCGCAAACATGAGGCACAAATCCGCCACGGCATAACGGACGGCCACGCCGTGGAACAATGGGAGCCATCTTTGAGGCTCATCGAACAAGCCAACTACATGAAGTTCTTCCGCACGCGCTGGGGCTTCTTCTTCGGGCAGATATTGGGAAGAATGACGTGGCTATGCCGCAAGTTCAGTTCAATGCTCGGATATACGATCACATCTGGCAGATAACCCGGGCAGAGGTCGGAACGGATTTCGTCCGCAAGGCCCGTGCGGCGCCATGTATGACGCCCACACCGCCGGCCACGACAAACCGCACCGACGCCTGAACGCCCCCTCCTCCCCCCCCCGGCGGGACGACAGCACAAACGGAGCGCCTATGCCTTCATTTCATCACCCTGTACTCATTGGGCGTGCAGCCCACCGTCTTCCCTGAACATCCGGCTCAGGTGATGCGGATATTGAAACCCCACTTCGTAGGCTATCTCACTCACGGTCTTGCCCGTGCTGGCCAGCAAGTCCTTGACACGGTTGATGATGGCGAGGTGGATGTGCTCGATTGCCGACTTCCCGGTCTCTTTCTTGATGAGGTCGCCGAAATAGTTTGCCGAAAAGTGGAGCTGTCCGGCACACCAGCCGACGGTGGGTAGGCCGAGCTGCTCCGGCTTGTCGGAGTCGAAATAGCCGGCCAGCAGCTCCTCGAAACGGGCGAGCACGTCGTGGCTGATGGCTTCGCGCGTGGCAAACTGGCGGTCGTAGAAACGGAGGCAATGGTTCAGCAGGACCTCGATGTGCGACGTGATGATGCACCGGCTGTGCCTGTCGATGCTGTGGCGCAGCTCTTCCTGTATCTCTGCGAAGCAGGCTAAGACGGTCTGGCGTTCGCGCTCGGACATGTGCAGCGCTTCGTTCACCTCGTAGGAGAAGAAGGTGTATTCCCTCATCCTGCGGGCAAGGCCCTGGCCGCGCAGCAGGTCGGGATGGGAAGCAGGGCATAGCCTTGGGGGCCAGAGGGTCTGGCCGCCGTCGTCTATGCCGGCCACCTGCCCCCCGGGGCCACGAACACCAGCGTACCCTCCCCCTGATAGTCATACCGGCTGCGCCCGTAGGTCAGGTTCCCCCCCGTGTATCTTGTCTTTCAGGCAGATGCCGTAGAAGCCATAAAGCTTCTTTTTTATGCCTCAGAACCCCGACCCGGCGGAAGTCAATGACCGCCACCAACGGGTTGAGCGTTTCAATGCCCAGAAACTCGTTATATTCGTGGATGCTGCCTGTGTTCATGATGTCGCCCATGTGTCGCTTCCTCCGTGGTTGTTTTGGTTTATCGTTTGAGCGGACAAAATTAGTCTTTTCGCGCGCTTCACGCAGCGGCATCGCCCCCCCCTTGCTGTAAAATGGGTTCAAGATTCTGTGATGTGTGTTATCCTGCCGGCAGCAAGTGATCCGCATCGCCGGCGGTTCCGTCGATTATGGTGCACCCTTCCGCAATCTGTGTATGGGCGGAATGAGAAGCACGCCCTGCCTTTGCCACATCAAAAAAAAGAGACAATCAGCCCCCCGGGGGATGACGGCAGGCAAACAGTCTGTGGCGATGAAGCCTTGCACTTCGATGAACAGGTGAACGGCACAGTGCTGGACAGCGGCTATGTGCCCGACTCGCTCGACCAAGTCTCAGCCAACGTATGTGCCATCGGCATGATTTACTCTTTCTACGGGAGGTTGAGCGTATCGAACAACAGCGTGGACGACCTGCGTGCAGGTGACATCCCGCCTACATTCTACACCTACGGCACGGAAGATCCTTTCTACCGTCAGTTCATCGCCAATGCCAATGCAGCCCGTCAAGCCGGAGTGCAGGTGGAAGAGCACGTGCTGGAAGGCTGGCCGCACGGATTTGGCGTGCGCGGGGAATGGACTATGTGGTTCGACAATTTTCTGACTCAGATAATATCGCAACAAATATGAACAGAGGCAATGTTAAAGACAAAAGCATTACCCGCCGTGACGCATTGAAACAGATGGGATTGTTTATAGCGGGAGCTGTCGCTTTGGGTGTCCCCGCTGTATTGACCTCATGCGAAGAGAAAAAAAAGAAGCGCATCATCCTTTACTTCACCGCCACGGGCAACAGCCTGTATATCGCCCGTCAGTTGGCGGATGAAAATACAGAACTGCTCAGCATCCCGCAGTTGGTGAAGCAAGAACGGCGCGACTTTGAGGCGGATGAAATAGGCATCGTTTATCCCATCTACGGACACATGCCGCCCAATATGGTGCGGGGCTTCATTAAACAGGTTAGAATCAAAGCAGACTACAAGTTTGCCGTCCTCACCTACGGGATGCTCGATTTCAATGCTGCCGAGTTGTGGGACGGAATATCGCAGAAAGCCGGTACAAAGTTCGACTACATCAATACTCTCGTGATGGTGGACAACTGGCTTCCCAATTTCGATATGAACGAACAGATAAAAATGGACAAGCATATCCCCGGACAGATAGAGAAAATAAAGGCGGACTTGCGTGAACAAAAGCGTTGGGTGAAGCCAGCTACCGATGATGACCGCCGTAATCACGATGGCTTTATGTTTTTCTCCCGTCTCGACCCTGAAGTAGGATTTCTGAAACGCAGCGAGAAGTATTTCCAGGTAACGGACGCATGTATCGGTTGTGCAGTCTGTACCGAAGTCTGTCCGAGAGGCAACTACGAACTGACATCGGCAGGAGTAAAAATCGAAGGCGACTGCGACTTCTGTTTTGCCTGCATCCAGAACTGTCCGCAAAAAGCGATACATTTCCAATCTTTGCCCAATGACCCGCTACTGGCGCGAGGCGAGGTGAACCCCGACGCCCCGCTACCGTAACGAACATGTATCATTGTGGAGTATCAAGGAAAGCAACCGGCAATAAACCACTCAGACCACTGACGCATATGCACGGAGATTGAAAGAGGCTCATCTTCTCCGCCGCCTCTGGCATGCTGCTGCGTAGATATGCACCATGCATGCGCAGGAAAGAGCAGCCCCTGCTGGTGTGCCCCATGGTCGGGGTTGAAGGGTTGCGTGGAGGACAAACGAAGTGTTCGAGGGGCTAAACGTGAAAAAAGTATGTGACATGAAAAAGGAAATCATCCGTTTCTTCAAGAGGTGGACGCTGCCGCTCGGCATGCTTGCCGGTGTAGGCATCTACCTGATGTTCCATTACATCCCTTTGCTAAGCCCACTCAAAGTGCTGGCAAAGGGGGTAGAGGATTTCATTCTGCCGCTCATGGTGTTCACCCAGCTGTTCACCACCTTCTGCAAGGTCAATCCGCGGGAGATGAGGATCCGCAGGTGGCATCTCATCATGGTAGCGGTACAATTGGGATGCTCTTTGGCGATAGCCTTGCCCGTCCACTTCCTTCCCGAATCCGGGTATAGTGTCGCCGCACAAGGAGCGCTGGTCTGCCTGATAGTCCCCACTGGCACGGCTGCAGCTGTCATTGCCGGCCGGCTTGGCGGCAACGAGACCACATTGACGACCTACACGATGATCAGCAACCTTGTGGCGGCCGTGGCGATTCCAGCCGTATTCCCTCTGGTCGAGATGCAGTCGGCAGGCACGTTCGCCCATCAGTTCCTGCTCATCCTGCGGCGCGTGTTCCCGCTGCTCATCACACCGTTCCTGGCCGCGTGGGCGCTCCGGGAGTTCATACCGAGGGCGCACGCCGCGGTCGTGCGGCTGTGTGGGAGCCTCGCTTTCTACCTGTGGGGCGTTTCGTTGGTGATAGCCATCGGGCTCACGCTCCGTTCGGTGGTGAACAGCCATTTCGACCCGCACGTAATGTGGATGCTAGCCCTTTCCGCACTGGCGACGTGCACCTGGCAGTTCGGCATCGGGAAGCTCGTCGGCAAGCACAACGGCGACTACATCAGTTGCGGGCAAGGCTTCGGACAGAAAAACACGATCCTGGCCATCTGGGTGTCCTACACCTACCTCACCCCGGTCATATCCGTAGCGCCGAGCTGCTACATCGTTTGGCAGAACATTGTGAACTCGTGGCAGCTGTGGGTGAAGGGAAAGCGCGACGCAGCACGAGAAAAATGCAATAAATAACTGCCGTACAGAACCGCTATTCGATGATGGCACGGTGGAACGAGTCCCTATTCCCCGTGCTCGAAGAACTCGGTATCGGGTTTGTAGCCTTCTCTCCCCTTGCCAACGGCCTGCTCACGAAGTGCTATACGGCAAGCGACCGTTTCGACGCGGCAACCGACTACCGCGCCTCCATGCCACAGTTCCAGAAAGAAAGCTTCGAACAGAACAAGGCCCTGTTTGCCCTTCTTGACGAACTGGCCGCACAGAAGCACGCCACACCCGTGCAAATCTCCCTTGCCTGGATGATGTGCAAGAAACCGTGGATAGTCCCCATCCCCGGCACCCGCAGGTTAAGCAGACTGAAAGAAAACATCGGAGCGGAAGACATCCAGCTGACCCCCGGAGAGATAAAGCACATAGACGCCGCCCTCGACATGATGCACATGAGCGACGTGTTCAGCGGATCACCCGTAAAAAGCAGAGAAGCATGAAACAGATCAAGACCATTTTCCTCGCAGTTTTGGCAGCGTTGAGCCCCGCCTGCGGACAGTCTGCGTCCCACCATGCACAGGCTGGCGACAGCCTCTTTACCATTCGCGAACAAGGCAGCTTCCTCATTGGCGGCACAGTCAAGACGCAGCCCGGCACTTACGACACCCGCCACCCCCTGAGAGCGGACGGCCAGACGTTGCATGGCGACCACGCCTACGTTTCCTACCAGATTCCCGCCGACGCCCGCAGGATCCCCCTTGTTTTCCTGCACGGAGCGGGACAATCCGCCAAGACGTGGGAGAGCACCCCCGACGGGCGGGAAGGGTTCGCCACCTTGTTCCTCCGCCGCGGTTTCAGCACATACCTGATCGACCAGCCACGCCGCGGACGCGCCGGGCGCGGCACAGCCGACGAGACCGTCAAAGCCACGCCCGACGATCAGTTCTGGTTCGAGAATTTCCGCATGAGCGTGTGGCCCCATTACTACCAAGGCAGCCAGTTCCCCCGATCGGCAGAGGCATTGGAACAGTTCTTCCGCCAAATGACGCCCAATACGGGCGCGTACGACGAAGGGCTGATAGCCACGGACGTAGCCGCGCTGATGGACAAAACGGGCGGCGGCATCCTTGTCACCCACTCCCAAGGCGGAGGGCCGGGCTGGCATGCAGCCATCAAAAGCGCTAACGTACGCGCCATCGTGTCCTATGAGCCGGGCAGCGGATTCGTCTTCCCCGAAGGTGAGACACCCCAGGCGATGCAGACCATCAGCCCGTTCGGGGCGCTGACCGCCAACACCATACCGCCCGCCGATTTCAAAAAGCTGCCCCGCATCCCCATCGTCATCTGCTACGGCGGCTATATCCCCGACAAGCCAAGCGACAATGGGGGGCAATGGACAGCTGGAGGGGCCGGCTCGAAATGGCGCGCCCTTTTGCCCCATGCATCAACCGCCACGGCGGCGACGCCACAGTCGTACACCTGCCCGAGCTGGGCATCAGGGGCAACTCCCACTCCCTCTTTGCAGAGAAGAACAATGTGCAGCTTGCCGACCTGCTGTCCGCATGGCTTGCCGAAAGGGGGCTTGACCGGCCCCGCTCCGCCACGCTGGCGCATTTGTGCAGGCATCTCTGAAAAATGCACCTACACCCCCCCGGGGGGCTTCTTCTGTTTTTATCCGCTGCGCAAGCCATTCGTTGATTTTGGTGCATCCTTCCGTAATCTGTGTATGGGCGGATAGGGGCGAGCGCCGTATTTTTGCAAGCAAGGAAATAACAAAAAAGAGCACAGACTTATGAGACTGACTATCCCCTCCGCAGCCATCATGTTATCCGCCCTGTGCGCCCCCTGAGGGCCGCGCTGGCCGACACACTGAGCCACTGCATGGAGACCTATATGGGCCGTCCGCAGGGCGACAACCTCTCCGACGAAATCAACGAGGCGGTGATGCGGAGCGTCATCAAGAACCTCCGTGCCTTGATTGCCACCCCCGACGACGACTTTGCCCGCGGCGAACTGATGTGGGACTCCGCCCTCGCCGAAAACGGCCTGCCCGAGCTGGGCAAGCAGACCGACTTCCAATGCCACATGCTGGAACACGCCGTCGGCGCTTACACCGACTGCAACCACGGGCAGGGGCTGGCCGTCATCCACCCCGCCCTCTACCGCCACTTGCTGGCCGAGGGCAAGGAGAAGCTGGCGCGCATGGCCGAACGGGTGTGGGGTGTGAAGGGCGACACCGTGGAACAGACCGCCACCCTCGGCATCAACGCCATCGAAGCCTTCATCCGAGAGATCGGCATGCCCACCCGCTGGAGCGAAATGGGCATCACGGACGAGGCTGTCCTTCGTGCCGCTGCCGACACCTGCCTGCTGATGCCCGGCTGCTGCAAGCAGTTTACGAGGGACGAACTGTTCGAAGTGTTAAAAGAAAGTATGTAATAAAAAGCTAAAAGAAGATTGACAATGAACAACTTAATCAAGACGATGTTGTGCAGTGCCGCAGCTCTGGTGCTGGCCGGCACATCGGTGGCACAAACCCGGCGTGCTTTTACCGAACTGGACTTCTCCACCATCCAAAGCCCAAACTCCAATCCCTTCGGCTTGGTCTATCGGGATGCCATCACGGCGAACGAGCAGGGCAAGGTGAACATCCACCGCATCACCTACGAGCTCGACGGATTGAAGATAGCCGCTAACATCTGCACTCCCGCCGGATATGACGCATCGAAAAACTATCCGGCCCTCGTCGTGGCGCACCCCAACGGGGGATGCAAGGAGCAGGTGGCCGGACTATACAGCCAGCGTATGGCAGCACAGGGCTACATCTGCCTTGCCTTTGACGCCGCCTACCAGGGCGGAAGCGAGGGAGAGCCACGAAACGTGGACAAGCCCGCCAACCGCGTCGAGGACATCCACCGCGCCTGCGACATCCTTGCACAATATCCCGGCGTGGATGCCAGCCGCGTCGGCGTGCTCGGGATCTGTGGCGGCGGAGGCTACACTCTCAAAGCGGCCGGCAGGGCATTGCGTACGTGTGTGAAAACCATCTTGATTTGCAGCCCGTCTTTCCCCGTGATTCTGTCAGCCGGTCTGCCGTTTCCGCCAGCCGTCTCGCAAACGCAGGATGGCTTTCTGCAAAAAACGGGGCGCAAACCGACAGCCTGCAAGGGAAAATTCGTAAGTTTGCAGGCCGTTTGCCGCCACACGCCGCAAGCGTCTGGCGCGCAAACACCACACATAAAGCACATTTGAACATGCCACACACACGCAAGGAACAGTTAGACGAATTCAGCCGCATACTCGACATCCTCGACGAGCTCCGCATCAAATGCCCTTGGGACAGGAAGCAGACCAACCAGAGCCTGCGGCCAAACACCATAGAAGAGGTCTATGAACTCAGCGACGCCCTTCTTCACGACGACCGGAAGAACATCTGCAAGGAGCTGGGCGACGTCCTGCTGCACGTGCTCTTCTATGCCAAAATCGGAGCGGAGAAAGGGGATTTCGACATCGCCGACGTCTGCTCCAACCTCTCTGACAAGCTCATTTTCCGTCACCCTCATGTGTTCGGGACGGTCGAGGCGGAAACGGCAGACCAGGTCTCAGACAACTGGGAGCAGCTCAAACAAAAGGAGAAGGACGGCAACAAGACCGTCCTCGGCGGTGTGCCCGCATCGCTCCCGTCGCTCATCAAAGCCTATCGCATACAGGACAAGGCGCGCCACGTCGGCTTCGACTGGGAAGAGCGCAGCCAGGTATGGGACAAAGTGAAGGAGGAAATCCGCGAGTTTGAACGCGAGGTGGCCCGCGCCGATGCGGACAAGGCCGAAGCGGAGTTCGGCGACGTCCTGTTCAGCCTTGTCAATGCCGCCCGGCTCTATGGCATCAACCCCGACACTGCGCTCGAACGCACCAACCAGAAGTTTACGCGCCGATTCAACTACCTCGAAGCGCACACCATCAAGCAAGGACGCAAACTGACAGACATGACCCTGGCCGAGATGGACAAGATATGGGACGAGGCCAAGCGTCAGGAAGCCCCGGGCCAAGATGCCGAGAAGTAACGCCCTGTTCCATCTGCTCGCCGTCGTGACAGTAGCTATATGGGGCACGACGTTCGTTTCGACCAAGGTGCTCCTGCTGCACGGCTTGCCGCCGGCCGAGATCTTCCTGCTGCGCTTTGTCCAAGCCTACGTGTGCCTCGCGTTGCTCTACCGCCGCCGCTGGTTCGTAGGTTGGCGGGACGAGGGGCTTATGCTCGTGGCCGGGATGACGGGTGGCTCGCTCTACTTTCTCACCGAGAACACGGCGCTTGAATACACGCTGGCCGGCAACGTCTCGCTCGTTGTGGCCACAGCGCCGCTACTGACCGCCCTGCTCGCCTCATTGACCCGCGCCTCACGCTCGGGCGTGCGGCTCTGGGGGGCATCCGTACTGGCTTTGGCGGGCGTGACTCTGGTGGTGATGAACGGACAGGGCCACTTGGCTTTCCATCTCGCAGGCGACATGCTGGCACTCTCGGCAGCTTTCTCGTGGGCCATCTACCAATTGGTCACCAAACGGCTGTGCGACCGCTACGGTGCCACCCTGCTGACGCGCAAAGTCTTTGGCTACGGACTGCTCACCATCCTCGTCTACTTCCTATTCCGTCCGGTCGACATCGATCCCACCCTGCTGGCCCGCCCCGTCGTGTGGGGCAATTTGCTTTTTCTCGGCCTTGTCGCGTCGATGGGGTGCTACTGGCTGTGGAGCAAAGTGATTGAACGGCTTGGGGCTATTACGTCGGCCAACTATATCTACCTCAACCCGGTGACGACGCTGGCTTTTTCTTACCTTTTTCTCGGCGAACCCGTCTCGGCCTACGCCATATTCGGCGCCGTCTGCATCATCACCGGCGTCTACCTTGCCGTCAGCCCCGAACGGCTGCGCCCTCTCCGGCGTAGACCGCGCTGAGCAGCCCCACTCTCTTTGCCATGCAAAACGGGAGGGATGCGGCCTGGTCTGTAAGAAAGTAGACTTTCTTTTGCTATTGCGCCCGCCTTTCACTATATTTGCAACGAACAAACAAACTCGCAGATATGAAACTCATCCGTTTTGCACATACAGCCACATTGGGACTTACGTTAGCCGGCCTCACCGCCTGCAGCGACGACCCGGCTCCCGCTTTGCAACCCACGCTGCCGACGAGCGGCGGCGACCCTGTCAAGGAAATCGTCCACAACGGCAATCTCCCTGATTGCTGCGACTGGAAGCTGACCTACGGCGGCGGACGACTGACCTCCGCCACTGGAACCTCGTTCATCAACAACGTGTCGCTGGCATCGACTTTCAATTTGGGATATGGCACGCAGAGCGTATCGATGAGCGGCGGCGGACAGTCTCGCTACACCATCGACCTCAATGGCGACAAGCTCATCAGCCGCATCACGGTGGACAATAGTATCTATGAATTCAATTACTGGAACGGGGCACTCTCGAACTGGCGTAAAATCACTGTCGACGACGGCTTTGCGCCCATCCCGCAATATACGTCCTCGGCCTCGCTCTTTTATGAAAACGGCGATTTGCACCACATCGACTACACCGAGAACGAGAACAATCCGCTCAACACCGTGACCCTCACGTTTACGCCTGACGAGCGGCTCAATGTCAACGGACTATTGCCCGAAGGCGTCACGCGGCAGATGGGCTGCCTCGGATTTGAACACCTCTACTACGCAGGCCTGATGGGAGGACCGACCACACACCTCGTCAAAAAAGTGGAAGTAAAACATGCCCTTTACCCCGAACGCGACTATACACTTGAATTTGAATACTCGGCCGACGTCGCCGGGCGCAATGTCGTGCTCTGCAACTTCCGCTACGAAGACCAGCCAGCTTCCGTTACCTATAAATACTAAGACTGCGACATGACGCCCGGACTGGAAGAGACCGAAAATCTCGTCGGGCAGCTCGGAGGGCGCACTTATGCGCTCTTCCGGATGCCTGATGCTTCGGACTTCACATTTATTGCTCAGAACGACGTATGGCCAGACGTTGCACTCACGCTCATGGCAGCCGACGAACTTACGGGCTATGTCGTGGCTCCGTTCCATATCGGAGCGGAAACGCCTGTCGTCTTCATCCGCCCCGACCGGGTACTGCGACTGGCATGTCCGCAAACTGCATCCCGCCTCACCGTAGGCCTTCGCCCCGCACCGGGCGCGGACAGTTGGCGAACGGACTATTGTGCCAGCTTCTCGCCCTGCCTTGACGCCCTCCGCTCCGGCCGGTTCGACAAGCTCGTCCTCTCACGTCGTGCCGACTATGTTCACTCGGGCGATTTCCCCCATCCGCTCCATCTTTTCCTGACAGCCTGCCAAGCCTATCCTCATCAGTATGTCGCCATGTGGTCAACCCCCATGACGGGATGTTGGCTCACAGCCACGCCCGAGAAACTGCTCTCCGGATCGGCCGCCGGATGGCAGACAATGTCGCTCGCCGGAACCATGACGTGGAACGACGAGAGTGCCAATCCCGACCTACACGCATGGAGCGAAAAGAATCGCCACGAGCAACAAGTGGTGACCGACTACCTGCAAGAACAACTTGCGCCCATAGCCTCAACGATTAGCATCGGCAGGCCTCATCCAGTGCGTGCCGCAAGTGTGGCTCACTTGCGCACCGATATCCGATTCACTTGCCCACCGGAATGGACCACGGGGCGGCTGCTCGAACGCCTTCATCCCACCCCGGCCGTATGTGGCCAGCCACGAAGAGAGGCGGGCTGTTTTTTGCGTAATACAGAGCCACACGCCCGCCGTTACTACGCCGGATTTAGCGGACCATTGCACCTGAATGGCGAATGCGCGCTCTATGTCTCGTTACGTTGCATGGAGATAGAAGCCGACGCAGTACACTGCTACGCTGGCGGCGGGTTGCTTCCAGACAGTCGAGAAGAGAGCGAATGGAGTGAGACACAAAGAAAGTTACGCACGATGCTTGATCTCTTCGAAACCTTGTGACTATGTATTGCGACAAAAGTAACGTAAACATCCTGACGGCATACATGGCAGCATACGGCATACGGCACGTCGTGGTCTGTCCCGGATCGCGCAATGCTGTGCTTGCTCATAATTTTGCTGTCTGCGATGCGTTCACGTGCCACGCAGTGACGGACGAACGCAGTGCAGCTTTTGTAGCCCTCGGAATGGCAGCCTCCATGAGCGCGCCAGTTGCTGTCTGCGTCACCTCCGGCACAGCACTTCTCAACACACTGCCAGCCATAGCGGAAGCACATTATCGTCAGCTTCCCCTGCTTATCATTTCTGCCGATCGCCCGCAGCAATGGATCGGACAGCAAGATGGACAGACCCTACCCCAACCTCACGCCCTCGCTCCTTACGCCGCGTACAGTGCGCAAGTGCACGAACTCACGAACGAAGCATCGCGAATATGGTTATGCCGCATGCTCAACGAAGCGTTCCTGGCTCTGCCTCACGGACCGGTCCACTTGAACGTTCCTGTCACTGAGCCATTGTTCAGTTTCACAACATCCCAATTGCCACCAGTACGCCCTGTATCCCGTTATGAGCCAACAACAAAAGCTCAGCTTCCGGACGAAATCATAGAAAGATTGAGAGAGGCGCGGTGCCCTATTCTAGTTGTCGGCCAGATTGACGGACTGCGCATTGACGATGAGCTGCGCGAGCTTGTCTGTTCTGGCGCAATCCTTGTTTTGCCGGAGGCATTGTCTGGCCTGCCGGGAAACCATCGCACCAAAGTGCTAGAAGAAATAGGTCCAGAATCGGTGTTCAAACCCGACCTCGTGCTTCATGTCGGCGGCACATTTGTGAACAAGCAGGTCAAACTATACTTGCGTCGTGCGGACGCGGACGTCGTGCGCATCGGCCAAGACAACGGACTCGTCGACACTTTCAATCACCTTACGGCAGTGGTCCCCCTTACGGCTACTGATGGACTGCATGCCATTGCGCATGCTGCACGTAACATGCCGGAGAAAGAGACTGTCCGCCACGCAATGGATTATCTCAGAACTTTTCAGACCGTGCCACAGCGCTTCTGCACCAATATGCTCAACGATTTGGGCATCATTCAGAAAGCGTTCGAGTATATGCGTGAACTCCCCGGCCATCTGCATCTCGCCAACAGTAATTCTGTGCGGAATGCCCTCCATTTCGTTGATGGTTATCCCTTTCCTATATACTGCAACCGAGGAACAAATGGCATCGAAGGCACACTCTCGACAGCCGTTGGACATGCGTTGGCCAGTGACTCCCCGGTTTATGTAATCATCGGGGATCTCAGTTTCTTTTATGATCAGAATGCCTTATGGAACAGTGAATTACGTGGAAATCTTCGCATTCTTCTGCTTAACAACAGCGGTGGACAAATCTTTTCGACCCTGCCCGGACTAGGAGAAAGTCCAGCTGCCCATAAATATGTGGCAGCCGCTCATCATACATCGGCACGAGGCATAGCCAACTCATATGGAGTCAACTATCTTAGCGTGAAAAGAACCGACGAACTTGACTGTGCTATGGCAGCATGGTCACGGCCTGGTGAATCCCGCCCCGTCCTACTCGAAGCGTTCACCACACCAACCGACAATGATGCGGCCGCCAAAATGATGCACGGAATTTACGTGCAACACATGAAGCAAAGTTCAGAAAACACGCCAAATCTTTGTGAATAACGAGAGAAAGTCGTAAATTTGCACGCGGTTTTGGTTCCGTAGCTCAGTTGGATTAGAGCAACGCCCTTCTAAGGCGTGGGTCTTGGGTTCGAACCCCAACGGAATCACGTCATTCGCCTTGCGCTAGATTGCGCAAGGCTTTTTAATTTTTAGAGTTCTTGTGGGGAGCATCATACGCCACATCGTAAAAAACTATAATTGAGGATTGGCAAAATCCGCCTCTACTGTTATTTTTATATGGTAGAACAGATATTCGTTTAACCACAAGAACGGGGTTCTATGGTGCTTCTCCACAGAACCCCGTTCAAAATGCACTAAGCTCAGGCTAATATGCCCGAAATTTTTGCCCTATATGAGCACGCTTCTCAGCATGTAGCGATAAATGCCTGCATCTCAGCTTCGTGGGCCTCAGCGCTTTGAAGAAGCTTGAATTGAGCGCGGGTACGGACGAGATTATGGCCGGGATAGGCCGTTTTGTAATACGTGTCGCCATTCAAGTAGTCAGCCAAGAAACGGACAGCCTGCATGTAGGGGAAGAGTTTGGCGGCATACGGCAGGTTTTCAATCTCAACGGGAGTGAGGAACGAGCGGGCGGACTTCAAATAACCCTTGGCAAACGACTTGAAGATTTCCATATTGAAATTGACGGCGTCGAGGTCTTTGTCGTCTTCTTTTCCAGTGTTGGCTGCCGAACGGAGAAAGTCACCGAAATCTGAGAAAACAAAGTTGGGCATTACGGTGTCAAGGTCAATGACACAAAGCACGTTGCCGTCTTGGTCGAACATCATGTTGTCGACCTTGGTGTCACAATGACAGATGCGCTTGGGCAATTTCCCTTCGCGATGGAGGCGTTCGCCTTTACACATTTCGTCTGCACGCCGCTCAATTTCCTCGAGCAAGTCTTTCACCTCAGCCACACGTCCGGCTTTATCCTCCTTGACTGCATCGCGAAGCTGCTGGAGACGGAACTCCATGTTGTGGAAGTTGGGAATTGTCTCGCCCAATTCGACCGGAATGTCGGCCAGCATGGCTTGGAAATTGCCGAACGTTTCGCCCACTTCGTAGGAACTTTCGGGCGTAACGCCGGTTTTTGTGACTGCGTCCGGAATGAACAGCATAATACGCCAATAGCTGCCATCGGTATGAACATAATAGAACTTACCGTTCGATGTGAGAGGAACGAACGTCAGCACCTTACGATCGATATCGTTGGTTCCGGCAGCTTCAAGTTTGCGACGGATGTGAGTGGTGACTGCAATAATGTTATCCATCAGCATTTCAACATTCTCGAAAATGGCGTTGTTGATGTGTTGCAGGACGTAGTTTGGCTGGTCGGATTCTGCGGTGACTACTTTGAATGTGTCATTGATGAGCCCATCACCAAGGGGCTTGATCTCGTTCACCGTGCCTTTGATGTCAAACTGCGATACGATTTTTTTCAGTTCGTTGGATTCCATGGTTGGATAGATTTATTGTATTTAGTAAATATGGTTCGTTTTTCTATGGTTACGGGCAAATGTAGGAAAAAACCGGGAGTTTGCCAACCTTAGTCTTGTTTTTCTACGGAATTTGCATGACAAAAGGTCAGTCAAGGTCAACAACAGTTATACCAGCACCGCCAAACTGTACGTGCTCGTCGCGGAAATCGTGAACGCCGGGAATGGTGGCTAAGTACTGACGGATGAGTTGGCGGAGTGCGCCGGTTCCCGTTCCGTGCAGGATGCGCACACGAGGCACGCCAAGCATCTCGGCATCATCAATGAAATAACGTACGGCATTTAAGGCTTCATCGCCGCGATACCCACGCAAGTCAATGTCTGTCTTGAAAGCGGCCCGGCGTTCATCAATGGTATGGCGCGTAGAATTGTTGACGGCACCGACAATACTACTGATGGATGCTGCCGTGGCCGGTTCTGACGATTCGAGACGTGCGAGAGGTACAGTGGTATACATCACGCCAAAAAGCACGCGTGCCGTACGTCCTTGCAGGCTGACGATACGCCCCGTCGTAGTTTGTCCTTTGATGCGCACGGGGTCACCAGCGTGCAAGGCTTTCGACACAGGTTTTGAAGATGTCGGAACTTCTGACGAAGGTTGTGAAATGGTCGCTTTTTTTGCTTTACGGTCACGGCTGCGCTGCTGTCGCTGTTTGATTTGCTCGATTTTACGGGCTATACGGTCTTCTTCCTCCGGATCTCGGCTTTCGATTTCTTCTTTGAAGGATTCAAGTTCGCGACGGATTTCTTTGGTGCGTTCCTTTTCGGCCTGCGTTTCGCGAATGGTTCGGATAGTCTGCTCGATTTTGGCGTTAGAGTCTTTGAGCAATTGGGAAGCCTCCTCTCGGGCCTGGCTGATGATGTCGCGTTTTTGCGTTTGAAGCTGCTTCATTTCACTCTCATAACGCGCAAGAATTTCTTCGAGCTGTCGCTCTTGTTTGCGGATGTTCTGACGTTTGTTTTCCCAATAACGCTTATCTCGATTGATTTCCTGTAAGTACTTGTCAGACATGATGTAATCTTGTCCGACGATGTCGGCTGCATCACGCATGACGTCCTCGGGAATGCCTATCTTTCGAGCTATTTCTAAGGCAAAGGAACTTCCTGGGCTACCTGTCTGCAAAATAAAGAGGGGTTGAAGATGCGCAAGGTCATAAAGCATGGCACCATTGACGATACCGTCGTGCGCTTCTGCGAAAGCTTTGAGATTCTGGAAATGCGTCGTAATGACACCGTATGCACCACTGGCAAGGTACCGTTTCAGGATAGCTTCAGCGATGGCGCCACCGATCTGTGGCTCCGTGCCGCTACCGAATTCATCGATAAGAATGAGGCTTCGGCTATCGCTGGCCTTAATCATCTGCTTCATGTGGATGAGATGGCTCGAATACGTGCTCAGGTCGTTCTCAATGCTTTGATCGTCACCAATGTCAAGAAAAAGATTCCCAAACACACCGACACGCGAGCTCTCATTGACGGGAATTGGGTAGCCGCATTGCACCATGTATTGAAGCAACCCGACAGTTTTCAGACAAATTGATTTACCACCGGCATTCGGCCCCGAGATTAGTAAGATACGTCCGTTAGGGGTTAGCTTGATATCAAGCGGGATGGTCTGTTTGCCTTGCTTGTCAAGCGTAAGGCGGAGCAGAGGATGAAAGGCCTGATACCATTCAATGTGGGGGCCGTCTACCAATTCAGGAATGACCGCCTTGATCGATTGGGCAAACAATGCCTTGGCCCGGATAAAGTCCACTTCGCCAAGAAATAAAAGCGATTCCACCATTGGAGTGATATGCGGGCGTATCTCAGCTGTGATATTTTGGAGAATTCGGATGACTTCGCGCTTTTCTGCCGCTTTAAGTTCGCGCACCTTGTTATTGGCTTCCACGATGACAGCTGGCTCGATGAATACGGTCTTTCCAGTTGCCGATTCATCATGTACGATGCCTTTGATTTTGCGTTTGAGCGCCGGGTTGACGGGGATGACCAGTCGCCCGTCTCGCATTGTAGGACTAACGTTGCGGTCTATATAGCCCTCGTCCTGCGCCTCATGTATGATGTTGCGGAGCGAATAGGAAATACTGCGCACGACGCTCTCCATTTCGTGCCGAATAGATAAAAGTTCAGGCGAAGCCGTATCTTTGATTTTCCCGAACTTATTTAATATAGCATCAATCTTCTTGATTATATCAGGAAAAGTTTCCACCTTTTCAGCCTCATAATGAAGATAAGGGAACCTGTATTCCGGTTCATCCCCACCTTCGTTCTTGTCCTCTGAAAAAAGCGCAACAAGTTGACAGATAGTTTCTAATGAACGTTTTAGGTTGAATAAGGGTATTTCCTCCATGTATGTGCGTTCTGGCCGAATATGTAGCAATTCATCGCGCACATCAAAAAAGTTCTCATCGTATTCCGCACCTTCGTTTTGTAGCAATGTGAACTCTTTGATTTTACATAACTCACGCTCAACATCGTCCTTTGTGGTGAAAAAAGTAGACTTGTCTACCTTCTCCGTACCTAAGGAGGAGATGCAGCGTCCCTTGACGAGCCTGCGAATATCGTTGAACCCTATTTTATCTTCGTAATTGTCTGGATAGACCATTGTCGTTTATTCTTGAAAATTTGTACAAAGGTACATAAATGTAGCAAATCACAAGTCTCTTAACCCCGAACATACGCTCAAATTACATCAAAGATCAGAAAGTACAGTAAAAAAAGAGTATCAATCATAAATTATTATCCAAATAATTTGCTCCATTCGTTAGACTGTCGTACTTTTGCACCGCGATTCACATCAGGAGAGATGGTAGAGTGGTCGATTACAGCAGTCTTGAAAACTGCCGTGCTGAGAGGCACCGGGGGTTCGAATCCCTCTCTCTCCGCCTATCATTTAATAAGTCCCCTAAAAGTCATGACTTCTAGGGGACTTATTTTTTATGCGTACTAAAAGCGTAAATCCTTTTTTATAATAACCGTGTCCGATGTTGAGTATGTGTCTGCTACGGCCGTACATTGATAACCAGGCGCCGTAAAATGGTGTACCGACATTAAGCGCCAATATCCAAACGTTAATCTTCCTTGGGCAACGAGGCGTCGATGACGCGGCGTATGGATGCCAACGCACTGCGTCCCCACCCTTTCAGCTCGCGAAGCGTCATCGCGCGTTGTGGTTTCAAGCGACGGTAGGCCTCGCGCACACTAATGGGAACGGCGACACCCACCACTGTGTATAGCACAATGAACCATGCCGACACACCGTCAGCATAGACGACGGGATGCCCCCCGACATGAAGCCAATCGAGGCCGTACCACGCCACGACAAGGGCGCTTACCAATTTGAACGCCGCAAAGTGGAATGCGAAAACGCAAAGCGTACGTTCGCCGACGTAGGCCAGTCCGCGGGCCAGCCAACCGCCCCAAGTGTCGATGCGCTCCGACACATAGAGGCAGAGCACGAAACCAGCCAAAGCCGGCACAGGATAACTAACGAACTGCGTGAACGTGGCGTTCACGCCAAGCGACGTGCCGAACGTGAACGTGGCCAGCACGAGCACAGCCAGCGCGGCGAGCGCCACGCGCCAATCCATCGGGATGCGGTCGCGGTAGCGCGCGTAGAGAAATCCCGTCCCGAAGAAAAAGAGTCCCATCAGATCGCGATAACCACCTTGGGCCAATCCCGTCACGCGCAAGCCTGCCGTCACCTTCCACAGTGTCAGAAGCAAAGCGACTCCACAAACGGCCCAGCCAACAGACTCGGTCGAACGCAACCAGCGCACACGCCGCAGCAACTTAAAGAGCACCAGATAGCCCAGCGAGGCCACGAGCAGCGCACGGAAAAACCAGAACGTGCCCCCAAGGAACTCGTCGTAGCCTGACATATTGAACACGATACTCCATAACCGTTGCTGGAAAGCATGCCATGAATAGGGATGCGTAACGCCACCGGCGGCATTGCCGTATGTCTCATTCAAGATGCCCAAAGGAAAAAGCAAGTTGTGCAAACAGAGGAGGACGAGGCTCCACGTGACAAAAGGCACATAAAGCCCGCGCAGACGACGGACAACGAAAGGCTTCTCATCGTCCACGTATCGCAGTTTGAAGAAATAGCCTGCGCAGATGAAAAAGAGGGGCATGTGGAAGAGGTAGATGAAGCGCGTACCATAGCCGGTGAGGCCGGCATGGCCCAACACGACAAGGATGATGCCAATGCCCTTGCAGATGGAAAACGTACGGTCACGCATAACTGTCGTCAGGTAGAAGATGAGTTTTGAATACGACGGGAACTCCGGGTGCGGAGATGGCTGGGGCGTCGTTGCGCACAAAAGGTTGCAGAAAATGGAAGAACCAGCCCGCCACGCGCTGGCCAAGAGGAATCTGGCGGCGGCGTTCGGGCGTCAGCAAGTAGCACGACGGCTTCTGCCGCTCGAAGAGGTCGCCGATCTGCTGGGCGAAGCACGTGTCGGCCACGAGCAGGTTGCACTCGTAGTCCCACGACAAACTGCGGCTGTTCAGGTTAGCCGAGCCGGCATAAGCGAGCTGCCCGTCGACGGCCATGACTTTCGTGTGGTGGAAGCCTCCCTGAAAGACGTAGACCTTAACGCCGCTGCGCATCAACTTGTTGGCGTTGTATTCAACAATGCGCGGCGTGATGGGAATGTCACTTTTCTCCGAAACCATCACCTCGACTTCGACGCCTCTTTTAGCCGCGCGGCGCAAAGCACGGCGCAACTTGCGGTTCAGTGTGAGATACGGGTTAATGATCTGAATATGTCGCTGGGCTGCATCGATTGCGGTAAGGAAAGTCTCACGCACGACGGTGGGCGTGATGTGCGGCTCGCGGTTCACCACGCCCACCATCTTATGTCCGGCCGTAGCGGTAGTGTCGGGTTTCAGGTCAGCAAAGCGTTCGCGGGCATCTACACAGCCTGGATAGTATTGCGGGCCACGCACCTGCTGGCGAGCCGTCTGGTTCCAGATGTGCAGGAATATGGACTGCAACTCGCCTACGGCATCGCCCTCGACGCGCATGTGGAAATCGTGCCACGCACCAAACTCCTCCTTACCATTAATATAGTAATCCGCCACATTCATACCGCCAATGTAGGCTACCATGCCGTCAATGACAACGATTTTGCGGTGGTCGCGGCTCAGCGCATGGTTCAAATAGGGGAAACGGACGGGGTCGAACTCATAGATCTCGACGCCGTGCTCGCGCAACAGGCGGAGGTGGCGCGACCGGAGGGGACGATTGTTTGACCGGTTGCCGAAGCCGTCGAAGAGGGCACGCACCTCGACTCCCTCTTTGGCCTTTTGGGCCAGCAGTGTGAAGAGTTCAGTCGAAATGGAGTCATTCCGGAAGTTAAAGTATTCAAGGTGGATGCTCTCGCGAGCGTCACGGACAGCCTTGAAGAGGTCGTCGAACTTCTCCTGTCCGCTTTCGAGGGGCACGATGCGATTGTTCGTCGTGAAGCGGATGTGATGCTCGCGCCGAAGAAAGTTGACCACGGTCGAGTCACACCGCACGGTCTCCTGCGCACAGAGGACACCTCCTCCCGACGCAGCCATGAGCCATACGGCCAAGCGCAGGCGACGGAACAGACGGACAATGCGCTTCATCAGAACATGGTGCTGAACGAGTCGACGATGCCGAGCAGGCGTCTGTTGTCGTCGCAAACAAGCACGGAATGAATCTTGTGACGATGCATCAGTGCTTCAATTTCCGTAATCTTGGCATCAGGAGCCACTGTCTTCGGATTGCGCGTCATGATGTCAGCCACAGTCAAGGAGAAGAAACGGTCCTGGCTGTTTTCCATGGCACGGCGCACGTCGCCGTCGGTGATGATGCCTTCCACCCGCTCGTCGGCCGTGGCCACACAAAGTCCCAGGCGGCCTCGGCTCATGTGGATGACAGCCTCGCCCAACTTCATGCCGGCCGGGACAACCGGAAGGTCGTCCGTCCGCATCACATCGCGGGCACGCGTCAGGAGGCGCTTGCCCAACGTGCCACCGGGATGAAACTGGGCAAAGTCCGAAGCCTTGAAGTGGCGGGCTTCCATCAACGCGCAAGCCAAGGCATCACCCATGGCGAGGGCTGCCGTCGTCGATGACGTCGGGGCGAGGCCGAGGGGACAGGCTTCATGCGCCACGCCGGCATTGAGATGGGCCGTGGCATAGCGTGCAAGGAGTGAATCGGGGTTACCGCTCATGCCGATAACGGGGATATGCTTCTCCATCAGGTAAGGGAGGAAACGCAGAAGCTCGTCTGTCTGCCCTGAGTTGGAGATGGCGAGGACCACGTCGGCGGGAGTGATGACGCCGAGGTCGCCATGGAAAGCATCGAGCGGATTGATAAAGAAGCTCGGTGTACCTGTCGAAGAGAGCGTGGCAGCTATCTTGGCGCCGATATGTCCACTTTTTCCCACTCCGGTCACAATGAGTTTGCCCTTGCAGGACAAAATGATTTCCACTGCCCGGTCAAAATCTGCGTCAAGCCGGGGAATGAGGTCAAGTAGTGCCTGCGCTTCGTCTTGCAGGCATTTTATAGCAGTGTCAGTCCATTTGCTCATAAGAGGGAAGTGATTACATTTTCGAGTTCGTCGAGAGGAAGCATGTTGGGGCCGTCACTGAGGGCATGGTCGGGGTCGGGATGGGTTTCGAAGAAGTAGCCCGTAGCACCGAAGGCTTTGGCCGCGAGGGCCATAGCCGGCACGAACTGCCGGTCGCCACCGGTGCTCCCGCCTGCTGCGCCGGGACGCTGCACGCTGTGTGTACAGTCCATGATGACGGTCGGTGTGTAGGCCTTCATGGCGGGGATGTTGCGGAAGTCGACGACGAGGTTGTTATATCCGAACATATTGCCGCGTTCGGTCAGCCACACTTCGCGAGCGCCGGCGTCGCGACATTTCTCGACGGGATAGCGCATGTCGTCGCCCGAGAGAAACTGTGCTTTCTTGATGTTAACCGTACAGCCCGTACGGGCGGCGGCCACGAGCAGGTCGGTCTGCCGACAGAGGAAAGCGGGTATCTGGATAACATCGACCACCTCTCCGACAGCTTCGGCCTGCTGGCTCTCGTGAACATCGGTGAGCAGGCGCAAACCGTAACGTGCCTTCACGTCGGCCAGCATTTGCAGGCCGCGGTCGAGCCCTGGTCCGCGAAACGAACGTATGGACGTGCGATTGGCCTTATCGAACGAGGCTTTGAATATGATGTCAAGCCCATGTTTCCGGTTCAGGGCGACGAGCCGCTGTGCCACCGTGTCGAGCAATTCTGCTGACTCAATGACGCAAGGACCGGCGATAAAGATAGGTGTCATGCTTCGTCTTTCTTTATAAATTTCCGCAAATATACGACTTTCGCCGCAAACAGCCGCCATTCATGCAACAGTCTTGACACAGACGGCCACAACCTGAGCCGTTCGTACCACCACGTGCCCCCGTAGTTCCTCCCTCGCAAAAGGACACGCGACGGCGGCAAAAGGCGTGGAGTGCTGCGACAGGACTTTCTGTCAGTGCTGTCGTAAATCCTGTCACAGCGACGATATTTACAGCCAGCCTTATGGCCGAGAGGGCTTATATGTCCGTTTTCCGCGATGATGCGCGGTTCACTCCGGGCGCTGCGTCGCATTTTTTGGGCAGGCGGCTTGTCTGTCCTGAAAAAATGGGCTAAATTTGCGGAGCAATTTTAATCACGACAATTCGATTAGTTATGAAAAAGAGTGCTTTGCAAATCGCAAGAGCCGCTTACCAGCCCAAACTTCCCCAAGGACTGCGCGGCAACGTGACCATCAAAGAAGGCGCCCCGACGCAGAGCGTGGCCGACCAGGAAGAAATCCAGAAACTCTTCCCGAACACCTACGGCATGCCGTTGGTTGAATTCGTTCCCTCATCGGAGAAACGCGAGTACGCCCCGATGAACATCGGCGTCATTCTCTCAGGCGGACAGGCCCCCGGCGGCCACAACGTCATCTGCGGCCTCTACGATGAATTGAAGAAGCAGAATCCCGCCAACAAGCTCTACGGCTTCATCCTTGGCCCTGGCGGCTTGGTGGACCACAAATATATGGAGCTGACCGGCGACATCATCGACGAGTATCGCAACACCGGCGGTTTCGACATGATTGGCTCCGGCCGTACGAAGCTCGAGACCAAGGAACAGTTTGAGAGCGGCTTGCAAATTATCCGCGAACTGAATATCAAGGCCGTAGTCATCATTGGTGGAGACGACTCCAACACAAACGCCTGCATCCTTGCCGAATACTATGCAGCCAACAACTACGGTGTGCAGGTCATCGGCTGCCCCAAGACCATCGACGGCGACTTGAAAAACGAGCAGATTGAAACAAGTTTCGGTTTCGACACTGCCTGCAAGACATACGCCGAAGTCATCGGCAACATCCAACGCGACGCTAATTCTGCCCGCAAGTACTGGCACTTCATCAAGCTCATGGGCCGCTCTGCCTCGCACATCGCGCTCGAATGTGCCCTGCAATGCCAGCCCAACGTCTGCATCATCAGCGAAGAAGTCGAAGCGAAAAACCAGACCCTCGACGACATCGTCACCTACATTGCAGGCGTAGTTGCGCAGCGAGCCGCTGACGGCAACAACTTCGGTACGGTGCTCATCCCCGAAGGCCTCATCGAGTTCATCCCCGCTATGAAGAAACTCATCGCCGAACTGAACGACCTGCTCGCCAAGCCGGAAGCCGCAAAAGTGGCAGCCGACGAGCAGCGCGAATGGGTGATGAAGAACCTCAGCAAGGAGAATGCCGACATCTACGCCTCGCTTCCCGAAGGTGTAGCCCGTCAGCTGACAATGGAACGTGACCCGCACGGAAACGTACAGGTGTCGCTCATTGAGACAGAAAAGCTCCTCTCTGAAATGGTAAGCAAGAAACTCGCCCAGTGGAAGAAAGAAGGGAAATATGCAGGTAAGTTCGCTGCCCAGCATCACTTCTTCGGCTACGAAGGACGTTGTGCAGCACCCTCCAACTACGATGCCGACTACTGCTACGCCCTCGGCACCAGCGCTGCCCAGCTTGTCGCCAACGGCAAGACCGGATACATGGCCATCGTCAAGAACACCACGGCTCCCGCAGAGGAGTGGGTGGCTGGCGGAGTGCCCATCACGATGATGATGAACATGGAACGCCGCCACGGCGAGATGAAGCCCGTCATCAAGAAAGCCCTCGTCAAGCTCGACGGTGCCCCCTTCAAGACATTTGCCGCCCATCGCGACGAGTGGGCCAAGGACACATGCTTCGTCTATCCCGGCCCGATCCAGTACTTCGGCCCGACGGAAGTCTGCGACCAGTGCACCGCGACCCTGAAACTCGAACAGGGAAAATAATCCCTACCCGTTGAACGCATAGAAGCCGGGTGGGCCGACCTACGTCTGGCCCACCCGCTTCGTTATTGGCAACCATAAACCCGAAACACCGTGGCCTCCCGTACGACGCAATCCCCGCGCAAGTCATCGCCCAAACGTATCCGGCGCACCAACCGACGAAGAAAACCCAAAAGCCTGCTTCGCCGCTTGCCGTCTTGGGCGCTGTGGAGCGGCGGACTGGGCATTGCCGTCATCTACGCCGCCATTTTCTATCATTTCTTTGTCGATCCGTTTTCATTCCGCTGGCAAGCCATCTACGGAGACGCTACATATCCCGAAGGCTACTCCATCCAAGGCATTGACATCAGCCATCATCAGGGAGAAATCGACTGGGACTTGTTGCGCAATGCCAAAATCAACGGCAACCCCGTCCGTTTCATCATCATCAAAGCCACGGAAGGGCGCTCACTGCTTGACGAGAACTTCAACGACAACTTCTATCAGGCACGTGAGAACGGATTTATCCGTGGCGCTTACCACTTCTATTCACCATCGGTTCCGGCGCGCGACCAAGCCCGCTATTTTCTCAAACAAGTACACCTCGAAGACGGCGACCTGCCGCCTGTACTCGACATCGAGAACGTGGGCGACCTCAACGCCGCACAAATCAAACATGAAGCCCTCACGTGGCTGCGGCTGGTGGAAAAAGAAGTCGGCGTCAAACCGATTATCTACACTTATTATAAGTTCAAGCAGAAATACCTCAGCGACAAAGTCTTCGACGACTATCCCTATTGGATTGCGCACTACTATGTGCCGAAACTGACCTACAAGGGAAAATGGAAGTTCTGGCAGCACACCGACAGAGGCCGTCTGCCGGGTATCAACGGCTTTGTAGATTTCGACATCTATAACGGTTCAATGTACGACTTGAAAAAGTTGACTATCGGCGGGCAGGAGGACTACGTCGAGCCGTAATGACAGCCGGCAGACCACCGGACTCTGAAAAAACAAACAGCCGACCTGCGCGTACAAGTCGGCTAACCGGAAAAAAAGTCAGTACAAGCACCTCAACCATTCCGCCGCAAGGAATACAGGAAAACGCTCCCCGTCTCTCTGACAATTGCCAAAGAGACGGGGAGCTCTGTATTGCAGTGGCAGCGGGCCGTTCACTTCGCGATGAATAACTTGCGCACACGGTCCGGGTCGCCGTGCACCTTACCCAAACGCTCGATGTGCTGGATGAACGCCTCGGTCGTCGTAGGAAGGTCGGACTTGATTTCCTCCACATTGGGGAACAGGCTTGTGGGATAGCCGTCGCCTCCTGTCGTCATGAACTCGTCGGCCGCCACAACGCACGGCGTTTCGGGCTTTATCTCCACGCGGCGCTTCCCGGAGGGCTGCACATAACGCAACGAGCGCACGCGGAACGTATCGGCACTGTCGGCCAGGACTTCGAGGCCGTCGAACTGCATCCGACCATAACGACGATTGTTCAGACCGAACTCCACGAGGCGCATAAGTTCAGCGCCCGTCATGCGGAATGTACGTATCCGGTTAGAGAATGGAAGCACCTCGCCCACGTCCATCACCCGCACGTCGCCTTTGGGCAGAGGAGCGCGTACCGTACCGTAGTGACAGACACCCACCACGACGTCCCCGTCGGCTGCCCCGGCAGCCCGACGGTAAGCTTCGGCATAGGATTCGCACACGAGCGTACCTAGCTCCGTGAAAGTGTGCTTGTCGGCCCGGTCGTGAGTGAGGAGCACTTCCGAAGTTGCCAAGACCCGCCCAAGCGGATAACCACCGGCAATGCGTGTTGAATTCATCAGGCTGTCGATCAGGCAGTTCCACGCCTGCGCTTCGGCGTCAGTATAGCAGCGTCCTAAGGGCACCCGTTCCAAGACCGGTTCTGCGCCGACAACACGCATCGACATTGTGTCGAGCTGCACTTTCATCACTCCGATATAGTCGCCATGCCACTCGCCTTGCACTACGGGATAGTGCCTCTGGCTTACGGTGCCGCATACCGGCTGGTGCGAATGGGCCGAAAGAATGCCGTGATATAGCGTATCGTTGATGGCTTCAAGATGCGCGGCATCACGATCGTCCCACACAGCTTTTCCGCCATCCATCCGCGTGCCGATATGCGTCAGCAGCAGGCGGACGTTCGCATTCCGCACGCTGTCGAAGCCACGTGCCGTTTTAAGCATGTCGAGCACGGCATCATAACGTCCGTCAAACACCAGTCCTCTCACGTTTGAAGCGCGCGTCTGTTCGGGAGTCGACGACGTGATGAGTCCGACAAATGCCACATTTGCAGACCGTGTCGGAGAAAGTTTCACCTCTCTCACAGCAAAAGGTCGGACGTAGCCTGGTGTGCGCCCGAGGCTGTCCGTGACGTTCGCACAGACATAAGTCAAGTCCCATCCTGCTGGCCGCATCGGTGCTCCGGCCCAACGGCGTGCGAGGAAATCTTGCCCGTTGTCGAATTCATGGTTTCCGATGGCTGAAACGGTGATTCCCATCTTATTGAACATTACAGGAAGAAGCGCGGCCTCAGTGACCGTCGAAAAATAGCTGCCGCCAAAGTTGTCACCGGCTGCCACCGTAACGTGATAAGGATAGGCCTGTTTCAACGAGTCAAGTGTATGACACAAGGCCACTACACCAGGGATGCCCTTGTCGGCATCAGCAAGGAAACTGCCGTGAAAATCGTTGATTGAAAAGACGGCCAGCGTCACGGTGTGGCTGTCGCCGTCAGAGGGAACCGCCCAAAGGGGTGTCGGCACAAGCCCGACCACTACAGAAAAGACGGCCCCGGCCAAGAAACGGATTACGCGATTTGTCTGCATCATGATTTATAACAAGAAAAGCGGCGGAGGTTTGTACCGTCCGCCGCCGGGGTTCATTGTTCAAGCGTGATGACTACACGCCGGTTGTAGGAATAGGGAGTGAGTGTATCGACACCGCCGCCGGCTACTACGCGGATGTCGTCGGCCGGTACGCCCATCTTCACGAGTTCGTCGGCCACCGTCTGTGCCCGCTTCCGGCTGATGTCGAGGTTTACTTCCGGCGTTCCGCTGCGCGTGTCGGAATATCCGGTCAGCACGATGCGCAGTTCGTTCGCCTTGGCGTATTCAGCCACGGCTTTGAGATTGACGAGTTCCTTACGGGATGCTATTTCCACCGAGCCGAGGTTGAAGAAAACGGACTGAGGCACGAAAGCCTCTGGCGACGGCACAAAGATAGAGTCGAGCGGAATGTCCTCCCCGCCGGAACCTAGTGCGAGCGTATCCACCGATTCGCTGGGATATCCGCCGGAACCATCCTTTTCGAGCAGAGCGGCCAGACGCATGTTCTCCTGTTGTTGCTCTTCGAGCGACATTTCGAGCGCACTGATCTGCTCGCGGTCCATGGCCAGCAAGGCTTCGAGATTGGGAGACTTTTCCCAGCCTGTTTTCTTGCCCAATGAATAGGTCACTCCGACCGAAAATGTCAATGCCTTGTCCCAATGGCGCATACGGAACGTTTTGGGACTTGCTGCCGGACAGCCATCAAACCGCGCAGGGGCAAGCATGGCCGACACGTCAAGGTAGGCGGAAAGATGCCTGTTGATACGGAACGTGTTTTGAATGCCCACATTGTACGAAAGTGTATTGCAATTGGCCGAGAAGCTGCGGGCGAAGCCCAAACCGGTGTGCGGGATGAAATTCCAGACGCGCTCGGGATTATAACCGTAGAATAAGTTCGACAAATTGAAGAGGACGTCCTCGTGGATGTTCATGTAGCGGAACTTGCTGACGGGACCGTCGGCCGTCGGGCTCTTGCCCCACACGCCGTCGAACTGCGTGCGCAGACCGATGCCGGGAGTGAACCACTTGCCCAAGGTGAGCTCAAAGCCAAAAGCGTTGCGTTCCTTGACGAACGGATTTCCGGAAAGGGCACTGGCTTCCTGCGATGAATAGAACGCATTGTCGGTAACTCCGGCCGACACGTACCAATTGCTCCAAAAGGAACGCGTCATGACGCTATGCTTCGATCCGGGTATTTCGACGCCGAAACCATCCTCGGGCGCCGCCCACCCGTCGTCGTAAATCTCCTGCGCGACCATGCCGTGGCTAAGGCCGAAACAGCATAAGAGCGCGGCTATCATCTTTTTGGCTTTCATTCGCTATCAATGTGTTTACTGGATTGTTCCAGGCAAATTTATGTTTTTCTGATGGATTGAGCGACTAATCTGAAAGAAAATCGCATACACAGCGTACAGTACCTCGTTTCGCTGTTATAACGGCTCGAAAAAAGCCCACTCCCCGTCTTGTCCTTGGAAGGAAATGTACTACACCGCCGACTAGAACTGCCATGATGCCCTGACTGACAGAAAAAACAGTCTGCGTACCGAGAAAATCCGTCCGGGTGATAGGATTTTCCGTCAGCCGACTTTTCGGAAGGAACACGGCGGTTGCAAGGCGATACAGCCTATGGGGTAAACAGTGTCTTTGGGAACGCCGGTCAGGCCCATGCCACACGCGCCACCCGCAGTGGCACGGCCGCTTCGAGATGTGCCATGAAACGGGCATCACAACTGTCGACCCAACGGACAAAGTCCATGTCGCGACGGTGGTGGCGGGCTATCCTCAAGAGGTCGTCCGCCCGAAAATCATCGGCCACCACGACGCCGCCGCTCAACGCAGCGTCGTAAGCATTGCACTCTTGTTCAATATGTGCAGGCACTAGAAGCAAAGGCTTCCCGAGATACATGGCCTCACAGACAGACTCGAAACCGGCTGTTGTAGCATAGGCCGCACAACCACAGAGCGAGCGGAGAAAGGCACGGTCATCGATGGCGTGGAACGTGAGCGTCGCATCGACGCGCTCTGCTCCACCGTCGCCACCGCGGTCGCGGAAAAAGTGAAGCTCAACCTCGGGATGCTGCCTGTGCCATGCTTCCACACTCTCGCTGAATCCGGCATTGACCATGTACCCGTGAATGTAACGTCCGTCAGACGGACGGGCAGTGACAACTTCCCGACGCAGCAGGGGCGGAACGACAAAGATGTCGTGGGACTCGTCGTCCGGCATTTCGCGGAACGACAAAGCAAGTTTGCGCTCAGCTCCAAAACTGGCCATCCACGTAAAGAGTTTCAGAGAACACCACGAAAGGCGGTTCGCTCCGGGAAAACGGAAATCGCGATGAAGGAAAAGGAGCTGATGGCCGACGCATACGTGTGATGCCGACGGTCGACAGAAGAAATAGAGCATGCCCGTGAGCAGCTCGTAGAAGTTCAACACCATATCGACACGCCCGGCACGGATGCGCTGATAGATAAAGCGCACGCTAAGCGCATAACGCGGAAGACGGACTATGTTATAGGCCACGCTGCGAAGCAGCGGCGGGCGCTGATTACGGACAGTCGGCATAAAATTGGGACTGTCGAAACAATGGACTGGCGCCCCGATTTGCTCATAGAAAAACTGCGGTATGACGCGTCCGCAACTCTTTCCAACCAACACCTCGACAACGTCATGGCCCGCAGACTTCAACATGCGCGACACCGCAATGGCCTGCATCAAATGGCCACGCCCTTCTCCTTGGACTACAAACAGCACTCTCATGGATGATGACGGTATTTTTTTTCTTCTCTGATGCAAAATTCTGCGTTTAGTGTGTCGAATGTGTAACGAACTGATAACAAAAATACGAAATAGTCTTTATTTACCCAAAACACATAGCCAAAATTGCATAAAAATTTCGGGACTCAACGGCAAGAGAATGTGAATAGCGGAAAGAATGCAGAAGAACGCCTGACAGAATTGGAGAAATGCACCCGTAAGGCGGCCGGAGGTGAAAAACAGGGTCACTCGGCTTCGCCAAGGTAATAATCTCCTCCAAGCCACTCTGTCGAAGGAAGCTCTTCAGTCAAGGGGAAATAAGCAGTCACACGGCCATCGCGACACTCAATCACATGATTAGGCAAAACCCGCCCGTCGGGCAGGTGCAACCGATTGACGGCAAAACGGCGGAATGCACTCATTGGGTCATACGTTGACGATTCGCCTGACGGGGCATCATCAGGCGACGATTGAGCATCGGGCGGCCGTGGCGCAACGTGTCGGACGATTTGGAAGGTCGGACGCTGTCTGCACGTTCATTGCCGGCTGACTGACGCATGAGCGTATCGGCCGACTGGGCCGGGGTTGATGACGGAAGAGGCTCGCGAACCCTCATACGCACCAGTGAGAAATCTGAAACAATCATAAGTTTGAATGAGGCGCTCCACGTGTCGGTCACGTAAACAAAGCCAGACACGCGCTTTATGCTGCGGTCTGCACGTGGTGCCGTAATTCGCTGTTCCCCGCTGCCGTAAATAGACTGATTGGTAATGACGACCGAGTCATTGTCAAGCGTCAGGGCCAAGACAGCCTGCGCCGAACGTTGTCCCTCGCGACAAATCCAATCAACATAGAAATGCCACATCACGCGGTCGCCGGCATGAAAAGAGGTGTCGGCCGGCATGGAGAACGTAAAGACGTTGTTGCCGCCCATGGGAGTCAAGATACAACGCGGAATACCTGTCCATACATTGGCCGTGTCGCCGGTAGATGAAAGCGATGTATAACGTGAGCGCAATGTGCCGTTGCCCGAGGCTCCTACATCTTCGACAAGACGCCGATTGACACGTTCGTAAATTTTATACAAACGGTCAGAATGTCTTGTATACCAAGCCATTGTGCTGTCAAACTGCACTGCATTGATACCGTACTTGCGATAGACGGCTTCGGTGTAGAGCCGGTAACGATAGGCGGTGCTGTCGGGGGCCTGGCGAGCCATGGACTGAGCAAGGTGGTAATCGTAGAGCAGGTCTTCCATCTTATCGGGAGGCACGATGCCCTCCGGCGTGCGCGTTTCGCACGACGCCAGGAAAACAGCTGCAACGAGCAGCATCCACCATGCAGTCCGCCTCATTGTCAATCCTCCTTCTTTCCTACCAAATACTTTGGATAGAATATCAATAACGCCACTGCTGCACAACTGATGGCAGCATCGGCAAAATTGAAAATAGCGCTGAAAAAGACAAAGTGCTCACCTCCCACAACTGGAACCCATTCCGGCCAATAACTGTCTATAAGGGGAAAGTAGAACATATCGACCACATGACCTGTCAGGAAGCCGCCATACCCGTCCCCTGCGGGCACAAGATGGGCGACCTCGACAGGTGTACTTTCGTCAAAGATAAGACCGTAGAAACAATTGTCGATAATGTTGCCCGACGCACCGGCTACGAGCAACGCCACGCAGACAAGCAATCCCATTGGATAACGTCCGCGAACCACCTTGACAAGCAACCACACAAATGCGCTCACCACGACAATCCGGAAAACGGACAAAAACATGGTTCCGATAAAATCCATACCGAAAGCCATGCCTTTGTTTTCCGTGAAGTAGATGTAAAACCAGTCGGCGACGTGGATAGACTCGTACAAGCACATGTTCATCTTGACCCACAGCTTGATGAGCTGGTCACAGCACAGCACGCCTACGACTATGGCGATTGCCACAAGAGCACGCATTCGCGTCGTTTGCATCAGTTTTGCCAAAACGTCTGTCAGTCTTTGCGGTTCTTCATCTGTTTGGCCTCTATGCTCAGCGTGGCGTGGGGCACAGCACGTAACCGCTCTTTGGGAATGAGTTTACCCGTTACGCGGCAGATGCCATACGTTTTGTTTTCAATCCGCACCAAAGCAGCTTGCAGACCTTGGATGAATTTCTGCTGGCGGGCCGCCATTGTGGTGATTTCCTCCTTGCTCTGCGTGGCTGAGCCCTCTTCGAGAATCTTATACGTTGGTGAGGTGTCGTCCACGTCGTTGCCGTCTTGATTGCGCAGAACGTCCATCATCTGTTCATAGTCGTGTTTTGCTCTTTCGAGTTTTTCGAGGATGAGTTGCTTGAATTCAGCCAATTCCTCGTCCGAGTAACGTGTCTTTTCAGCCATGGTAGTTTTATTTTTGGTTAGTTTTTTGGATATTCACGTTCACTTTGAAGCCATCGAAATCGAACTCCGTACCTTCAACCCTGTCAGCAAGCTCTATACTGTCGGCCAAGACCTGTCCGGCGACGTAGTCACCATAAGCGGACAAGGCTGCTGCTATTTCAGGATTGCTCTGGATTTTCACACGAATGCGGTCTGTGATTTCAAAGCCGCTTTCCTTGCGATAAGCTTGTACGCGCTTCACGATTTCCCGGGCCATGCCTTCATTCCGCAGTTCGTCAGTAAGCGTCACGCCCAAAGCCACAGTGAGGTTTCCCTCGTTCGCCACGACCCATCCGGGGATGTCTTCGCTCACGATATCGACATCGGCACGCTCGACCGTGACAGTAGTACCTTCAACGCAAAGGCCTATGCGTCCTTCCGCTTCCAGACGGGCAATATCCTCTTGTGACAAAGCGGCGACAGCGCCGGCTACGCCTTTCATGAGTTTTCCGAATTTCTTGCCCATGACGCGGAAGTTGCACTTGACGGTCTTTTCAAGCATACTGCCGTCCACGAACTTTAACGTTTTGACGTTCACTTCGTCAAGTATGAGCTGTTGCACAGCTTCTATACGAGCTTTCTGCGTTGCGTCGATGGCCGGAATGGAGAGGCACTGCAAGGGCTGGCGGACAATGATGTGTTCTTTTTTGCGGAGCGAAAGCACCATTGACGTCACTTCCTGCGCCAACTCCATACGTTTTTCGAGTTCGCTGTCGACGAGAGTTTCGTCAGCCTCAGGGAATTTGGCAAGATGAACGCTCACCGCACTGCTTTCGGCGCCGGTCAGATCGCGATAGAGGCGGTCTGCGTAGAACGGGGCGATAGGAGCCATGAGTTTGGAAACAGTGAGCAGGCTGTCATATAAAGCTTGGTATGCGCTCAACTTATCGTTATCCATCGATTTCGCCCAGAAACGTTTTCGGCTCAGGCGTACGAACCAGTTCGACAGGTTATCAATGACGAACTTCTCTATCAAGCGGCCTGCGCGGGTCGGCTCGTAGTCTTCGTAGCAGGCGGTCACGTCTTTCACAAGCGTATTCAACTCCGACACAATCCAACGATCAATTTCCGGACGCTCCGCAAATGGCACATCAGGTTGCGTCCCGTCGAAACCGTCGACATTGGCATACATTGCAAGGAAGGAGTAGGTCTGATAAAGTTTACCGAAGAACGTGCGCGCCACTTCCTGTACACCGGCCTCGTCAAACTTCAGATTGTCCCAAGGAGCTGAATTGGTGATCATATACCAACGCAGGGGGTCGCTGCCATACTTCTCAATTGCACCGAAGGGGTCGACAGCATTACCGAGGCGCTTACTCATCTTATTACCGTTCTTGTCGAGTACAAGCCCGTTACTGATGACAGCCTTGAAAGATACGCTGTCAAAAACCATCGTTGCGATAGCGTGCAGCGTAAAGAACCAGCCGCGCGTCTGGTCGACACCTTCGGCGATGAAGTCGGCGGGATAAACTGTGCGGTTATCGAGTTCGTCCTTATGCTCGAACGGATAGTGGATCTGAGCATAGGGCATGGAACCGGAGTCGAACCACACGTCGATCAGGTCGGTCTCGCGCTTCATCGGCTTTCCCGCTGGCGAAACAAGGATAACGTCGTCAACATAAGGACGGTGCAAGTCTATTTTATGATAGTTGCTGTCGCTGTAATCGCCGGGCACGAAGCCCTTGTCTTTCAACGGATTTGACTTCATCAGGCCTGCGGCCACGCTTTTCTCAATTTCGTCATAGAGTTCTTGGATACTGCCGACACAGATCTCTTCGCCGTCCTCGCTGCGCCAAATGGGCAGCGGCGTGCCCCAATAGCGGCTCCGGCTCAGGTTCCAGTCGTTCAGGTTTTCGAGCCACTTGCCGAAACGTCCAGTACCCGTCGACTCAGGTTTCCAGCGAATAGTCTTATTCAGTTCAATCATGCGCTCCTTGCAAGCCGTGCTCTTGATGAACCAGCTGTCGAGCGGATAATAAAGCACGGGCTTGTCCGTACGCCAGCAATGCGGATAACTGTGCACATGCTTGGCTATCTTGAATGCAAGACCACGACTCTTCAAATCCATACAAAGAGCGACATCAAGTGTCTCGTCCTTATCGGTCAGCGTGGGGTCGTATGCGTTCTTCACGAAACGGCCGGCGTATTCCTTATAGGCGTCAACGTTGACATAATCACGCACGAACACCGGATCGAGGTCCTCAATGCGGAAGAACCGGCCTTTAAGGTCAACCATCGGGCAGCGTTTCCCTTTCGCATCGATCACCTGCAAGGGCGGAATGCCGGCTTGCTTGGCCACGAAAGCGTCATCCGCACCGAACGTCGGGGCGATGTGTACGATGCCCGTACCGTCTTCGGTACTGACATAATCGCCGAGGATGACGCGGAACGCTCCTTCACCCGGATTAACATAGGGCATCAGTTGCTCGTAATGCATGCCTTCAAGCTCAGTTCCCTTCCATTCACCTACCACACGGTAAGGAACGACCTTATCCCCCGGCTTATAGGTGTCGAGGGGCGCTTCGAGGCCTTTGGCGTCAAAGTATGACGGAACGAGAGCCTTGGCCATTACGACACTAATGGCATCACCCGTATATATATTATATGTACGGATGCACACATAGTCAAACTTTGGACCGACACAGAGAGCCGTGTTTGAAGGCAGGGTCCAAGGAGTCGTGGTCCACGCCAGGAAGTACGGCGTTCCCCAGCCCGTCATTTCGGGTTTTGGATCGGTGATCCGGAATTGCGCAGTCACCGTCGTATCCTTCACGTCGCGGTAGCAGCCGGGTTGGTTTAGTTCGTGCGAACTCAGTCCAGTGCCTGCCGCGGGCGAATAGGGTTGAATGGTATAGCCCTTATATAACAGGCCCTTTTCATAAAGTTGCTTCAAAAGCCACCAAAGCGTCTCGATGTACGCGTTCTCGTAGGTCACGTACGGATGCTCCATGTCCACCCAATAGCCCATGCGATGGCTGAGGTCCGTCCATTCCTGGGTGAACTTCATGACGTTCTTGCGGCACTTTTCGTTGTAGTCTTCGATCGAAATAGACTTACCGATGTCCTCCTTGGTAATACCCAGTTCTTTCTCAACTCCCAGTTCAACAGGCAGTCCGTGCGTATCCCAACCGGCTTTCCGCTTGACTTGGAATCCTTGCATTGTCTTGTAACGGCAAAATACGTCCTTGATCGTACGAGCCATGACGTGGTGAATGCCCGGGTGGCCGTTGGCTGAAGGGGGGCCTTCGAAGAATACGAACGAGGGGCATCCCTCGCGCTCAGACATACTCTTATGGAACAGGTCGGCAGCATCCCATTCTTCAAGCACCTCCTTGTTGATTTCAGGAAGGCTGAACGTACTGCGTTCGGTAAATCTCTTTGCCATATCTTATGCTTCTGTGCTACTATTCGATAATTGCCGCAAAATTAATAAAAACGGCAGAATGGAGCGTAGTAATTACAGTTTTTTGTGCCAGTCGGTTTATGGCTGGGCGTATTAAACTTCACGGAATTTGAAATCCCTGTCACGATGTTTGACGAACCATGGATGGGCCACCCAGACATAGAGGGCCAAAGCGAAACCGACAAGTGTCAAGATCCCCCAACAGGTTGACACACCGCCACAGGCAGCCGCATACCCGAGGGCAAGTCCAGTTTCGCCCGTCAGCATATACGTATGTTGCGCCGTCGCCCGCTGGCAGTGGCCTGGCAGTTTCAAGAAATAGAGCAGGAAACGCGACATCACCTGGCCTATCCCCGCGCCGAGCAGGAGCAAGGAGAGAATCGTCGCAGCTGTCGCGCCATGAGCATAAAGAAGCGTTCCTGCCGCCATCATGAGCAAGCCGCTGCCGATCTGCGCCCGCTCGTCGGCACCAGCCAGCGCCACACGCTCGCACCATACGCCCAGCAGGCAACCTATGGCCATACAGCCATATTCCGATGGCTGAGTGACAGTCCCGAAAAACAGGCCGGCCGCCGCAGCCGCCGGAAGCAGATTCAGGACTAACGGGAGAGCCCGTGGAAGCCAAAAACGGTCGCACGAACATCGCCTCCGGCGTAAGGGAGCCCTGAACGGCACGTGCACCGGAGCCACCACCAGCATGGCACAGGCTGCCGGAACGAGGGAAAAGATAAACGCCAAATTCGCTCCCACTGCACCAGGAAGCCATGCACCGACGCCCAGTCCGCACGGCAAAGCAATCCGCCGAAACCACGAAAGCAACGTGTCGGTGCGCGTGCGGCGCGTTGAGGGCGACAGGTCGTTCGCCAGCGTGCCCAAGGCCAACAACGCGACGGCTGCCGCCCCACCCTGCACCATCCGCAATGCAAGGATTTCAGCCACGGTGCCAGCCAGTCCGGACGCCAATCCCGAAGCAATCAGCACTGCGGCCGCACCGTAGAACAGCCGCTTGCGGTAGAAACATTCTATCAGATAGGCATTCAGCGGACCGGGAAGCCACGCTCCGAGGGCAAAAGCCAACACATTTGCCCCGGCAAGGAGGCTGTCACAACCGACATTGTGCATCTGCCACGTGGAAAGCACCACGAGAGCTGCCAGCGAAAAGCCGACAAAAGCGCCAGCCACACACACAGCCAATGCCCCCGAATATCCATGGCGACCTGCGGAGGGCGCGTCAATAATGTTCGTTTTCATTGGGGAAGTTCCCGTCTTTCACATCACCCACATACCGGCCGACGGCATCCGTCATGATTTCATGAAGATTGGCGTAATGACGAAGGAATTTAGGTTTGAAATCCACGTTCATCCCGAGCATGTCGGCCACGACGAGCACCTGTCCGTCGACCGCCGCCCCCGCGCCGATGCCGATGACGGGAATGTCGATTTCACGGGTCACGCGGGCGGCTAACGCGGCGGGAATCTTTTCGAGCACCAGTCCGAAACATCCGGCATCAGCCAATGCGTGTGCATCCGCAATGAGTTTGGCGGCCTCGGCCTCTTCCTTGGCCCGCACGGCGTATGTGCCGAATTTATTGATGCTTTGAGGCGTCAATCCGAGATGGCCCATGACGGGGATGCCGGCGTCAATGATGGCCCTCACGGTGTCAATGATTTCCACACCACCCTCAAGCTTGAGCGCGTCGCAGCCTGTCTGCTGCATGATACGTATGGCATTGCGCACGCCTTCGACGGCGTTTACCTGATAAGTGCCAAAAGGCATGTCGCAGACGACAAGCGCGCGCTTGACACCCCGGACAACCGACTGGGCGTGGTATATCATCTGGTCCAGCGTTATGGGGAGCGTAGTTTGGTAGCCGGCCATCACGTTGGCCGCCGAATCGCCCACGAGAATCACGTCGACGCCTGCGCCGTCCACAATCTTGGCCGTGGTGTAATCGTACGACGTGAGCATCGCTATTCTGCGACCTTGTTCTTTCATCTCTTTCAGACGGAGGGTTGTCACCTTCCGCGTGTCTTCAACTAAATATCCTGACATCTTTGTATTCTTTTTGAAAGGCGGGCAGCAGTCCGCCCTTCCACAAAACGGGTGCAAAGTTAGCGCTTTTCCCACAACCGTGCAAGGTGGTCATGCCCCTCACACGGCGAGCAGGGCTTCGACGTCAGCCAGCGTCAGGGCTGACAGTTCCGGTACAACACGACGGCAATGGGGAGCTATCGTCGCGTCGGGCAGCGTTGTCGAAAGACCCACAACCGCCATCCCGGCCGCTTCGCCCGAACGGACACCATTCAAAGAGTCCTCGAACACTACACAGCGTTCCGGTATCACGCCGAAATAGCGCGCCGCCACAAGATAAGGGTCAGGAGCTGGTTTCGACCGTGGAGTGTCTTCGGCCGTGAAAATGCGGTCGAAATGCGACTTAAAACCGGGATTGGCGGCGTAGAAGCGGGACATTTTTCCTCTTGCTGAACTGGTGACCACTGCTACATGCCACCCGCTATCCCGCAGGGCGTCCACCAGAGCCATCGCTCCGGGCATCAAGTCGTAGCTCATCTTCTCCTCAAAGCGCGCTATGGCTGCTCTGATAGCTTCCTGTTTGGAATAATCGTCCGGGAAATACACTTCAAAGATGCGCCGGTCTGTCTCTCCCTTCACCCGATTGGCAAAATCAGGCACGTCGGGCACGAGAGATTTCCCGAGGCTTTCCCAAAACTCCGTGTACTGTGATTCCGTGTCGACCAAGACGCCGTCAAGGTCAAAAAGGGCTGCTCTGCCTTGCTCCAAATGCGTTTCCAAATGTTCTTTGCTCATATCGTTGTCCGGTTTAGGCCAGCATGAAAAGGTTCCGCCTCACTGACCGGCTGCAAAGATACTGAAAGACGAGAGGCAAGGCAAGGAAAAACACGCTTTTCAGGCTAACAGGGAAAATCATAAGGCTACGCCACTGGCTTTACGCCCGTTTGCACTATCTTTGCACGGGATCGGCCGCAGCAGCAGCCCTGACGACGAAAACAGACGCACTGACCGTCCGGACGGGGACACTGACCGTCGCGACCGTCACACCGACAGAAAACACCACCATCCTGACACATGAACGGAAACCTCACTGTCTATAAAGCCTCGGCCGGATCGGGCAAAACGTTCACCTTGGCCACAAGGTGTATAGCCCTGCTTCTGGCGGCTCCGGCGTCGAGCTACCGCCACATACTGGCAGTCACGTTCACCAACAAGGCCACCGCCGAGATGAAAGAGCGCATCCTCGGGCAGCTTTTCGGGCTCAGCCGCGGTCTGCCGTCGTCGGCCGACTACCTCAACACAGTCCGTCCTGCCCTGCCCGGCCTCAGCGACGAAGAAATCCGCCAACGTGCAGCCGACGTGCTGCGCCGCATCGTACACGATTACGACCGCTTCCGCGTGACGACTATCGACTCTTTCTTTCAAAGCGTCGTGACAAACATGGCGCACGAACTGGGCCTCTCGGCCAACTTCCGCGTCGACATCAACGACACCGACGTCATCGACCAAGCCGTAGACCGACTCATGGCCGGCTTGCAGCCCAACACGGCCGTGCTCCGCTGGGTCATCAGCTACATCCGTGAACGCATCGACGACAACCGCCGGTGGGACATCACCCGCGAGGTAAAACGCCTGGCCCGCAACCTGCTCCGCGAACGCTACCTGATGCTCGAAAACCGGTTGCGCGACGCGCTCAGTGACGAAGAGCGTCTCAACGGCTTCCGCCAGAGGCTTCGTGAGCAGGACGAGGCAGCCGCAGACCACATGGAGAGTGCCGCACGCTACCTTGAAGAGGTTATGGAGGAGCACGGACTGGGATTCGAAGCATTCTCGCGCGGATCGGCCTTGGCCACATACCTGCACAAACTGGCCGACAGGCTGCCCGACGCTCCGTCGGCCACGGTCGAGGCATACCTTTCGAACCCTGAGAAATGGCTCCGCAAGGCCGATCAAAAGCGCCCCGAGCTCGTGGCTGTCTGCGAGGAACTCCGGAGTATTCTTGAAACGGTCGAAAACTTCCGTCAGGAATATGCCCAGGCCCACAGCAATTACGTTCTCACTACGGCCAACCTCGGTCCGCTCCGCCTGCTGGGCGAAATCGGCCGCGAACTCACACACATCAACGAAGAGGCCAACCGTTTCATGCTGGCCAAGGTGCCCATCCTGCTGAACCGGCTCATCGGCAGCGACGACGCCCCGTTTGTCTTTGAGAAAGCCGGTACAACCTTCCTGCACGTGATGATAGACGAGTTCCAAGACACGTCAACCCTTCAATGGCGCAACTTCAAAACCCTGCTGCTCGAAAACATGGCCGCAGGAAACAGTTGCCTCCTCGTAGGCGACGTGAAGCAAAGCATCTACCGTTTCCGCGGCGGTGACTGGGGCATCCTCGATGGAATCCGGAAAGAGTTTCCGCATCACCCTGTCGACGTGCAGGAACTCACCACGAACTACCGTAGCCAGCAGCGGGTCATCGACTTCAACAACCGTTTTTTCGCCCGCGCCGCCGCAATACTTGACGAACTCTCGCCGACGGAAGGAGACGACCGCATCGCCCGCCTCTACGCCGACGTAGCGCAACAGTGCGCCGCAGACGGCGACGGGGGATATGTCCGCGTGCACTTCACCGACCGTCGCGCTGCGGGAGACGACAACCGTTCGGCCGATGACCTGCGCATGGACGACCTTGAAACACAGGTGCGCTTGCTTCATGCAGCAGGCCTACCCTATTCTGCCATGGCTGTCCTTGTCCGATGGAACAAGGAAGCGGCCGCCCTCATCGACCGCTTCGCGACAGACTGCCCCGACGTGCCACTCGTGTCGGACGAGGCTTTCTTGCTGGCAGCCTCTGAGGCCGTACAGCTACTCATCCATGCCATGCGCTACCTTGCAGACCCGACAGACACCATAGCGCTGGCTTTCGTGGCCCGCCACGGCAACGCCGTCGCGGCAGACTGGGCCGCCTGTGAGGGCGACCGCCCGACAGCACTCGCACACACGGAGTTCATCTCACGGCGCGAAGCATTGCTGACCCTGCCGCTCTACGAACTGCAAGAAGAACTCATCCGCCTCTTCGGACTCGACCAACGTCCGGGACAGGCCGCGTACCTCATGGCATACCTCGACCAAGTCCTCGCGTTCCTCGACGACAACCCATCAGACGTACGCCTCTTCCTTGAACACTGGAACGACGTACTCTCAGGAGTTTCTATCCCAGCGGCAGAAGTAGAAGGACTACGGGTCCTGACCATCCATAAGTCGAAAGGATTACAGTTCCACACCGTACTGCTCCCCTTCTGCGACTGGCCCATCGAACGCGACCGGCCCGACGACCTGCTCTGGTGCGAACCGGAAGAAGCGCCATACAACGAACTTCCTCTCGTACCCGTCCCCACAAGGTCGATGGCGCGTGACAGTATATATGCCGCCGACTACGAACACGAACACTTCCAACGCCGCATTGAGAACCTCAACCTGCTCTACGTGGCCTTTACCCGAGCCGAGAAGAACCTTCTTGTCTGGACCAAGGGATACGCCAGCCCAAAGGGCACATCAACCATCTGCGACCTGATCAAGAAAACGCTCGGCGATGAGCTTGACGACACCTTTGAAAGCGGCTCTCCCGTCACCACTGTCGTCGGACACAGACACACAGACGACGGAAACCGTCTCACTGCGCGACCGGAGCCCCTTGGCATCAGTTTCCATACTTATCCGAGCCGCGTGTCCTTCCGCCAGTCCAATCGCTCACAAGAGTTCATCGCGCAGGCAGGCGACCCAGACCGCCGCCAAGGAGAATACATCGACCAAGGCATATTGCTCCATAAAATTTTCTCGGCGCTCGATACAGTTGCGGACGTCGACCGTGTGCTCGATTCCTTTGAGGCTGAAGGCCTGTTGGGTGAACAGATCAAGAAAGACAGCCTCAGACGCCTCATCTGCCGCCGTCTTTCGTCGCCACAGACCGTCCAATGGTTCGACGGGTCGTGGCAGCTCTTCCGCGAAGTGGCCATCCTCTCGCGCGACACCGAGGGCCGCCTACGTGTCCGACGGCCCGACCGCGTAATGGTCCGGAACGACGAAACCGTCGTCGTCGACTTCAAATTCGGGAAGCAGCGCGAAGAACACAATACCCAAGTACGTGAATACCTCGGCCTGCTCTCCGACATGGGCCGCCCGTCGCCGCGCGGTTTCCTTTGGTACGTTTTTACGAACACAGTTGTTGAAGTTAATTCCTGACCGACCATGACACCATTCCTGACGCTGGTGGCACGCGACCTGCTGCACCGCTTCGGCCGCGACCTGAGCCGAGTGACCGTCGTCTTTCCGAACAAGCGCGCCAGCCTCTTCCTGAACGACTACCTTGCTGCCGAGAGCAACCAGCCCGTCTGGGCGCCGGCCTACCGCACCATCAGCGAACTCTTCCGCTCGCTCTCGCCGCTGCGCGTGGCCGATCCGATCGAGGCCGTCTGCCGCCTGCACCGCACCTACTGCGAGGCCACCGGAAGCGACGACACGCTCGATTTCTTCTACGGATGGGGCGAACGCCTGCTGGCCGACTTTGACGACGTAGACAAGAACATGGCCGACACGGAACGCCTCTTCCGTAACCTGCGGGACATCAAGGCCCTCGACGCGGCCGACCTGCTCAGTGAGGAACAGGAACACGTTCTGCAAGACTTCTTCCACGACTTCTCACTGGCCAAGAACTCCGAAGTGAAACAGAAGTTCCTCAGCCTGTGGGAGGCACTGCGTCCGATTTACAAGCAATTCAACGCCTCTCTTGCCGCCGACGGACTGGCCTATGAGGGTGCCGTCTACCGCCGTGTGGCCGAAGCGCTCCAAGAAGGAGGCGTTGCCTTTCCGCCGGACACCGACCTGTATGCTTTCGTCGGATTCAATGTGCTCGACAAGGTGGAAACCGCTCTTTTCGACTACCTTTCGCAACGCGGGAAAGCCCTCTTCTATTGGGATTACGACGTGGCATATACCGGGGATGACGACCATTTCGAAGCGGGCACCTTCCTGCGTCGCAATCTTGCCCGCTTCCCGTCCGCACTGCCCGAGACATGTTTCGACAATCTGCGGGGAGAAAAAGACATTACTATCATGTCCGCCCCGACCGAAAATGCACAAGCCCGGGCGGTTGCACCGTGGCTGCAAACACACCTGACCGCCGACGAGAAGCGTACGGCCGTCGTCATGTGTAACGAACAGCTCTTGCAGCCCATATTGCATGCCCTTCCGCCAGAAGTGCGGGAAATCAACGTGACAAAAGGATTCCCGCTCACCCATACGCCTGCGTTTTCGCTCGTCGAACAATACATAAAGGAACAGGCTGACCAAGAGACGTTCGACACCTGCTCTTTTCTTGACAACCTATCCGGACACATCCGCCAGACAGCCCTTGAACAGCGCAACCGCGACGAAGCGACCGACACCAGGGGACACATCCTCGCCCAGCTGTATGCCGAATCCTATTTCCGGGCCTACACTGTTGTGGGGCGTCTCCGTCTCCTGGCCGAGAGCGGCTGGCTCGACGTGGGGCGCACGACGCTATGCCGCTTGCTGCGGCAGGTGATGCGCCAAGACAGCATCCCCTTTCACGGGGAACCGGCCGCGGGCCTGCAAGTGATGGGAGTGCTCGAAACACGCTGCCTCGATTTTGAAAACGTGCTGATACTCTCGGTGAACGAAGGCAATCTGCCCGCAGCCGCTAACGACAATTCTTTCATACCCTACGCACTGCGGCGTGCCTTCGGGCTCACGACCTCGGAACACCGCACGGCTGTCTACGCTTACTACTTCTACCGCCTTGTCCAGCGTGCCCGTCATGTGACGATGGTATACAACTGCACAGCCGACGGCCTTGCAAAGGGCGAGATGTCGCGTTTCATGACCCAGATGCTCGTCGAGACGGATTTACCTGTACGCCGCATGGCCCTGTCAGCAGAACGGCAAACCACATCCACGCCACCGCCCGTCATCCCGAAACCGACCGATCTGCCCGACCGCTTCAAACAGCTCTCTCCCTCAGCAATCAACACCTACATGCGCTGCCCGCTGCAATTCTATTTCCGCCACGTAGCACGCCTCAACGAACCGCAACCCGCACCCGACGTCATCGAGCCAAACACGTTCGGCTCGCTCTTCCACAAGGCTGCCGAACTGGCCTATCGCGAACTGACGTCGGCCTCGCCAGCCGTCACCCGCGAACAGCTCGACCGCCTGACCGAAGCCGGTGGACGCCTCCTAGTCAGACATATCAGACAGGCTTACGCAGACGAAGGGCTAGTGGAGAATCCGGTCATTACGGAAGTGGTGCGCATGTACCTCATGCAACTTTTGGAAAACGACAAGCGGCTGACGCCTTTCGATATTGTCGGCATGGAAAAAGAAAGCTATACGGATATAACCGTACCCACACCGCTGGGCGAACGGACGTATCGTGCCGGCGGCATCATCGACCGCCTCGACGTAGTGCAGCTGAACGGAGTCACGACGTTGCGCATCGTGGACTACAAGACAGGAGGAAAGCCCGAAGCAGCCACCGACGTGGCCCAACTGGTGACACCAGCCAAAGACCATCCGCACTATGTATTCCAGACTTTCGTCTATGCGCTGACCGTCTGCGGAACGACAAAACGGCCGATAGCTCCGGCGCTCTTCTTCGTACACCAATCGGCCGGCGAAGACTACAATCCTTACATCCCGTTCGGGCCCGAAGGCACACCGCTGGCTGACTTCACCCCACTTGCCACCGAGTTCCGCTCGGCACTCACAGGCTTGCTGACCGAAATCATGGACACCGGCCGGCCATTCACGGCCACGCCTTTCGCCGAACATTGCGCGAACTGCCCCTTCGCCACGCTATGCAGATTCTGAAAAAACATAAGATGAACTACGAAATCACCGACGAACTACGCCGCTGCTGTCCGGACTACGTGGCCGCCATTGTCGAAGCCGACGTGGTGAACAGCGCGACGCCGGAAGCCCTTTGGCTCGAAATTGAAAAAGAAACGGCAACATTGCGACAAAGTCTGACCCCCGACACACTGAAAACACTTGGTCCCGTGTCCGCTACGCGCGACGCCTACCGGCGCTGCGGCAAGGATCCGAGCCGCTACCGCCCGTCGGGCGAACAGCTGGTGCGCCGCATCCTGCAAGGCAAGGAACTCTACCGTATTGACACGCTTGTCGACCTCATCAACCTGGCCTCTCTCGCGTCAGGCTACTCCATCGGTGGTTTCGATGCCGACACCTTTACAGGCGACACGCTGCGTCTCGGAATAGGCCGAGAGGGCGAGCCTTATGACGGCATCGGACGCGGCGGGCTAAACATCGCCGGGATGCCCGTCTGGCGCGACGACACTGGCGGAGTAGGAACTCCGACGAGCGACAACGAACGCACCAAACTCACGCTCCACACCCGCCGCCTCACCGCCATCGTCAACGGTTACGACGGTTCGGCCGACGGTATCCAAGCCACAGCCGAACGCATCAGGGAACTGCTCCGTCGCTACGCCCAGTCCGACGGAGGGACGCTACGCCTTGTCCGCTGACAGACGCGAACCGCCCTCACCGATGTCCATGACAACGGCGAGGGCGGTGCATTCATCACTCACTAAGCTATGGTGGCGAGCCACAGGCGTCAACACAAATGGCAGCGGAAAATGAACAAGCTCCGCTTCTGCGCGGATGGCTGACAGAAAATCCTGTCGCACTGACAGATTACGCGGTCAGGCCAACTCGTTTTTCAGGCCGGCGAGCCAAGCACTGATGCGAGCCTGCGTCTTGGCGCCCTCGTTCACTTCATCGAGTGCCAGCCCGACAAAAGCGCCGTCGCGGACGGCATCCGAGTCCTCAAAGCTATAATCATCCACAGGGACAGTGCCTGCCACATGCGCACCTGCTGCGCGGGCGGCATCATAAAGAGTCCCCAGAGCGCCGCAAAACGTGTCGGGGTACGACTCACTGTCGCCGCAGCCGAAGAGAGCGACCGTCTTGCCACGGAGGTCGCAGCCACGGAGCACATCAATCCCCCCATACCAGTCATCCTGCAAGTCGCCGGCGCCCCATGTCGAGCTTCCGAACAGAATGACGTCATAGGCAGCCAACGCGCCCGCCGTCATCTTCGACACATCACGCACATCGGCCGCGCCCACGCCGCACTGGCGGGCAATCTCTTGTGCGACCGCTTCCGTAGCACCGGTTGTAGAACCATAAAAAATACCAATCGTTTTCATCATCAGTCTGATTAAAATTTTTAGCAAGTGCAAAGATAGGCCTTTGACACGCGCTGAAGCAATACCCAAAACCGATGATTTCACGCTCCCCCGATGCGGTGAGACGCCTGCTCCCGGAAGCTCCTCCGGAGCGCCAGCCTCATGGAGGACCACCGTGGTACGGCGTCCGTAATGGCCGGGGTCGGCTATTATCCGTATTCATGCGATTCGAAAACAAGACATAGCCCAGACTAGGCAAAAAAAGCGAACTTTTTCTTGCTGCGCCGCTCACCTTTGCGTATTTTTGCCTAACGAATCAAAGGTACAAGCAAGGTCAGAGAAATCCGGACGACACCGAAAAACGACTTCCGCGACTGACAAACAACGGACACCCCCATCCATAAAGAGTTTTACCATCTCTTATTATTTCCCCTGCATAAAACGATCAGACGATGTAGGGCAAAAAATGTACTCACAAATAATTCTACGATTATGGAAAACAGCAAAGGAACAGACACAAAAAAAACGCAGGTGTTCAACGTGATTATCCTCGACCGCAGCGGCTCGATGGGATGCATACGTCGCGCCGCCGTGGACGGATTCAATGAGACCCTGTCCGGTATCAAAAAAGCGCAAGAGAACTTCGCCGACACGCAGGACCACTACGTGACGCTCGTGACATTTTGCAGTTGCGAAATGCGACAGGTGTTCGATAAAGTCCCGGCAGCCGAAGCCCGCCCGCTGACTATGGACGACTACGAGCCATGCTGCGGCACGCCACTCTACGACGCGATGGGCTTCACACTCACCGCCATGCAGCGCCACGTAAAGGACATGACAGACACTGTGGTGGTCGTAACGGTTATCACCGACGGCTATGAAAACGCCTCGCGGGAATACAGCGGGACCGCCATCAAGGAACTGGTGGAACGCCTGCGCGGCAAAGGATGGACCTTCACGTACATGGGGGCGAACCAGGACGCCGCCAGCGTAGCCGCAGAGATGTCTATCCGCAACTCGCGCAATTTCGAACATAACGAGGAAGGCACAAGATTCTGCATGGAAAAGGACATCAACACGCGGATGAACTTCTTCTCACGACTGTCGGATTTCAAAAAAGAAGAATCCGAGAGCTTGGCAGTCCCGATATCCGCGCAAGAACGTCGCGTCCTTTACACGGCCATGGCGGACGAGGCTTTCGATGAGGAAGAAAGGAAATAATCATCCTTCCCAAACCGAAAACGCCCCCGACGGCAACATCGGCGGTTTCGCCCGGCTTTCCGCACTAAAACACCAGATGCCGACAAACAGGCGGGGGCTGCTTCCTACACCGGAAGCAGCCCCCGTACTTATCATTCAAAGCGTCAGCATACTTTCTCCAGACGCTTCATGATCGAGAAGATAAACAGTGCCGAGACGAGGCAGAGCACGACAAGCACACCCCATACCACGACGAGGGGCACATTACCCCAAAGCAGCGCGGGGATGGAAACGAGCAGGTTGCCCACGGCCGTGGCAACGAACCATCCGCCCATCATCATGCCTTTCATCTTAGGCGGTGCCACCTTAGAGACGAACGAGATGCCCATCGGCGAAAGCAGCAGTTCGGCAAAGGTCAGGACAAGATACGTCGACACGAGCCAGTTGGGCGAGACGGTCTCACCGGCCGTCAGGCCGACAGACCCGAGCGTCATGATGATGAAACCGCAGGCTGCCACAAGCATGCCGAGGCCGATCTTGCGCGGCGCCGAGGGCTCCTTGCCGCGCTTGGCAAGAGCAGCAAAGATGGCCATCGAAACAGGCGTCAGGCCCACCACGAAGCACGGGTTGAACTGCTGGAAGATGGGGGCGTCGAGCGGCGTGGAGGCCGGCAGCGTCGTGTACTTATAACCGAGGAATGCCAACGCAGCTAAAATTACGACAGCCGAAACGAGCTTACCCTTTCCCGTCTTTGATTGGAAAAGGCCAAAGAGAGCATAAACAATAAAGATGACGGCGACGAGGTTCCACACATCGAACATCATGCTGCCCAAGCCCGTAGCCACGGTGTCGGTGTACTCCTTGGCGAAGAACGTCAGCGTCGAACCGTTCTGATGGAACGCCATCCAGAAAAAGATGACCACCGCAAAGACGAGGCAGAGCGCCACGACACGGTCCTTCGTCTCGCGGGGCGAAAGTTCGGGAGTGTGGGCGGCCGCACTGGCTGCCTCAGTTTTCGAGTTGTAATCGGCGTGCTTGAACGTACTGCGGAAGGCGTAATAAATGATAATACTCAAGATGAGTGAGAGGCAGGCTACACCAAACGCATAATGGTAAGCATCGGCGCGCGATACGCCTAAGTTCGACTCGACGTAGCGCATGATTTCTACTGCGGCCGAAGGAGCAAAGAGGGCGCCGATGTTGATGGCCATGTAGAAGATGGAGAAGGCCGAATCGCGCTTCGACTCGAGCTTGGGGTCGTCGTAGAGGTTACCCACCATTACTTGCAGGTTGCCTTTGAACAAGCTCGTGCCCACGCACACCATGAGCAGCGCCAGCGCCATGATACCCACAGCCACGATGCCGCTACCCGCCGGGATGGAGAGCAGCAGGTAGCCGAGGAACATAACGATAATGCCCGTCGTCACACATTTTCCAAAACCGATCTTATCGGCCACGATGCCGCCCACAAGGGGCAGGAAATAAACCAGTGCGAGAAACACTGCATACCAGACGCCCGCCACGCCCTGCGACCAACCGAAGTTGTCCATCAGGAAGAGGGTGAAGACGGCCAGCATGGTGTAATAGCCGAAACGCTCGCCCGTATTGGCCAGCGCCAAGGCATACAAACCTTTTGGTTGTCCTTCAAACATAAATCAAACTATTTAAGATTATAATTAATGTGTCTCTTTTTATGGCCTCGCCAACGGCCTTGTCGCGCCGGCCGTCCGGCCGCCCGCAACGGGTCTTGGACACCATCAGCCCTGAGGTGGCAAGGTCCATCGGTGCAGCCGAAGCAAAATTAAGGAAAATACTTAATAGCGCCAAACAAAAGAAAAAGTTTTCCACTGCGGCGGTGTCAGGATGTCACGCCGGTGCGCGCCGTCCCCTCCCCGACCGCCGCGCACCACGCCGTTTCCGGCGGCCAAGACAGGCCACCGAACACCCCTGTCGGCGCACGGGGAAAGGCCGCCCGGAGTGACCGTTTTTCCGGTCGGGGCAATGGTTTTTCTTAGTAGCTGACTAGTTTTTACGGGTAGCCGACTAGAAATTCCTAGTAGCCGACTAGTTTTTCTGGCTGGGCGGCGGGGTTTCCTGTCGTCGCAGCAGCCGATTGGTCCCACCCTCACCCCACGGACGGGCAAAACCGGAGAAATCTCTCTCGCGCTTGTGCTTTGTTTTGGCACACCGCTGCGCTACCTTTGCAGCACAACTCAAAACCCAAACGCTATGGTCAAAGATTTGTTCAACAAGTACATCTGGCTGGTCGACACGATCTACCGCTCGAGGAGCATCACCTTCGAAGAAATCAACGAACGCTGGCAACGCTCGAGCCTGAGCGAGGGCGAGCCGCTGCCCCGCCGCACCTTCCACAACTGGCGCAGCGCCATCGAGCAGGTGTTCGACATCAACATCGGCTGCAGCCGCAAAGGTGGTTACCGCTATTACATTGAACATGCCGACGACATGGAGCGCGGTGGCGTCCGCAACTGGTTGCTCAACACCTTTGCGGTGAACAACCTCATCAACGAGAGCCACCACCTGAAACGGCGCATCCTCTTCGAGCAAATCCCCTCGGGACGGAAACACCTGACGCCCATCATCGAAGCCATGCGCGACAGTCTGGAACTGCGCATCAACTACCAAGGCTTCTGGGCCGACGAGCCGTCGGCCTACACACTACGGCCTTACTGCGTCAAAGTGTTCCGCCAACGGTGGTACGTGCTGGGCTATTGCCTCGAACGCGACGCCCTTCGCATCTTTGCGCTCGACCGCATCCACGGCCTGCAGGCCACGCACGCCAAGTTCAAATATCCCAAGGACTTCAATCCCGAGGCCTACTTTGCCGACAGTTTCGGCATCACCGTGGGCGGTGAAGAACCCGAAATGATTGAGCTCAAAGTCTACTCATCGCACCGCGATTACATTCGGGCGCTGCCGCTGCACACATCTCAGCATGAGGTGGAAACTGCGGACGACTATTCGGTCTTTGCCTACTTCATGCGTCCCACGCTCGACTTCATGCAGGAAATCCTGTCGCGTGGAGCAGAGGTGGAGGTGCTCCGTCCAGCTGCGCTGCGCGAAGCCATCGGCAGCGAAATCTTGGAAATGGAAAGGCTCTACAATCCTCTACAAAACGACATGTAAAAGCTGGTGGTCTGACGATGTCTCATGAAAAACCAATGCGGTCAAAAGCATGGATTCATTATTGCGGAATACTTCACGACTTCTTCCGCTAAAAAGCTAAAAAGACAAAAGGGAGATATAAAACAAAAATTGATTGTCTCACGACAACCAATCTTTACTAACCTTAAAATCTAATACCATGAAAAACAGTGCAAATGTACCCGTTATTTGGATATCAGACAAGTGTAAGGATGACTTTATCTCTTCCTTTAATCTTTTTTATTGAAGTTAGTCTCATTTTGATAAGTAGAAAGCTCAAAACGCCGTCTAACTCTCTGTCCTAACCATATTATCAATATCAATGGTGGCTGTCTCGCTTGCGATTGTTCGAAAATCCTGCGGTTTTCCGGCCGTCATTCCACCCATTTACACTATCTTTGCCCTAAAAATAAGGCCATCAAACATTTCCGAAAAATAATGCAGTGCCTCGTAGCCGTCGTCATAGGCGTCTACGTCGTGATGTACACCTTGTTCAACCTTCCGCCCTGCCGCGCTTATTTGACTGACGTGGCTGCGCGGACGTTGAGCGAGAAACTGCATACGCACGTCAGTATTGAGAACCTCGAAATCGGGCTTTTCAATCGGGTGATGCTTCACAACGTACGTATCGACGACCAGCAGGGACGTCCCATGCTGAGTGGACGCCTTCTCTCTGCCAAAATCAACCTTTGGGCCATCCTGACAGAAGGGCGCATTGCACTCCACACCATCTCCCTGCTCGATCTCGACGTGCGGCTTAGACAGGACGCAAAAGACGCGCCGGCAAACTTCCAATTCGTACTTGACGCGTTCAAAAGCAAAAAAACAGACAAAAAGTCTCCACTCGACCTGCGCATCAATTCCCTCATCGTCCGCCGGACGCACGTCAACTGGACACGCAGCTTTATTCCGGAAAAAAGTTCAACAATCGATCTTAACCATTTAGATATAAAAAACTTAGACGCAAGTATAAGCCTAAAAGTACTAACGGAGGATAGCCTGAATCTGCGCGTGCGTCACCTTAGTCTCAACGAGCGTAGCGGACTGAAAATCAAACGTTTGACGATGCGTCTGGCTGCAAATCGCCGGGAAGGATACATAGCCAGTTTCATCCTCGACATGCCCAACAGCCACCTAACACAGGAGAAACTAAGGTTCCAATACGACACAAAGCGATTCCTGCACTCCCTCAATGTTAAAGGAACTTTACAGCAAAGCTTTCTTTCCCTCTCAGACTTAACGTTTTTAGTCACGCAGAAGAACATCAATGATAATCTGACGTTCACGCTGTCATCACGCTTCGACCTTCGTTCATCTCGCTGGTTGTTCAAGGACATGCGACTGGAAAGCACTGACGGCGAATTCGGTCTCCTGGCCGATGTAACCCTGCAACGCGAAGCACGCAAACGCATCGATGCCACCCTACACAAGCTTCAAGTCACTCCCGGCTTTGCCCAAAGCGTGACAAACCGCTTCACATCGCGCAAACTGCCTAAATTCTTAGAACGTTTAGGCCTCGTCTATGCGTCCGGACAACTGGGTTATGAGAAAAAAATACTAGATTTCACCGGAAAAATAGCAACAGCCGCAGGCGAGATAAACGGACGCGGCGTCTATGCCGACAATCATTTCGAGGCACACCTTCGCACCGACGATTTTGACTTGGGGCAGGTCATGGCCGACACGACACGCTTTGGCCTGCTCTCTGCCGAGCTTTCGGCCAGAGGAGAAAGACGCGACCAAGCAACATTCAAGACCAGCATCAAGCACTTCCGCTTCGAACGCCACAACTATTCAAATGTGAAGGCCGAAGGAGCATGGGACGGCCGACGTCTAAGCGCCACTCTCAGTTCTGACGACCCGGACCTGTGTCTAAAGGCAAGCGGTTCGGTCTCACTCCCCCATCCGCTCGACGGCATCAATATCCGAGCAGACGTCTCTGCCCTCTCGCCACATGCCCTCGGATGGACACAGCGCTACCCTTCGACCACATTCTCCGGCCACCTCACTGCGAATGTGAGCGGCGCGTCGTGGACAAATGCAGAAGGGCAGATGCGCCTCGAAAGTTTCAGGATGGCCACGGCTGACACCACATGCCTCCTCGACACGCTGTCTCTTGATATAGGGCGGGATACACAAGGGCATTATGTCCGTCTGCGTAGTGATTTCGCCACAGCCGACTACCATGGCCGCCGACCACTTGTTGAGAGCCTTCCGCACGTGGCCAGTTTCCTGCGCCCCTACCTGCCTACTCCCCTGTCGTCCCCGGCCGACATGTTCCGGCCCGCATCGGCCGGAACCTTCCGCGTACATGTGGACAACACCCGTCTTATCGAGCGCCTGGCCGACATTCCCGTTACACTCACGGCCCCACTCACGGCCGAGGGCTACTGGACAGACGCTAAATCTTTTTCTCTGTCAGCTACGACCGAAGGAATACGCATCGGCGAAACTGCGGTAGACGACATCAAAATTTTCGGACGAGGTGACGGACGGAAAGCACACGCCGTCGTCCAAGCCTCGAAGCCCATGAAGAACACAGACATCCGGACGTCGGTGGAACTCACAGCCAGCGATGACCGCCTCCATGCAGACCTTACTTGGGCCGACAGCGACCGGCAAGCATACCGCGGCGACGTCCACCTGTCGGCCGACTTCACCCGTTTCACGACCGAAAAGAAAGAAGTTGGGGTCAACATGCTCCCCGGTCGTGTCTATATCAACGATACGCTTTGGAACGTCGGACGTGGACGGCTTGACTGGTCCGACCGACGCCTGCACATCGACAATTTCAGTCTGAGCCACGGGACGCAACAGCTCAGCCTCGCCGGAAGCCTCGAACGTGGGTCGGGCGACACGTTGGCCGCCAATTTGAAGGACATCGAGATAGGATACATCATGGACCTCATCAACTTCCATGCCGTAGATTTCGCCGGACGGGCCACTGGACACGTCGTGCTCACCAACTCCATCGACGACCCGCACATATCCGCCCGTCTCGACATTGCAGATTTTCTCTTCAACCAAGCGTCTATGGGCTCATTGGCTGTCGAAGCCTCTTGGAACCGAAACGAAAACCAAGTGGATCTGGCCGCCATCATGGCTGAGCCCGGACTGAGCCAGACTTACATCAATGGATTCATCTCGCCACGCCTCAAAGGGTTAGATCTCAAGTTCCGGACACAGGGCACCAACCTGCAATTCATTAACCGCTACCTCGAAGGTATCTTCTCTGATGTCACAGGGCGTGCCAGCGGTCACCTACGCCTTCACGGCCCCTTCAAGGCACTCGATCTCGAAGGGCAGCAAGCCGTCCACATGGAGTGCCATGTAGTCCCGACCGGTGCGGACTACACCATAGAGAGCGACTCGGTCGTCATCACCCCAGGCTGTTTCGCCATCCACGACATCCGCCTTGCCGATGCCATGGGTGGGCAAGGCTCCGGACATGGTGAACTGCGCCACCAAAACCTACGCGAGCTGACCTACGATTTCAATCTCCGGGCACGCAACCTCCTGGCCTACGACCGCCCTAAGGAACTCGATATGCCGTTTTTCGCCACAGCTCGCGTCACAGGCAACCTGCGTATGGAAGGGCGGCCGGGGTCATTCGATGCCGACATTGACATCCGCCCCGAGCGGGGCACACAGCTAACCTACGTTCTCGACCGTCCGGAGACGACAAACAGCAGCCAGTTCATCACTTTCCGCGACCGTAGTCTGGTCGCCTCAACAAAGGGAGGGACAAAGCTCCCCCCAATGACGCAGCCCATGCCGACTGCAACAGATATCCGCCTCAATTTCCTTATCGACATGAACCCTGAGGCTAACGTGCGCGTGCTCATGGACGAAGATGCGGGCGATGCCATCGACCTTGCGGGGCAAGGCGCCATCCGTGCCTCGTTCTACAACAAAGGCGACTTCCAGCTCTTCGGCACGTACAGCGTCGACCACGGCACGTACAAGCTCAGCCTGCAAGACGTCATCCGCAAAGAGTTCACTATCCAGCCCGGTAGTTCCATCACTTTCACAGGCGACCCTGGCAACAGCGACCTCGACCTGCAAGCCGTCTATACTGTCAATTCGGCCTCGCTCGCCGACTTGAATATCGGATCGAACTTCACCAACAGTACCGTCCGTGTCAACTGCCTGCTCAATGTCGGCGGGAAAGTCAGTTCGCCCCAACTGTCCTTCGACCTAGACTTGCCAACAGTCAACGCCGACGAAAAACAGATGGTGCGCAACATCATCAGCACAGAGGAGGACATGAACATGCAAATCCTCTACCTCCTCGGTGTGGGGCGCTTTTACACGTACGACTACGGATCGACGGCCACTGCCTCAACCCAAAGCCAGTCATCCGTGGCCATGAAGTCATTCCTGTCAAACACCCTGACAGGACAGCTCAACAATATCATCTCGAACGCAATCGGCCCGTCGAACTGGTCGTTCGGCACCAATCTCGCTACCGGAGAAGTGGGATGGAGCGACATGGAAGTCGAAGGCCTGCTCAGCGGCCGGCTACTCAACAACCGCTTACTCATCAACGGCAACTTCGGCTATCGGGACAGGGCTGCCTACTCCACCGGTTTCGTCGGTGACTTCGACATACAGTGGCTCCTCACTCCTTCCGGAAGCGTGAGCCTCAAAGCATACAGTGAATCCAATGACCGCTATTTCACCAAATCATCGCTCTCTACACAAGGTATCGGCTTGATCCTGAAACGCGACTTCACCCGCTTTGGCGACATGTTCCGCTGGCTCCGTCGCAGCTCCGGAAACGATGCCAAAACCACCTCTCCGGATAAGGAATGACACCTCTGTCAAACGGAAGCCTTTTCCATGCTACCCACTTCTCCTCATATCTGACCGTACATATGTATCGTCATGTACACGGCAGATACGCGAATCTCACTAATCCGCAACCCGTTGACTTGCGTACAGACTTCTTCCAATCCGTACATATCAGACAAACAATACATACATATTCTATCTGTTATGACGATTTGAACTATAAATCCTTCCGCTATACTTTTGCGTCCGTACATACCTCACATCGACGGCGGCAAATGCGTTCGTAGTCAGGACGTCCCATTGGCCTCGCCATGCATGCAAGAGAAAAAATTAAGCAAGAAACATAAAAGGAATAAGAGAGTAAAAAAACCGACCCCACATGAGAAGATAATTCGAGCCCTTCTTAAATTAATAGGTTCAGGAAAACCGACCAAGTTACCACCCTTGACGTCAGGAGAGTGTATTCACCCCCCAAATGCAGCAAGGGGAGCCGCCCATATAAAAACAGCTCCCCTTTGTCTCTCTGTTATCGCGTTCTCTCGCTCTATCCTACCGTTTGCGCCTGAAAAAGCGCGTTAGGCGGAGGCGGCGCATCACTTTGATGCCAAACATCGCCCCGTCGTAGATCGCGATAGCACGCTCGATGTTCCCCATCCATTTTCCAGCACGCCCTTCGACGGCTGCCGCAGGTGCGAATATCCCTTTCGCCTTGTCGTTCATACGCACACGGCTTTCGTGCAGTTCTGCAAGCACTTGCGCCTTTGCGACCACGATGGCTTCGAGGGAATTTAGTGCGGGTTCTGGTTTAGCGGTGTTCATGGACATGATGGTCAGTTTTTTCCGGTCCTACAAAAAGTTTAGCCACGAACGAGGCTATCGGATTAACAATAAGCCGTTTGCGCTGGGCGTAGACCACGAAAGCCACCACCACCCAGACGGTACACACCACGGCATAGGCCGCAGCCTCACTGCCCAGATACGTCTGCAAAACAGACACGCACAAGTAAGAGAGGAACAAGACAACGATGCCGCCTAGCAAAAAGAGAATGGCACTCAACGCCATGGTCGCCAACAACACCGTCAGTTTCTCAGCTATATCCAGTTGGGCATAACGCTTTTGAAGCTTCACGTAGGCTATGACCTCACGTGTCAACTCCTGCAAGCTCTCTATGTTCTTGTTACTGGATAACACAGTCAAACAGATCAGTGAGCGGCAGACAGTTCGTCGGCGATGTCGTCAACGAGGTTCTCCATTTCTTTGCTGTTCAGCTTGATGCCGCGTTTGCGGATAGCCTCAGCGATTTTCGTACGGGTGTCCTCACCTTTTTCCGGTGCAAACAGAATGCCACAAGCAGCTCCGACGGCTGCACCACCCAAGAAGGCGGCCAAAATGCTCAATCCTTTCATAGTTCTATCGTTTTAATGAATAAATTATGAGTGTACGCGTTCGGTGTACGGCTCAAAGATACGGGTTTAATTTGGAATACGACGCATTTTCACCATACTTTTCCGCTTTCTTGCGAAAATTTCATCTGTTAGCATTAATTAACCGAACCAAGCACGCCATTCCGGCTTAGAATGGTAACTTTGCGCGTGACATCGTATAAACAAACCTGTAATCCACATTATTCCGCACCTAAACAGATGAAAAAGGTTTTATTCTTCGGCGTGGGTCTGTGTTCTGCACTGGCCATGACGTCATGCAAATCAAGTGAAAGCGCTTATAAGAAAGCATACGAAAAAGCCAAGGCCCAGGAAATGGCTGCCGCCAACCAACAGACTGAGGAGCCGACGGCTACGGTCACTCCTGTTACCACGACGGAAACCGTGACCGTAACGCCTGTCACAACTCCCGTCCAAGAAGACCACAGCGATGTGCGCACCATCAGCGGCGGCGTATCGGTTGTCAGTGGAACCGGCCTGCAAGCATACAGCGTAGTAGTGGGTAGCTTCTCGACACAAGCCAACGCCGAGGGCCTGCAAGCCACACTCAAATCACAAGGCTACAATGCTCAGGTCGTCAAGACCAACGAAACCATCAATGGCATCACAGGGTGGTTCCGCGTCATCGCCTCCACCTTTGCGGACAAGGCCTCAGCCGTGCAGTCGCGCGACGCCCTGCGGTCCACATACTCCGACGCATGGCTACTTTACAATAAATAAGCAAATTGAACATCTCCATATCAAGCGGGCAGCGTCCTAAGCGGCGCTACCCGCTTTTTTCATGACACAGCCAGACGTGGCACGGCATTTGTAGTGTAATCAGTCAGAAAATTCAACATAACTGATATGCAAAAAGGTAACATTGGAGTAACGACAGAAAACATCTTCCCTGTCATCAAGAAGTTCTTATACAGCGACCACGAAATCTTCCTGCGCGAGCTCGTCTCGAACGCCGTCGACGCCACGCAGAAGCTCAAAACCTATGCCTCGAAAGGCGACTTCAAGGGCGAGCTGGGCGACCTGACCATCCACGTCAGCCTCGACAAGGACAAGGGCACGCTCACCATCAGCGACCGTGGCCTCGGTATGACAGAAGAGGAAATCGACAAGTACATCAACCAGATTGCATTCTCGGGCGCCAACGACTTCCTCGACAAGTACAAGGACGACGCCAACGCCATCATCGGCCACTTCGGCCTCGGCTTCTACTCCTCATTCATGGTAGCCAAGAAAGTTGAAATCCTCACCAAAAGCTACCGTGACGACGCCCCTGCCGTGCGCTGGACCTGTGACGGTTCGCCGACCTACGAAATCGAACCCGCCGAACGCGACGGACGCGGCACGGACATCATTCTGCACATCGACGACGACTGCAAGGAGTTCCTCGAAAAGGGCAAAATCCAGGAACTGCTGACCAAGTACTGCCGTTTCCTCCCTATCCCCGTTGCCTTCGGCAAGAAGACGGAATGGAAAGACGGTAAGCAGGTCGATACCGATGAAGACAACATCGTCAACGACACCACGCCTCTATGGACGCGCAAACCCGCCGAGCTAAAAGAAGAGGACTACAAGAAATTCTACCGCGACCTCTACCCCATGTCCGACGAGCCCCTCTTCTGGATCCACCTCAACGTGGACTACCCCTTCAACCTCACCGGCGTGCTCTACTTCCCCAAAATCAAGAGCAACATTGAGCTCCACCGCAACAAAATACAACTCTACTGCAACCAAGTCTACGTGACAGACCAGGTCGAGAACATCGTACCCGACTTCCTTACCCTGCTCCACGGCGTGATCGACTCGCCCGACATTCCTTTGAACGTCAGCCGAAGCTACCTGCAAAGCGATGCCAACGTCAAGAAGATTTCGACTTACATCACCAAGAAAGTCAGCGACCGCCTCGCCTCCCTGTTCAAGAACGACCGCAAGGACTTCGAGGGCAAGTGGGATGACCTGAAAATCTTCATCCACTACGGCATGCTCACAGAGCCTGACTTCTATGACAAGGCCAAGGCGTTCGCCCTGCTGAAAGACGTCGACGGGAAGTATTTCACCTACGACGAATATCGCGACCTCATCAAGGCCACGCAGACGGACAAGGATGGCAACCTTGTCTACCTTTATGCCAGCCATCTTGACGAGCAGTACAGCTACATTGAGGCCGCGCGTGCAAAAGGATACAGCGTCCTGCTCATGGACGGCGAACTCGACATCGCCCTCGTCGGAATGCTCGAGCAGAAATTTGAAAAGAGTCGCTTCGCCCGCGTCGACGGCGACACCATCGACCGCCTCATCCTCAAAGAAGACGCCAAGGACAGCGGCCTCGCCGCCGAGGACAGCGCGAACCTCACGGCCCTCTTCACCACGCAGCTGCCCAAGCTCGACAAGGTCGAGTTCCACGTCGAAGTGGCGCCCCTGGGCGAGACGGCAGCCCCCGTGCTCATCACCCAGAGCGAATACATGCGCCGCATGAAAGAGATGAGCCGCCTGCAATCCGGCATGTCGTTCTACGGCGAGATGCCCAGCATGATGAGCGTCGTGCTCAATGCAGACCACCGGTTAGTCAAGCGCGTGCTTGACGACATGAAAGGCCACACCGCCGACGCCCTCGCCCCCATCGAGGCCGAGCTCAAAGGCCTGCACGCCCGCCACGCCGCCCTCGAACAGGCACAGCAGAAAAAGAAAGCCGACGAGATCACGCAGGAAGACCGCGACAACCTGTCCCAGTGCAACAAGGACATCGCCGCCGAGGAAGAGAAGAAGACCAAAGTGCTCTCCGACTACGGCGCCGGGCAGGCCGTGGTGCACCAGCTCATCGACATCGCCCTCTTGCAGAACGGACTGCTCAAAGGCCGCGCCCTCGACCAGTTCCTCAAACGCAGCGTCGAGCTCATCTGAGCCCCCACGCAGCGCAACACCAAAACGCCGGAAGCCCCCGAAAGGAGCCTCCGGCGTTCTTTCGTATATCCCCGAAACCACCTGCCAGACGTAGGGGCGCCACTTGTGACGCCCGCCACACCGCCACAAACCCACGCAATAAACACCCGCATCACCGCCCACCACCGCCGAAAACACCAAACGTAGGGGCGACACTTGTGTCGCCCGGGACACCGCCGCAAATCCACGCAATGAAACACCGCCGCAACAGGGAACACCGCTACCCACCGCCGAAACCCACGCAACATCTCCGCAACCGCAACACCGTCAACCGGGCGTCATAAATGGCGCCCCTACGTGCACCACCGCCCCGTTGCCCGGCAAAAATGCAGGAATATCGTCATTTTTTGCTCCGAAACCGTGAATATCTCATTATTAATCTTTATATTTGCATTGACAGTCGTTGTACGGCACTGCGCCCCCCTACCGGAACGGGGCACACGCGGGCAAGCAACGGCCGTTTCCCGCCCCGCATGTCTCGCGCCCATGTGATGTGACGGAAAAACGCAACGAACCACCCGGAGACACCAACCAAAACTTCAACGATATGCTAACCCTAAGAATTGCTAAGCACAGCTGCCAATTGGGAGGGGGTAAAAAGCTAATCGCGCTCCTCGCGTTCCTCCTCTTCATGCCGCAGGCGATGCTCGCCTACGATTTTTCACAAGACGGCCTCGACTACGACATCCTCTCCACCGAGGATAAGACCTGCGAAGTCGACGATTGCTCGTCCAACCTTTCAACCGTCGTTATCCCGTCGACCGTCGTTAACAACGGCACGACTTACACCGTCACCAGCATCGGGAACTCGGCATTTTACAGGTGCTCCAGCCTCACAGCCGTCGAAATCCCCAACTCCGTCACAAGCATCGGAGATGAAGCGTTTTACGGGTGCTCCAAACTCACCGCCATCCAAATTCCCAGCTCCGTCACCAGCATCGGATATTCGGCATTTGAGGACTGCTCCAGCCTCACCGCCGTCGAAATTCCCAACTCCGTCACCAGCATCGGAGAGAGCGCGTTTGACGGGTGCTCCAGCCTCACCTCCGTCGAAATCCCCAATTCCGTCACCAGCATCGGCAGCTCGGCGTTTTACGGGTGCTCCGGCCTCACAGCCGTCGAAATCCCCAACTCCGTCACAAGCATCGGAGAGAGCGCGTTTCGCGGGT
>ERZ827496.41-NODE-41-length-159107-cov-19.867817_pt1 | contig 159107 bp, 146 predicted proteins | sample MGYA00519769_ERZ827496 | MGnify/ENA primary metagenome ERZ827496 (study PRJEB31778, sample SAMEA3449327) | human gut metagenome | biome: human gut; feature: human-associated habitat; material: faeces | place: United Kingdom | collected 2010/2012 ...
TGCAGGACCCCCTGGCCGAGCTGGTGAAGATCGACCCCAAGGCCATCGGCGTGGGCCAGTATCAGCACGATATGCCCCAGAAGCGGCTGGACGAGACGCTGTCCGGGGTGGTGGAGGACTGCGTCAACGCCGTGGGCGTGGACGTGAACACCGCCTCCGCCAGCCTGCTGGGCCGGGTGTCCGGCCTGAACGCCGCCACCGCCAAAAATATCGTGAAATACCGGGAGGAAAACGGCGCCTTCACCGGCCGCCGTCAGCTTCTGAAGGTGCCCAAGCTGGGGCCCAAGGCCTTCCAGCAGTCAGCGGGCTTCCTGCGGGTGCCGGAGAGCAAGTCTGTGCTGGACAACACCGGCGTTCATCCGGAGAGCTACACCGCCGCGGAGGGACTGCTGACCCTGTGCGGCTATACGCTGGCGGATGTGTCCGCCGGGAGGCTGGCGGACCTGCCGGACAAGATCAAGGCCCTGGGGGAGGAAAGCGTTGCCCGTCAGCTGGACATCGGCGTGCCCACCCTGCGGGACGTGGCGGCGGAGCTGGCCAAGCCCGGCCGGGACGTCCGGGACGAGCTGCCTGCCCCCATTCTGCGAACGGACGTGCTGGACATTAAGGACCTGGCCCCCGGCATGGTGCTGACGGGTACCGTCCGCAATGTGGTGGATTTCGGCGTGTTCGTGGACATCGGCGTCCACCAGGACGGCCTGGTCCACATCTCCCAGGTCTGCAATAAGTTCATCCGCCACCCGTCGGAGGTGGTGTCCGTGGGAGACGTGGTAAAGGTGACGGTCCTGGAGGTGGACGAAAAGAAGCGCCGCATCAGCCTGTCCATGAAGCAGGCGCCAAAGCAGTAATATAAATCAGCAGGGCCGCCCTTCCGGGCGGCCCTGCTCAGCTTGCAAGCCTTTTTGGACAAGCTTTTAATAGCCCCGCTTCCGGTCCACCCGGTGCTCCAGGGGACGGCCGGCGGCGTAGTTTTCCAGATCCCGGCAGAACATGTCCAGATTCCGGTCGCAGGTGTAGCCCAAGGACATATTCCCCGAAATGTGGGGCGTCAGCAGCAGGTTCCGGGTACTCCACAGGGGGTGCTCCCTGGGCAGCGGCTCCGGCACCACCACGTCCAGGGCCGCCCCGGCGATGCGCCCGGCGTTCAGGGCCTCCATCAGGGCCTCCTGGTCGATGGCGGTGCCCCGGCCCACGTTCACCACAATGGCGTCCCGGGGCAGCAGGGCAATGCGCTCCCGGCTGAGGATGCCCACGGTGTCCGCCACCGACGGCAGAGCCATCACCAGGATCTCCGTCTCCGGCAGCACCTGGTCCAGCTGCTCCTGGGGCAGCATCCGGTCATAGGCGGGGTCCGGGTTCCGGCCGCTGCGGGACACGCCGCAGATGTGTCCCGCTCCCAGGGCCTTGGCCCGCCGGGCGAAGTTGGTACCGATGTCCCCGGCCCCCAGCACCGTGATGCGGCTGCCGTAAATGGACCGCATAGGCAGCTCCGACACCCATTCCCGCCGCCGGACGATGTCCTGGAACTCCGGCATCCGCCGCAGCAGCATCAGCGTCACCATGAGGATGTGCTCGCTGATGGTAAGACCGTAGGCTCCGGAGGAGTTGGACAGCACCACGTCGGGGCTGGCGTACAGGCTGTCGTCGGACAGCTGGTCCACCCCGGCGAAGCCGCAGCAGTACCACTTCAGCCCCGTGGCCCGCTTCAGGTCCTGGGGATTGCACCAGCCGTAAATGATCTCATACTGCTCCAGACCCTGGGCCGGGGCCGCGCCCCGCCCGTAAAAATCCACCGCAAAGCCGCACTTTTCCGCCGTATCCAGCACCTTTTTCCGGCGCTCCGGCGTCAGGAAGTCCTCCATCACCGCGATTTTTCTCATTTGCCGTATACCTCCCATATTTTTTCCGCGCAGCGCATGCCGTCGGCGGCGGCGGACAGGATGCCTCCGGCATAGCCCGCCCCCTCGCCGCAGGGGTACAGCCCCCGGACATTGCACTGACCGCTGTTGTCTCTTATAATCCGCACCGGCGACGACGACCGGGTCTCCACCGCCGTCAGCACGGCGTCCCCCTGGGCATAGCCCCGGACCTTTCCGTCCAGCATCGGCAGCGCCAGGGCCATAGTCTGCCACACGAACTCCGGCAGACACTGCCGCAGGTCCGTCCACCGGACCCCGGGCCGATAGCTGGGGATCACCCGTCCCGGTCCCGTGGAGGGCCGCCCGGCCAGAAAATCCTCCACCCGCTGGCAGGGAGCCGCATAGCCTCCGCCGCCCAGGCGGAAGGCCGCCTCCTCCAGCCGCCGCTGGAAGGCGATGCCCGCCAGGGGATGGCTGCTGCCGAAGTCCGCCGGGGTCACGTTCACCAGCAGGCCGCCGTTGATGTTCTCCCGGTCCCGGGCATATTCGCTCATGCCGTTGGTCACCACCCGGCCCTGCTCCGACGCGGCGGCCACCACCTGTCCTCCCGGGCAGACGCAGAAGGAGAAGGCGCTGCGCCCATTTTCCGGGTGGCACGACAGCTTATAGCCGGCGGCGGGCAGGCACGGGTGCCCGGCGAACCTCCGGTACTGCGCCGCGTCCATATCCGCCTGCCGGTGCTCGATGCGCACCCCCACAGCAAAGGGCTTCTGCTCCATCCGCACCCCGGCGGTGTGGAGCATCTCAAAGGTATCCCGGGCGCTGTGGCCCAGGGCCAGCACCGCCTGCCGGGCCGGCAGCACATAGCCCCCCTCCGGCGACGACACCTCCAGCCCCTCCAAGGCCCCGTCCCGGACCCGCAGTCCGGTGACCCGGTGGCCGAACCGCACCTGGGCCCCCAGGTCCAGCAGCTGCCGCCGCAGGTTCACCAGGGTCACATGGAGCATATCCGTGCCCACATGGGGCTTGGCGTCCACCAGGATGCTCTCCGGCGCGCCGCAGGCCGCCAGCTGCTCCAGAATCCACCGGTGCCGGATGTCCCGGGTGCCGGTGTTCAGCTTCCCGTCGGAAAAGGCCCCGGCGCCGCCCTCGCCGAACTGTACGTTGGACTCCGGGTCCAGCACTCCGGTGCGCCAGAAGGACGCCACGTCCCGCTGCCGGGTCACGGCGTCCTGCCCCCGCTCCAGCACGATGGGCCGCAGGCCGCACCGGGCCAGAACAAGGGCCGCGAACAGGCCCCCCGGACCGGCCCCGATGACCACCGGCGGCGTCTCGGGGGCCGCCAGGGTCTCCGGCAGCCGGTATACCTCCGGCGTATACGGCGTTACCCGCCGGTCCCGGATCCGCCGCAGTGCGGCCTTCTCCTGCCGCAGGGTCACCGCCGCCGTATAGACAAAGTGCAGCTCCTCCCGGGCGTCGATGGCCCGGCGCAGCACCTGAAGGGACAGAATGTCCCCTTCCGGCACCCGCAGCAGCCGGGCGGCCTTGCCCCGCAGCAGCTGCTCATCCTGCCCCGGGGCCAGCTTCAGCCCCTCGATCCTGACCATGGGCTTCCGCCCCCTTTCTTCATAGAATGTTCAAATTTTTCCGCCGTTTCTTAAAGCTTCGCTTAAGGTTTCCGCGTATACTATAAACCATCGAAAGGAAAACCACAGCGGCGGAGCATGATACCACATCATACCACATTCCGCCCCGCCCGACAATAGGAGGTTCACAGTTATGTATAGCGGTGTCAACGACGAGAACAATCAGGGCGCTTTCAACGATGAAAACAGCCTGTATCATTACAGCTATTCCAGGGACCGGGAGCCCCAGCCCGGACAGCCCGACCCCAGCCAGACCAGCTGGCAGCCGGCATCCCGGCCGGAGGATCCGGTCTCCCCGGAGGAGCCTGTGGACTACACCACCGGCACCTGCCAGGATGACCCCCAGCCCCCCAAGCCGGAAAAGGGCTCCTTCTGGAAAAAGGCCGGCACCAAAGTCACGGCTCTGGTTCTGTGCTGCGCCCTGATCGGCGGCCTGTGCGGCTTCGGCGGCGCGTCTCTGGCCCGCCGGGGCGGCAAGGCCACCATTCAGGAGTCCGGCCGCACGGCTTCCGCCGTCAGCGTCAAATCCGTGGACGGCCAGACCCTGATGACCCCCGCCGAGGTGTACGCCTCCACGGTGAACAGCGTGGTATCCATCAACTGCTCCGCCGTGTCCACCAACATCTTCGGCCAGAAGGTGCAGTCCGCCTCCTCCGGAAGCGGCTTCGTCATCACCCAGGACGGCTATATCGTCACCAACCAGCATGTGGTGTCCGGCGCCAGCAGCGTCAACGTCACCCTGTATAACGGCGATACCTATCCCGCCACTGTAGTGGGCGGCGACAGCGACTATGATGTGGCCGTGCTGAAGATCGAGGCCAACGGCCTCCAGGCCGTGACCCTGGGCAAGAGCGCCGACGTCAACGTGGGCGACACGGTGATGGCCATCGGCAATCCCCTGGGCGAGCTGACCTTCTCCATGAGCCAGGGCATCGTGTCCTGCTGCGACCGGGCCATCAATGTGGACGGCACCCCCTTCAACATGATCCAGGTGGACGCCTCCATCAACCCCGGCAACTCCGGCGGCCCCCTGATGAACCTGTACGGCGAGGTAGTGGGCATTGTGTCCGCCAAGTATTCCAGCTATTCCGACACCACGGTGGAGGGCATCGGCTTTGCCATCCCCATCAGTGACGTCCAGACCATCATCACCGACATCATGGAAAACGGCCAGGTCACCGATAAGGCCTACATGGCCATCAAGGCCGGCAGCATGACCGAGCAGATGGCTGCCCAGTACAACATCGACGTGACCCAGGGCGTGTTCGTCTACGCCGTGGAAAAGGGCGGCGCCGGTGAAAAGGCGGGCCTGCAGCTGGGCGACGTCATCACCAAGCTCAACGACACGGACATCACCTCCATGAGCGACCTGTCCATGGCCAAGAAGGGCTTCAAGGCCGGCGATACCGTCACCCTGACGGTGTGGCGCGGCGGCCAGGAGATCACCCTGAGCCTGACCTTCGACCAGCAGCCTCAGACCACCGGCACCGAGGACGATTCCCCCAACCAGAACCAGGGTCAGCAGGATTCCTACGGCGACCTGTATGACTACTTCTTCGGCCGGGGCAACGGCGGCCGGGGTAATTAAGGCAGCGTGACGGCTTCTTCGGAAGCATCACTGGATATATTTCGCATTTCCCTTTTACTCTCTCTTTCTTCTTTCATCTTTCTTCCTTTAAGCACCTCAGGGGTCCCGGATATCCGGGACCCCTGAGGTGCGATTTTTATTGGATTGTCGGGGATGGATCTCAGCGGCGTCCGCCGCCGAAGCCGCCCTTGCCGCCGAAGCCTCCGCCCCGGCTGCCGCCGGAGGAGCGTCCGCCGCCGCCAAAGCCGCCGCGATTGCCGAAGCCCCCGGACCTGGACCCGCCGCCGAAGCTGCCGCCGGGCCGGGGCCCGTTAGACCGGGGCGGACGGGGCGGTGTGGGCCGGGGCGGACGGGGACCGCCGCCCATGGGTCCACCCATGGGACCGCCGGGACCCCGAGGGGGACGGGGCGGCCGGGGCGCCCGGGGCCTGCGGCCCCAGAAAATGGGATAGTACACCGGCCCGCCCATCATAGCCGGACGCCGGCGATAGCGGTTGTAGCGCATGCGGTCCAGCAGCGCCCAAACCACGAAAATGCACACGATCAGCAGCACCACACCGGCGATGCTGACGCCGGAGGCGCCGGCAGGCTCCTGCCAGCGCTGGCCCGGAGCCGGGGACTGACCGCCGGTATTTGTGCGGCCCAGGGTCTGGGCCAGCACCACGTCGCTCTGGCGGAAGAAATCCACCGCTGCCTGGGAATAATCCCCGGCATAGTAGGGGGTGTCCAGGGCGGTTTTCAGCCGGGTCTGCTGGGTGTCGGTCATCAGGTCCGCCAGGTTGTCGCCGCAGGCCACATACCAGTCGCCGCCCTTGACCAGGAGCAGCAGCATATCGTTGGCTCCCAGGCCCCACCTGGCCCCCAGCTCCCGGGCGTAGTCCTCGCTGGACCAGCCCCGGATATCGTCCACGGCGGCCACCGCCACCACGGCGTAATATTGCTTGTTCCAGGCGGTGTTATAGTCCTGGATGGTCTGCCGGGTCTCCTGGTCCAGCAGGCCCGCCTCGTCGCAGATCCAGTTGTAATAGGACACCTCCGGCGGGGCGGCGGGCTTTTTGCTGATGCCGTAAACGCCGGAGCCGATGATGGCCAGGATCAGCACCACCAGCGCAAAGCCCCGTTTTTGATAGAATTTCATGGTGACGCCACCGGTCCTTTCGGGGAAAGTCTGTGTGCGGGCATCAGCCCCGGAGCTCCAGCAGCTTCTGCTTCAGCTCGCCCTCGATGCGGCCCAGCTCCACCTCGGCGGCCTTGCGCTTCTCGGCCCCCTCCTTCTGGATGTTCATCACCTCGTCCAGGGTGGAGATCAGCTGCTGGTTGGTGTGCTGCAGGGTCTCGATATCCACGATGGAGCGCTCGGCCTCCTTGGCGGTGGCGATGGTGCCCATCTTCAGGGTGTCGGCGTTCTTGCGCAGGAGCTGGTTGGTCATCTCGGTGACGGCGTTTTGGGCGGCAGTGGCCTGACGGCTGTGCTCCATGCCCAGGGCCAGCACCATCTGACTCTTCCACAGGGGGATGGTGTTCACCAGGGAGGACTGGATCTTCTCGATCATCTGGGTGTCGTTGTTTTGCAGGAGGCGGGTCTGGGGCCCCATCTGCACGGACACCATCCGGGTCAGCTCCAGGTCGTGGAGCTTCTTTTCAAACCGGTTGCACAGGTTCACCAGGTCGTTATAGGCCTGGGCGTCCTCCGCCAGGCCGGACTGCTCCGCCTTCTTGCGCAGCTCCTCCAGCTCCGTGGACCGCACCTCCGCCAGCCGCTTCTTCCCGGCCAGAATGTACATGGTCAGTTCCTTGTAATACTTCAGGTTCAGCTCATACATCTGGTCAAACATGGCCACATCCTTCAGCAGGGTGATCTGGTGCTGCTCCAGGCTCTGGGCGATCTTGTCCACGTTGGCCTCCACCTTGCCGTACTGGGCCTTCATGGTCTCCAGCCGGTTGCCGGTCCTTCTGAACAGGCCCGCCAGGCCCTTCTTTTCCTCCTCCTCGCCGAAGCCCTTCAGCTCCACCACCAGCTGGCTCAGGTCCTTGCCGATCTCGCCCAGGTCCTTGTTGCGGACGCTGTTCAGGGCGTTTTCGGAGAAGCCCGCCACGCTCTTCTGGGCCGCCGCGCCGTACTGCAAAATCATGTTGGTGTCCCGGATGTCGATCTTGTGGGAGAAATCCTCCACCGCCTTCTTTTCCGCGTCGGTCAGCAGCTTTTCGTCCATCTCCACGGGCTCAATTTTCTTTTCCTCCTCCACCTGGGGGGCCTCCGGGGCTTCCGGAGTCAGGGTCAGAGTGGGCACTGCCTCGGCGGCAGCGGCGGTGGGGTCCAGGGTCAGCTGGGGGGTCATGTTATCGGTCATGGTAATCGTCCTTCCTTTATGAGTAATGGTGTCTTAAAGCTCCAATTGGATCCCGTCGTCCTGGGGGCCGTCGTCAGGCTTTGCCTGGGTGCGGTGAATAGGATCGTCGCTGAGGCCCTCCCGGGCCATCATGTTGTCCAGCACCGTGATATCCGTGGAGATATCCAGGGCCTGGTCGCCGAACAGGCTGTCCAGCTGCCGCTCGAAGGCGGTGACGATGGTGCTCATCATGCCCCGCACCCGCTCCATGGTGCCGGTGATGTTCTCCCCCTGGACGCCCTGGCGGCTCATGTCGTCATAGGCCCGCAGCAGCTTCAGAGTGGTGGGCAGATAGTAGCTCATGAACTTGCGGATCTGGGGCAGCTGGGAGGGATTCTTCTGCACCTGCTGAAAAATCTTGTCGGACACCTGGGAAAGCCGTTCAATCTGGGCGCTGATGGCCGCGTCCTGGATGCTGTCGTTCAGGCGGCGCATCTCGTCCAGAGCGCCCTTTCCCTGGGCGATCATCTGGTCCAGCTCCGGATTGCCGGTGGTCTCCGGCTCCTGGGGCACCTCCTCCACAATATCCTTGCAGAACAGCCGGGCGATGCCGTATACCACGGCGGAGGCCGCCAGGGCTATGACAAAGTGCCCCGGCCGGTACAGGGGGAACAGCAGGGCATACAGCACCCATGCAGCCGCCGCCGCATACAGCGGCGCAGCCGGTTTGTGAACGATTTTTTTCATCCCATCGCCTCCGAATTTGCGTTAAGACTATTATACCCCACAGGCCATTTTCGGTCAAGAAAAAAGCCTGTGGGGCGGGGAAAATCAGATGGCCACGGGGATCTTTTCGTCAAAGGGCAGGGGATCGTACCCCTCCAGCCGGAAGCTGTCCCGGGTGAAGCGATAGAAATCCGTCACCTCCGGGTCCATGACGAAGGCCGGGGCCGGGCGGCCCTGCCGCTCCAGCAGCTGCCGCACCAGGGGGACGTGCCGGTCATAGATGTGGGCGTCGGCGATGACGTGGACCAGCTCCCCGGCCTCCAGGCCGGAGGCCTGGGCCATCATATGCACCAGCACGGCGTACTGGGCCACGTTCCAGTTGTTGGCCGTCAGCATATCCTGGCTGCGCTGGTTCAGAATGGCGTTCAGGGTCCGGCCCGACACGTTGAAGGTCACGGAATAGGCGCAGGGGTACAGGGCCATCTCGTGCAGGTCCTGGAAGTTATACAGATTGGTCATGATCCGCCGGGAGGCGGGGTTGTGCCGCAGGTCATACAGCACCCGGTCCACCTGGTCAAACGCCCCCTCCGGGTACTGGTGCTTCACCCCCAGCTGATAGCCGTAGGCTTTGCCGATGGAGCCGTTTTCGTCGGCCCAGCTGTCCCAGATGTGGCCCCGCAGGTCGTGGATGTTGTTGGACTTCTTCTGCCAGATCCACAGAAGCTCGTCGATGCAGGTTTTGAAATAGGTGCGGCGGATGGTGAGAATGGGAAACTCCTGCCGCAGGTCATAGCGGTTGATGATGCCGAATTTCTTCACCGTGTGGGCCGGAGTACCGTCCTCCCATTGGGGGCGGACGTTCTGGTCTGTGTCCCACACCCCGTTTTCCAGGATGTCCCGGCAGTTCTGCTGAAATATTTCATCGGCGCGGCTCATAGGCAGCCCCTCCTTATACGTTTTGGGGTTATTGTACCATAACGGGGGGTAAGATACAAGGAAATGGCAGACATAAGGAAAAGTTGTTTGTTTCACCGGGCGGCTGGTGGTATATTATATGTGTATGACTATGTGAATCAGGAGGAAATGACTATGCAGTATGATGTGCTGATCGTGGGCGGAGGCCCCGGCGGAATCTACTCCGCCTATGAGCTGCTGGAGAAGCGGCCGGACCTGAAGATCGCCCTGTTTGAGGCGGGCCACGCCCTGGCCCGGCGGCACTGTCCCATTGACGGCGTGAAGGTGAAGTCCTGCGTCAAGTGCCCCACCTGCGCCATTATGAACGGCTTCGGCGGGGCCGGGGCCTTTTCCGACGGCAAATACAACATCACCAACCAGTTCGGCGGCACCCTACACGAGTATATCGGCAAAAAGCAGGCCCTGGAGCTGATGGAATATGTGGACGAAATCAACGTGGCAAACGGCGGCGAGGGCACCCACCTGTACTCCACCGGCGCCACCCCCATCAAGAAGCTGTGCCTGGAGAACGACCTGCACCTGCTGGACGCCTCTGTCCGCCATCTGGGCACGGACAAGAACCTGGTGGTGCTGGAGCACCTGTATAACCGGCTGAAGGACAAGATGGACATCTACTTCGACACGCCGGTGCAGTCCGTGGAGCGCACCGACGGCGGCTACCGGGTGGTGACGGACAAGGGCAGTTACGACGGGCGCTACTGCGTCATCTCCGTGGGCCGCAGCGGCAGCAAGTGGATGGAGCAGGTGTGCCGGGAGCTGGACATTGCCACTAAGTCCAACCGGGTGGACATCGGCGTCCGGGTGGAGCTGCCCTATGAGGTGTTCGCCCACCTGACCGACGAGCTGTATGAAAGCAAGATCGTCTACCGCACCGAGAAGTTCCAGGACCGGGTGCGCACCTTCTGCATGAACCCCAAGGGCGCGGTGGTCAACGAGAACACCAACGGCATCGTCACCGTCAACGGCCACAGCTATGAGGACCCGGCCATGCACACCGAGAACACCAACTTCGCCCTGCTGGTGGCCAAGCACTTCTCCGAGCCCTTCAAGGATTCCAACGGCTACGGCGAGAGCATCGCCCGGCTGTCCAACATGCTGGGCGGCGGCGTCATCATCCAGCGCTTCGGCGACCTGATCCGGGGCCAGCGGTCCACCCCCAAGCGCATTGAGGAGAGCTTCGTGACCCCCACCCTGTCCGCTACTCCCGGCGACCTGAGCCTGGTGATGCCCAAGCGCATCCTGGACGGCATCATCGAGATGATCTATGCCCTGGATAAGATTGCCCCGGGCACCGCCAACGACGACACCCTGCTCTACGGCGTGGAGGTGAAGTTCTATAACATGGAGGTGCAGCTGGACAAGAACCTCCAGACCTGCCACCCGGGCCTGTTCGTCATCGGCGACGGCAGCGGCGTGACCCACTCCCTGTCCCACGCCAGCGCCAGCGGCGTGTATGTGGCCCGCTATATCGCGGAAAACGCCTGAAAATTGAATAAGTAATCGCACCCCCGGCGGATTCCGCCGGGGGTGCGATTGCTTCTACATGTATCCTCTCAGAACAGCCCGGTGATGACGCCGTTTTCGTCCACGTCGATGTTCTCCGCCGCCGGGACCCGGGGCAGGCCCGGCATGGTCATGATGTCCCCGGTATAGGCCACGATGAACCCCGCTCCGGCGCTGACCTTCAGACTGCGGACGGTGACGGTGAAGTCCCTGGGGGCCCCCGGCAGGGCCGGGTCGTCGGACAGGGAATACTGGGTCTTGGCCATGCACACCGGCAGGTCGCCGAAGCCCAGCTCCGTCAGCCGCTTCAGCTGCTTCTGGGCGGCGGGGGTCAGCACCGCCTGACTGCCGCCGTACACCCGGCCCACAATGGAGTTGAGCTTATAGATCAGGGAGGTGTTGTCGGGATAGGCGAAGGTGAACTCCTCCAGCCGGGGCTGATCGCACAGGCGCACCACCTCCCGGGCCAGGTCCCGGCCTCCCTGGCCGCCCTTGGCCCAGACCTCCGACAGCACGGCGTTGACTCCCAGCTCCCGGCACCGCTCCTGCACCAGCCGAAGCTCCTCCGCCGTGTCCGTGGGGAAGGCGTTGACGGCCACCACGCAGGGCAGGTGGAAGGTATTGCGGATGGTGCCCACATGGTGCAGCAGGTTGGGCAGACCCTTTTCCAGGGCGGACAGATCCTCCCGGTTCAGTTCCGCCTTGGGCACGCCGCCGTGGTATTTCAGCGCCCGCACCGTGGCCACGATCACCACGGCGGAGGGCCGCAGACCGGACAGGCGGCACTTGATGTCGAAAAACTTCTCCGCCCCCAGGTCGGCGGCAAAGCCCGCCTCGGTAACGGCATAGTCCCCCAGCTTCAGGGCCATGCGGGTAGCGGTGACGCTGTTGCACCCGTGGGCGATGTTGGCAAAGGGCCCGCCGTGGATCAGGGCAGGGGAGTGCTCCAGCGTCTGCACCAGGTTGGGCTTCAGCGCATCCTTCAGCAGGGCCGTCATGGCCCCCTCCGCCTTGAGATCGTGAGCCGTCACCGGCCGCCCGTCATAGGTATAGGCCACGATCATCCGGCCCAGCCGGGCTTTCAGATCCGGAATATCGCTGGCCAGGCACAGCACGGCCATGACCTCGCTGGCCACGGTGATGTCGAACCCGTCCTCCCGGGGGACGCCCTGCATTTTGCCTCCCAGGCCGTCGATGACGTGGCGGAGTTGGCGGTCGTTCATGTCCACGCAGCGCTTCCACACGATCTGCTTGCAGTCGATGCCCAGGGCGTTGCCCTGCTGGATGTGGTTGTCCAGCAGAGCGGCCAGCAGGTTGTTGGCCGCCCCGATGGCGTGGAAATCCCCGGTGAAGTGGAGGTTGATGTCCTCCATGGGGATCACCTGGGCATAGCCGCCGCCGGCGGCGCCGCCCTTCACGCCGAACACCGGCCCCAGGGACGGCTCCCGCAGGGCGGCCACGGCGTTTTTGCCGATTTTCCGCAGGCCGTCGGTAAGGCCCACGGTGGTGGTGGTTTTCCCCTCCCCGGCGGGGGTGGGGGTGATGGCGGTGACCAGGATCAGCTTGCCGTCGGGCCGGTCCGCCCGGTCCCGCAGCAGGCGGTAGTCGATCTTGGCCTTATACCGGCCGTACTGCTCCAGATACTGGGGGTCGATGCCGCAGGCGGCGGCAATGTCGCCGATGGGCAGGGGCGCGGCCTGCTGGGCGATCTGAATGTCTGTCATGTGGCTTCTCCTTCCGTTTTCCCTATATTTCCCTATCCAGGCCCCGGAGGGCCTGTGAGGTCTATTATACGGGATAGGCGGCGGGTTGTCACCTGAAATTTGGCATTTTCGTCAAAAAAACGGGGACCGTCCCACCGGAACGGTCCCCGTCACTAAAAGGGCAGCGCCTTTTTTGACTTATCCATAATACGCCATCAGCATATCCACCACGGTGCCGTAGCTCTGGGTCCCCCGGGACTCGCCGCTGCTTTTCAGGAAGGAGTCGTACACCTTCTGGGCCGCGTCGTTTACCGGACCCTCAAATTCCGCCCAATAGGCGGAGTTGTCCCGCAGGTCCGCCACCACCGTGTCCGGCAGCAGCACCCGCACCTGCTTCCAGGCCTCCGGATCCGCCCGGTACAGGGCGTTGGAGAGATAGGTAAAGCCCATGAGCCAGCCGGAGTAGCGATAAGCGGCGCTGTCCGCCGTGGTGGAGGCGGCAATGGCGATGAAATTGCACTCCTGCTCCGAGGCGATGCCCCGCTGATGGGCCATCTCATGGGCAATGGTGCTGGGCAGATAGCAGGCGGGGCTGTCGATGTTCAGGTTGGCCTCCCCGGTAAAGGGGAAGTAAAATCCCGTGAAGTCCATGGCGCTGAGGGCCGTGGAAAACCGCACCCCCTTGGGCACCCGGTCCTCCATCACCAGGCACGGAAACTCGTCGTATATCCCGTCGAACACCCGCACGCTGTGGGCGAAGATGTCCGCCCGGCTTTCGGCAAAGAGGCCGTTTTCGTCCCGCTGCACCTGGTCCGCGCAGCCGGCCAGCTGCCGGGCGAAATACTCCGTCACCCGGGCCAGCTCCTCCGGGGTGGACTCCCGGGCATATACGCCGGACTGCTCCTGAAAGGACTCGGCGTAGTAGTTGACGCCCCACAGCAGGCTGAACCCGGCGTACACCGTCAGCACGGTGCACACCACCGTCAGCACGAACCGGTACACGATCCGCCCCCGGCGGCCCTTTTCCGTGATCAGCCGCCGGACGGCGGCCCCCATCCACAGCAGGATAACTCCCGCCGCTATGGCGTACAGCAGCTCTGCCACGGAGAAGTCCGCCCGGTAGCACACCGCCGCCACCGCCCGCTCCAGGGGCATGATGATCCCCCGGCTGAACCGGGTCATCAGCCCCGGCACAGTCCGCAGGGCAAAGTACAGGGCCAGCACCCCGCACACCGACAAAAGCCAGACGTGCAGCCCCCGGTGCCGCCTGAAAAAGGCTCTCATAGCTCCAGCGGGCGGCCCGTCAGATACATCACCGTCCGCAGGGCCGCGATGAGCTTGCCGCCCTCGTCCCGGATGTCCGTGCGGCTGAAGCCCATGTGGCCGCCCGTTTTCTCCACGGTGCCTACGGCGGTGAGCTTTCCCGTTCCCGGCGCGGCGGACAGGTATTCGATGCTGGAGGACACCGTGAAGGTCACCTCCTGCCGCAGGGTCAGCAGGGCCATCCCCGCCGCCACATCGGCCATGGTGAACAGCACGCCGCCGTGGGGGGTGCCCCAGCAGTTCAGGCTGTCCGGCTGCAGCTCCAGCTCCACCGTGGCCGTGCCGTCGTCCACGGCAGTGACCTTCATATGATTATACTGGCTGAAGGGCTCCGCCCCGGGGCCCTGGGATGATTGCAGTAATTTCTGTCTCCGTTCTTCGGTCATATGCGCTCACTCCGCCGCTGCCAGCAGCTGGCGGGTATATTCCTCCTTCGGATGGTCAAATAGCTCCTCCACCGGCCCCTGCTCCACGATGCGGCCATGGTGCATCACCAGGCACCGGTCGCAGATTTCGTAAACCACGTTGAGGTCGTGGGAGATAAACAGATACGAAATGCCCAGCTCCCGGCGCAGCCGGGCGATCAGCTGCAGAATCTGGGCCTGGATGGTCACGTCCAGGGCCGACACGGCCTCGTCGGCCACGATCAGCTGGGGGTGCACGATCAGCGCCGCGCCAATACACACCCGCTGCCGCTGTCCGCCGGACAGCTGATGGGGCAGCCGGTCCCGGCACTCCGGGTCCAGGCCCACCAGCTCCATGGTCCGCTCCACCCGGCGGGCGATCTCCTCCTTGCCGTACTTCCCGTAAATGCGCAGAGGCTCGGCCAGAATCCAGCCCACGGTGCGGCTGGGATTCAGGCTGCTGGCCGGGTCCTGGAACACCATCTGGGGCCGCTTGGTGAAGTGGGTGATGGTGCCGGTATAGTCCGGCACAAAGCCCAGAATGGTCCGGGCCAGGGTGGTCTTTCCGCTGCCGGATTCCCCCACCAAACCCAGGATTTCCCCCCGGTGCAGGTCAAAGCTCACGTCATGGAGCACCTGCCGGCGCTTTCTGCGTCCGATGGTGCCGGAGGGCCGGTACCACACGTTCAGGTCACGGACCTGCAGAACAAGGTCCTGGCTCATAGCTTCCTCCTTGTGGGAATGGCGGCGATCAGCCGCTGGGTATAGGGGGCCTGGGGGTGGAAGAATATCTGATCCACCGGGCCGGACTCCACGATGTGTCCCTTCTCCATCACCGCCACCCGGGTGCACAGCTTCCGCACCACCGCCAGGTTGTGGGAAATAAACAGAATGGACATGCCCCGCTCCCGGTTCAGGCGGCGCAGCAGCTCCAGAATCTGGGCCTGGATGGTCACGTCCAGAGCCGTGGTGGGCTCGTCCGCCAGCAGCAGCTTCGGCCGGGGCAGGATGGCCGCCGCGATCATGGCCCGCTGCAGCATGCCGCCGGACAGCTCATGGGGATACTTCCGGTATACCTCCTCCGCCTCCGGCAGGTCCACGTCCCGCAGGGCCTGCAGGGCCAGCTCCCGCCGCTTTCCCGGCGGCAGGTCCGTGTGCACCCGCAGGCACTCCTCCACCTGGGGCCCGATGCGCATGGTGGGGTCCATGGCGCTCATGGGCTCCTGGAACACCACGCAGATGTCCTTTCCCTGGATGCTGCGCAGGGTGTCGCCGCTGCTGGTCAGCAGGTCCCGCCCGTCCAGCAGGATCTTCCCCCGGAAGGACGCCTGCTCCGGCCGCAGCAGGCCGGATATCATCATGGCGGTGACGGTTTTGCCGCTGCCGGACTCGCCCACCAGCCCCACGATCTCGCCATCGCCCACCGTCAGGTCGATGCCCCGCACCGCCTCGTGGTCCGACCCGTGGAACTGCACATGCAGATCGCGAATTTCCAGCATACCGTCACCTCCCCCATTCCTTTTGCTGCAGGCCCTCGCCCAGCAGGCTGACGCCTAAAATCAGCAGCACGATGACGCCGCCCACCGTCAGCATATACCAGGGGGCCCTGGCCATATAGCTCTGGGACTCCGACAGCATATACCCCAGAGACACGTCCGGGGGCTTCACGCCGATGCCCAGATAGCTCATGCTGGCCTCCGCCAGCACGGCGTTGTTAAACCCGATCACCAGCGTCGGCAGGAGCACCTGCCGGGTGTTGGGCAGAATATGCAGAAACATAATGCGCAGATGCCCCGCTCCCATGAGCCGGGCGCTTTTGACATAGTTCATCTCCCGGTGCCGGGCAAATTCGCTGCGGATCACCCGGGCATAGCTGGGCACAAAGGCGACGCCCAGGGCTAAAATCACGTTGTACTTGCCGAACCCCAGCAGCGAGATGAACACCAGCGCCAGCAGGATGCTGGGAAACGCCGTCACCGCGTCGTTGACGCGCATCAGCGCCTCGTCCAGCCAGCCGCCGAAATAGCCGGTAAAGGCCCCCACCAGGGTGCCCGCCGCCGCGCCGATGCACACGGTGGCGGCGCTGATGAAGAAGGTGGTGCCCGCCCCGGCCAGCACCCGGCTGAAAATGTCCCGGCCGAAGTTGTCCGTGCCGAACAGGTGCCGCAGGCACGGGGCCAGGAATTTCTCGCTGCCGGACATGGCCGTGGGGGAATAGGGGGTCCACACGCAGCCCACCAGGGCCAGGGCCGTCATCAATCCGGTGAGGATCAGCCCCGTCCGCAGATAGTGATTCTTTTTTTCGTTCAGCAGCAAGGCCCGCTCCCACCTTTCTTTTCCCGATTTCTCACGTCAGCCGCAGCCGGGGGTCCAGCCGCTGGTTGATCAGGTCCGCCAGCAGATTCACCAGCACCACCCAGAAGGCCACGATCACCACCACCGCCTGCACCACGGGATAGTCCCGGTTGGCGATGGAGGTCAGCAGCATCCGGCCCAGCCCCGGCAGGGAGAATACCTGCTCGATGACCACGGAGCCGGCCACAATGTCCGCCACGGTCATGGCCAGAAACGACACCACCGGCCCCATGGCGTTGCGCAGCACATGGCGGTACAGGGTAGCCCGGTCGCTGTTGCCCCGGCTGTGGGAGGTGCGGACATAGTCCTTCTGCAGCTCCGACAGAATGGACGAGCGCAGCATCTTCACCGTCATGGCCACCCTGGGCAGGGCGATGGACACGGCGGGGAACAGGAAGTACCACAGGCTGCCGCCGAAGTTGTCGCCGGGGGAGACATAGTTTCCCGGCACGAACCACCGCAGCACCAGCCCGAACACATAGGTCAGCAGGATGCCCGTCACAAAGGCCGGGATGGCCATCAGCGCCTGGTTCACGGCGGTCATGGCCCGGTCCAGCCGCCCTCCGGCGTGGCGGGCGGTGAAAATGCCCAGGGGGATGGAAAAGGCCAGGATCAGCACAAAGGACATCCCCGTCAGAAGCCCCGTCACCGGCAGCTTCCCCGCCAGCATGGACGACACCGGCATTTTATAGCTGTAGGACGTGCCGAAGTCCCCCTTCAGGGCCCCCAGCACCCACTGGACATACCGCTCTAAAAACGGCCGGTCCAGTCCCATTTCCGCCCGCAGGGCGGCAATGCGCTCCGGGGTGGCCTCGGTACCCAGCAGCTTCACCGCCGGGTCCCCGGGGATCACCTGGAACGCCAGAAACGCCAGAAAAGAGACGATGACCATGGTCAGCAGCATCAGTCCGATTTTCTTGGCCGCGTATTTCATGGTCATCGCCTCTTTCAGTTCAGTATAACGTTACCGCTGGGTCAGATAGACCGTGGACAGATCCAGCACATAGATGGGATAGAACTTCAGTCCCCCCAGATCCTGCCGCATGGCCACCAGGTCGCACAGGTCCTGGATATACACGTTGGCGGCGGTGTCCGCCAGCATGGTCTCCATCTGCTTGTACAGGTCCGTCTGGGTGGCCTCGTCCGTGGCGTTGATGGCCTGCTGGAACAGGGCGTCATAGGCGGGGTTGCTGTAGTTGATGAAGTTCTTGGCATAGTCGGAGGTGAACCGCTCCAGCATGGCCCGGGCGGTCATATTGGCGGCGTCCACGCCCACCACCGTGGCCTGGAACTGACGGCCGTTATAGATGGTGTCCAGCCAGGTGCTCCATTCCACCGGCTGGATGGTCACGTTGATCCCCGCCTCCCGCAGCTGCTCGGCCACCACCTCGGCGGTGTCCATATGGGGCTGATAGTTGTTGGGGACGGAGATGGTCATGTCGAAGCCGTCGGGATACCCGGCCTGGGTCAGCAGCTCCTTGGCCTTGGCCACGTCGTGGGGATACTTATCCACCAGCTCCGGCAGGAAATACTTGGTAAACGCGGGATAGATGCTGCTGCCCACGGCGGTGCCGTGGCCGTCGGCCACCATGTCCATGATGCCCTGCCGGTCGATGGCATAGCACAGGGCCTGGCGCACCATCTGATTGTCAAAGGGCTTGGCCTGGTTGTTCAGATAGATGGCCTGCACCAGGTTCATGGTGCCCTCCAGCACCTGGAAGCTCTGGTTCAGCTGGGAGGCCTGGGCAGAGGTCAGGTGGGCGCACAGGTCGATGGACCCGCCGTTCAGATTCATCACCAGAGCGTCGGCATTTTCGCAGATTTTATAGGTGACCTTGTCCAGCCACGCCGGGGCGCCCCAGTAATCCTCGAACCGCTCCATGACGAAGTCCTGCTGGGGGGTCCGGGACACGAACCTGAAGGGGCCGGTGCCCACCGGAGCCGTGTCCTGATTTTCATAGTCCGCGGGGATGATGGCGGCCGTCATATAGCTGATGAACTCCAGGTCCCGCTGTGCGATGGTAACGGCAACGGTCTTTTCGTCCAGGGCCTCGACACTCTTGACAGCAGAAAACGCCGCTACCAGAGGCTTCTCCTGACCCTCCGGCACAGCGGCGCAGCGATTGATGGAATATACAACATCCTCTGCGGTCACTGTCTGGCCGTTGTGGAACTTCACTCCCTCACGAAGCGTGAAGGTATAGGTGGTTCCATCCTCGGACAGCGTGTATTTCTCCGCCACAGCGGGGATCATTTCGCCGTCGGAATTGGGCTTCACCAATCCCTCGAAGATGTTGAACAAGACCTCTCTGGTTCCTGCGGCCACCGTCTGGTGGGGGTCAAGACTGTCGTCCAGGTCCTGGGCGATGCCAACGGTGATCTCGCCACCCTTGACCGGTTCGCCCGTTTTGCCGTTATTTCCTTGTCCGCCGGGGTCCTTGCTGCCGTCTCCGCATCCCGGGAGTACGGCGCCGACCATTACCAGCGCCAGGAAAAGAGCCAATAGTTTCTTCTTCATAGCTTTCTCCTTTTTCCTTGCCGCGACCTTGGCGGCAAGCCAGAAATAATGGTGTCAGGCGGCAGTGCGGACAGGCCCCGCCGCCCCTATTCAATTGTCGAAGTGGACTGTACCACATTTCCCCGTGGATTGCAAGGGCTTTTCGCAACTTTTCTCCCGGAATGTGAAAATTTTATCCATCTGTCGCCGTTTTCCCGGTTTTTTCCGCCGGTAGAGGGGGCTGCCTCCGGAACACAACATTGTGCACAATGACGTGCCATTTCCTCTGGGGAAAATATGGCGTCTGAGGGGGTTGTTTTGTGCAAATTGTGGTGTTATACTGTGCAATTGCGTGCCAGTATATTTTGGATAAGAGGTGTGTTTCATGGAAGCGACGCAAAAAAAGAGCGCCCTGTCCGTCAACATGACGGAAGGCTCCCTGTGGAAAAATATGCTGCTGTTCAGCCTGCCCCTGATGCTGACCCAGGTGCTGGAGGTGCTGTTCAACCTCAGCGACGTGGCCATTGCCGGCAAGTTCGCGGACTACCGGGCGCTGGGAGCCGTGGGCTCCACCACGCTGCTGGTGTCGCTGTTCACGGGACTGCTGATCGGCATGGGCAGCGGCGTCAACGTGGCGGTGGCCCGGGGCCTGGGCATGGGGGATAGGCAGCGGGTGGAAAAAACCGTTCACACGTCCTTTGTGCTGTGCGCCGCCATCGGCGTGGTGCTGTGCCTGATCTGCGTTCTGCTGGCCCGGCCCATGCTGGCCCTGCTGCACACCAAGGACGAGCTGATGGACGGGGCCGTCCTCTACCTGAAGATATACGCCCTGAGTATGCCGGCCATGGCCGTGTACAACTGCGGCAACGGCATCATGAGCGCCGTGGGCGACACCCGGCGGCCTCTGCTGTATCTGTCCGTTGCCGGTGTGCTGAACGTGGTTCTGAACCTGTTCTTTGTGATCCGCTGCCACATGGCCGCCGAGGGCGTGGCCATCGCCAGCGTCATCGCCCAGTGCCTGTCGGCCCTGCTGATCGTGCTGCACCTGCTGCGGCGGAAGGACGCCTGCCGCCTGGAGCTGCGCCGCCTCCGGGTCCATCCCCAGGAGGCCCGGCGGGTCCTGGCCATCGGCATCCCCACGGGGCTGCAGAACGCCATTTTCGCCGTGGCCAACCTGTTTGTCCAGGTGGGCCTGAACTCCTTCGACGCCGTCACGGTGTCCGGCAGCTCCGCCGCCGCCAACGCCGATACCCTGCTGTTTAACATGATGGCGGCCTTCTATACCGGCTGCGCCAGCTTCGTCAGCCGGAACTGGGGCGCCGGCAAAACCGAGCGCATTGTCAAAAGCTATCTGGTGAGTATGTGCTACGCCGCCGGAGTGGGGGCCGTGTGCGGCCTGCTGCTGCTGTTTTTCGGCCGGAGCTTCCTGGGCCTGTTTGCCAACGAAACGGAGGTCATCGACGCGGGCATGCAGCGGCTGCGGATCATGAGCTTTTCCTATGTGGTGTCCCCGCTGATGGACGCCAGCATCGCCGCCTCCCGGGGCATCGGCAAAAGCGTAGGCCCCACGGTGATCGTCATTCTGGGGTCCTGCGTGTTCCGGGTCATCTGGGTATACACCGTGTTCGCCTGGCTGGGCACCATCACCTCCCTGTATCTGCTGTATATCTTCTCCTGGACCATCACCGGCGCCGCCGAGATCGTCTATTTCCGCCGCAGCTATAAGAAGGTCATCCTGTCGGCCCAGAGCTGGTAAAGACTTCTGCGGCCCGCTGCGCAGGGCTGGACTTGTTGACAAGTTAAAAAACCGGGACGCTGCGGCGTCCCGGTTTTTTTTGCGAAATGGTCAATAAATAGGGCTTATTCCTGATCCAGGACCAGCTCCATGGTGTCCTGGGCGATCATCAGCTCCTCGTTGGTGGGGACCACCATCACGGTGACGGGGGCGCCGTCCCGGGAGATGATCTGCTCCTTGCCCCGGCAGCGGTTCTTCTCCGGATCGCAGGTGATGCCCATGAACTCAAGACCCTGGAGGATGTGGGCACGGGTCTCGGCGGAGTTCTCGCCTACGCCAGCGGTGAACACCACCACGTCCACGCCGCCCATGGCGGCGGCGTACTCGGCGATCATCTTGCGGACCCGGTACTCGAAGATCTCCAGCGCCACGGTGGCCCGGTGATGGTCCTTCTCCGCCGCCTGCTCCAGATCCCGGAAGTCGGAGGACACGCCGGACAGGCCCAGCATGCCGGACTTCTTATTCAGCAGGTTCACGGCCTCGGAGATGGTCATGTCGTACTTGTTGGCGATGAACTCCACCACGCCCACGTCCATGTCACCGGCCCGGGTGCCCATGGGCAGGCCCGCCAGCGGCGTCAGGCCCATGGAGGTGTCCACGCAGCGGCCGCCGTCGATGGCCGCCAGGGAGGAGCCGTTGCCCAGGTGGCAGGACACCACCTTCAGCTCCGCCGGGTCACGGCCCAGGATCTCCGCCGCCCGCAGGGACACATAGCGGTGAGAGGTGCCGTGGAAGCCGTAGCGCCGGATCTTGTCGTTTTCATAGTACTCATAGGGGATGGAGTACAGATACGCGTGCTCGGGCATGGTCTGGTGGAAGGCGGTGTCGAACACCGCCACCTGGGGCACATCGTGGCCCAGGACGGCCCGGCAGGCCTCGATGCCGATGATGTTGGCCGGATTATGCAGAGGCGCCAGGGGGGTGCAGTCCTCCACCGCCTGCATCACCTGGTCGGTGATGAGGACGGAGCTGGCGAAGCTCTCGCCGCCGTGGACCACCCGGTGACCCACCGCGTCGATCTCCTTCATGGAGGAGATGACGCCGTTGTCCGGGTCCACCAGGGCGGACAGCACCGCCTGGATGGCCTCGGAATGGGTGGGCATGGGGACGTCCGCCGCCGATACGGCGGCCTTGCCCTCCACCTGGGGCTTATAGGTGAATTTTCCGTCAATGCCGATGCGCTCGCACAGGCCTTTGGCCAGCAGATGGCCGGTTTCCGGGTCCAGCAGCTGATACTTCAGGGATGAGCTGCCGGCATTGATGACTAATACTTTCATGAAAGACCTCCTTGATTCTTGGTCCCACATTACATGCTGCAGGTTCCTTCTTCTCTGTCTCGCAGGATATTGTATCGAAAAGACGGCGGCTTGGCAACCTTTTTTGGAAATAACTGGAAGCAAAATGAAAAAATAACGGTCAAGGTTTTAACAATGTCAGGTATAGGAAACGGCTGTATTTCATAGGCGGACAAATATGTGAAAATCCTGGCAAACGGGTGAATCCGCTTGTCAGAAATTTCACGGAGTATCCGCCTGTCAGGCGGGAAACGCTCGATAGGAGCTAAGGAAAGTCTGTCCGTCACAGGGGGACAGATGGGAAGTGCTTTCCCGGAAAACGGGGTGAAAAAAGCCCCGGCAGCGCCGCTGCCAGGGCTTCCATATTCTGGTAATTATTGCAGGATGCGGGCCGCGGATTCCTCGGCGAACTGCTTGCTGTAAAGATCGTGGTAATAGCCATGGCGGCGCAGCAGCTCCTGGTGGGTGCCCTGCTCCACGATGCGGCCGTCCCGGACCACCAGGATCATATCCGCCTTGCGGATGGTGGACAGCCGGTGGGCGATGAGAAAGGAGGTCCGGTCCCGCAGCAGGTGGTCGATGGCCTGCTGGATCAGCTGCTCGGTCTGGGTGTCGATGGAGGAGGTGGCCTCGTCCAGCACGAAGATCCGGGGATCCGCCAGCACAGCCCGGGCGAAGGAGATCAGCTGCTTTTCGCCGGTGGAGAGCCGTCCGCCGCCCTCGCCCACGTCGCTGTCCCAGCCCTTTTCCAGCTTGGCCACCACCGTGTCGGCGGACACGGCCCGGGCGGCGGCCTCCACCTGCGCATCGGTGGCGTCCAGCTTCCCGTAGCGGATGTTCTCCCGGACGGTGCCGGAGAACAGGTGGGGGTCCTGCAGCACATAGCCGATGCTGCTGTGGAGCCACAGCTGGCTGCGCTGGCGGTAGTCCACGCCGTCGATGAGAATCTGGCCCTCCGTGGGCTCGAAGAACCGGCAGGCCAGGTTCACCAGGGTGCTCTTACCCGCGCCGGTTTCGCCCACGATGGCCACGGTGGACCCCTGGGGAATGTGCAGGGAGAAGTGCTCCAGCACGTTGCCGCCGCCGTCGGGATAGCGGAAGGTCACGTCCCGGAACTCGATCTCGCCCCGGATGGGCTCCCAGTTCTCCCGCTTGGGGTGGAAGGCGTCGCCGTACTTTTCGATGACCTCCGGGGCGTCCTGGATCTGGGGGGTCTTGTCCATCAGGTCCATGACCCGCTCGATGGAGGCCTGGAGGGAGATGAACTCGGCGATGTTGGCGGCGGTCATCTGGATGGGCTCGAAAATGCCCACGGCGTAGGTGGTGAAGGTGGAGAGGGTGGCCAGCTCCAGCAGTCCCCCCGACACCATATACCCGCCCCGCAGCAGCACAATGGCCACGGCCATGGTGCTGGCAAACAGCACCAGCGGGATATAGATGGCATTGAGCCGGGCCGCGCCGATGCCGGCGTCGTGCATCTGGCGGGTCAGGTCCCGGAAGGCGGCCACGGTCTGCTCCTCGGTGCCCAGGGTCTTGGTGGTTTTGGCGCCGGTGATGCCCTCGTTGAAAGAGCCGGTGATGCGGGAGTTCAGCTTCCGGACCTTCCGGTTCCAGCGGAGGATGCGGTTCTGGAAATATCCGGTGAGCACCGCCATGACAGGCACGATGACGATGACCACCAGGGCCAGCCGCCAGTTCAGGGCCAGCATGGCCGCAAAGGTGCCCAGCACATAGAACAGGGCCCAGAGGATATCCGTCATGTTCCAGGCGATCATGCTGGCAATGCGGTTTGTATCGCTCATGACCCGGGTCAACAGATAGCCCACGGGGGTCACGTTATAGAAGGAGAAGGACAGGGTCTGGAGATGGTGGAACAGGGAGCGGCGCATATCCCGGCCCATGTTCATCTCGATGGTCATGGAGTTGCGGGCGAAGGCCACCACGGACAGAGCCTGTAAAAGAATTACCAGCAGATACACCAGGGAGAAGGGCACGATGCCCCGGAGGGAATCCACCTGGATGAAGCCGCGGATGGCGTAGCGCTGGAACAGGGGAATGGCCACGTCCACCAGGGCGCACAGGCCGTTGAACACCAGCATCCCTACAAAGTCCCGGCGGAAAGGCCGCACAAAAGGGGTCAGCCTTTTCCAGATGCTCCAGTCAAAGGATCTTGTATAATCTTTCTCGTCGAAGGCAGCCATCAGGCGTTCCCTCCTTCCTCCACCAGGGCGCGGTCATCGCTGCGCATCTGGATGTCGTAAATATCCCGGTAAATGCCGGGGCGGTCAATCAGCTCCCGGTGGGCGCCCAGGGCGGACACCCGGCCGCCGTCCAGCACCAGAATGCGGTCGGCCTGCATCAGGGTGGTGACCCGGTGGGAGATCAGCAGCACGGTGGCGCTGTGCAGGGTGTCCCGCAGGGCGGCGCGGATCCTGGCGTCGGTTTCGGCGTCCACGGCGGACAGGGAGTCGTCAAACACCATAATGGGGGCCTGCTGCATCAGCATCCGGGCGATGGCCACCCGCTGCTTCTGTCCGCCGGACAGGGTGACGCCCCGCTCGCCCACCACGGTGTCGTACCCCTGGGGGAAGGCGGAGATGGCCTCGTCCACGCAGGCCACGGCGGCGGCCCGGCGCATGGCCTCGTCCCCGGCGTCCGGCCGCACGGCGCAGATATTCTCGCCCACGGTCTGGGAGAACAGGAAAGGCTCCTGGAGCACCAGGCCGATCTGGCGGCGCAGGGACTCCCGCTTCATGCGGCGGATGTCCACCCCGCCGATGGTGATGGAGCCGCCGCCCTTCGGCAGGTCATACAGCCGGTCCAGCAGGTGCACCAGAGTGCTCTTGCCGGAGCCGGTGCCCCCCAGAATGGCAAAGGTCTCCCCTTGGTGAATGGTAAAGGACACGTCCTCCAGCACCGGCTGGCCGTCGTAGGCAAAGCTGACGTGGTCAAAGACGATGTCGCCGTTTACGGCGTCCACGGCGTCGGGCAGGTCCCGCTCCTCCCGGGCGTTGAGGATATAGCCCACGCGGTCCATGGACACCCCGGCCTTGCTCATATCGGACAGCACCCGGCCCAGGGAACGGACGGGCCAGGCCAGAGCCTCGTTATAGGTGACGAAGGCCACAAAGGAGCCCAGGGTCATCCGCCCGGCCACGCATTCGCAGGCGCCGGCCACCACGATGACCATCACCTGCAGGCAGGTCAGCAGGGTGCCGGAGGCCCAGTATACGGACAGGAGCTTTCCCAGCCGGATCCACAGCTGGGAGAAGCGTTGGTTTTTCCCGTTGAACTTCTCCTCCTCATACCGCTCCCGGCCGAAGGCCCGGACCACCCGGACGGCGGTGAGGTTCTCCTGGGCGCAGGTGGTCAGGTCGCCCTCCGCCTCGTCGGCGGCCTGGAAGCGGCCGGAGATTTTCTTGTAGAACACACCGGAGGACAGGCCCACAATGGGGATGAACAGCGCCGAGATCAGGGACAGGCGCAGGTTCATGGTGAACATGATGCATAGGTACAGCGCGATGAGAAACACCGTGCGCACCACCTCCACCAGCTGATTGCACACGAACTGGCGGATCACGTCCACGTCGGAGGTGCAGCGCTGGATGATATCGCCGGTGGGGTTATTCTTGTGCCAGGCAAAGGGCAGATACTGAATGTGGCGGTACAGATCGTCCCGGATGCCCTTGACGTAGCTCTCGGAGCCCCGGGCCAGCTGGAGCCGCTGGCCATAGCTGCACACGCCCCGCAGCAGGGCCGTCAGCAGGACGGCGGCAGCGGCCCACCACAGGGCCCGCAGGGGCTGGGCCTCCAGAGCCGCCCAGTTCAGCCAGGACATCAGGAATCCGGGCAGCTGGGGCGTTTCGGGCCCCAGGATGGAGTCCACGGTGATGCGGATGATCTGGGGCGTCAGGGCGTTGAACACCATGGCCAGGCATGCGCACAGCAGCGCCGCCGCAAAGTGCCCCCAGCAGGGGCGCAGATATTTCCCGATCAGGGCGAGCTTCTCCCGCCGGGATAATTTTCGGGTGGTTTCCATGAAGGCAAAAACACTTCCTCTCTCATTCTTCTCTCTTTTCCAAATTCCGGGCACGAAAAAAGCGCCCTCCTTCCGAGGACGCCGACACAGCCGCAAGGGGCCCGCCCTATCTTACGGCAGGCTCGTTACAGGCGCACAAGGGTCCCCGACACGACAAAAGCGTTATAAAACAGCATATCGGGCACCACCTTTCTTATCAGATGGGTTCAGTATACACGGGCAGGAAACATTTGTCAAGCCGATTTGTCCGCCGGGTAAAAATCCGGAGGATTTTTCAAAATGTTGTGGCGCGGGAGGCGAAAATATAGTATACTAAAACCATGACAACCTGAGGTTGCGCAGAAAATTCCAGTTTTTCCCCGGGTGCAAACGGAGGTTGGTAGACATTGCGGCCCGTTTCCGGTAGGATGGGGCCAGTGAGAAACGGAGGGACGGGGCCATGGCCTTTGGAGAACGGTTACAGGAGGTGCGCCGCCGGGCGGGACTGACTCAGGAGCAGTTCGCAGCGGAGCTGAAGGTGTCCCGGCAGGCCGTCAGCAAATGGGAATCCTGCCGGGGATATCCGGAGATTGAGAAGATCCTCTATATCTGCAACCGGTATCAGGTGTCCCTGGATGAGCTGTTTTCCCAGGAGGTGCCCCGGGAGGCTCCGGTGCAGGACGTGCCCAAGGCCCCGCTGCCGGAGAAAACCCTGAAAACGGCGCTGTCCGCGTTTTTCGCCAATCTGGCCCCCCGGGAGAAGTGGCTGGGCATCGGCGCAGTGGCCGTGACCCTGGCTCTGGCCCTGGTGCTGGGGCTGTGTCTGAAAGGAGGAAGCACCGATATGATGACGCTGATCTGGATCGCCGCCATGGTGATCTTCGGCGTGGTGGAGGCCATCACCGTGGGGCTGACGTCCATCTGGTTCGTAGTGGGCTCCGTGGCAGGGCTGATTGCCGCCATCTGCGGCGGTCCCATCTGGCTGCAGCTGGCCCTGTTCTTCGTGGTGTCCATCGTGTGCCTGGCGGCCACCCGGCCCCTGGTGAAGAAGCTGCTGCACAAGGACGTTACCGCCACCAACGCCGACCGCGTGCTGGGCCAGACCGCCCGGGTCACGGAGAGCATCGACAACGCCGTGCCCACCGGGGCGGTGTATGTGGGCGGCATGACCTGGACCGCCCGCAGCGAAAGCGGCCAGCCCATCCCCCGCAACGCGCAGGTGAAGATCGTCCGCATGGAGGGCGTGCGCCTGTTCGTGGAACCCGTGTAAGTCCGTAAACACTACTTATATTAAAAACAGGAGGAAAATCACATGCCAAGCAACATCTCTATCCCCGGCGCAGTGGCCATCGCCATTCTGGTGGTGCTGGTGCTGATCGTTATCGTCCGGAACATCTATGTGGTGCAGCAGTCCAAGGCCTATGTGGTGGAGCGGCTGGGCGCCTTCCACTCCGTGTGGGGCGTGGGCCTGCATCTGAAGGTCCCGTTCATCGAGCGGGTGGTGAAGAAGGTCAGCCTGAAGGAGCAGGTGGCGGACTTCGACCCCCAGCCGGTGATCACCAAGGACAACGTCACCATGCAGATCGACACCGTGATCTATTTCCAGATCACCGACCCCAAGCTGTATACCTACGGCGTGGAGTATCCCATGAACGCCATTGAGAACCTCACCGCCACCACCCTGCGCAACATCATCGGCGAGCTGGAGCTGGACCAGAGCCTGACCTCCCGCGACACCATCAACGCCAAGATGCGGGCCATCCTGGATGAGGCCACGGACCCCTGGGGCATCAAGGTCAACCGGGTGGAGCTGAAGAACATCCTGCCGCCCCGGGAGATTCAGAACGCCATGGAGAAGCAGATGAAGGCCGAGCGGGAACGCCGGGAGTCCATCCTGCAGGCCGAGGGCGAAAAGGCCAGCAAGATCCTGGTGGCCGAGGGCGAGAAGCAGTCCGCCATTCTGAAGGCCGACGCCGCCAAGCAGGCCCGGATCATGGCCGCCGAGGCCGAGGCCACCTCTATCATGAAGGTGCAGCAGGCCCTGGCCGACGCCATGCGGATGCTCAACGAAAACGCCCCCAACGACCAGGTCATCAAGCTCAAGAGCCTGGAGGCCCTGCAGAAAATGGCCGACGGCAAGGCCACCAAGATCATCATCCCCAGCGAGATCCAGGGTCTGGCGGGCCTGGCGGCCAGCGCCAAGACGCTGCTGGAGAGCGATCCTCCCCAGGAGTAAAAATCTTTCGGGAAAATTTTACCGTTTGTTGCAATTGCAACTTATAGAACGACTCCATCCGTGTTATACTGCATTCAGTCAATGAGGGAGCCAGCGGTTCCCAAAACCAATAAATGCTGAATAAAATGGAGGAAATTTACTATGAAAAAGTGGGTCTGTCCTGTTTGCGGTTACGTTCATGAAGGCGAGAATCCCCCGGCCGAGTGCCCGGTGTGCCACGTCAGCGGCGATAAGTTCACCCTGCAGGCCGAGGAGAAGACCTGGGCTGCCGAGCACGTGGTAGGCGTAGGCAAGGTGTTCGGCGAGGACGTCCCCGCCGAGGTCCGCGAGGAGATCATCGCCGGTCTGCGCGCCAACTTCGAGGGCGAGTGCAGCGAGGTGGGTATGTACCTGGCTATGGCCCGTGTGGCCCATCGCGAGGGCTATCCCGAGATCGGCATGTACTGGGAGAAGGCCGGCCTGGAGGAGGCCGAGCACGCTGCCAAGTTCGCCGAGCTGCTGGGCGAGGTGGTCACCGATTCCACCAAGAAGAACCTGCAGATGCGCGTGGACGCCGAGAACGGCGCTACCGCCGGTAAGTTCGAGCTGGCCAAGCTGGCCAAGAAGTACAACCTGGACGCCATCCACGACACCGTCCACGAGATGGCCCGGGACGAGGCGAGACACGGCAAGGCCTTTGAGGGCCTGCTGAACCGGTACTTCGGGAAGTAAGGAATCGCATAAAAAGGGGAGAGGCTGCAAGCCTCTCCCCTTTTTATGCGATCAAGCGTCAAAAAGCTCCGGCCCGGCCGGAGCTTTTTGATATTTACCGGTCGTTCTGGTCGCCGGACACGGCATCCCTGGCCTTGTTGACCACGTCTTCCACCATGTCGGGCTGGGTATTGGCAAAGCTGCCGTCCATATACTGAGCCCCGCCAAAGGCCAGGATCAGGTTGAACACGAAGGGCAGCAGCAGCAGACCGATGGCAAAGCCCACGCCCTGGTTGAAGGCCTTGGCCAGGTCCACCATCATCTTGATGGCGAAATAGATGTTGTAGAAGGGGATCAGCAGCAGCAGGAACTTCCAGCCGTTGCCGTACAGCACCTTGCACAGAACATAGGTGCTGTAGATGGGGACGATGCCCTCCCAGCCCTGGCGGCCCATCTTCTTAAAGATCATCCAGGAACCCACCATGGACAAAATCGCTCCGATAATTTCCAAAAGCATAATTTGTTCTCCTTTTTCTCTTATTCTCTCTGTAACAATATACACTCGTTACAAGCTCAGTATAACAGAAATTCCCCAAAAAGCAAGAAAATTCGATTCATCGAACAGCAGAATTCTGCGGTGCGTTCAAGGCGATGCTTTATCTCGCTGTTTCCACAAAAAAACCGGCTCATTTCCCGGCAAGAGTCACAAATTTTGCAGAAGCGGGGAGCTTTTGTCGAAACAAGGGTTGCGGGAAAAGGTACAAAATGGTAGAATTAAGGTGTTACGCCCAGAAGGCGCAGCGGAAAACAATTCAGAAAAGGAGAGAGTTTATGGATCGCTTCTTCCATGTAACCGAAAAAGGCTCCACCATCCGGACGGAGATCATGGCCGGTATCACCACCTTCATGGCTATGGCTTACATTCTGATGGTCAACGCCGGTATGTTCTCGAACCCCTTTGGCGACGGCACAGACGTGCTGGGCGTCAGCTACGGCGCCATCTATGTGGCCACCGCCATTTCCGCCGTGGTGGGCACCCTGCTCATCGGCCTGCTGTCTAACCTGCCGCTGGCGCAGGCCTCCGGCATGGGCCTCAACGCCTATTTCGTCTACACCGTGTGTGTGGGCCTGGGCCTGAGCTATGCCAACGCCCTGGTGCTGGTGCTGTTCGACGGCATCATCTTCGTGCTGCTGACCGTCACCGGTCTGCGCAAGATCATCTTCGACTCCATTCCCCACGAGGTCAAGGTGGCCATCTCCGCCGGTATCGGCCTGTTCATCGCCTTCATCGGCCTGCAGAACGCCGGCATCGTGGTCAACGACGCCTCTACCTGCGTGAATCTGCACTCCTTCAACGTGTTCACCGGCGAGCAGACCTGGGCCACCATCTTCCCCATGCTCATCACCCTGATCGCCGTGTTCGCCATCGGCGCCATGAGCAAGAAGAAGGTCCGCGGCGCTGTGCTGTGGGGTATTCTGGGCGCTGCCGTGCTGTACTATGCCATCGGCCTGATCACCGTTCCCGGCTTCTATGCCTCCGCCGTGGCTCCCAACCTGACCTCCGACTTCTTCGGCGCTTTCCGTGATTTCGGCACCCAGGCCTTCGGTGCGGTGTTCAAGTCCGGCTTCGACTTCTCCGCCTTCATTGCCGCCAACGGCACCGGCGCTTTCGTGGTGATGCTGCTGACCACGATGCTGGCCTTCTGCATGGTGGATATGTTCGACACCCTGGGCACCCTGTACGGCGCCTGCTCTGCCGGCAACATGCTGGATAAGGACGGCAACGTTCCCAATATGGACCGGGCCATGCTGGCTGATGCCTGCGCTACCTGCGCCGGCGCCGTCTGCGGCACCTCCACCGTCACCACCTTCGTGGAGTCCTCTGCCGGCGTGGCCGAGGGCGGCCGCACGGGTCTGGCCTCCATGGCCACGGCCGTGATGTTCTTCATCGCCATGTTCCTGTCCCCGGTGGCTCAGCTGATCCCCACCTATGCCTGCGCTGCGGCCCTGATCTATGTGGGCGTTCTGATGATGTCCAACGTCCGCAACATCAACTGGGACGATCCCGCCGCCGCCGTCACCGGCTTTGTCACCGTGGCCTTCATGCCCCTGACCTACAACATTTCCTACGGTATTGCCTTCGGCCTGATCTCCTACGTTTTCGTGAAGATCTTCACCGGCAAGATCAAGGATATCAACGTGGGCACCTGGATCATCAGCATCCTGTTCGCCCTGATGTTCTTCCTGACCCGGTAAATCTGACCGCAAAAAATTCCGGTGCTTCGGCACCGGAATTTTTTTTCCAACAGAAAACTCCCTCCGCCAGCGGCAGAGGGAGTTTTCTGTGTGTTTGTTAGGAGAGAGAGAAAATCACATAAGGAATGGTTCCTTTGTACAGGTAAAAGAATACCTTGTAAACATGGCGAAATCATGAAATCCACGTGAACTTTTTGTGAACATCGCAGATTTTTTCAGAATTTCTTGCTCTCCGCCACCGCCAGCTGGTCGCAGCGGTTGTTTTTCTCGTTGGAGGCGTGGCCCTTGACCCAGTGATAGTGCACCTTATGCCGGGCGACCAGGGGCAGCAGCTCCTGCCACAGGTCCACGTTCAGGGCGGGCTTTTTGTCGCTTTTCACCCATCCTCGCTTCTGCCAGCCGTACACCCAGCCCTTGGACAGGGCGTCGATGACGTATTTGGAGTCGGAGTACAGCTCCACCACGCAGGGCTCCCTCAGGCAGGACAGGGCCCGGATGACGCCGGTGAGCTCCATGCGGTTGTTGGTGGTGTCCGCCGCGCCGCCGGACAGCTCCTTTTCCACGCCGTTCCACTCCAGGATGGCCCCCCAGCCCCCGGGGCCGGGGTTGCCGGAGCACGCGCCGTCGGTATAGATCGTAACTGTTTTCATAGAATCATCCTGTTATTCCACCGCGATCACGGTGAGACGGTCTCCGTCCACGGTGAATTTCACGTTGTGCCCGGCGAAGGACAGGCCGTATATCCGCTGGGGGTCCTCCTGATACCGGGGCCGGGGATCCCCGGCCAGCACTCCCAGAAGTCCCTCCCGGCTGTCCGCCGGGATATGCTCCAGCAGGGCAGGGGAGCACTCTACCGTCAGCGGCGCATGGGCCAGGCCGTCGGTGAAGCCGCCGGCGGCCTGGGGATGGCTGTCGGTATAGGGGAGATAGGGCTTGATGTCGAAGATCGGCGTCCCGTCCATCAGGTCCGCCCCGGACACATGGAGCACCGGCCCCAGGGCCGGGTCCAGCTCCACCCGGTCCAGCCGCACGGAGGACAGCCCCAGGGCGTTGGGCCGGAAGGGCGACCGGGTGGCAAACACCCCCATGCGGCGGTTGCCACCCAGCCTGGGGGGCCGCACCGTTGGGGACCAGCCCTCCCGCACCGCCCGGGAAAACTGCCAGATCAGCCAGATATGGGAGAAGTCCTCCAGGCCCCGGACGGCGTCCGGGTTCCGGTACTCCGGCTCAAAGATCACCCGGCCCCGCAGCTGGGGCACCAGGCCGCTCTGCCGGGGCACGCCGAATTTCTCCGGCAGCTCCGTCCGGATCCGGGCGATGATCTTCATCTCCGTCACCGCTTCCTCCGTCCGGAATCCGTCAGGTGGGCCTTGATATCCTTGGGCAGGCGGCTCATGCGGAACAGTTCCCCCGCCACGATGACCACCATGCCCACGGCGATGACCACGATGTTCTGCCACTTGATGGCCGTCAGGAACATGGCGCACAGCACCAGCAGCAGCACCCAGTTGACCCGGGCGTTGCGCTCCTCGATGTCCTGCAGCTCCTGGCTTTTCAGATAGATCACGCCGTCATATTCAAATTCCTGGGTCTTGCTGGGGTCATGATACAGCGTCTTGGTGAAATACTGCCATCGGGTCAGGGGGGCGTACATCTCCTTTTTCTTACTCATGGCTCGGCTCCTTTTCGGCGTCCTGCTCCCGGTCCGTCAGGGCCATGGAGATGACGTGGTCGCCCTCTTCCTTAAAGCGCATAACGATAACGCCCTGGGTGGCCCGTCCGGCCACCCGGATGTTCTCCACCGCCGTGCGGATAAGAATGCCTGCCTCCGTCACCAGCAGCAGGTCCTCGGCGCCGTCCACCACCTTGATGCCCACGATGGGGCCGGTTTTCTCCGTGACCATATAGTTGCGGATGCCCAGGCCGCCCCGGGCGGTGATGCGGTATTCCTCCACCGGGGTGCGCTTGCCGAAGCCACGCTCCGTAATGGACAGCACCGTCTTGCCGGGCTGGGCCAAGGCGGCGCCCACCACATAGTCGCCCTCCCGCAGGCGGATGCCCCGGACGCCCACGGCCGTGCGGCCCATGGCCCGGACGTCGGTCTCATCGAAGCAGACGGCCTGGCCGTCGTGGGTGGCGATGAGGATCCGGTCGCTGCCGTGGGTCTCCTGCACGTTGATGAGCTCGTCCCCCTCGTCCAGGGTCAGGGCCCGGATGCCGTTGTTGCGGAGGTTCTTCAGGGCCGATACCTCCAGCCGCTTCACGGTACCGTTCCGGGTGGTCATGAACAAATACAGCTGGTCGTCGCCGGTCTCCCGGAAGTGCAGCATGGCCTGGACCCGCTCGCCGGTCTCCACCTGAAGAATGTTCACGATGTTGGTGCCCTTGGCGGCCTTGCCGCTTTCGGGAATCAGATAGCCCTTCTTCTTATACACCTTGCCGGTGTCGGTGAAGAACAGGATATAGTCGTGGGTGGAGGCGGTGAACACGTCCACCACGGTGTCCTCGTCCCGGGTGGTGATGCCCTTCTTGCCCATGCCGCCCTTGCTCTGGGCCGCATACTCGCTGACGGGGGTGCGCTTGATGTACCCGTTGGCGGTAAGGGTAAAGACGCACTCCTCCTCCTCGATCAGGTCCTCGATGTCGATCTCGTCCTCCACGTCCTGAATCTCCGTCTTGCGGTCGTCGCCGTACTTGTCGGAGATGGCCTGCAGCTCCTCCTTCAGGATGGCCTTCACCAGGTTCTCGTCTCCCAGCACCCGCAGGTAATAGGCGATCTTCTCCTCCAGCTCCTGATACTCGTTCTGGAGCTTTTCCCGGTCCAGCCCCTGCAAAGCCTTCAGACGCATATCCAGAATGGCCTGGGCCTGGACGTCGTCCAGCCCGAAGCGCTGCATCAGGTTCTCCTTGGCATTGTCATAGCTGGTGCGGATGATATGGATGACCTCGTCAATGTTGTCCTGGGCAATCAGCAGACCCTCCAGAAGATGGGCCCGCTCCTGGGCCTTCTTCAGGTCGTATCTGGTGCGGCGGACGATGATCTCCTCCTGGAAGGCCAGGTACTCGTCGATGATGTGCCGCAGGGAGAGAATTTTCGGCTGGGACTGGTTCTGGACCAGGGCCAGCATATTGATGGCAAAGGAGCTTTGCAGCTGGGTCTGGGCAAACAGGCGGTTGAGCACCACCTGGGGGTTGGCGTCCCGCTTCAGCTCGATGACGATGCGCATACCGTTGCGGTCCGTCTCGTCCTGAATGTTGCTGATGCCCTCCAGACGCTTATCCTCCACCTGGTCAGCCATGTTCTTGATAAGCATCCGCTTGTTCACCTGATACGGCAGCTCCGTAATGATGATGCGGGTGCGGTTGTTGCCGAATTCCTCGAATTCATGGCGGGCCCGAACCACTACCCGGCCCCGTCCGGTGGCATAGGCGGCCCGGATCCCGGCCCGGCCCATGATGATGCCCTTGGTGGGGAAGTCGGGACCCTGAACATGCTCCATCAGATCACCCAGGGTGGCGTCGGGATTGTCCAGCACGCAGATGCACGCGCCGATGACCTCCCGCAGGTTGTGGGGCGGAATATTGGTGGCCATACCAACGGCGATGCCGGAGGAGCCGTTGACCAGCAGATTGGGGAACCGGCAGGGCAGCACCCGGGGTTCCTTGCGGCTTTCGTCGAAGTTGGGGTCCCAGTCCACGGTGTCCTTTTCGATGTCCCGCAGCATTTCGTTGGCGATTTTGGCCAGCCTTGCCTCGGTGTAACGGTAGGCCGCAGGGGGGTCGCCATCCACGGAACCGAAGTTGCCGTGGCCGTCCACCAGCATATAGCGCATGGAGAAGTCCTGGGCCAGGCGGACCAGGGCGTCATACACGGACGCGTCGCCGTGGGGGTGATACCGGCCCAGCACGTCGCCCACGCAGGTGGCGGACTTCTTGAAGGGCCGGTCAGAGGTCAGGTTGTCCTCATACATGGCGTAGAGGATCCGCCGGTGCACGGGCTTCAGTCCGTCCCGCACGTCGGGCAGGGCCCGGCCCACGATAACGGACATGGCGTATTCGATATAGGATTTTTCCATCTCCGGCACCAGGGACCGCTCCACAATGTGCTGGTCCGGGTACCGCAGCTCCTCAGGGTCGTACTGTGGTTTTTTGCTCATATTTTATTCTCCTTGTGGGGATGGTGAAATTCAAAAATGCAAGCATTTTTGAATCAATAATCCAGATTCACCGCATATTTGGCGTTTTTCTCGATGAACTCCTTTCGGGGCTCCACCTTTTCGCCCATCAGCACCGTAAACGTGGCGTCGGCGGCCACGGCGTCGTCCAGGGTAATGCGGCGCAGGGTGCGCTTCTCCGGGTCCATGGTGGTTTCCCACAGCTCGTGGGGATTCATCTCGCCCAGGCCCTTGAAGCGGCTGATGTCGATCTTCACGTTGGGATTCCCCGCCCGCATTTCGGCGGAAATGGTGTCCCGCTCCTCGTCGGTATAGGCCACCCGCTGCTGCTTGCCCCGGGTCAGCTTATACAGCGGCGGCACGGCGGAGTAGACATACCCCTCCTCGATCAGGGGCCGCATGAACCGGAAGAAGAAGGTCAGCAGCAGCGTCCGGATATGGGCGCCGTCCACATCGGCATCGGCCATGATGATGATCTTGTGATACCGCAGCCGGTTCAGGTCCAGCTCATCGCCGATCCCGGCGCCCAGAGCCGTGATCACCGGCTGGAGCTTGTCGTTGCCGTAGACCTTATCCGCCCGGGCCTTTTCCACGTTCAGCATCTTGCCCCACAGAGGCAGGATGGCCTGGAACCGGGAGTCCCGGCCCTGGGTGGCGGAGCCGCCTGCGGAGTCGCCCTCCACGATATAGATTTCCGTCAGCTCGGGGTTATTCTCGTTGCAGTCCCGGAGCTTGTCGGGCATGGCCGCACCGCCCAGGGCAGTCTTGCGGCGAATGGACTCCCGGGCTTTCCGGGCGGCCTCCCGGGCGCGGTTGGCGGTCAGGGCCTTGTCCAGGATGGTCCGGGCCACCACCGGGTGCTCCTCCAGATACACGGCCAGCTGGTCGGATACCACGCTGTCCACCAGGGTGCGGATGGAGGCGTTGCCCAGCTTGGCCTTGGTCTGTCCCTCGAACTGGGCCTCCGTCAGCTTCACGGAGATCACGGCGGTGATGCCCTCCCGGACGTCCTCGCCGGAGACCTTGTCGCCCTCCTTGATCATGCCGTATTTCATGCCATAGGCGTTCAGCACCCGGGTCAGGGCCGTTTTGAAGCCCGTCTCATGCATGCCGCCCTCGGGGGTGTGGATGTCGTTGGCGAAGGACACCAGCGTCTCGTTATAGCTGTCGTTGTATTGCAGCGCCACCTCGGCGGTGCTGTCGCCCTTGGCCCCGGCCAGATAGACGACCTCCTCATGCAGCGCCGTCTTGTTGCGGTTGAGCCAGGTAACAAATTCCCGGATGCCTCCCTCGTAGCACATGGAGTCGCTTTGCTCCTGGCCGGGCCGGGCGTCGGTAATGGTGATACGCAGCCCCGCGTTCAGGAACGCCTGCTCCCGCATCCGGGTGTGCAGCGTTTCATAGTCATACACCAGGGTGTCGAACATCTCCGGATCCGGCTTGAAGGTAACGGCGGTGCCGGTCTGATCGGTGTCGCCCAAAATCTTCATCTCCTGGGTGATCGCTCCCCGGGAGAACTTCATCTCGTAAATTCTGCCGTCCTTCTGAACCTGCACCTCCAGCCATTCGGACAGGGCGTTGACCACGGACGCGCCCACGCCGTGAAGGCCGCCGGAGACCTTATAGCCCCCGCCGCCGAACTTGCCGCCGGCGTGGAGCACGGTGTATACCACCTCCAGGGCCGGCCGGCCGGTCTGCTTCTGGATATCCACAGGGATACCGCGGCCGTTGTCGGTGACGGTGATGGTGTCGCCGGGGTTGATGGTGACGGTGATCTCCGTGCAGTATCCGGCCAGGGCCTCGTCGATGGCGTTGTCCACGATCTCATACACCAGATGGTGCAGGCCGGAGGCCGACGTGGAGCCGATATACATGCCGGGCCGCTTGCGCACCGCCTCCAGCCCCTCCAGAACCTGAATTTCCGAGGCGTCATAGGTGGTGTCCACGGCGGTGACTTTTTCCAGTTCGCTCATTGGGTCATCTTTCCTTTCCTTGGGTCTTTCCTGTCATTCCCGGGAACCCGGTGTCTGCCGATCTCCCGGCAATGACAGGGAATTCTTTACTTCTTTTCCGCTCTTTTCACCAGCGTCTGGGTATTCAGCTGGGAAATATATACGATCTGCCGGTGATACGGATGGTCGCACACCAGAAACGACTTGGGAATGTCGTCGCACACCGGCAGCACCACGCCCTCCTGCTCCGCCTGGTCCAGAAACCGCCGGGTCTGAGCGGACTGGGACGTGATATCCAGGTCGAATATGCCGATGATGCGCCGGTCGTTGACCATGACGTTCTGGCCGATATGCAGAAAGCCCATCACAGCACCTTTCCTTCCCGAACGTGATACACCCGGCCGGACAGCAGGGCGTCCAGCCGGTCGTTTTCGCAGCAGGTGATGAACACCTGTCCGCCTGCGATGCGGTTGAGCACATACTCCTGCCGCCGGGGGTCCAGCTCCGACAGCACGTCGTCCAGCAGCATCACCGGATACTCTCCGATGGCGGTTTTGTGAATCTCCCGGTCCGCCAGCTTCAGGCTCAGGGCTGCGGTGCGCACCTGGCCCTGGGAGCAGAAATGCCGGGCCTCCAGCCCGTTGACCGTCACGGCGATATCGTCCTTATGGGGTCCCGACAGGCACAGCCGGGAGGCCAGCTCCGCCTGATGATGCTGTGCCTGGTGCTCTGCCAGCGCCGCCGCAATGTCCGCCGCCGGACCCAATGGGTCCTCCACGGTTTTCACGGTCTGATACGACAGAGCCAGCTCCTCCCGTTCCCCGGAGCACTCCCAGTGGGCTCTCTGGGCGTGGACGGCCAGGGCCTGCACATATCGCGCCCGATAGCTGATGAGCACCGCTCCCACCTGGCACAGCCGCCGATTGAAGTCAGGCAGGGTGTCCAGCAGCTGAGGATACTCGTCACTGTCCCGGAGGATCCGGGTCTTGTGTTCATACAGCCGCCCGTATTCTGCCAGGGCCTCGGCATACCGGGGCCGCAGCTGGCACAGGGACATATCCATGAACCGCCGCCGGGCCGCCGCTCCCTCCCGTATGAGAAACAGGTCCTCCGGCGAGAAAAACACCGTGTGCAGCACCTGGGACAGGTCGCCGCCGTTTTTGGCGGCCACACCGTTAACGGTCATCTTCCGCCGCCGTCCCCGGGTCAGCTGAATCTCCGTTTCAAATTCCCGTTCCCGGGACCGGATCTGTCCCACAAGGCGAGCCCGGTCCCGGTCAAAGCCGATGAGCTCCCGATCCGCATGGGTCCGGGGACTGCGGCCGCAGGACAGGTATACGATGGCCTCCAGCAGGTTGGTCTTTCCCTGGGCATTGTCTCCATAGATCACGTTGCAGCTTTCATCAAAGGTCAGCTGCTGGCTGTCGTAATTCCGGAAGCCCTCCAGCAGCAGGCGGTCAATCTGCATACTGCACGCCGCAGCGCCGCCCCAGGGCCTCCACCACGTCGCCGGGGCGGAGCTTCTTTCCCCGCATGGTGCACACCTCGCCGTTGACCAGGACCTCGCCGTCCTGGATCAGCAGCTTGGCCTCGCCGCCGGTGGCGGTGATGGCCGCCAGCTTCAGAAGGTCCTGGAGCTTGATATACTCCGTGGTAATGGTAATCATTTCCATATTTATCACGCTTTCAGCCGCACCGGCAGCACCATATAAAGGAAGCTCTCCTCCCCGTCTGCGGGCACCAGCACCGCAGGGGAGATGCTGGTGTTCAGCTCCAGGGTCACGGAGTCCGCCGGGGCATAGCGCAGGGCGTCCATGAGATAGCGGTTGTTGAAGCCGATCTCCAGGCCGTTTCCGTCGCCGTCCAGGGGGCAGATGTCCTTGGCCTCGCCGGCGCCGGTTTTGGCGGACAGCAGCACCCGGCCATTTTCAAACACGCAGCGCACCGGGCTCTTGAGCTTTTCGCTGATGACCACGCTGACCCGGTCCAGGCTCCCCAGCATGGTCTTGGTGTCCACCGTCAGGCGGATGGGATTATTCCGGGGGATGGCGTTTTTATAGTCCAGGAAGTCCCCCTCCAGGCGGCGGCAGATCAGCTGGGTGGCCCCGGCCTCAAACAGCAGGTGGCGCTTGCCCTGGATAATGGTGACTTTTTCGTCGGAATCCTCGCAAATTTTCTCCACCTCGTTCAGAGCGGAGCCGGGGGCCACAAATTTGAAGGCGCCGCCCTCGGCCCGGTCCAGAGGCTCCCGGCGCAGGGCCAGGCGGAAGCCGTCCACGGACACCACCGTCAGGTCCTGGTCGCCTACCTCAAACAGGGAGCCGGTATGGACGGGGCGGCTCTCGTTGGTGGACACGGCGAAGCTGGTCTGGTTGATCATGGCCTTCAGGGTACCCTGGCGGATGTCCACGGAAAACTGGTCATCCACCTCCGGCAGCTCCGGATAGTCGTCGGCGGACAGGCCCAGAATCTCAAAGCTGGCGTCGCCGCAGGTCAGATGGACGGACAGATTTTCATCCGCCGCGAACACGATCACATCGTCCGGCATTTTCCGGATCATCTCGCCGAACAGCCGGGCGCTGAGGACGATGCGGCCCGGGGACTGGACCTGGGCGTCCACGATGGTGCGGATGCCGGTCTGCATGTTGTAGCCGGACAGGGTCAGGGTATCGCCCCCCTCCAGCAGGATCCCCTCCAGGGCCGGAATGGAGCTTTTGGCGGCTACCGCCCGGGAGGTGGTGTTGACGGCGCTTTGCAGCAGCGCCTTTTCACAGGAAAATCGAAGCATAGAGACGCGTTCCTTTCTTTCAGAATGAAAAGAGACTCCGTTCTCCAAAAGAGAACAAAAAGATATCTTTATTTTAGTAACAGTCGCCGTAGGGAAAATTCATGTGGAAAAGTGCCGGAGGGCCTGAAATCAGAGGATTCTTTCTCCACACCCGGGTGGGGAGAAAGGGAGGGAGTTTTCCACCGGAAAATCCGGGGTCCGGTACTCCACAGGTTTTCCCCGTGGAATCCACAGAGAATGTGGAAAGAGGGTTACTTCTTGTTGTTGATGTTGGTGGTGATTTCCTTGACCTTTTCGGCGTAGGCCGGGTCGGAGCGCATTTTCTTTTCCACCTGGTCCAGGGAGTGCAGCACCGTGGTGTGGTCCCGGTCGCCGAACTCCTTGCCGATGTCGTTGAGGGAGAGGTTGGTCATCCGGCGGATCAGATACATGGCGGTCTGCCGGGCCTCCATCAGGTCCCGCTTCCGGCCCTGGCCCCGGACCTGCTCCTCGTCCACGTCGTAATAGCGGCAGATATACTCGATGATCAGGCTTGGCGACGGCACGAACTCGTTGTATTTCTTCAGCATGTCCTTTACGGCCCGGCTGACGGCCTCGCCGTCCACCTGGTTGCCCAGCAGGTCCCGATAGGCCAGGAGTTTGTTCAGGGCGCCTTCAATCTGGCGGACGTTGGCGGTGAGGTTTTCGGCGATGAAGCTGCTGATATCGTCCGGCAGCTGTACCCCCAGCAGGGCGGCCTTGTTTTTGATGATGGCGAGCCTTGTCTCAAAGTCCGGCGGCGCCACATCCACCATCAGGCCCCACTCGAACCGGGTCTGAAGCCGGTCCTCCAGCTGGGTCATCTCCCGGGGAGGACGGTCCGAGGTCAGCACGATCTGCCGCCCGGATTCGTACAGGGTGTTGAAGGTGTGGAAGAATTCCTCCTGGGTCTGCTTCTTGCCGGCGATGAACTGGATATCGTCCACCAGCAGCAGGGTGGACTGGCGGTATTTCTCCCGGAATTCGGCGTTTTTTCCCTCCCGGATGGAGGCGATCAGCTCGTTGGTGAAATCGTCGCCCTTGATGTACACGATGCGGGCCTCCGGCTGCCGCTGGCGGACCTGGTGGGCGATGGCGTACAGCAGGTGGGTCTTGCCCAGACCGGAGTCGCCATAGATGAACAGGGGGTTATAGTGCTCCGCAGGCTTTTCGGCCACGGCCCGGGCGGCGGCATAGGCCATCTTGTTCTGGGGACCCACCACATAGGTGCCGAAGGTGAAGGCGTCGGACTCCAGCAGGGAGCCGGGCCGGTCCGGAGCCACCCCGTGATAGGCGGAAAGCTGCTGATCGTCCAGAATTTTTACCTCCAGGTCGGAGGAGAAGATGTCCTTCAGCGCGGCCTTGATATGGCTCATGAACCGGGCCTCGATGGTGGATTTTTTGAAGGAGTTGCTGCAATGGAGCACAAAGGCGGAGTCCTCCATGGTCACCACCTCCACCTCGTCGAACCAGGTGTTGATGGTGGTTTCCGACAGCTGGGACCGCAGCCGGTCCAGCACGTTTTTCCATACGTCTGCGATTGAATTCAATGAAAGCGCCCCTTTCCCGCGGATCATGCGTTTTTCTCTCTCTGTTTCAGGCAAAATAACACCTCACATTATATCAAATCAGCGCCGGAAAGTCCACACATATACTAATACTAAGTATAAAATTTTTTCCTTCTCCCTAAACAGATTCCGGAAGAAAATACGCCCCATTTCCGGCGTATTTTCCGAAAAATGGGCCGAATGGAGTACCCGAAGCGTCCAAAATGCACTTTTCGTGGAAAATGCAGATTTCTGTTGACAGCGGGGCCGGGATTCTGTATAATGTTTACCATGCCGTTTTGCGGCATCCGCTTTGTCAACTGCGGCCGCGGGGGACAAGTCCTCCGCCCGCCGTCGAGTATGTGCGGCAGCTTCGATCTGCCGCCGGATTTTTACAAAATGGAGGTGTCATGCAATGTTCCGTACCTATCAGCCCAAGAAGCGCCAGCGCTCCAAGGAGCACGGCTTCCGCAAGAGAATGGCCACCAGCAACGGCCGTAAGGTTCTGGCCCGCCGCCGCGCCAAGGGCCGCGCTCGCCTGACCCATTGAGGTCGCGGAAAGTGCATCGCGCATAAAGGATAGACCAGGGACGGTGGAAGGGAAAACTGCCGTCCCTTTTGGCCTATGCTCATTTCAGCCGCCGCACCGGCGGAGAAGGTGCTTGTTTTTATGAATCCTGCCGTCACGGTAAAAGAGAACTACGAATTCCGCCGGATCTACCGCAAGGGGAAGTCGGCGGTGTCGCCGCAGCTGGTGATCTATTGCCAGCGGAACCGCCGGGGGCTGAGCCGCCTGGGGGTCTCCGTCAGCACGAAGCTGGGCGGCGCCGTGGTCCGCAACCGGGTGAGAAGGCGTATCCGGGAGATTTACCGGCTGAATAAGCCGAAAATGGTCCCGGGATACGACATCATCGTGGTGGCCCGGGTCCGGGCCGTGGAAACCGGCTATCAAAAGCTGGAGAGCACCTATCTGCGCCTTCTGAGGCAATTGAATCTGCTGCGGGAGGACCCGTCATGAAGCGGGCTATCCTGCGGGCCATCCGGTTTTATCAGGCGTCCGTGTCGCCGCTGTTTCCGCCCCGCTGCAGGTATATCCCTACCTGCTCGGAATACGCCCTGCAGGCCGTGGAGAAATACGGGCCGCTGCGGGGCGGCTTTATGGCGCTGCGGCGCTTTCTGCGATGCAACCCCTTCCACAAAGGCGGGTATGATCCTGTTCCCTGAAAACCTCGTTTTTCCCACCCAACAAAAAACGGAGGTAACTACCCCATGTTTGCAACGCTCGGATATTATATCTGCGTTCCCTTTGCCTTCCTGACCCGGCTGTTCTACAGCTGGACCGGGTCCTATGGCGTGGCCCTGATCCTGTTTACCCTGGTGGTGAAGTTGGTGCTGCTGCCCTTCCAGCTCAAGAGCAAGAAGAGCATGCTGCGCATGAACCGCATGCAGGGCAAGCTCAACGACATCAAGACCCGCTACGCCAACAACCAGCAGAAGCAGCAGGAGGCCATGGCGGAGCTGTATGCCAAGGAAGGCATCAACCCCATGTCCGGCTGCCTGTGGTCCTTCATTCCCTTCCCCATCCTGATCGCCCTGTACTACATCATCCGCGTGCCCATGCGGTATTTCATGGGCCTGTCCGAGACGGTGATTGCCGAGATCACCACTCTGGCCGGAAGCCTGGGCTTCACCGTGGCCGACGGCAGCCAGGCCTATGAACAGATCTATCTGGCCAAGTTCATCCATGAGCATTGGGCGGAGTTTGCCGGAAAGTTCGACGGCCTCATCGACCTGAACTATAGCTTCCTGCACATTGACCTGGCCAACCGGCCCAGCGACCTGTTCAGCCAGTTCCCCGGCGGCGGCTGGCCCGTGTGGGGCGCCATTCTGCTGCCCATCATTTCCGCCGGCATCCAGTTTGCCATGAGCTTCATCACCATGCGCACCAATGGCTCTGCCCCCAATGGGTCCACCAAGACCATGATGTACATGATGCCCCTGATGACCCTGTGGATGGGCTATATCCTGCCCTCCGCTCTGTGCATCTACTGGATTGCCAACTCCGCGTTCTCCCTGATCCAGGAGGTCACCCTGAACGAGTATTTCAACAAGATTCTGGACCGCGAGGAGACGGAGAAGGAGAAGGCCGCCCGGGAAAAGCGCTATGCCAAGTATCAGCGCCAGAAGGAGCTGATGGCCCAGCAGCAGCTGGCCAACGGCGGCAAGAAGCCCCAGAATCAGCAGGGGAAGAAAAAGCCCTCCGGCGACAAGAAAAAATCCACCGGAAGCAACGAAAACGGCCGCGTGGGCCAGCGTCCCTATGCCAGGGGCCGCGCCTATGACAAGAGCCATTACGATGACTAATGATGACTAAGGAGTTTTGTCTATGAGTTATATTGACGTAACGGGCAAGACCGAGGAGGAAGCCATCCGCAAAGCGCTCCAGCAGCTGCAGATGGACCGCGACGATGTCTCTGTTGAGATTTTGGAGCGGGCCAAGAGCGGCTTTCTGGGCATCGGCAGCAGCCCTGCCCGGGTCCGCGTGACCTATGGTCAGCAGGAGCCCGAGGCTCCCGCCGCCCCGGTCCAGCCGGAGAAGAAACCCGAAAAGAAGCCCGAACCCAAACCCCAGCAGCCCAAGCCCCAGAAGGCCGAGGCTCCCAAGGCCGCCCCCAAGGCTGCGGAGGCCCCCGCCGCCCCGGTTCAGGAGTCCTGCCAGGACGACAACGCCCGCCGCATCACCGAGTTCCTGACGGGCCTGCTGGAGCATATGGACAGCCCTGCCCAGGTGCAGGTCACCGAGACGGAGAAGGGCCGTTACAGCGTGGTGCTGGAGGGCCAGAAGCTGGGCCAGCTCATCGGCCGCCGGGGCGAGACCCTGGATGCCATCCAGCAGCTGACCAACTATGCCGTCAATTCCGGCCGGGAAAAGCGCATCCGCGTCCATGTGGACGCCGAGAACTACCGGGCCAAGCGCGAGCAGAGCCTGGAGTCCCTGGCCCGCAAGGTGGCCGGAAAGGTCACCAAGTATCGCCGCAGCGTCACCCTGGAGCCCATGAACGCCTATGAGCGCCATGTGATCCACGCCGCCCTGCAGGATGTCCCCGGTGTGAATACCTACTCCATCGGCACCGAGCCCAACCGCCGCGTGGTGGTGTCCTACGACCGCGACAAGCGGTAAACGAATACGAAAAAAGAACGCCTGCTGGCGTTCTTTTTTTATGTGATGCCGCCGGACCAAAAAAGAACGGCAAGAATTTAACATTTTTGCGAAATTGTTTCCTTATAGTAGAAAAAGTAGTTTACATAGCTTGACCGACTGTTGTATAATACAGTAAAGTCGTTATCAGGCTGCTTTTTACGGAACAATTCAAAAAAATAACAGGAGGAAAATTCCCATGTCTTACAGAATTCTGGTCGTCAACCCCGGCTCCACGTCCACCAAGATCGGCGTCTATGAGGACGAGAACCTGCTCTTTGACAAGACCCTGCGCCACAGCGCCGAGGAACTCGAAAAGTTTGACTCCATTCCCGCCCAGAAGGACTGGCGGCGCAAGCTGGTGATGAAGGCCCTGGAGGATCAGGGCTTCGACGTGAAGACCCTGTCCGCCGTCTCCGGCCGCGGCGGCCTGCTGGCTCCCATCCGGGGCGGCACCTACGCCGTCAGCGACCGTCTGGTCCGCGACTGCACCGTGGGCGTTCAGGGACAGCACGCCTCCAACCTGGGCGGCATCATCGCCCGGGAGATCGGCGACCAGCTGGGCATCCCCTCCTTCATCGTGGACCCCGTGGTGGTGGATGAGCTCAGCGACGTGGCCCGCTTTGCCGGTCACCCCCTGTTCCACCGCACCAGCATTTTCCACGCCCTGAACCAGAAGGCCGTGGCCAAGCGCTACGCCAAGGAGCACGGCAAGAAGTATGAGGATCTGAACCTCATCGTCTGCCACATGGGCGGCGGCTGCTCCATCGGCGCCCACGTCCACGGCAGCGTGGTGGATACCCAGAACGCCCTGGACGGCGACGGCCCCTTCTCCCCCGAGCGGTCCGGCAGCCTGCCCACCGGTCAGCTGGTGAGCCTGTGCTTCAGCGGCAAGTACACCGCCGGCGAGGTCCGCAAGATGCTGGCCGGCCACGGCGGCCTGGTGGCGTACACCGGCTCCAACGACATGCGCGACCTGTTGAAGGCCGCCGCCGAGGGTGACAAGGAGATTGCCGCCACCGTGGAGGCATTCCACTATCAGATCGGCAAGGAAGTGGGCGCAATGGCCGCCGTCATGAAGGGCAAGGTGGACCAGATCATTCTCACCGGCGGCATTGCCTACGGTCAGGAGACCGTGGACGCCATCACCGATATGGTGGGCTGGATCGCCCCCATCACCGTGTATCCCGGCGAGGACGAGCTGCTGGCCCTGGCCCAGGGCGCTCTGCGTGTCCTCAACGGCGAGGAGCCTGCCCGGGTGTATTGATCGAAACCCCTCAAGCGTTATAAAGGCAGCCGCCCGGCCCGGGCGGCTGCCTTTTTTTCTCTGTTCAGTTCCACACGATGTCAAAGGCGGCGGTGAAGCCGCAGGAGGCGTCGTGGGAAATCAGCATGCCGGTGCTGCGATCCACCACATAGCCATAGCAGGTGACGGTGACGGAGGTGCGGGCGTCCTCCGTCTCATACACAAAGCCCTGGTCCCAGCGGTCGTTGACCAGCGCCGCCATATCCTGGGCAGAGGCGTCCTGGCTGGCCAGCATGGCCAATAGAAGCGGCTGGATAAAGGCAGTGCTGGCATAGACGAAGTCCGGGGCGGAGGACGGGTCCCCGCCGCCCTGGGCGGTATAGGAGCACCGGAACCTCACGGCGGTCAGGTATCCGTTGGCGTCTGTCTCATATTTCAGGCGGCTGGGAAAGGCGTTTTCCAGGGTGGCTGCATATCCCCGGAACGAATCCCGCACCCATGTGCCGTTGGAGCGCATCCGCAGAGGGGAGTCCGTGGCCTGGGCCACCTGGTTGAAATTCTCCGCAAACTCCGCCACCGTCAGCCGCCCGCCGTTGGCAGGCATCAGAAGAATGTTGCTGCCGCCGATTATGGCCAGGATCACCAGCCCCCAGGCTGCGGGAAGCAGCGCCCACCGCCACCAGGGAATGTCCCGGCTCTGGCACAGGAGCTCTCCCTCCCAGGGCATTTCCAGGCCGTCCCGGCAGTCTAGATAGCTTCTGCGCAGCCGCCACAGCCGCAGAACGGGAATGTACAGGGCGATCCCGTATACCACGGCCATGGCCGTGTAGGCGTAGGCCTGGCCCCAGGTGGGGCGCCGGCCATCCGGCTGTTCCACCGTCAGCCCCAGCAGCAGCTTGCCCGGCGTGACGCCCCACAGGTGCAGCAGCACCGGCTCCACCCCCAGCATCAGCAGCAGGCTTCCCACATAGGTCAGCAGGGAGAATCCCGGGGTCTGGGGCGCGATCCGCCCCAGCATCAGCGCCAGGGCCACGCTGGACGAGCACAGAAGCATATCCAGCCCCCGGGCCAGGAACCGCCGCCAGGGGCACGGCTCCTGACGGTCCGTCCGGGCTGCGGCAGGGGCTGCCTGGGGCGGCGTGTACAGAAGCCGCCAGTATTTCTCCGCGTCCAGGGTGTCATAGCAGGCGTGGTCGGCCTGCATGGCCCGGCACACGGACTGATCCGCCCGGGCCTGCTCCTCCCGGCGGCGCAGGGCCGCCAGCCGCTGGGACAGGGCCTCGGACAGGGACAGCTTCCCGGCCTGCATGGATCGGATCTCCTCAATGGGCACGTCCAGCCGCCGCAGCAGGCGGATGCGCAGCAGGGTCTCCAGGTCATCGGGGCTGTAGTCCCGATAGCCGTTTTTCCGCCGGGCCGGATGCACCAGCCCCTCCTGTTCATAGTATCGGATGTTGGCCCGGGACAGCCCGGTGCGCTGCTCTACGTCCTTGATATGCATGGCGTTGCCCTCCTTTTATCCGCAGTATAAGGGGTAAAGGGACTTGACAGTCAAGTGTTTTTTCAGGAAATTTCCAGAACCACCGGGCAGTGGTCGCTGCCGTACACCTCTGTGCGGATGGCGGCGTCCGTCACCCGGGGCAGCAGACGCCGGGACACGATGAAATAGTCGATGCGCCACCCCACGTTCTTCTCCCGGGCGTGGAAGCGGTAGCTCCACCAGGAATAGGTGACCTCCTCCGGGTGCAGGGTCCGGAAGGTGTCGGCAAAGCCCGAGGACAGCAGGGCGGTCATCTTCTCCCGCTCCTGGTCGGTGAAGCCCGGGTTCATCCGGTTGGTCTTGGGGTTTTTCAGGTCCATCTCCTGGTGGGCCACGTTCAGGTCGCCGCAGTAGACCACGGGCTTTGTCCGGTCCAACTCCATCAGATAGGCCCGCAGGTCGTCCTCCCACTGCATCCGGTAATCCAGCCGCTTCAGCCCGTCCTGGCTGTTGGGGGTATAGCAGCACACCAGATAGAAATCCGGGTATTCCGCGGTGATGACCCGGCCCTCGTGGCGGTGGATGTCATCGCCGAAGCCGAACACCACCGAAAGCGGCTCCTGCCGGGTCAGAACGGCGGTGCCGGAATAGCCCTTCTTCTCGGCGGAGTAAAAATACCGGTGATAGCCCTCCAGCTCAAACACCGCCTGCTCCGGCTGCAGCTTGGTCTCCTGCAGGCATATCACGTCCGGGTCCTCATTTTTCACATATTCCAGAAAGCCCTTGGTCAGGCATGACCGCAGGCCGTTGACGTTCCAGCTTACCAGCTTCATGGCGCTCTCCCTTCGTTTTTTTCTGTATCATACCACAAACCGGGCCATAATCCAAGAAAATCATTGACAAACCACGCCGCCGGGGATAAGATAGGGATAAATCGGCGTGGATGGGAAGAGTACCCGGCGCAGCCTCCGTCACAAGAGAGTCCGGCAAGGTGAAAGCGGACACGGGGGACCCGGCGAACATGGCCCCGGAGCCGTCCGGCCCAGCGCAGACGCGTGAAGCCGGACCGGGTGTGCCCGTTACAGCGCGGGGACGTGTCGGCGTCCCATGAGGCCGCCTCCTGGGGGAGCGCGGCGAAGCAAGGTGGTACCGCGGTGCGCTGCATCGCCCTTGGCAGTCAGCCGGGGGCGTTTTTTGTTTGCCCGGCCGCCGGAAAAACGCCAAAATTTTAAGCCGATCTTCCATTCGGAGCGGCGGAAAAGGAGATAGATCCCCATGGAAAAGCAGAAATTCTATATCACCACACCCATTTACTACCCCTCGGACAAGCTGCACATCGGCCACACCTACTGCACCGTGGCCACCGACGCCATGGCCCGCTATAAGCGGCTCACCGGCTGCGATGTGCTGTTTCTGACGGGCACCGATGAGCACGGCCAGAAGATCGAGGACAAGGCCAAGGCCGCCGGAAAGACCCCCAAGGAGTTCCTGGACAACATCGTGGAGGGTCCCCAGGGCATCCTGGACCTGTGGAAGCTGATGAACATCTCCAACGACCGCTTCATCCGCACCACCGACGACTATCACTGCCAGTCCATCCAGAAGATATTCCGTAAGATGTACGAAAAGGGCGATATCTATAAGGGCACCTATAAGGGCAAATACTGCAAGCCCTGCGAGAGCTTCTGGACCGAGAGCCAGCTGGTGGACGGCAAGTGCCCCGACTGCGGCCGGGAGGTCATGGACGCCGAGGAGGAGGCCTATTTCTTCCGCCTGAGCAAGTACGCCGACCGAGTCCGCCACCTGCTGGAGGACACCGACTTTCTGCAGCCCCGCTCCCGGGTCAACGAGATGGTCAACAACTTCATCAAGCCCGGCCTGGAGGACCTGTGCGTCAGCCGCACCAGCTTCTCCTGGGGCATTCCCGTGGACTTTGACCCGGGCCATGTGGTATACGTCTGGGTGGACGCTCTGTTCAACTACACCACCGCCCTGGGCTTTATGAACGACCGATATCACGATTACGACAAGTATTGGCCCGCCGACGTCCACTTTGTGGGCAAGGAGATCGTCCGCTTCCACTCCATCATCTGGCCCGCCATGCTCATGAGCATGGATATGCCCCTGCCCAAGCACGTGTACGGCCACGGCTGGCTGGTGATGGACGGCGGCAAGATGTCCAAGTCCAAGGGCAACGTGGTGGACCCCTATGTCCTGGCGGAGAAGTTCGGCGTGGACGCCCTGCGCTTCTTCCTGCTGCGGACTTTCCCCTTCGGCTCCGACGGCAATTTCTCCAACGAGCTGCTGATCCAGACCATCAACATGGATCTGGCCAACGACCTGGGCAACCTGGTCAGCCGCACCACCGCCATGGTGGAAAAGTATTTCGGCGGCACCCTGCCCGCGGAGCGGGAAAGCAGCGACGCCGACGACGATCTGAAGCAGATGGCCTCCACCCTGCGGGACCGCTACGAGGCGGAGATGGAGCACTTCCAGTTCCAGAACGCCCTGGAGCAGGTGTTCAAGACCATCCAGCGGGCCAACAAGTATATCGACGAGAACGCCCCCTGGACCCTGGCCAAGGACCCCGCCAACCGGGCCCGCCTGGCCACGGTTATGTATAACCTGCTGGAAACCATCCGCATCTGCGCCGTGCTGCTGACTCCCTTCATTCCCGACAGCGCCGAAAAGATCTTTGACCAGATCGGTGCCTGCCCGTGCTGCCGCACTTGGGAAAAGGCCAACGTGTGGGGCAGCCTGCGCCCGGACGTCACCGTTCATAAGGGCGAGGCCCTGTTCCCCCGCATCGACGCCGAGAAGGCCCTGGCCGAGCTCAACGCCATCCAGGAGGCCCAGCGCAAGGCGGTCCTGCCCGCCCTGGAGCTGGAGCCCTACAGCCAGGAAAACGTGGATTTTGACACCTTCTGCAAGTCCGATTTCCGGGCCGTGAAGATCAAGAACTGCGAGGCTGTGAAAAAGAGCGACAAGCTGCTGAAGTTCACCCTGGACGACGGCAGCGGCACGGACCGCACCATTCTCTCGGGCATCCGGCACTATTACCAGCCGGAGCAGCTCATCGGCAAAACTGCCGTGGCGGTTCTGAATCTGCCGCCCCGGAAGATGATGGGCATCCCCAGCTGCGGTATGCTGATCTCCGCCGTCCACAAGGAAAAGGGCGAGGAAAAGCTGCACCTGCTGCTGCTGGACGACGCCATCCCCGCCGGCGCCAAGCTCTGCTGACAACTGCATATAAACTCCCTCCGCCAGCGGCGGAGGGAGTTTGCTTATTCCCAAATGCCCTCGTCTGTGTTACACTGATACAAAACGGATGCAAAAAGGGGAGGGGATGCATATGAAGGAACCCTATTCCGCCGGTGCGGCGGCGGTGGGCCTGCGGCTGCGCCAGCAGCGGCTGAAGCGCGGCTGGAGCCAGGAGGGCCTGTGCCGGGACATCTGTGCGGCGTCGTATCTGTCCAAAATCGAACAGGGACAGGTGCAGGCGGCCCCGGAGCTGCTGGAGCTGCTGTTCCGGAGGCTGGAACTGCCCTGGTACGGGGAGAGCCTGCCGGAGCTGGAGCGGCTGGTGGAGCACCGGTATGAATGCCTGCTGGACGGGGATAAGGAGGGCTTCCGGGACAGCCGGGAGATATTCGCGCACGCCCTGGACCGGCTTCTGTCCAGCCCCCTGGCGGCGGACGGCCTGGTGCTGGACGCCATGGACCGGAACGACCCCACGGAGATCCCACCGGCCCTGGAGCCGTATCTGGACCGGCGTCAGCTGGCCATTCTGCGGGTGGTGCAGGACCGGGATGTGGAGGCGGTGCGGCTGCTGCCGGAGGCGTATTGCTATCTCATGGCCGGTATCGCCGGGTATGAGCAGGGCAGCGACTATACCGGTGCCATGGCTCTGCTGCAGCAGGGCTATGACCTGGCGGCCCGGGACGGCCGGGTGCGGTTGATGCTGGAGTGCCGGATGTTCATGGGGAGTCTCTGCTGCAACCAGTTGGACCTTAATGGCATGGAGACGCATTATCAGGCGGCGGAGCGTATGGCCCGTGCTCTGGGCCGGCAGGATGATCTGCGGAGCATGGCCTATAACCGGGCGGCCTCCCAGGTGGAGTGCGGCCGGTATCAGGAGGCCTACGGCTATTTTGCCGCCCTGGAGCACCCCCGGGTCATGGAGCTGCACAAGCTGGCGGTGTGCTGCGAGGGGCTGGGCCGGCCCCGGGAGGCTCTGGACGCCCTGGACCGGGCGGAGACGGCCCCGGAGGAGTATCCGGACCGGGCTCTGTGCATGGGGATCTGCGGGCTGGTGCGGCGCAGGCTGGAAAACCCCGGCTATCTGCGGGACCCGGATTACGGCGCGGCGCTGATGGACGTATTCAACCGCTGCCGCCGGGAGCTGCCCATCGGATACGCGGCCTTTCACCTGCCCCGGGTGCTGGAGTGGCTCACCGCCGGGCGGCAGTATAAGCAGGCCTATGAGCTTCTGCGGGACTTTCCTATTAAACTGCCTAATCTGCCCGTTTAATGCAGAACTACATGTAAAACTTTCTCATATATATCCGGTTTTCTTTTCCTTACAGGTATGTTAGGATAGGGGAGAGGTGAGAGAAGATGCAAACCAAGCTATGGAACCGCAATTTTACTCTGCTGATCGCCGCCACCGGACTGGGGGCCATCGGCGGCATCGCCGGTGGCTTTGCCATGTCGTTTCTGGTGTTCGACGAAACCGGCAGCACCATGGCCTCGGCCTTGGTGCTGGCAGCCCAGCTGATCCCGGGGTTTCTGCTGCCCCTGGTGATTGCCCCGTGGATGGACCGTATGCCCCGCAAGCCCTTTCTTGTGGGCGGCGACGTCCTCAACGGGATCATGTACCTGCTGCTGGGACTGTATCTACTGCGGGGGGCCTTTTCCTATGTGGGCTATCTGGCCTTTTCCCTGGTGCTGGCCACCCTCAGCTCCTTTGACGAGCTAGCCTACAACAGCATTTTTCCCATGCTGCTGCCGGAGGGCACCCAGCAGAAGGGGTACGCCGTGGCCTCCACCCTGTATCCGGTGCTGCGGGTGGTGATGCTTCCCCTGTCGGCGGTGCTGCTGGACGCGGTGGGCGCGGCGTGGCTGCTGGTAGGGCAGGGGGGACTGTCCCTGTGCGCGGCGGCGGTGGAAAGCGGCATTCGCATACAGGAGCAGCGCCGGCCGTCGGAGGAGGGCTCCGGCCTGAAAACCTGGTGGGCCGACGTGAAGGAGGCCATCCAGTATCTGCGCCGGGAAAAGGGCCTGATGAACATATATGCCTACATGGCCGTGACCAACGGCGTAGGCAGCGGGTATTCTCCCATTCTGGTGGCTTTTTTCCGGACCTTCCCCGGCATGACGGCCACCATGTATTCCCTGCTGTCTCTGGCGGAGTTTCTGGGCCGCAGCCTGGGAGGTATGGTGCAGTACCGGACGGAAATTCCGGAGAAGAAAAAGTACGGCTTCGCGTTTCTGGTGTATATGCTGTATGAGACGGTGGATCTGTTCCTGCTGTGGCTGCCGTACCCCCTGATGCTGGTCAGCCGGGGCCTGTGCGGCTTTCTGGGCATCAACAGCGCCACCATGCGCCAGGCGGCGGTGCAGCGGTATATCCCGGACCGGCTGCGGGCACGGGTCAACGCCTTCGAGTCCATGCTCTATACCGGTGCGGCGGCGGTGCTGTCCCTGGCCATCGGGGCTTTGGGGGAGGTGCTGGATTACCGGCTGTGCGTGTCTCTGTGCGGAGGGTTTTCCATGGCTGTGTGCCTGGCCACCATCTGGCGGGGCCGGAAATACGTCCGGGCCGTGTATGAGCGGAGCGGAGAATAAGCGAATAAAAGCGAGAACGGCGGGGCCATGGCCCCGCCGTTCTTGTTTGTTATGTCACCGGTTGTTCTGATACACAGGACACTTCTTATACTCCTCGCCGTAGTCGGGGTTGCAGGTGTACTTCACCTGGGGGTCGTTGGTGGAGAAGTGCTTGCCGCACAGCTTGCAGACGTACTCGTCGTTGCTGTAGCTGCTGAGGAAGCCCTTGCTGATGTAATCCAGATAGTAGCAGCGCGCCATGTTGTGATCCTCCTTGTTATTTATGATCCCGCGCGGGGGTCTTACCAGTGGTTGGTGGCCTTGAGACGTAGCAGAACGTGATTGGAGGTATAGCGAGTGACAGGGACCCACTCATGGTTATCGTTGTAGCGGTGATCAGCATCATGTCTATGGTCGTCATGTACTTCATACTGCTCATGCAATATACGGTTGATGGCATTTCCGAGAGCTACCTTCGATCCGAATAGTAGATGATAGTCTGTGTTTGTGGGTATGAAGCATGAAGGCTTAAAAAACGGCACCCGGTTAGTGGCAAAATCGAAGGTTCTCATCTGGCCATTGGTGCGGCCGGTGACACGGTCATCATAAATGGTGATCTCCTCCGGCAGACGGCCGGTTCCGTCACTGATGGCCTCGATGATCTTCCGGGTCAGGGGGCTGTCGGCGTACTTATCCTCCAGCTCCTTTTGCCTTGCAAGCGCCGCCTGCTTTTTTGCATCTTCCTTCCGTTTTTCTTCCTTCAGTCGTGCTTGATTGCGTTTCTCCTGTCGCTTGTGCTTTATTGGTTCGGCAACAATAATCCACACAAGGTAGACCGCCGCCAGAATCACCGAAACCAATCCGTTGCCGTCTGTCACCTTCCAGCCCACCCAAAACAATGCGCCTGCCGTCAGCAGCCAGAAGAAGAACTTCCAAAATCCTTCCCTTTCGTGTCCAATAATACCGGTGATAATCCAGACGCTCACGAGCATTGTATACCAAGTAATGGTTGTTTCCATTATCGTTTTTTCCCTCTCTTTCTACTCACCACAGTACTTTTCTTTATTATAACTACTATAAATAGTTATGTCAAGAAAATAACCTGTCAAACAGGACATAAATTGCCTGTACATATAGTACAATTAGCAAAAAGGGTGGAGGTGGCCGCATGGAAAAGGAGCAATTTGCCCGGCGGATGTCACAGCTGCGGCAGGCCAAGGGGGTGTCGGCCCGGGACATGAGCCTTTCTCTGGGGCAGAGCGCCGGGTATATCAACAACATCGAAAACGGCGTGAATCTGCCGTCCATGGCCATGTTCTTCTACATTTGCGACTATCTGGAGGTCACACCGGAGGAGTTTTTCTCGGTGGAGCTTGCCGACCCCATGCGGCTGAAGCGGCTGAATCAGAGCCTGCGGCGGCTCACCGGCCACCAGCTGGAACTTCTGGAGCTTCTGGTGCAGGAGATGAAATAAAAACGCAGGACCAGGCCGGTCCTGCGTTTTATAATTTCTAAAAATTCGGTAGGGCGGGGCCCATGTGCCCCGCCGAAACCCGGATGTATACGGCTTAGTCCTCCTCCACGTCACCCACCAGGGCAATATGCAGCTCATCTAATTGCTTCTGCTCCACGGTGGAGGGGGCGCCCATCATGATATCCTGGGCGTTCTTGTTCATGGGGAAGGGGATGATCTCCCGGATGGAGCTTTCGCCTGCCAGCAACATCACCATGCGGTCCACGCCCGGGGCGATGCCGGCATGGGGAGGCGCACCATAGCAGAAGGCGTTGTACATGGCGGGGAACTTCTTCTTCACGTCCTCCTCGCCCAGGCGCACCAGCTCAAAGGCCTTGACCATGATCTCGGGATCGTGGTTCCGGACGGCGCCGCTGGACAGCTCCACGCCGTTGCACACCAGGTCATACTGGTCGGCGGTGATGATCAGGGGGTCGATCTCGCCCCGCTCGGCCTTCAGCAGCACCTCCAGGCCGCCGCTGGGCATGGAGAAGGGATTGTGGCAGAACTCCAGCTGGCCGGACTCGTCGCCGATCTCGTACATGGGGAAGTCCACGATCCAGCAGAACTCATAGCGCTCCTTGTCCATGTGACCCTCGCAGGCCACGCCGAAGGTCTTGATCAGCACGCCCACGGACTTGGTGGCGGCGGCCCCGGCGGCCACCAGCACCAGGGTGTTGGGCTTCAGGTCCAGGGCCTGGGTCAGCTGCTCCTGGATACCGGTGACGAACTTGGCGATGCCGCCGGCCAGCTGGCCGTTTTCGTCCATCTTGAACCAGTAGGCCTTGGAGCCGGACTGCACCTCGCAGTCGCCCAGCAGCTTGTCGATCTGCTTGCGGGTGAGCTTGCAGTCGGACACGGGGACCATCTTCACGGTCTGACCCCGCAGGGCCTCGAACTCGCTTTCGGTGAACAGGGAGGTGACGTTTTTGCAGGTCAGGTCGATGCGCAGGTCGGGCTTATCGGAGCCGTAGGTCTCCATGGCGTCCCGATAGGCAATGCGGCGGAAGGGGGCGGAGGAGGCCACGTTATAGGTGCCGAACTTGGCAAAGATGGGGGGCAGCACGTCCTCCAGCACGGCGAACACGTCCTCCTGGGTGGCGAAGGCCATCTCCATATCCAGCTGATAGAACTCGCCGGGGGAGCGGTCGCCCCGGGCGTCCTCATCCCGGAAGCAGGGGGCGATCTGGAAATACCGGTCGAAGCCCGCGGTCATCAGCAGCTGCTTGAACTGCTGGGGAGCCTGGGGCAGGGCATAGAACTTGCCGGGGTGCTTCCGGGCGGGCACCAGATAATCCCGGGCGCCCTCCGGGGAGGAGGCGGTCAGGATGGGGGTGGTGATCTCCAGGAAGCCGTGCTGGGTCATGGCCGCACGCAGGGCGGACACCACCTGGCACCGCAGGATGATGTTGCTCTTCACCGCCGGGTTCCGCAGGTCCAGATAACGATATTTCAGACGCTGGGTCTCGTCGGCCTCCCGGCTGCGGTTGATCTCAAAGGGCAGGCTGTTGTACCGGCAGCGGCCCAGGACCTCGATCTTCTCCGGCACCACTTCCACGTCGCCGGTGGCCTGCTTGGGGTTCTTGCTGGCCCGCTCCCGGACGGTGCCCTCCACGCTGATGGTGGACTCCTTGTTCAGGCCGTTGATGATGTCCATCATCTCCTGGTTTTCCACCACCACCTGGGTGGTGCCGTAGAAGTCCCGCAGCACCACAAAGGCGAAGTTCTGGCCCACGACCCGGACGTTTTCCATCCAGCCCACGATTTTCACGCGCTGACCCGCGTTGGCCAGCCGCAGCTCCCCACAGGTATGGGTTCGCATCTGCATCATATGAATCGCTCCTGTTCTGATTAAGATTTGTATAGTATGGTTAAAATATCACGTTCTGTATTGAATTGCTTGATTACAAACTGAAATATTTCATTCAGATATTTCGGTTTGTATTTATTTTTCCAGGATGACCTTGCCCTGGTTCCGCTGAGACAGTCCCTGGGTGATCCGGGACAGAGTGTCCTCAAAGGACAGCTTGGTCTGCTCGCCGGAGGTCATATCCTTGCAGGCCACCTGTCCTGCGGCGATCTCGTCGTCCCCCAGGAACACCACATAGGGGACCCCCAGCTTGTCGGCATAGTTCATCTTGGCCTTGAACTTTTTCTGCTCTGTATACAGCTGGGTGCGGACGCCTGCACTCCGCAGCCGGGTGGCCAGCCGGATGGCGGGAGTCAGGTCCTGGGTCATGGGCAGGATCAGCACATCGGCGGGAGCCGTGGGCAACTGGGGGTTCAGCAGACCCTGCTCACCCAGCACATAAAACAGCCGCGTCAGGCCGATGGAGATGCCCACGCCGGGGAGCTGACGATCGGTATAATATTCAGCGAGATTGTCGTATCGCCCTCCGGAACACACGGAACCGATCTCCGGATGGTCCAGCAGGGTGGTCTCATACACCGTGCCGGTGTAGTAGTCCAGGCCCCGGGCGATGGTCAGATCCACGGCGAAATTCTCCTCCGGAACGCCGAAGGCGGAGAGATAGCGGGTGACGGTGTTCAGCTCCTCCAGCCCCTGGTCGAACAGCTCGTGCCGTCCCTGATACACGGCCAGGGCATCCAGTACCTGCCGGTTGCTGCCGGTGATGGAGATGAACCGCATGATCTCGTCGGCCTGCTCCGCCGTCAGTCCCACGTCCTCCGTCAGGCAGGTCCGGACCTTGCCGGCTCCGATCTTGTCCAGCTTGTCTACGGTGCGCATGATGTCGCCGGACTGCTCCGTCAGGCCCAGCATGGCGTAAAATCCGTTGAGGATCTTCCGGTTGTTGACCCGTATCTGGAAGCGGGTCAGGCCCAGGGAGGTGAAGGTCTGATAGATGATGGAGGGGATCTCCGCCTCGTTGGTGATGTCCAGCTTGCCGTCGCCGATGATGTCGATGTCCGCCTGATAGAACTCACGGAAGCGGCCCCGCTGGGCCCGCTCGCCCCGGTACACCTTGCCGATCTGATACCGGCGGAAGGGGAAGGCCAGGTCGTTGTAGTGCAGGGCCACATACTTGGCCAGGGGCACCGTCAGGTCAAACCGCAGGGACAGATCGGCGTCGCCCTTCTGGAAGCGATAGATCTGCTTCTCGGTTTCGCCGCCGCCCTTGGCCAGCAGCACCTCGCTGGCCTCGATGGCCGGGGTGTCCAGGGGAGTGAAGCCGTATCGGCTGTAGGTGGTGCGCAGGATCTCCATCATCCGCTCCATCTGCTGCTGCGGGGCAGGCAGCAGCTCCATGAAGCCGGAGAGAGTCCGGGGGGTCACAGTTGCCATGGTGAAATATTTCCTTTCTGTTGTGTATTTCGGTTTTGGTACGAAAAAATGCGCTCCCGTCCCGTGTTTGGGACGAGAGCGCATGGATACGCTTCGTGGTGCCACCCAAATTCAGCCCCAAGGGGCCCTCAAGGCTCCTGTTACGGGGAGCGGGCCGTGGATGTTTCCATCCCCGCTGGGGGACTGTCTTCGCTTCTCCTGCCGGGGCGCGCTTGCAGCCGGTGTCGCGCCTCTCTGGTGCCGGTGGGGGTGAAGGTACTCCTGTCTCCTTTATGGCGGTCGTTCTTCCTATTTTATGGCATTCGGGCCCGCTTGTCAAGCGGTAAAGGGTTTGGTTTTGGGATTGACAATGTCTCGCCAGGCCAGGTCGCCCCGGGCCAGGCCCAGCACCAGCATCTCGGCGGTGGCCACGTTGCTGGCATAGGGGATATTGTTCTGGTCGCACAGGCGGAAGATATTGGCCACGTCCTCGTCAGGGACTTTCTGATTGGGGTCGCTGAAGCAGAGAACCATGTCCAGCTCATTATAGGCAATGCGGGCTGCAATCTGCTGGCCGCCGCCGTGGTCGAAGGACAGGAAGCGGTGGATGCGCAGGCCGGTGGCCTCCCCGATCTGGAGGCCGGTGGTGGCGGTGGCGCAAAGGGTGTGCTGGGCCAGAATGCCGCAGTATGCGGTGCAGAACTGGACCATCAGTTCCTTTTTGTTGTCGTGGGCGATCAGTGCGATATTCATGGAGGCACTTCCTTTCGTGTTTTCAGATTCGCATCAGGGGCACCTGGTGCCCGGTGATGCGCCGTGCGATATTTTCATAGGCCCGGGCCGCGTAATAGTTGATATCCCGCAGGGGGATGCCCCGGTTCAGGGCATAGGGGACGTCGCCGTCCTCCGGCACCACCCCCAGCAGGGGCAGCCCGGCGGCGTCCATGGCGTCGTCGATGGTGCTGTGGAGGGCCCGGAGCAGCTTCTTCTGCACCCGCCCCACCACCAGGAACAGACTCTCTGTGGTGAAGCGCTTGTCCAGCAGCATCACCGTGTGCTGGGCGTCCCGCAGGGCGGAGGCGTCGGTGGTGGTGATGACCACCACGCAGTCGGCGCAGCCGGTGGCCAGCCGGAAGCCCTGACCCAGCCCCGCCGGGGCGTCGATCAGGCAATAGTCATACTCCTGGCGCACCTGGTCCAGCAGCTGCCGCATCTGCTCATCGGTCACGTCCAGCTGTCCCCCGGGGGACAGGGGAGCGGTCAGCAGATGCAGCCCGGGATACTTGGGGTGATCGGCCGCGGCGTCGGACAGGGAGCAGCGGCCGGCGATGACGTCGGAAAAATCCATCAGGGCCTTGTCCGTCAGCCCCAGGGCCAGGTCCAGGTTCCGCAGGGTGATGTCGCAGTCCAGGCACAGGGTATTTTTCCCAAGGGCGGCCAGCGCCAAACCCACGTTGGCGGTGAAGGAGGTCTTTCCGGTGCCGCCCTTGCCGGAGACCACTGCAATGATTTTTCCCATATCCAGGTACCTCGTATACAGTTGGGGACTCAGCCCAACGGCGCTTTTTTAATGCGGGCAAAGGGCCGGGGATAGGCTGCCGGGGTGGGACGCTCCTTCCGGATGATGACCACCCGGTGCCGCACGTCCGTTCCGGGAATGGTATAATCCCAGATTTTTCCAATTTTGCCCCCCAGCTGGGCAATGGCGCTTCTGGCGCGCTGAATCTCGTCGTCGGTATCCACCGACTTCATGGCCAGGAACTGACCGCCCACCTTCACCAGGGGCAAGGCCAGCTCACACAGTACGTTCAGCTGGGCCACGGCCCGGGAGGCGGCTATGTCGAACTGCTCCCGATGCTGCCGGGCGAACTCCTCCGCCCGGGCGTGGACGCACCGAACCCGCTGCAGGCCCATGGCGTCCACGGTCTCCTGCAAAAAGTCGATGCGCTTTCCCAGGCTGTCCAGCAGGGTCAGGTCAAAATCCGGTTCCAGCAGCCGCAGGGGCATTCCCGGGAATCCGGCCCCGGTGCCTACGTCCACCACCTGCTTGCCCCGGAAGTCCGCCGCCGTCAGCAGGCAGGCGCAGTCCAGCAGGTGCAGCCGCGCCACGTCTGCCGGTTCGGTGATGGCGGTCAGGTTCATGACCCGGTTTTTCTCCAGCAGCCGCCGGGAAAACTCCGTCAGCGCCGGGATGCTTCCTGTGTCCAGTCCCAGCTGGGTCAGGCCATCTTTCAGAATGGTTTCCAAATTACTTCTGCTCCTTCAGCAGGTCCCGGATCTCCGCCAGCAGCTCCTCGGTGGTGAGACCGGCAGGCTCCTCCGGCGCGGGCTCCTCATCCTTCTTCTTCAGGGCGGCCAGCTTGTTCATGGCTTTCACCAGCAGGAACATGGCAAAGGCCACGATGATGAAGTCCAGGATCACCGCCAGCAGATTGCCGATGCCCAGCATTACCGGCGCGGCATCGCCCGCTGCCACGGCGGCCTTGTTGAGAACGATGTTCCATTGGGTCAGGTCGATGCCGCCGGTGATGAGACCGATGAGAGGCATGATGATGTCGTTGACCAGGGAAGTGGTGATCTTGCCGAAGGCGGCGCCGATGACCACGCCGATGGCCATGTCCAGGACGTTGCCGCGCATGGCAAACTCCTTGAACTCATGAAAAAACTTCTTCATAAGTATCCTCCTTCCGTCCTCAGTGCTTGGGAACGATGCGGTCGTGGCCGCCCATATAGGGCCGCAGGGCCTGGGGGATCAGCACAGAGCCATCGGCCTGAAGGTTGTTCTCCAGGAAGGCGATCAGCATCCGGGGAGGGGCCACGCAGGTGTTGTTCAGGGTGTGGCACAGCTGCATCCTGCCGTTTTCGTCCTTATAGCGGATCTTCAGCCGCCGGGCCTGGGCATCGCCCAGGTTGGAGCAGGAGCAAACCTCGAAATACTTCTGCTGCCGGGGGGACCAGGCCTCAATGTCGCAGGACTTGCACTTCAGGTCTGCCAGGTCGCCGGAGCAGCACTCCAGCTGCCGCACCGGGATATCCAGGGACCGGAACAGCTCCACGCTGTAGCGCCACAGCTGTTCGTACCATTTCTTGGATTCCTCGGGCTTGCAGACCACGATCATCTCCTGTTTTTCAAACTGGTGAATGCGATAGATGCCCCGCTCCTCAATGCCGTGGGCGCCCTTCTCCTTCCGGAAGCAGGGGGAATAGGAGGTCAGCGTCTGGGGCAGGGACTCGGCGGGCACGATCTGGTCGATGAACTTGCCGATCATGGAGTGCTCGCTGGTGCCGATCAGATACAGGTCCTCGCCCTCAATTTTATACATCATGGCGTCCATGTCGGTCTGGCTCATGACGCCCTCCACCACGTTGCCGTGGATCATAAACGGGGGAATGCAATAGGTGAAGCCCTTGTCGATCATGAAATCCCGGCCATAGGCCAGCACGGCCTCGTGGAGCCGGGCGATATCGCCCATCAGATAGTAGAATCCGTTGCCGGAAACCCGCCCGGCGGCGTCCATGTCGATGCCGTCGAAGCGCTCCATGATCTCCGTGTGATAGGGAATATCGAACTCCGGCAGCTTGGCCTCGCCGAAGCGCTGGACCTCCACATTGTGGGAGTCATCGGGGCCGATGGGCACAGAGGGGTCGATCATCTGGGGGATGACCATCATGATCTTGGTGATCTGCTGGGTCAGACGGCCCTCCATCTCCTCCAGCTGGGCCAGCCGGTCGGCATTGGCCTTCACCTGGGCCTTGGCCTCCTCGGCCTCCGCCAGCTTACTGGGGTCCTTTTTGGCCTGGCCCATCAGCATACCCACCCGCTTGGACAGCTGGTTCCGCTGGGCCCGCAGGTCGTTGGCCTCGTTCATGGCGGCCCGCTTCTCGGCGTCCAGGGCAATGACCTCGTCCACCAGGGGGAGCTTGGCGTTCTGGAACTTCTTGCGGATGTTTTCCTTAACGGCTTCCGGATTGTCCCGGACAAATTTGATATCAAGCATGGCTTTTATCGCACCTTTCCGTGTTTCACGTGAAACATCATGGTTTTTTGATGGTGTGCAGGGCTTCCAAAAGCTCGTTCAGGTCGTCCACACCGTAAAATTCCAACTCAATGCGCCCTTTCTTCTTGCCGGAGACAATGCGGCATCCCCGGCCCAGGGTGTTCCCCAGATCCCGGGCGGCCTCCTGGGCATAGTCCACGATCAGACCGGCAGGGGAGGGCTTCTCCTTCTTTCCGGCGGTGAGTTTCTTCACCAGCTGCTCCGTCTGTCGGACGGACAGGTCATTTTTCAGGATGCTGGCCGCCGTGGTCTCCTGCAGGGCAGGGGACAGGGGCAGCAGGGCCCGGGCGTGGCCGTTGGTCAGCCGTCCGTCCTCCACCATGGCCCGCACCGGGGGACACAGGTTCAGCAGACGCAGGGCGTTGGCCACGGCGGACCGGGACTTGCCCACCCGCTGGGCGGTTTCCTCCTGGGTCATGCTGTACTGGCTCATCAGCACCTGATAGCCCTCGGCTTCCTCGATGGGGTTCAGGTCCTCCCGCTGGAGGTTTTCGATCATGGCCAGCTCCATGGCCTTGCGGTCGTCGGCCTCAATGACGATGGCCGGCACCTGGGTCAGTCCCGCTATGCGGGCGGCCCGCCAGCGGCGCTCACCGGCGATGATCTGGTAATAGCCGGACTGCAGCTTCCGCACCGTCAGCGGCTGGATGATGCCGTGCTCCCGGATGGAGTCGGCTAAGTCCGCCAGGGACTCCGGATCAAATTGCTTGCGGGGCTGGGATGCGCAGCTTTCCACCTGAGAAATCGGCAGAAACAGACTGCTCTTTTCCTCCTGGGAATCGATCACGTCGTCTCCCAACAGGGCGGCCAGGCCTTTGCCCAGCCCTTTTGGGTTGTTGGCCATTGCTGAAACGCTCCTTTCCGCACGGAATCAGGTATTTTTCTTGAGAAATTCGTTGGCCAGAGCCAGATAGGCCTCCGCGCCCCGGCAGCCCCGGTCATAGGCCGTGATGGGCTTTCCGTGGCTGGGCGCCTCGGACAAGCGGATGTTCCGGGGGATCACCGTGGCATACACCTTCCCGGGGAAGAACCGCTTGACCTCCTGGGCTACCTGAATGGCCAGGTTGGTGCGCCCGTCGAACATGGTCAGCAGCACGCCCTCGATCTGGAGCCGGGGATTCATGTTCCGCCGGACGATGCGCACGGTGTTCATCAGGTCGCTGAGGCCCTCCAGGGCATAATACTCCCCCTGAAGCGGTACCAGCAGGGAATCCGCCGCGCACAGGGCGTTCAGGGTCAGCAGCTCCAGGGAGGGGGGACAGTCCACAAAGATGTAGTCATAATCCTCCCGGACGGCGTCCAGGGCGCTGCGCAGCAGAAACTGCCGGTCCGCCATTTCGATCATCTCCACGCCGCCCCCGGCCAGGGCCTTGCTGCTGGGCAGCACGTCGCCATAGGGGGTGGTGACGATGGCCTTCCGGGTCTCCACGCCGTTGATGAGCACGTCATACACGCCGTTGGACACGGATTTGTCCACCCCCATGCCGGAGGTGGCGTTGGCCTGGGGGTCAAAGTCGCACAAAAGCACCCGCTTCCCCAGGTATTTCAGGGCCGCAGCCAGGTTGACACAGGTGGTGGTCTTCCCAACGCCGCCTTTTTGATTCACGATCGCCACGATTTTCGCCACTTTGTCCACACTCGCTTTCTGTCGGTCTTTATTTTAGTATATCACATTTTCGGTCGGTTTCAATAGAAAATCTGCAAAATGAGAAAAAACTTGAGAAAAATGTTTTACGTGAAACGGCGAAACCAACACGCAAAAAGGGTGGATGTTTCACGTGAAACATCCACCCCGTGGGTCATATCAGGATCATCCCCGAAACCGGCGGCAGCCGTAGCCGCAGCTTCCCGCCGGGGGCATAGAACTGCTGGAAGGTCAGGGCCTCCCGGGCCAGCTCCCGGGGCCAGGGGATGGCTACCTCTGCGGCGTCCTCGCCTGCGTTCAGGGCTGCCACGGTGATCTCGTCTCCCAGCTGCCGCCGCAGCACCAGAACGCCGCCCCGGGCGTGGAGATAAGTCAGGTCCCCCTCCTGCATGGACAGGCGCTCCCGGCGCAGCTGCCCCAGCTGCCGGAAGAAGGCCAGCAGCTCCTGGTCCTCCTGGCCCCAGGGATAGGTCCCCCGGTTCAGGGGGTCCTCAAAGCCCTCCATCCCGGCCTCGTCCCCATAGTACACCGTAGGGGAGCCGGGGAAGCAGTACAGCAGCATCTCGCCCACCCGCAGCCGGGCTTGGCCCTTCTGCCGCTGGGCAGGGGAGAGACGGTATGCCGCCCGGCCGTCCTTGGTATCCGGCACATCCTCCGCTCCCAGCAGGGTCAGGATCCGGGGCGTGTCGTGGGTGCCCAGAATGTTCAGGGCGCTGTAGAAGGCGGGCCGGGGATAGTGCTCCCGGATGACCTCCATGGTGTTCCGAAAGACGGCGGCATCGCCGCCCCGCAGCCAGTCCAGGGCCGCCGTCCGGAAGGGATAGTTCATCAGCCCGTGGGTTTCGCTGCCCAGCAGATACCGCCTGCGCTGGCTGTAGGCGATCTTGTTGCTGCCGTCCTCCCACACCTCGCCCAGCAGGAAACTGTCGGGTTTCTCCTGGTCCATGGCGCTGCGAATTTCGGCAATGAAGTCGTCCGGCAGCTCGTCGGCCACGTCCAGCCGCCAGCCGGAGGCCCCCTGCCGCAGCCAGTGCCGCACCACGGAGTCTCCGTCCCGGATGATGAACCGGCGATAGCTGTCCGCGGACTCCTGCACCGCCGGCAGGGTCTTGATGCCCCACCAGGCGTCGTAATCCTCCGGCCAGGGGTGGAAGGAGTACCAATTATAATACTGGGACTCCCGGCTCTGGGCCGCCCCCAGCTCCGGATAGAACCCCTGGGCGTTGAAATACCGGCTGTTGCTGCCGGTGTGGTTGAACACTCCGTCCAGCATCACCCGGATGCCCCGGCACCCGGCCTCCCGGCACAGGGTGCGGAAGTCCTCCTCGGTGCCCAGCATGGGGTCAATGCGCCGGTAGTCCGCCGTGTCGTACCGGTGGTTGCTGTCGGACTCAAAAATCGGGCACAGGTACAACGTACCTACTCCCATACTCTGTAGGTAGTCTAATCGGGAGGTGATCCCAGCCAGACTGCCGCCGAAGAAATCGTTGTTGCGGATGATCCCCTGGGCATCGGGCCGCCACACCGGGGTGTCGTCCCAGTCCTGGTGGACCACCCGGTCCCCCACCATCCCGGCGGGGTCCGGCACCCGGGTGCGGCAGAACCGGTCCGGGAAGATCTGATAGGTGATCCCCCGGCCAAACCAGGCGGGGGTAGGGCGGCTGTCGTCATAAACCGTCAGCTGCCACCGGGCCTGGTCGTCGAAGCCGTGAAGGCCGTATAGCCTTTGCCCCTCCGGATACGAAAACCGGAAGGCGTACCACACCAGCTCCGGCTCCTCCGGGGCGGTGTATACCCCCTGCCACCGGCCGTCATCGCCGGGGGACAGGGCCACCTCCTGCTCCGTACCCGCAAATTCCCGTCGCAGGAGCAGCGTCACGCCGGTAACGTTTTCATCCCCCGGTCGAACCGCGAAACGGACAGTGGCGCCGCACACGGCGGCGCCAAAGGGGGACTTATATTCCGTATCTCGGGAGTCAAAGATCTTGCTCATGGAATGCCTCATTTCAGCAGGGTATTTTCGCCGATGACCACGGCGCCGATCTCCTCCTGGGAGAAATAGGAGTTCACAATGTCCACGGCGGTGGAGGCCAGGGCCGCACCGGAGCCGCCCTTCTCGATGACCACGGCCACGGCGATCTGGGGATCGTCATAGGGGGCGAAGCACACGAACACGCCGTTGTTGGTATTGGCGATACCGGTTTCTGCGGTACCGGTCTTGGCGCCGGCGGACACCACGCAATTGGAGAAGTAGTAGGACAGGCTCCCGGTGGTCAGGTTGTGCATGCCCTCCTTCACCGCCTGCAAGGTGCTGTCGCTCATCTCCACGGTGTTCAGCGGCGCCTTGTCATAGGCGTAGATCACCGAGGAGTTGTCGTAGGATTTCACGTTTTTCAGCAGATGGGCCTCATAGTGCTGGCCGCTGCCCACCAGGGTGGCGATGTAGTTGGCCAGCTGCAGGGGCGTGAACAGGTCATAGCTCTGGCCAATGGCGGCGGTCAGGGTCTGGCCGTCGGTCCACTCCAGACCGTTGCGCTCGGCAAACTCCGGGGTGGCCATGGAGCCCTTGGCCTCGGCGCTTCCCGCCCCGCCGATCTCGATGCCGGTATACTCGCCCAGACCGAACTGCCTGGCGTAGTCCGCCAGGGTCTTGATGCCCGTCAACCGGCCCACCTCATAGAAGAAATAGTTGCAGGACACGGTGATGGCCTGGGACACGTTGACCCGTCCGTGGGTGCCGCCGTACTCGTTATAGATCCAGCACCGGGGCTGGGGAGATTTGTAGTAGTCATACACGCCCCGGTCCACAATGGTGGAGGAGGGGGTGATGATCCCCGACTCCAGGGCCGCCACGGCGGTGCAGGGCTTGAAGGTGGAGCCCGGGGCGTATGCGCCGCCGATAGCCCGGTTCAGCAGGGGAGTGCCCACGGTGTCGCTGACCAGCTTGCTGTAATCCTGGTCAAATGTGGACAGGTTATAGGTGGGATAGCTGGCCATGGCCAGCACCTCGCCGGAGCCTACTCCCACCACCACCGCCGCGCCGCCCCGGACGATGCCGTCCTTGGCGGTCATGGCCTCGATGGTCTGGGCCAGGGACTTCTCCGTGTCCTCCTGCACGTCGATGTCCAGGGTCAGGGCCACGGTGCCGCCGGGCTGAGGCTCCTTGGTGTAAAGCTCGCCGGTGATCTTCCCCTCCTCGTTGGTGGTGATGATCCGGGTGCCCTTGGTGCCGTGGAGATAGGACTCAAAGGCCTTCTCCGCGCCCTCCCGGCCCACCAGGGAGTTCATGGAGTAGCCCTCCATATCCCGATAGCCGGTGACGCCGTTTTCCGGGTCGCCCACCCAGTCCTCGTAGTAGATGGGACTCAGCCGCCCCAGCACATGGGCGGCGTACTCGGTGTTATACACCCGGGCGGAGGAGGTGCCGGTGGATACCCCCTGATACTGGCCGTCTGCCGTCTGGCTGATGAGCTCCACGGACACGTCGTCGGCAAAGACGTACTGTGCGTCCGTCAGACTCTTCACCGCCAGCTCATACCGCACCCCGGCGATGGTCCGGGCCTGGTCGTCGGTATAGCTGCTGTCGATTTTGAACAGCTCCCGCAGCTTGGCCATGAACCGGTCCGGCTGCAGGGTGGGGGTCACCTGGGACAGCTTGGAATAGGGGATGCTCTTGTTCTTCAGGAACAGGGCGAAGCCCTCGCTGTCCTGGGCGTCGGTATAGCTGTAGGGCGCGGTTTTGCTCAGGGGCAGGGTATCGTTCCAAACGGTGTTGTTCTCGGTGCACAGGTCCGTCAGCCGCAGGATGGCGGCGTTCAGGTCCTGGTCATTCTCAAAATCCTTGGCGGAGAAGATCAGGGTATAGGTCAGCCGGTTGGACACCAGCACCTTGCCGTTGCGGTCGGTGATGATCCCCCGGGAGGCCTCCACCGTCTCGCTGGCGGCGTTGCTGGCCAGGGACTTGGCCCGGTTTTCCTCCCCGTGAAGGATCTGGGTATAGTACATCACCCCGGCGAAGGCCAGCAGGCACAGGCCCATCAGCCCCGTCAGCGCCCAGATGCGGGCCCGCACCGGGTCAAATGCGTTTTTCTTCATGGCACGCCTCCTATCTCAGGATCCGGTTGTGCACGCTGCGCAGCAGCAGATACACCAGCGGCGACAGCACCACCGTCACGGCCAGCTCCCGCCCCGTCAGCGACAGGGCGGCGCTCAGTTCCACCCCCTGCCGGAAGGTCAGCAGCACCGTGTGCAGCAGGTCCGTGATCACCAGGGCCAGAGCCGCGCACAGAACGGCGCACAGGAATCCCTGGCTCAGAAGCCGCTTGGCGATCATCGCCGCCGGCAGCGCCGCCGCCAGAAACGCCAGGGTATAGAAGCACGGAATGACCCCCGGCATGGTCAGATCGCACAGCAGGCCGAAGATGCCGCCGAACACGGCCCCCTCGGCGGGACCCTCCAGCATGGCCATGATCCCGGCGATCACCGGCGGCAGAAACGGGTGCACCGCCCACACGGAGATGCGGTTGAGCACCAGGGACTGCACCAGCACCAGCAGCAGCACCGCCCCGGCGTAGTACAGCCATTTGAAGAACATATCCCGTTGGTTCATGGATTGATTCATGGCCGCTCCTCTCAATCCACGATGGTGAAGTCCGTGATCACGAACACCTCCACCAGCTGGGTGATATCGGTTTTGGGGATGATGGTGGCGTAGCGGGTCAAGCCGTTGTCATCGGTTTTGATCTCCTCCACGGAGCCGATGACCAGTCCCGAGGGATAGTAGCCTCCCAGGCCGGAGGTGACGATCATGTCGCCGTTGATGAGGCTGGATTCCCCCTCCAGGTACGACAGCTTCAGTTTTCCCTGCCCCATCAGGGCCAGGTCGCCCATGGCCACCGTCACCTCGCCGGTGCGGAACACCAGGGCCCCCAGCTGGGAATCCGTGTCCAGGATGGTGGTCACGGTGCACCAGTTGGCGCCCGCCTCGGTGACCACTCCCACCAGATAGCCGTACTGATCCACCACGCAGTCGCCGATGGCCACGCCCAGGCCGGTGCCCTTGTTCAGGGTCAGGGTCCTGGACCAGTTGGAGGTGCTGCGCTCGATGACCCGGGCCGCCTCAAAGGTAAAGTCCCGCCGCTGCTGCCTCAGACCGTTCAGGTCCCGCAGCCGCTGGTTCTCCTCGCTGTCGGTCTTGGCCTGGCGCGCATCCTCCTTCAGCTGGGCGTTTTCCTTGCGCAGCTCCTCGATCTCCTGGCGCAGGGCTTCCACCGTCTCGAACCGCTGGCCGATGTTCTGGAACCATCCGGCCACGGCGGAACCCGCCGCCCGGAAGGGATAGGTGACTACCCCGGCGGCGTTCTGCAAAAACCCCGTCTGGTTGCTGACGGCGCTGGCGATACACAGCCCCACCGCCACCACCACCACGGCGGCCAGCATCATAATGCCGTTTTTCTGAAAAAATCGTTTCATAGCGTATTCCTTATCGTCGAGTTTATCAAAAAAGCCTTTTTTGATAAACTGGTCACAGCAGCGTCACGCCGAACTCCGCCAGCATCCGGCTCAGCAGCAGCACCGGCAGACCCATGACGTTGAAAAAGTCCCCGTCAATGCGCTCCACCAGCAGGGCCCCCTGGCCCTGCACGCCGTAGGCTCCGGCCTTGTCCATGGGCTCGCCGCCCCGGATATAGGCCATCAGCTCCTCCCGGCCGGCGGGCCGGAAATACACGTCCGTGGACTGGGCCCGGGTCAGGGACCGCTGTCCCTGCCGCAGGGTAACCCCGGTGCACACCGTGTGCCGCCGCCCCGCCAGGTCCGTCAGCATCCGCAGGGCGTCCGCCTCATCCTTGGGCTTTCCCAGCCGCTGTTGGTCCAGAAACACCATGGTGTCGGCGGTGATGACGATCTCGTCCTCCTCCGACGGCACCGTCTGGGATTTCTCCCGGCTGATATACGACACGATCTCCGGGGGCGTCAGGCCCTGGGGATACCACTCCTCTACCTGAGGCACCCGCACGGTGAAATCCCGGATGCCGATCCGGGTCAGCAGCTCCTGTCGCCGGGGGGAACCGGAGGCCAGCACGATCCTTGCCATGGCCTCACCTCCCGGTGGAGCCGAAGCCGCCTGCGCCCCGGTCCGTCTCATCCAGCTCCTCCGCCTGCACCAGAACAGGCCGCACCACCGGCACCACCATCAGCTGGGCGATGCGGTCCCCGGGCCGGATGGTATAGTCCTCCCCGGACAGATTCACCAGCCCCACAGAGATCTCCCCCCGATAGTCGCTGTCGATAACGCCCACGCCGTTGCTCAGGCCGATCCCGTGCCTGAAGCCCATGCCGCTGCGCACAAACACCAGGGCCACATAGTCCGGGGAGGGCAGGGCAATGGCAATTCCCGTGGGGATGCCCATCCGCTGGCCCGGGGTCAGGGTCACGTCCTCCTCCATGCACGCGCACAGGTCCATGGCCGCCGCTCCCGCCGTCTTATACTGGGGCAGCGGGAACTCCCGGCCTATTTTCGGCGACACCGCCTTGATTTTAAACTCCATTGTACCACTTGCTCCTATTGAATATGAAAACAAACTGTGAAAAGATTGTAAAGGTTGATAACCGGGCGTATTTATTCCACACCCCGGTAGAACAGGCCCCGGGTCAGCTGGTCCGGCCGGTAGTCGCTGCGGCCCTGATAGGCCCGCAGCACCCGGACGCACTCCTCCGGCGACTCCGTGGTAAACCGCAGCCGCGCCCGGGTCAGCCCCAGCTGCCGCCACTCCGGCTTATCCGCCAGGAACAGCACTTTACTGTTCTCGATCTCGCACCGGTGGCCCCACTGGCCCACCAAGGGGAACTGCGCCCCGGTGCGGTCCACCAGGACATTCTCCTGGCCGCACCGGCAGGCAGGGGAGCGGTCCGCATAGTCCCGCCCGGCGTCCCGGCAGCCCAGCTCATTGCGGATGACGCAGTTTTCCATGATCATCAGCGGCAGGCGGCCATATACCACCGCCTCGCAGGGCAGAACCTTCCGCAGGTCCCGGAGCTGCTGCCACCGCAGCTCCATGGACACGGCGGCAGCTTCCAGCCCCAGCTCCTTCCAGAAAAGCAGGGACTCACTGTTGAAAAGATTCAGCCCCAGGTCTCCCCACAGGGGCAGACCCAGACTCTCGGCAATGGGCAGGTGTCCCAGATTGCCGATGGCCACGGCGGACAGGTGCTCCCGGTGCCGCTGCAAAAGGGCCCGCAGCGCCGCCTGGTCCTCCGTCCGGAAAATCCGGGGCAGAACGGCGCAGATATGGGTCATCTCCGCCCAGCGGTCCAGGTCGAGCTTTTCCAGAAGCTCCGCCGGAACATACACCGTCTCACACTGGGCCAGGGGTTCTGTCAGCTGCTCCGGCCGCATAATGGAGCAGGTCAGCACCGGCGCGTCAGGCCCCGGCTGGGCCTGGGGCAGGGGAGAGGGGGTACCCGTCCGCCGCACCGGCGGCTGGGCCAGGGCGGCTTCCAGGCCCTCCAGGGCCTGCCGCCGCAGGGCGTTCACGGCGCTGGCCGGCAGCATCAGCCCCTCCTCCAGTTCCACCCGGGTTTCCCGGGGCCGGAACACGGTGCCGCCGGTTTTCTCCAGCCGGGATTGCAATTCCTCCGCCGTCAGGGCCCGGTTCCGGGCCTCCTCCGGGGTGGGACCCTCCGCCCGGACGACGTGTCCCCCGGCGCTGGCCGTCAGGGATACCGGCTCCCCGGCCCGCAGGGTGCAGACCATGTCCACCGGCACCCGGCGGCTGTCCTCCCTGCTGTACCCGGCCTTGGCCCGGGCAAACAGCTCCTTGGACTCCGGGGCGTTTTCCGGCCGGGTGCCGAACATCTCCGGCCCGGTGCGCCCCTTATAGTATCCGTCGGTGAAGCCGCTGCGGGAGAAGGCGGCCTCCAGCTGCCGGGACTCCTCCCGGCTGGGTCCCCGCTTCTCATCCAGCAGACGGCGATAGATCCCCGTGATCACCGCCACATATTCCGACCGCTTCATGCGGCCCTCCAGCTTCAGGCACGCCACGCCCATCTGTTCCAGCTCCTGCACATAGTCCGCCAGGTTGGCATCCTTCAGGCTCAGGGGATGGCCTCCGGCGGCCTTTTCGTTGACGCCGTAGGGCAGGCGGCAGGGCTGGGCGCAGGCTCCCCGGTTGCCGCTGCGTCCGCCGATCACGGCGCTCATTTCGCACTGACCCGAGTAGCACATGCACAGGGCCCCGTGCCCGAACACCTCGATTTCCGCGGGACAGCCCCGGGTTATGGTGTGGATGTCCCGGCGGCTCAGCTCCCGGGCCAGCACCACCCGCTCCAGGCCCAGCTCCGCCGCCCGGCACGCCCCGCCCAGGGTGTGCAGGCTCATCTGAGTGCTGGCGTGGAGGGGAACATCGGGCGCAATTTCCCGGGCCAGCCGCCAGATGCCCCAGTCCTGGATGAGAATGGCGTCCACCCCCATGTCCGAGGCTTTTTTCAGGGCCTCGGCGGCGGCAGGCAGCTCCCGGTCCGTCACCAGGGTGTTCAGGGTCAGATACACCTTCACCCCCCGCAGATGGCAGTAGGCCACGGCCTCCCGGAACTCCTCGTCCGTGAAATTCCGGGCGCTGCGCCGGGCGTTGAGCCCGCCGAAGCCCATGTACACGGCGTCTGCCCCGTTCTGCACGGCGGCCACCATGGCCTCCCAGCCCCCGGCGGGGCTCAGCAGCTCCATCATTGGCCCCGGCCCTGCTGGGCCTTGAACAGCTGGCGCTTCAGCTCCGAGGCCTCATTCTTGGCCTGAGTGGCCTCGTCCAGATAGTTTTTCACCTGGCGGCGCAGATTCTCCGCCGCCGCCTGATTTTTCAGCAGCTCATCCGCCAGGTTCACCGCCGCCAGCACCGCCGCGTCCGTCTGGCTCACGTGCAGGGCATCCAGCACCTGGCGCATCCTCTCGTCCACCAGTGCGCCTACCTTCTCCATATATGCCGCGCTCTCGTCTGCCACCAGGGTATACTCCTGGCCGCAGATGTTCATTGTCACCTTATTTGCCATGTCATCCTCCTATTTATGTAAACCGCAAAAAGAGTCATACCGATACAGAATCCATTATACCACAAAATCCCGCCGGGAAAAGCCTTTTCTGCCGAAAAGGAGAATTTTGTGAAAAACCTGCCTGGGCGGCTTTACGAACCGGGGGATTTCGTGTAAAATAAAGGGGTTCCGAAGGAAACAGAAGGGAGGGCGCGGCTATGAGCGGCTATATCCTGCGGGAAAATGACCCCAGCATCGTGCTGACGGCGGACCAGGTGGACCGCCTGGTGAAAAACGGCGACGGCGACGCCGCGCTTTTATACCTGCTTCTGATGCGGGCGGACCGGGGCATCACCGAGCAGGAGCTGCAGTCCCGGCTGCGCTGGAGCCAGCTGCGGCTGAATGCGGCGGAAACGGGCCTGCAGCGGCTGGGCCTGATCCAGCGCCCGGCGGAAACGCCGCCTCCGGCCCCGGCGGAGGAGCGCCCGGTATACAGCGCCCAGGACCTGGCGGCCCTTCTGGAGGACGACCGCTCCTTCCGGATGCTGATCCCCCAGGTGGAGGAGAAGCTGGGCCGCAAGCTGAAAACCGCCGACCTGCAGGTGCTGGCGGGGCTGTATGACGACCTGGGCATGCCGGCGGACGTGATCTATCTGCTGGTGAACCACTGCATCACCCGGTCCGAGGAGCGCTACGGCCCCGGCCGCCGCCCCACCCTGCGCCAGATCGAGAAGGAGGGCTACTACTGGGCCCGCCAGGGCCTGTTCGACCAGGACAGCGCCGCCCGCTATCTGAAAACCTGGCGGGACAGACAGCAGGGCCAGTCCGCCTATATGCAGGTGCTGGGCCTGGGCCAGCGCCGCCCGGTGGCCAGCGAGGAAAAGTACATCTCCGATTGGATGGACAAGGGCTTCCCGCCGGAAACGGTGGCCCTGGCCTACGACAAGACCATATTCTATAAGAAGCAGTTAGAGTGGCGGTATCTCAACGGCATCCTCCGCCGCTGGCACGAAAACGGCTGGCACACCCCGGAGGAGGTCCAGCAGGGCGACGCCGGAAAGCCCGCCCAGCCGTCCCCGAAGCCGGACAAGCCGGATCAGGACAACTCCCGCATGGAAAAATACATGAAGTGGTAATATAAAGCGGTAAAGGAGGGAACCCCATGCCCTACGACGGAAAAATTCTCAGCCGGGCCATGGCCCGCTTTGACGAGGATAAGCAGCGCCGGGCCCGGCAGTTCCGGGAGCGTCAGCAGCAGCTGTTTGCCCGGGAGCCGGAGCTGGCGGACATCGACCGCCGCCTGCGCGGCACCATGAGTCAGATCATTGCCAGGGCTCTGCAAAGGGGCCAGGACCCGGTGCCCGCCATCCACGCCATCCGGGACGAGAATCTGGCCCTCCAGCGCCGCCGTGAGGAGCTCCTCGCGGCTCTGGGCTACCCCGCCGACTATCTGGAGGAGAAGCCCCGGTGCGCCCGATGCGGCGACGCCGGGTTCCTGCCGGACGGCTCCATGTGCGCCTGCCTGCGCAGCTACTACGCCCGGGAGCAGATCGCGGAGCTGTCCCATATGCTGGACATTGGCTCCCAGAGCTTCGACACCTTCCGCCTGGACTACTATTCCACGGACCGGGGCGGCCTGCCCCGCTCCCCCCGAGAGGCGGCCCAGCGGAATCTGGAGATCTGCCAGTCCTTCGCCCGGGACTTCCGCCCCGGGAAGCAGAATCTGCTGCTGTTCGGCGCGCCGGGCCTGGGCAAGACGTTTCTGTCCGCCTGCATCGCCCGGGTGGTCAGCGAGGACGGCTTCTCCGTGGTGTACGACACGGCGGGGCATATTTTCTCCCAGTTCGAGGCGGCCAAGTTCCGCCGGGACGACGTGGACGAGCCGGACGAAAGCGTGGAGCGCTGCATGGCCTGCGACCTGCTGATCCTGGACGACCTGGGCACCGAGATGACCACCGCCTTTGTCCAGAGCGCCCTGTACCAGCTGCTCAACGGCCGCCTGCTGGCGGGAAAAAGCACCATTATCAGCACCAACCTGGACCCCGACCAGATCGGCCGCCGCTATTCGGCCCAGATCATGTCCCGGCTGGAGGGGGAGTTTGAGCTTCTGCCCTTCATCGGCCAGGACATCCGCCTCCTGAAGCGGGAGCAATAGAAGTCTCAAGAAATCCTGCGCGGCTCACGCCGTGCAGGATTTCTTTCATCTCCGCAAAACGAATTAACGACCGTAAACGTTACCGCATTGACCTCCACACGATGTATCATCTTTCAAAAATCTGCGCCGCCCTCGTGCGAACTCCTGCAAATTATTTCAACGCAATAAAGAATCCGTGAATTTTTCGTGAATATCGTAACGAAAATGTAAAGAATTTTTGTACAAAGTGAGAATTGATTTTTTCTGCAAAATAATTATCATATTGGACGGAATGCAAGAGGAGTTGCGTCCTTTTGCTCCAAAACATTATGATGTATGAATAGAGGAGGAGAAAAATGGTTAGCTTTCTGATTTGCCTGGCCTTGCTCATCGGCGGTTATTTCGTCTATGGCAAGGTGGTGGAAAACACCTTCGGGCCGGACGACCGCGAGACCCCCGCTGTGAAGATCAACGACGGCGTGGACTATGTGGTCCTCCCCCAGTGGAAGCTGTTCATGATCCAACTGCTGAACATCGCGGGCCTTGGTCCCATCTTCGGCGCTATGCAGGGTGCTCTGTGGGGCCCCATCGTGTTCCTGTGGATCACCTTTGGTACGATCTTTGCCGGTGCAGTGCATGACTACTTCTCCGGCATGATGAGCGAGCGCAACAACGGCGCTTCCATCTCCGAGATCTCCGGTATCTACCTGGGCGGCTTCATGAAGAACGTCATGCGCGTGTTCAGCGTGGTGCTGCTGATCATGGTGGGCACCGTGTTCGCCGTGGGTCCTGCCGGCCTGATCGTCACCCTCTTCAAGAACGGCGGCTCCACCGGCATTGTCACCACCACTCTGTTCTGGCTGATCATCGTCCTGGTGTATTATTTCATCGCCACCTTTATTTCCATTGACAAGATCATCGGTAAGATTTATCCTATCTTTGGTATCTGCCTGATCGTCATGGCCGTCGGCGTGGCCGTGGGCATCTTTGTCAAGCCTGAGTACACCATTCCTGAGATCTGGGATCACTTCGGTTCCATGCATCCCAAGGGAACTCCCGTGTGGAGCTTCATGTTCATCACCGTGGCCTGCGGCGCTATCTCCGGCTTCCACTCCACCCAGAGCCCCCTGATGGCCCGCTGCATGAAGAGCGAGAAGCAGGGCCGCTTCGTGTTCTACGGCGCCATGGTTTCCGAGGGCGTCATCGCCCTGGTGTGGGCCGCTGCCGGCTGCGCTCTGTATGAGGTCACCGGCGGCCTGAACACCGGCCTGGCCGAGATCCTGGCCAATGGTCAGTCTGCCGCCATCTATGATGTCTGCGTCAAGACCATGGGCAAGGTGGGCGTGGCCCTGGCTATGCTGGGCGTGATTGCCTGCCCCATTACCTCCGGCGACACCGCCTTCCGCAGCGCCCGTCTGGTGCTGTCCGACTGGTTCAAGATCGACCAGAAGAAGTGGAAGAACCGTCTGCTGCTGTGCGTGCCCGTTCTGGGCGTGGGCGCCGTCCTGGGCGTGGGCAATGCCCTGGGCTTCATCGACTACACCGTTATCTGGCGTTACTTCAGCTGGACCAACCAGACTCTGGCCATGATCGTCCTGTGGGCCGCTTCCATGTACCTGTACTACGAGAAGAAGAACTACTGGATCACCGCCGTGCCTGCCACCTTCATGAGCGCCGTTTCCGCCACTTACTTCCTGCTGGGCAACGAGTGCCTGGGCCAGTTCATCAACCACAAGACCGCCGAGGGCGTCACCGTGTACAACACCGCCTTGGCTTATCCCATCGGCATCGCCGTGGCCGTCCTGTTCCTGGGTATCTTCCTGTACACCATCAAGAAGCGCCATACCCAGCCTCACTACGAGACGCTGGGCAAGTAATTCGCCCCTTTTTCAAAACTTCGCAAAGCGGCAGGCCCCTCCTGCCGCTTTGCCCCTATGGGAGGAACTGCTATGATTTTTGCACCTGCACGCCTTGGCAGCGTCACGCTGGATAACGGGACCCTGGCGGCGGATAAGAAAGGTTGCCGCCGCTTCGGCCCCTGCGGCGTGGGCGAAAAGGCCCTGTATCTCAACAGTTTTTTCATCGACCGGCACTATTATGTGGCGCTGTCCTCGGTGCGCCGCGTGTTCAAGCGTGTGGCCATGAGCAAGGGCGGCTTCACCGGCAAGGGGGCCTTCGGCTCCATCCCTTACCTGGTGGTGGAGTACGACGGCGGCGAAAAGCAGTGCAATTTCAAGCACGAGGAGGATGTGGACAACCTGCTGGCCTGCCTCTCCAAGCTCTGCCCGGACCTGCCGCTGCAAAGCCGCAAGGTGGAGCAGCACATGGCCCAGCAGCGGGCCGAGAACGCCCGCCGCTATCTCAAGGAGCTGACGCCCCAGGCCCAGGCCGAAAGGGAGCGCCTGGAGCAGGCCCGCACCTTCCTGGAGGATCACACCAACCTGACCCGCCGCCTGTCCCAGGCGGCCAAGGCCAAGCGGGTCAACGACTGCTCCAACCCCAGCTATAAGTGGGTGGCCCTGGCCATCGTTATCGCTGGGCTTATTGCCCTGGTATACGGCGTGGTGTCCATGATCCGGGGCACCAACAGCGTGGGCATCTACTTTGCCCTGTTCGGCCTGGCGGCGGTGTTCCTGTTCTCCGGGGCCCATGTGCTGCCTACCGCCCGCAACAACAAAACGGCCCTGACCCGGGAATGGGAGCAGGCCCAGGCGGACCTGGCGGCGGTGCTGCCGAAGGATTTCCCCCTGCCTGCCCGCTATGCCCACCCGGTGGTGCTGACCCGGATGATCCGCGTTCTGCGGGAGGGCCGGGCCCAGACCGCCGACGAGGCCCTGGACGTGGTGAAGCGGGACCTGAAGGCCCTGACCGCCGATGTCCAGGTGGAGCAGTGGGAGTATGACGAGGTGGTGGCCGTGAAGCCCATGTTCCTGCTGTCGGACTATCAATAACACAAAAATCTCCCCGCCCGGGGAGATTTTTTGCGCTTGACAAATACCCAGGAGGGGTATATAACTATAGATACCCCCACGGGGTATCATGAAACAAAGCGAGGCGGGGAAACTATGGAAGAACACAACTGCTGCCGCTGCTCCCAGCGGAAAAAGGAGCGCTCGCCGGAGGAATACAAGCGCCTGATCCACCGGCTCAACCGCATCGAGGGCCAGATCCGGGGCATCCGGGGCATGGTGGAGGCCGGGGCCTACTGTCCCGACATCCTGGTCCAGGCGGCGGCGGTGAACGCGGCCATCAACGCCTTCAACAAGGAGCTGCTGGCCAGCCACATCCGCACCTGTGTGGCCCAGGACATCCGGGACGGCAAGGATCAGGTCATCGACGAGCTGGTGACCACCCTGCAAAAGCTGATGAAATAGGAGTGGACCCAATGAAGCAATACAATGTCACGGGCATGAGCTGCGCCGCCTGCTCGGCCCGGGTGGAAAAGGCGGTGGGGAAGGTCCCGGGGGTCACGGCCTGCTCCGTGAGCCTGCTGACCAACTCCATGGGCGTGGAGGGCACGGCGGAGCCCTCCGCCGTCATCGCCGCCGTGGAGGAGGCGGGGTACGGCGCGTCGGAAAAGGGCGCGGCCCAGTCGTCTCCCAGTGCCGATGAGCAGCAGCTGGAGGACCGCGAGACGCCCCGTATCCGGCGGCGGCTTATCTGGTCCGTGGGCTTTCTGCTGGTGCTGATGTACTTTTCCATGGGCCACATGATGTGGGGCTGGCCCCTGCCGCATTTTTACGACGACAACCATGTGGCCATGGGCCTGACCCAGCTGTTGCTGACGGGGATCATCATGGTCATCAACCAGAGGTTCTTCATCAGCGGCTACAAGGCCCTATGGCACCGGGCCCCCAATATGGACACCCTGGTGGCCCTGGGGGCCACGGCGGCCTTCGGCTACAGCACCTATGCCCTGTTCGCCATGACGGCGGCCCAGGTCCGGGGGGATGAAGCCGCCGTTATGACCTATATGATGGACTTCTATTTTGAGTCCGCCGCCATGATCCTGACCCTGATCACCGTGGGCAAGATGCTGGAGGCCCGGTCCAAGGGCAAAACCACCGACGCCCTGAAAAGCCTCATGAGCCTGGCCCCCAGAACCGCCTCTGTGCTCCGGGACGGCCGGGAGGTGGAGGTGCCGGTGGAGCAGGTGCAGCAGGGGGACGAGTTCGCCGTCCGGCCCGGGGAGAGCATCCCCGTGGACGGCGTGGTGCTGGAGGGCTCCAGCGCCGTCAATGAGTCCGCCCTGACCGGGGAGAGCATCCCCGTGGACAAGGCCCCCGGCGACGGCGTGTCCGCCGCCACGGTGAACCAGTCCGGCTATCTCCGCTGCCGGGCCACTCGGGTGGGCCAGGACACCACCCTGTCCCAGATCATCCGCATGGTCAGCGACGCCGCCGCCACCAAGGCCCCCATCGCCAAGATTGCCGATAAGGTCTCCGGCGTGTTCGTCCCGGCGGTGATTTCCGTTGCCGCCGTGACCACGGCGGTGTGGCTGCTGCTGGGCCACCCGGTGGGCTACGCCCTGGCCCGGGGCATCTCCGTGCTGGTGATCAGCTGCCCCTGTGCCCTGGGCCTGGCCACGCCTGTGGCCATTATGGTGGGCAGCGGCCTGGGGGCCAAAAACGGCATCCTGTTCAAAACCGCCGCCTCCCTGGAGGAGACGGGCCGGGTGCAGATCGTGGCCCTGGACAAAACCGGCACCATCACCAGCGGCCAGCCCCGGGTGACGGATATCCTTCCGGCGGAGGGCGTCACGGAGCAGGAGCTGCTGACCTATGCCCTGGCCCTGGAGCAGAAAAGCGAGCATCCCCTGGCCCGGGCCGTGCTGGACCGGGCGGCGGGCCTGACGGCCCCGGAGGTATCGGATTTCCAGGCCCTGCCCGGCAACGGCCTGACGGCTGTGCTGGAGGGCCGAACCCTGTGGGGCGGCAGCGCCGCCTTTACAGAGAAGCGCGCCGCCGTTTCTCCGGACCTGCAGGCTAAGACCGAGGAGCTGGCCCGGCAGGGGAAAACGCCCCTGTTCTTCGGGCTGGATGACCGGCTGCTGGGCATCATCGCCGTGGCGGATGTCATCAAGGAGGACAGCCCACAGGCAGTCCGGGAGCTGCGGAATATGGGCATCCATGTGGTGATGCTCACCGGCGATAACCGGCGCACCGCTCAGGCCATCGGGGCCCAGGCGGGGGTGGATCAGGTCATCGCCGGGGTGCTGCCGGAGGGTAAGGAGGCCGCCATCCGCCGGCTGATGCAGCGGGGCAAGGTGGCCATGGTAGGCGACGGCATCAACGATGCCCCGGCCCTGACCCGGGCCGACACCGGCATCGCCATCGGCGCGGGAGCCGACGTGGCCATCGACGCGGCGGACGTGGTGCTGATGAACAGCAGTCTGCTGGACGTGCCCGCCGCCATCCGGCTCAGCCGGGCCACCCTGCGGAACATCCACGAAAACCTGTTCTGGGCGTTTTTCTACAACGCCATCGGCATTCCTCTGGCCGCCGGGGTGTTCATCCCCCTGGGCCTGACCCTGAACCCCATGTTCGGCGCCGCCGCCATGAGCCTTTCCAGCTTCTGCGTGGTGTCCAACGCCCTGCGGCTGAATCTGTTCAAGCTCCGGGATAACCGGCACGATCATAAACGAACCAATCACTTAAACGACATCAAGGAGGAACAAACTATGGAAAAGACACTGGAGATCAAGGGCATGATGTGCCCCCACTGCGAGGCCACCGTCCGCACCGCCCTGGAGGCCATGCCCCAGGTGCAGGCCGCTCAGGTCAGCCACGAAAGCGGCACCGCCGTGGTGACCCTCACCGCCCCGGTGGAGGACGACACCCTTCGCCGTACCGTGGAGGACAAGGGCTACACTGTCACCGCCATCCGCTGACCCTACCGCCGTCCCTCTGTAGGGCGGGGCAAAAAAGCCTCGCAGACTGCAAGCCTTTTGTCAAAAATGGGCGAAGCCCATTTTTGACAGTATCAAGAAAAGCACGGCGCAAGCCGTGCTTTTCTCGTATAAATCTTCGGCTGAAAGAGGGTCCCAACAGCCGTGACTTACCCTCAGGCTCTCTCCATGGCTTCCCGGAAGTCTCTCTGATCGGTGAAGATCTCCTGCTTGTAGGGATTCTTCTTCTGGGCCTTGGCCCGCTTGATGATGCTGGCCAGGATCACCACGTTTACCACCAGTGCCACAATGGAGACCACGCCCTGGGCGGTGGGATTGGCGGCGGTGGGCCGGACGGCGGGGTTCATAAAGCCGTCGGCATAGACGGAGGTGATGGTGGAGAACACGCTGTTGTCCTGGAACAGGGGGAACACCTGGGCAAACATGCACCACAGGGCCAGGGTGTTGGCCCGGTTCTGGATCCAGCCGCCCTTGTTCCAGAAGTGGTTGGCAAAGGTGGGGGCCAGCAGCAGGGCCAGGCCGCAGTACCAGGAGTGGGTGGGCAGGCAGTTGTAGGTATACTCGAAGTTCCACAGGTCATAGGCCAGGATGTAGCACCAGGTCATGTCGGGCCACAGCATGTCCTTCTGATCCTTGGAGGAGTAAATGCCCCACCAGGCGGTCATGCAGAAGATGTTGACGATACCGGCAATGCCGTTGACCCAGTTCCACCAGCCGCCGTACAGCCACACGTTCTCGGAGGACAGCCACCAGCGGTCGCCGAACTCCTTCAGGGCCATGGCGCCCCGGATGCCGGACTCGAAGTCGCTGGCCACGGCGATGAGAATGTTGATGGCCACAATGGCAAAGGGGAACACCTTGAACCACTCCGTCTTGCCGATGCTCCACTTGTACTTGAGCATCATGAAGCCGATGCACCCGGCGGTGGCGGCGTACAGCTTGGCATAGTGGAACCAGCTGTTCATGTTGGTGTAGGTCTGGTTGTTCAGGGCCCACTCCGCCCCGGCGTGGGCGCCGATGGCGATGGCGATGAAATACACCGTCAGCACGGCGGGCAGCACCAGAAAGCAGATGATGCCGCCGGTCTTGGTGCGGCGGGCGAACTCGTTGGCCAGCACCAGCCCGGTAAACACCAGCACAAAGCCCAGCAGCTGGTACAGGGCGGTCTCGCCATAGATCTGGAATAACATGTCCATTCCTCCTAAAAAAATTTTCTGTCTCCTAAGCTCAGCCGCCTGGTCCAGCCAGAGAAGCCTGGACCATCGGCCATGCCGCCAATATAGCACAGGTTTCCTTAAAAAGTCAACTGTCACACGGAAAAAAGTGTTGAAAAAGCCGGAAAAAGCGGGTATAATGGAACCGAAATCGGATGTGGTATGTGGCCATACCACAGCCAGAGGAGGAAGCGCGTATGGAGTTTGAAAAGCTGGTGTCCCCGTCTCTGAAGGATCTGTTCATCACCCACGTTGAGGCCATGATCCTCTCCGGGGAGCTGCCGGTGGGGCAGCAGCTGCCGCCGGAGCGCCAGCTGGCCCAGTCCATGGGCGTCAGCCGGGCGGTGGTCAACAGCGGCGTGGCGGAGCTGGAGCGCCGGGGATTTTTAGAGGTCCGGCCCCGGGTGGGCACCTTCGTCACGGACTATCGCCGGGCCGGGACCTTGGACACCCTGAAATCCATTATGACCTATAACCGGGGCCGCCTGCGCAACGAGGAGATCCGCTCCATTCTGGAGATCCGGGACGCCCTGGACAAGCTGGCGGCGGCGGAGATCATCGCCTGCGCCTCGGAGGAGGACATCGCTGCCCTGTTCCGGGCGGCGGAGGCCATCCGGGAGGCCGGGGACAACCGCCATGCGGCGGAGGCGGCCTTTGCCTTCCAGCATGAGCTGGCCATGCAGTCGGGCAACACCCTGCTGCCCCTGATCTTCCGGTCCTTCTATTCCTCGGTGCTGGTGCTGTGGGAGCGGTTCTGCGCCCTCAACGGCGTTTCCATGCTCTATGAGACCAGCGTCCGCCTGTGCCGCCACATCCGGGACCGGGACCTTTCCGCCGCCGTGGCCTGGATCGACTACTGCACCCGGGAGACCGTCTCCGGCAGCCGTCGGATATACTACTGATCCGGGAGCGGCAAAACCAATGTCACAAAAAGAAATCACCATCCCTCAGGATGGTGATTTCTTTTTGGAGCAGGGTACGGGAATCGAACCCGCCTCCTCGGCTTGGGAAGCCGATGTACTACCGATGTACTAACCCTGCGAACCGCTACCTGCTGATTATAGCAGACTCCCGGCGGTTTTGCAACCGCTTTTTTTGTGGGAACCGGGAAAACTGCGCCGCCCGGCCGGGGATGGGCAGTCCCGGGCCGGGCGGCGCAGGTTCAGATGACGTAGTTGTCCCCCTGGGGCAGGGACATCAGGTCTGCCAGGGTCACGCCGGAGAAGTAGTCCCGGGTCACCCGGTAATACCCCTCCCACACCGGCAGCGTCCGGCAGTCGGCCGCCCGGGCACAGGCGCCGGCCCCGTCCTTCAGGCAGCTCACCGGGGCCAGATCGCCTTCGGACCGCAGCAGAATGTCCCACAGGGTGTACGTTTCCGGCTCCCGGGCCAGGCGATACCCACCCCCGATGCCGTGAACGCTCTCAATGAAACCGGCGGCCTTCAGGGCGGGCATCAGCTTCTCAATATATTTCAGCGAGATGTCCTGCCTTGCAGCGACCTCCTTCATGGGGATGTAACCGCCGTTGCGATGCTCCGCCAGGTCCAAAAGGATCCGGATGGAATACCGCCCTTTTGTCGAGATCATGCTATCTGCCTCCTTTGTGTCCCTCCATTATACCCCCAAACCGGTGGGTAAGGCAAACCTTTTTTGGTAAATTTCCACATTTTCTGTCGGAACATTTGCATATTCATGATGAATATGCTATACTGCTGAAAAATCCACAGAAATGAGGCGCTCTTATGGACCAATACAAGATCATCCAGGTAAAGGAAAGCGTTTTCGCCGATAATGACCGGGAGGCGGACCGGGTCCGCCAACAGCTGAAGGGCCAGGGGACCTTTCTGCTGAATCTGATGTCCTCCCCCGGCAGCGGCAAGACCACCACCCTGCTGCGCACCGTGGAGGGGCTGAAGGATCAGCTGCGCATCGGCGTTATGGAGGCCGACATCGACTCCGACGTGGACGCCGCCGCCATGGCGGGCGCAGGGGTCCGCTCCATCCAGCTGCACACCGGCGGCATGTGCCACCTGGACGCCGGCATGACGGAGCAGGGCCTGCAGGAGCTGGGGACGGAGGACCTGGACCTGGTGGTGCTGGAGAATGTGGGCAATCTGGTGTGCCCGGCGGAGTTCGACACCGGCGCCGTGAAGAACGCCATGATCCTCTCCGTGCCCGAGGGCCACGACAAGCCCCTGAAATACCCCCTGATCTTCACGGTGTGCGACGCTCTGATCATCAACAAGATCGACGTGCTGCCCTATTTTGACTTCGATATGGACAAGGTGGTGGAGTACGCCCACCGCCGCAACCCCAATCTGAAGATTTTCCCCATCTCCGCCAAGTCCGGCCTGGGCGTGGATGCCTGGCGTCAGTGGCTGCTGGAGGAGACCCGGGCCTGGAAGGAGAGCTGACCCCATGGAGCAGATTTTCTCCCAGCTGTTTTACGAGGTGGAAAAGCACCGGGACACGGTGCTGGTGACCCTCATCGCCGACCGGGGCAGCGCCCCCCGGAAGGCCGGGGCACAGATGCTGGTGGGGGCGGAGGGCCGCCTGGTGGGCACCATCGGCGGCGGCGCGGTGGAGGGCCGCAGCATCCAGCTGAGCCAGCAGCTGCTGGCCCAGCGCCGCTCCTGCATCCGGGAGTTCCCCCTGCACCAGGCCCCGGAGCGGGACATCGGCATGGTCTGCGGCGGCGACGTTACCGCCCATTTCCAGTTCATCCCGGCGGAGGACCCCACTTGGAGCGAGACCGCCAGCCGGGCCCTGGCCCTACTGAACCGCCGCACCGCCGGCTGGCTGGTGCTGGCGGAGGACGGCTCCGCCCCGGCGCTGCTGGACCGGGAGAGCGTGGTTTCCGGCAGTCTGCCGGAGGATACCGCCCAGGCCCTGCGGACCCCGGGCTTCTCCATGGCGGCGGGGTATATCTCCCTGCCTCTGTCCATCGGCCAGCGGGCCCTGCTGTTCGGCGCGGGACATATCTCCCAGGCCCTGTGCCCCCTGCTGACCACCATCGGCTTCCGCCCGGTGGTGTTCGACGACCGGCCGGAGCTGGCCAACACCCGGCTGTTCCCCACGGCGGAGCAGGTGATCTGCGGGGACTTTACCCGCATCAGCGACTATCTGACCATCACCGACGAGGACTTTGTGGTCATCATGACCAGCGGCCATGTCCGGGATTTCCAGGTGGAGGAGCAGACCCTTCGGGGGGACTTTGCCTATGTGGGGGTCATCGGCTCCCGTCGCAAAACGGCGTCGGTGAACCAGCGGCTGCTGGAGGCGGGCATCCCTCAGTCCTCCATCGACCTGGTGCACACCCCCATCGGCACTCCCATCCTGGCGGTGACGCCGGAGGAGATCGCCGTCAGCATCGCCGGTGAGATGATCCAGGTCCGGGCCCAGCGCCGGGGCCCCACCTCCCACGGCTGCCCCATGCACGGCTGATTGCATAGTAAAAGCACCAGACAGGGCCTGCCCCTGCCTGGTGCTTTTGTTGTTCAAAGCCGTCACGGCCTTTCATAGCGGTATTCCAGCCCGAAATCCCGGTCATCCGCCTCCTGATGCAGGTAATCGTAGCCCTGCTCCGACACGATCCGGAAGCCGCATTTTTCGTGGGCCTTCAGGGACGCAGCGTTCTTTTTGCCCACGCAGTCGCAGAGCCGGAACGGCCCCTCCGCCTTCATTGCGTCCAGGACCTCCGAAAGGAGCCGGACGCCGTATCCCTGCCGTCTCCGGTCCGGGCGCGTCTCCAGGGCCTCCAGGTAATACGGCCCCTCCGGAATCCTACAGATCCTCAGAGCGCTGACCCACACGCCGCCCTCCTCAAGGACCCAGCAAATGGCCTCCGGCTCCTTGAAGAACTCGTTTTTCAGAAAGTCCAGAAATCCGGACTCCACCATGCGGACAGCCGCCTCCTTGTCCGGCTCCTCCGGACAGAAAAAGTCCGCGTTTTCCAGGTTGCTTTCGGCGTAGACATCCATCAGCCTTCTCTCGTCCAGCGCCTGACCGTCTGTGATTTTCAGCAGCATCTTTTCTCCTCCTGTTTCCGGCTCTCCCGCCTGTGCGTCATATCTCCCGCTCCATGACAATGTACCGGGCCTCGCCTATGGTCTGGAAACGATTTTTCGTCCAGAAAGCATGGCTCTGGGGATTGCCCTTGTCCACCCCCAGACGTATTTTTTCGCAGCCGCAGGAGGAAAGATACGCCGCAAGCCCGCTGACGATCTGTGAACCCACGCCCCGGTGCTGATACCGCACGTCGGTCATGAACAGGCCGATGAAGGCGATGCTTTTTTCGGGATAGCCCAGGATCAGGTCCATAATGGCCGCCAGGGACCCGCCGTCAAAAAAGCCGACGTAATATTTGTCCTCGCGGCTTTTTCCCGGCGGCAGGGCCTCCATGTCGTCCAATATGCTCTCTTTTGTCACAAAGGGCTCATGATACCGGTAAAAAATCCGGTTTTCGCGGCACAACTCATAGATGGCGTCCACGTCATCCCTGCCCAGCCTCCGTACCTGATAGTTTTTTGAAATTTCGGTTATCTCCACGCCAAGCACCTCCGTCAAATCCCGTTTTCTGCTTTATTCAAACGCCCTGTTGAAGATAACCGGCAAACTTGAAGTTGTCAGTCCAAAATCAGGACGCCTGCGCAATCGGACATTTGTGCAAATGAAAGGTCTGGAAAATCTTTTCTCAGTTCCTCAACGACAAAGTAGATTTCATCATTATCCCATGTGTCTCCTGCCTTCAATTTACACTGTTCTAAGTCCTTTCGTGTTTCAAAGGCAACATCGCCGATAATAATTTTACCGGATTCTTTTAAGTAGTTACGCAAGTCTAACAGAAAGTCGTTCTTTTGCGCATCCGTCAAATGATGTAGAGAGTATGTCGCAACAATATAATCATAACGAAAGTTACGCAATGGTTCGACAAGCCCTTTTGAAAAGTCCCCCTGATATAAATGCGCATTTGGCATTTTCTCAGACGCCAACGCAATCATTCTTGATGAAAAGTCCTGCCCATAAATGGAACAGCCTCGCTCGTATAGTTTTGTCGTTAATGTGCCTGTTCCGAATCCAATATCCAGCACAGCGGCATTTTCAGCTCTCATTATGGCCTGAAAAATGAACCCAAGAACCTTTTTATAACCGGCAAAAGGGTATGTGTTTTCCTCATCAGAAATGCCAACAGTTTTGTCATAGCCATCAGCCCAAAGGTCGAACTCTATGTTGTTTAGCATACTTACTTCCTCCATCAAATTCCATTTTCTGCTTTATTCAAACACCCCGCTGACATAGCGGTACTTATCCAGGCTGGACGCAGCATTCCAGGTCATGTAGCCGCCGGTGTTGCCGGTTTCGGTCAGGGCCCGGATCTGGGCGGCGATCTCATCGGGGCCATAGGTGTTGTACGGCTCCCGGATGGCGTTGTAGCACTGGATCCAGGTGCGCACCGCAGCAGGGGAGGGGGTCTCCTGCTGGCGGGCGGCGGCCTTTTCACCGAAGGTTTTCATGGTCTCATAGGGATGCTCCCAGGGCAGCCAGCTGCCGGAGGCGGAATAATGATCGGGGTACGGCATGGCGCTGATGGCGTCCACCACGCCGCTGATGGCGGCCCAGTACTGGCCATAGGCGGTGACGTATTTCTCGGCGCACTCGCCGAACACGTCTGCCGAGACATACACCCCCGCCTCATGGAGCCGGTCGGCGGCATACTGCAAAAACCGCTGCACCGCCTGGGCCCTGCTCTCGTCATTGGTGTTGCGGTAGTCGATGGTGCCCGCCTCGTCATAGTCCCAGGTGCCGTCCGGGAAGCGGACATAGTCGAACTGAATCTCGTTGAAGCCCATGGTCCGGGCGGCCTCCAGGGCCAGGTCCACCTTATACTGCCACACGCGGCGGTTATACACGCTGGGCCAGTACATACCGCCGATTTTCAGCGGATTGCCGTCCAGGTCCGCCACCACGCACTCCGGGTGATCCGTGGCCAGGTTGGGATCGTTGAATACGGTGATCCGGCCGATGACGTAGTACCCGGCGTCCTTCAGCTTCCGCACCGCCGCCTGATAGTCCTCTAAGGTGTTGTAGGCGTCCTCATAGGCGCTGGGGGAATACTGCTGCATCACCGGGGAGGCGTAGCCAATGGCCCCGCCGTCCATCACGTCCACCACAAAGGCGTTGATGCCGCAGCTGTCGGCCACGGCGATGTAGGCCTCCGGATTCCGGATGGCCTCGTTGTTCAGATACAGGGCCTTCACGGTGCCGGGCATGACGTTGTTCTCGAACTTGGGCTTTTCATAGGCGTCATAGTCCAGCCCCGCCGCGTCGCCGCCGCCATAGCTGTCGCCCCGGTCGGCGTGGAGCTGGGCCATATCCGCGTCATAGGCCGCGGCGGCCTCCTCCTCCGTCAGCCGGACATACCGGGCGGGGATGCAGCCCCCCTCCGCCTGGTAATAGGCCACGCTGCCGTCCTCCGCCAGTCCCCGGTAGCCGGTAACGGTCAGGGCCTGGCCCCGGAGCACCAGGGGGCCGGTGGGGTTCCCGTCCTGGTCCGTCAGGTTCTGGGCCCGGCGGACATACACCGTCTCCAGCGTCACCACCGCGCTGACGTCACTGGTGAGGTTGGCCCGGTCCAGCCAGCCGAAGCTGCCGTCCTCCCGGGGCACCCGAACCTGGTCCGGGTGGTCATCACTGGCCTCCTCCACCACATAAGTCACCTGACTGCCCCGGATCAGCTGCTCCAGAACGGCGCCCTCCTCATCGTACAGGGGGGCCGTTTCCGACGCCGAGGCGATATAGCCCGCCGCCGTCTCCAGGGGCTTTGCCTGCTGCCGGGTGAAGTGCCACACCAGGGCGGCAATGGTGGCCAGGCACACCAGGGCCAGGACCACGCCGGGCCACTTGGGGCGGCGCTGCTTCCGGCTGCGCCGGGGCCGGGAGGTGTATTCCGGCTCTGCTTCCGGGGCCCAATCGGGGGCCCATTCGCCGGTCTGCTGCTGATTCACGGACATAGGGGAAATACCTCACTTTTTGGAATTTCCCCCATTATACCGTATTTTTCGCCGGATGGCTACACTTTTGTTTCCGTCCCGGCCTGTCCCGCCGAAAAATCGGGACAAAACCCGGCAAAAGCGGGACAAACCGCCGGTGATGCGGACGGAAATGTGAATTTTTTCCCCTCCCCTTGCAATTTTGAAAAAATAGGCTATGATATAGGAGAAAGAATATGTCCCGCCCGGCGGGAGAAGAAAAGAAGGTACTGTTATGACAAAAATTGACATCGTGTCCGGTTTCCTGGGCGCAGGTAAGACCACCCTCATCAAGAAGATGGTGAAGGAGGCATATCAGGGCGAGAAGCTGGTGCTGATCGAAAACGAGTTCGGCGAGATCAGCATCGACGGCGGCTTTTTGAAGGACGCCGGGATCCAGATCTCCGAAATGTCCTCGGGCTGCATCTGCTGCTCCCTGGTGGGCGACTTCGGCAAGGCCCTGCGGGAGGTAAAGGAGCAGTTCCAGCCGGACCGCATCCTCATCGAGCCCTCCGGCGTGGGCAAGCTCAGCGACGTCATCGTGGCGGTGGAGAACACCGTGGCGGATATTCCGGATATGAGGCTGAACTCCTTTGTCACCGTGGCCGACGCCGGCAAGGTGAAGGTGTATATGAAGAACTTCGGCGAGTTCTATAACAACCAGATCGAGTCCGCCGGCACCATCATCCTGTCCCGGACCCAGAAGCTGACCCAGGAGAAGCTGGAGGCCGCCGTGGCCCTGCTGCGGGAGAAGAACCCCACCGCCGCCATCCTGACCACCCCCTGGGACCAGCTGAACGGTCAGGCCATTCTGGCCGCCGTGGAGAAGGTGTCCCTGGCCGACGAGCTGCTGGAGAAGATGCGGGCCGAGCACGAGGCCGAGGAGGCTGAGCATCATCACCATCACCATGAGCATGACGATGATGACGGCCACGACGAGCATGAGCATCACCATCATCATGACCACGATGACGAGGACGGCCATGAGCACTGCTGCCACCATCACCATGAGGATGAGGAGCACGAGCATTGCCATCATCATGAGCACGACCATGACGAGGAGCATGAGCATCACCACCATCATCACGGCGACGGCGAGTGCGACGATCCGGAGTGCTCCTGCCACCACCATCACCACCACGCCGACGAGGTGTTCACCAGCTGGGGCGCGGAGACCCCCAAGCAGTTCACCCAGGCGGATATCGACCGCATTCTGACAGCCCTGGACTCCGGCGAATACGGCGCCATCCTGCGGGCCAAGGGCATCGTGCCCGCCGCCGACGGCCAGTGGCTGCACTTTGACTATGTGCCCCAGGAGCACGAGGTGCGCTATGGCGCCGCCGACTACACCGGCCGCCTGTGCGTCATCGGCTCCCAGCTGAAGGAGGACGGCCTGAAGACCCTGTTCGGCCTGTAAGGAGACGCCTATGGACATTCCTGTATATCTCATCACCGGTTTTCTGGACGCCGGAAAAACCGACTTCATCAACGGCATCCTGAAGGACGGCTTCGCCGCCGAGGACCGGACGCTGCTGCTGTGCTGCGAGGAGGGGGAGACGGAGTACGACCCCAAATCCCTGTTCAACGTCTTCACCTACACCGTGGACGACCCCGCCCAGCTGACGCCGGAGTTCTTCAAGAAGCTGGAAAAGCAGTACCGCCCCAAGCAGGTAATTATTGAGTTCAACGGCATGTGGAGCTTCGAGCCCCTGTACCGGGAGGGCCTGCCCGCCAACTGGATCCTGTATCAGATCATGTGCCTGGTGGACGCCACCACCTTTGAGCCGTATCTGCGGAACATGGGCCAGCTGATGATGGAAAAAATTCTCAACGCGGACATGATCATCTTCAACCGCTGCAATGAGGAGCTGCGCAAGGCCCTGCGGGGCCGGAACCTGCGGATGGTGAACCGCCGGGCGGACATCTATCTGGAGAACACCGACGGCACCAGCGAGGACTACGTCACCGACGACATGGCCCCCTTTGACCTGTCCGGCGGCCACCTGGACGTGCCGGACAACGACTACGGCATCTGGTATGTGGACATGATGGACAACCCCCAGCGCTACGACGGCGTCACCGTGCGGTATAAGGCGCTGATGTGCCACTCCAAGAAGTTCCCGGGCATCCACTGCCCCGGCCGCTTCGCCATGGTGTGCTGCAACAACGATATGCAGTTCCTGGCCCTGGTGTGCAAGGGGGAGGGACTGGAGAAGTTCAAGAACCGCCAGTGGGTGGAGATCCAGGCTACCGTGAAGAAGGAGCAGTGCCAGGCCTACGACGGCGAGGGCCCGGTGCTGTACGTCACCGATGTGAAGCCCTGCCAGAAGCCGGACCCGGAGAACGTCAGCTTCTGATACGAAGCGTAATATTCGCATATAATAATACAAATAGCAAAAGAGGAACGGCGCAGCCGTTCCTCTTTTGCTTGTCAAAAAGTATCCCTGCCGTGACACCACAAGGGAGAAATCGCCCTGTTCCGAGGGTGACGCGGCCCGCTGAGGGCAGCGGACCCTACGGACGGCCTGCCGGCCCCCGTTCCTGTAGGGCGGGGCCCGCGTCTGCCCACCATCGTGCCAGCCGACTGGCAGGCATTGTGTCATGCCCGCCAGTCGGGGCACTTCCTCGAAATCGCCTTGCTTCATCCGCCACCGGCGGCGCTTCGGCGATTTCCCCGGCGGAAAACCGGCTTTGTTTACAAATAATTCAAAGGCTTCCACTTGACAAGGGCGGCAGGGGGTGGTAAACTGCGCTTAGCACTCAGGAAGTTGGAGTGCTAACGGAGAAAACGATATGGAATTGACCGATCGAAAAAGACAGATACTGAAGATCGTGGTGGAGGAATATGTGGCGGCGGCGGAGCCGGTGGGCTCCAAGGCCATCGCCCAGAGGATGCCCGGCAAGATCAGCTCCGCCACCATCCGCAACGAGCTGGCGGACCTGACGGAGATGGGCTATCTGGAACAGCCCCACACCTCCGCCGGACGGGTCCCCTCCGCCAAGGGCTACCGGCTGTATGTCAACGAGCTGATGGAGCGCCGGTCCCTGAGCCGGGAGGAGGAGGAAAAGCTCAACACCTCTCTGGCGGAGAAGCTGGCGGGAACGGACCAGGTCATGGCCCGGGCGGGCCAGATGGTCTCGTCCTTTGTGGGCTATCCCGCCTACGCCGTGGCGGACCACAAAACTGCCGCCACCGTGCGGCGGTTCGAGCTGATTCCGGTGGACGCCAGCAGCTTCATTGCCGTGGTGATGCTGTCGGACAGCCAGGTGAAAAGCCAGCTGCTACCCCTGCAATTGCCGGTGGCCGACGGGGGCCTGCCGGACATGAGCCACCTGCTGAACGCCCATTTCACTGGCATCGGGCCGGAGGATATGAACGGACGGCTCATGAGCCTGTCGGAGCAGGTGTCCGGCCAGTGGTTCCTGCCGCTGAACCAGGTGGTGGAATATGCCGGACGGCTATTGAAGGAAGCCAACAGCCAGGAGGTCTTTACCGGCGGGGCCAAGGAGTTCCTGCGGTTCCCGGAATACCGGGACGCGGACAAGGCCCACGACCTGATGACCTTTATGGTGGACAATAAAGAACAGCTGCCCGCGCCCACGGAGGGCGGCCCGGTGCAGATCCTCATCGGCCCCGAAAATCTCAACGAGGCCCTGCGGGACAGCAGCGTGGTGGTGGCCAGCTACGATATCGGAGACAATATGCGGGGCCTGGTGGGCGTGGTCGGACCCACCCGGATGGACTACGCCACCGTGGCGGCGCGCCTGAGCTACTTTGCCGAGAGCCTGGGCCGCATGTTCGGGAAGAACCAGCTGCCCCCCAAGGAGGACCAGGAAACATGAGCGAAAACGTCAACAATACCCATCCGGAGAATCAGCCGGAGAATCCGGAAACCCCAGAAACCGAAAATCAGGACACCGCGCCGGAAACGGCGGAGGAGACCTTCACCGTCACCCGGGACCAGATGGAGAAAATGGAACAGCTGGCCAAGATGGTGTCCGACGCCAGCGACAAATATCTGCGGCTGGCAGCGGAGTATGACAACTTCCGCAAGCGCACCGCCAAGGAGAAGGAAAGCCTCTACGGCGACGCCAAGGCCGACACCGTGAAGCCCTTTTTGGAGGTGCTGGACAACCTGGAGCGGGGCCTGGCCCAGTTCGAGGAGGGGGACCCCCACCGCCAGGGCATGGAGATGATCTGCAAGCAGTTCATGACCGTGCTGGAAAAGCTGGGCGTACAACAGATCGAGGCCCTGGGCCAGCCCTTTGACCCCGCCCGCCACAACGCCGTGATGCATGTGGAGGATGAGTCGGCCGGGGAGAACACCGTGGTGGAGGTATTCCAGCAGGGATACGCTTTGGGCGACAAGATCCTGCGGTTCGCCATGGTAAAGGTTGCTAATTGAGAGGAGCATGTGCTATGAACGGAAAAAAACTTTATAAAAGCCGGGATAACCGGATGATCTCCGGCGTGTGCGCCGGGATCGCCGAGTATTTCAATATGGACCCCACCATCATCCGTCTGGCCTGGGTGCTGTTCAGCCTGCTGGGCGGCAGCGGCGTGCTGGGCTATATCATCGCCGCCATCGTGATCCCCGAGTATCCGATGGACTGACCCTTGTAAACAAATTTTATTTCATATATTCAGGAGGCAATTATTATGTCTAAAGTTATCGGTATCGACCTTGGCACCACCAATTCCTGCGTAGCCGTCATGGAGGGCGGCGAGGCAGTTGTCATTCCCAACGCGGAAGGTAACCGCACCACCCCGTCCGTGGTGGCCTTCTCCAAGACCGGCGAGCGCATGGTGGGCCAGGTGGCCAAGCGCCAGGCCATCACCAACCCCGACCGCACCATCTCCTCCATCAAGCGCGAGATGGGCTCCGACCACCGGGTCAGCATCGACGGCAAGTCCTACACGCCCCAGGAGATCAGCGCCATGATCCTGCAGAAGCTCAAGAGCGACGCCGAGGCCTATCTGGGCAGCACCGTCACCGAGGCCGTTATCACCGTCCCCGCCTACTTCACCGATGCCCAGCGTCAGGCCACCAAGGACGCCGGCAAGATCGCGGGTCTGGACGTGAAGCGTATCATCAACGAGCCCACCGCCGCGGCCCTGGCCTATGGCGTGGACAAGGAGCAGGCCCAGAAGATCATGGTGTACGACCTGGGCGGCGGCACCTTCGATGTGTCCATTCTGGAGATCGACGACGGCGTCATCGAGGTTCTGGCCACCGCCGGCAACAACCGGCTGGGCGGCGACGACTTCGACCAGTGCATCATGAAGTACCTGGTCAGCGAGTTCAAGCGCACCGAGGGCATCGACCTGTCCGGCGATAAGGTTGCCATGCAGCGGCTGAAGGAGGCCGCCGAGAAGGCCAAGATCGAGCTGTCCGGCGTTACCACCAGCAACATTAACCTCCCCTATATCACCGCCGACGCCACCGGCCCCAAGCACCTGGATGTGACCCTGACCCGGGCCAAGTTCAACGAGCTCACCGGCCATCTGGTGGACGCCACCATGGGCCCCGTGCGTCAGGCCATGTCCGATGCCGGTCTGAAGCCCTCCGACCTGTCCAAGGTCCTGATGGTGGGCGGCTCCAGCCGTATCCCCGCCGTGGTGGAGGCCGTGAAGAACTTCACCGGCAACGAGCCCTTCAAGGGCATCAACCCCGATGAGTGCGTGGCCATGGGCGCGGCCCTGCAGGCCGGCGTGCTGACCGGCGACGTCAAGGGTCTGCTGCTGCTGGACGTGACCCCCCTGTCCCTGGGCATCGAGACCATGGGCGGCGTGTGCACCCGCCTGATCGAGCGCAACACCACCATCCCCGTGAAGAAGAGCCAGATCTTCTCCACCGCCGCCGACAACCAGACCTCCGTAGAGGTCAACGTGCTGCAGGGCGAGCGGGAGATGGCCGCCGCCAACAAGAGCCTGGGCCGCTTCCACCTGGACGGCATCGCTCCGGCCCGCCGCGGCGTGCCCCAGATCGAGGTGACCTTCGACATCGACGCCAACGGCATCGTCAACGTGTCCGCCAAGGACCTGGGCACCGGCACCGAGCAGCACATCACCATTACCTCCTCCTCCAACATGAGCAAGGACGACATCGAGAAGGCCGTGAAGGAGGCCGAGCAGTATGCCGCCGAGGACGCCAAGATCAAGGAGAAGGTGGAGGTCCGCAACCAGGCCGACCAGATGGTCTATCAGTCCGAAAAGACCCTCAGCGAGGTGGGCGACAAGCTGCCCGAAAGCGAGAAGGCCCCCATCCAGGCCGGTATCGACAAGCTGAAGGAGACCCTGAAGGGCGAGGACACCGACGCCATCAAGGCCGCCACCGAGGAGCTGACCCAGCTGTTCTACAAGATGAGCGAGAAGCTGTATCAGCAGCAGGCGCCCCAGGGCGACCCCACCCAGGCCGGCCAGCAGGGCGGCGCCCAGGGTGACCAGGGCGGCCAGTATTACGACGCCGACTACAAGGTCGTGGATGACGACGACAAGAATAAGTAAGTGAAAATATACCACCGGAAAGGGGCAGGGCTTCCTGTCCCTTCCTGTGGTGTTCAGGGATAGAAGACCCAGAGAAGGGAGCGGGCCGTTATGGCAGAGAAACGCGATTATTACGAGGTCCTGGGCGTGGAAAAGGGCGCCAGCGAGGACGAGATCAAAAGAGCATACAAAAAGCTGGCCCGGAAGTATCACCCGGACATGAACCCCGGCGACAAGGAGGCCGAGGAGAAGTTCAAGGAGATCAACGAGGCCAACGAGGTGCTGTCCAATCCCGATAAGCGCCAGAAATATGACCAGTTCGGCTTCGCCGGGGTGGACCCCAACTATGGCGCGGGCCAGGGCGGCGGATACGGGGCAGGCGGCTTCGACTTCGGCGACCTGGGCGACATTTTCGGCAGCTTCTTCAGCGGCGGCTTCGGCGGCGGCCAGCAGCGGCGCAACGGACCCCGCCGGGGCGAGAGCATCCGGGCCAGCGTGTCCGTGGACTTCACGGAGGCCGCCTTCGGCTGCGAGAAATCCGTGACGGTGGACCGCAGCGAGTCCTGCCCCACCTGCAAAGGCAACGGCTGCGCCCATGGCACCACGCCGGAGGTGTGCCCCGACTGCCGCGGCACCGGCACCGTGACCCAGGCCCAGCGGACGCCCTTCGGCGTCATGCAGAGCCAGGGCCCCTGCCAGAAGTGCCGGGGCACCGGCAAGATCATCCACCAGCCCTGCCCCGACTGTCACGGCAGCGGCCGCATTCGCAAGCGCCGGACCATTCAGGTGAACATCCCCGCCGGTATCGACAACGGCCAGACCATCTCCCTGCGGGGCCAGGGCCACGCAGGCTCCAACGGCGGCCCCAGCGGCGACCTGCTGATTACCGTGATGGTGCGGCCCCACGAGATCTTCCGCCGGGAGGGCACCTCCGTGTTCTGCGAGGCCCCCATCACCTTCACCCAGGCGGTGCTGGGCGCGGAGCTGGAGATCCCCACCATCGACGGCCGGGTGAAATACACCATCCCCGAGGGCACCCAGACCGGCACCGTGTTCCGGCTGCGGGGCAAGGGCATTCCCGTCCTCAACGGCCGGGGCCGGGGCGACCAGTACGTCACCGTCACCATCGAGACGCCCCGGGACCTGAACCGGGAGCAGAAGGAGGCCCTGAAGAAATTCAGCGAGACCCTGGGCGAAGGCAACTACGAAAAGCACCGCAGCTTTTTCGGGAAGAAGAAGTAAGCCATGTATCCTGCAGACTATCACGTCCATTCCACCTGCTCCCCGGACGGGCACCAGACCATGGCCCAGGCGGCGGAGGCTGCCGTCCGGCAGGGCCTGCGGGAACTGTGCATCACCGACCATGTGGACACCATCCACTGGGGCACCCTGGCTCCCCGGGACGACTTCGACTGGGAGGAGTCCCGGCGGCAGTTCCATGAGGCCCAGGCGCTGTGGGGGGACCGGATCACCCTGCGGCGGGGGGCGGAGCTGGGAGAGGCCCAGCTGAGCTTCGACCGGGCGGACCGGCTTCTGGCCGGGGAGGAGCTGGACTTTGTCATCGGCTCCGTGCACCTGAGCGGAAAAAAGTTTGCCAACATGGACCTGTACTATATTGAAAAAGGCAGCGAAGCGTATTATGATAGTGTCATCGACAGCTATCTGGACGATGTGCTGGCCCTGGCCCGGTGGGGCCGGTTCCAGGTGCTGGGCCACCTGACCCTGCCCCTGCGGTATATCAACGAGCAGCACGGGGAGCACATGACCTTCCGCCGCCACATGGACCGGGTGGAGGAGATCTTCCGCACCATCATTCCCCAGGGGGTGGGCATCGAGTGCAACACCAACCGGGGAAACGAGCCCCTGCCGGGGGAGGAAATTCTGCGGCTGTACCGCAGTCTGGGCGGCGAGATCATCACCCTGGGCAGCGACGCCCACCGGCCGGAGGACGTGGGCTGCTTCATCCGGCAGCGCCAGGAGCTTCTGCGGACCTGCGGCTTCCGCCATTTCACCACATTTGAACGGGGCCGGCCGCAGTTTCAGGCCCTGTGAACACCTGAGAGGAGAACGAATCATGAAAATTGCCATCGGCTGCGATCACGGCGGCTATCTGCTGAAGCAGGACATTCTCATCTGGATGGAGGAGCACGACATCGACGTTGAGGACGTGGGCTGCTTCTCCACCGAAAGCGTGGACTATCCCATTTACGGCGAGAAGGTGGCCCGGCTGGTGGCCTCCGGCGCATGCGAAAAGGGCATCGTCATCTGCACCACCGGCATCGGCATTTCCATCGCCGCCAACAAGGTCAAGGGCATCCGCTGCGCCCACTGCACGGACTCCCTGTCCGCCGAAATGACCCGCCGCCACAACGACGCCAACGTGCTGGCCCTGGGCGCGGGCATCACCGGCCCCAACCTGGCCAAGCGCATTGTGGAGGTGTTCCTGAACACCGAGTTCGAGGGCGGACGCCATGCCCGCCGGGTGGGCCAGCTGGACAGCATCCAGCCCTGAATTTTCCGTGAACGGAGGTGCGCTCCATGACCACAAAGGGATATCATCGCTACCGGGGAAGAAACACCCGGGGCAAGGTGGCGCTGGTCATCGTGCTGGTGCTGGTGCTGATCGCGGCGGTGGCCTATCTGCTGACCCAGGAATACGTGGTGTATGACGACGAGGGCAAGGCCCATCTGGAGTTGCCCTGGTTCCGGAAGGAGCCGGAGAAGCCCCAGCCGGACCCCGCCCCTGTGCCGGATGACGTGGACATCACCCGGGAGGAGCCGCAACGGCAGAAGGTGGACGCCATCCACGCCTGGGAGCTGCCCTACGGCTGCCTGGGCGGCGACCCCGGCTATCTGCTGACGGGCCGGGAGGCCGTGGCCGTCAACGTGAAGATGTACGACGGCTCCGTGGCCTATCACACGGCGGTGTCCCTGCCGGAGGGCGTCCTCACCGGCGGCAATGCCACCAGCCGGAACCTCCAGACCATTCTGGACAGCGACTGCTACACCGTGGCAAGGCTTGCCTGCTTCTGCGACAACGCCTACGCCGACGCCATGGGGGACCGGGCGGCCCTGTGCACCGCCGAGGGCGTCCTGTACCGGGACGGCTCCGGCCGCCGGTGGCTGGACCCCACCAAGCCGGAGACCCTGCGGTATATCACGGACCTGGCCGAGGAGTGCGCCCGGCTGGGCTTTGACGAGATCCTGCTGGATTGGTTCCTGTATCCCACCAGCGGCGACCAGACGGCCCTGGACCTGCCTGCCGACAGGACGGCGGTGCTGAAGGACTTCGCCCAGGCTCTGGAAAAGCAGCTGCCGGAGGGCACGGTGCTGTCCGTGGTGCTGCGGGAGACGCCCACGGCGGACAACGGCCTGACGCCGGAGCTGCTGACGGCCTGCTTCGACCGGGTGTATGTCATGCCGGAGGCGGACGCCTCGGCCCTGCCCACAGGCTACGACGCCGCCACCCGGGTGGTGGCCATGACCGCCTACGCCCCCGACAGCGGCAGCTATCTGGTGACCCAGTGAGAAATTGTTTCGACGGGCGAAATAAGTTTCCAAAATGAATAAAAAATCCCCTGAAACGCCGACGAAAATGTGGCTTTCAGGGGGTTTTCATTTGTCCAAGGCTATGGTACAATATCCTTTTGTGAATCGAAATCAAGGAGGGGATACCGTCCCATGGAAAAAGAAAACAAGCTGGGCACCATGCCCATTTCCAAGCTGATTATCAACATGTCCCTGCCCATTATCATCTCCATGCTGGTGCAGGCCCTGTACAACATCGTGGACAGCGTGTTCGTGTCCCGGGTGTGTGAGCAGGCGCTGACCGCCGTGTCCCTGGCGTTTCCGGCCCAGAACCTGATGATCGGTCTGGCCACCGGCACCGCCGTGGGCGTTAACGCCCTGATGGGCCGGGCCCTGGGAGCCAAGGACCAGGAGCGGGCCAACGCTGTGGCCATCAACGGCGTGTTCCTGGCGGTGGTGGGCTTTGCCATCTGCGCCGTGCTGGCGCTGCTGTTTGCCGGGCCCTTTTTCCGGTCCCAGACCCAGATCGACTACATTGTGGAAAACGGCACGGACTATCTGCTGGTCTGCTGCTGCGGCTCCCTGGGCCTGTTCTGCGAGATCATGTTCGAGCGGCTGCTGCAGGGCACCGGCCGGTCCATCCTGTCCATGTATACCCAGGGTCTGGGCGCCATTGTGAACATCGTGCTGGACCCCATCTTTATCTTCGTGCTGGACATGGGCGTTACCGGCGCGGCGGTGGCCACGGTCATCGGCCAGTTCTGCGGCTGTATCCTGGCCCTGATCTTCAACCTGAAGAAGAACGAGGAAATTCACCTGCAATTCCGGGGCTTCCGGCCCAATTGGCGGCTGGTGGGCAACATCTACGCCATCGGCCTGCCCAGCGTCATCATGGTGGCCATCGGCTCGGTGATGACCTTCTGCATGAACAAGATCCTCATCGCGTACCACTCCGCCAAGGAGACGGCGGCCACGGCCTTCGGCATTTACTTCAAGCTCAACAGCTTCATCTTCATGCCGGTGTTCGGCCTGAACAACGGCGTGGTGCCCATCGTGGCCTATAACTACGGGGCCCAGAACCGGCTGCGGATGGTGGAGACCATCAAGCGCAGCACCATCTACGCCTCCTGCATCATGGTGCTGGGCGTGATCATCTTCTGGGCCATTCCCGGGCCTCTGCTGAAGATCTTCGACGCCACGGACACCATGCTCCAGGTGGGCGTCCCTGCCCTGCGGATCATCTCCCTGAGCTTCTGCATGGCCGGAGCCTGCATCGCCCTGGGCAGCTCCTTCCAGGCCCTGGGCAAAGCGGTGTACTCCATGACCACCTCCATCATCCGGCAGCTGGTGTTTCTGGTGCCCATCGCCTATGTCCTGGCCCGGTACGGCTATTCCATCGGCAACGATGATCTGGTCTGGTGGAGCTATCCCCTGGCGGAGATCGCCTCCCTGCTGGTGACCCTGGTGTTCTTCCGGCGGCTGTACCGCACCCTCATCGCCCCGCTGCCTGCCAACGGCGGCGCGCCGGTCCACGACGACTCCGACGACGATCCCATCGGCGAATAACCCGAACAGCGCATCCCCCGCCTTGCCGATTGGCAGGGCGGGGGATGGTTTATTTGCCGGGCCGGGCAAAATCGAACCCCCGGAAAGCGGATGCTTTCCGGGGGTTTCTCTGGCGCAGTGGGAGGGATTTGAACCCTCGTGCCGCTTTTGACGACAACACGATTTCCAGTCGTGCTCGTTATGACCACTTCGATACCACTGCATATATTCCGCTGCGACAACAGCATGGATTATTATAACAAAATCTGTGAGAATGTCAAGGGCTAAATCACAAAATCCGCAAATTTTCCGGACCGGTTGCCTCCTTGCAGGCAACGGCTCCGCCGCCCGGGAAGCCCCGGGCGGCGGAGAAAAAGGGTTCTTTTTTTACTGTCTTGCCTTGGAGTCCACGATCTCGTGGAGCTTGGCGGCGAAGTCCGCCAGGGACATGGCCCCCAGGTCCTCGCCGGTGCGGGTGCGGACGGACACGGTGCCCGCCTCCATATCCCGGTCGCCCACCACCAGCATGAAGGGGATCTTCTCCAGGGTGGCCTCCCGGATCTTCTTGCCGATCTTTTCGTTGCGGCCGTCCACCTCCACCCGGAAGCCCTGGCTGTCCAGCTGGGCGGCGACGTTTTTGGCGTAGTCCATGGCCCGGTCGGTAACGGGCAGGAGCTTGACCTGCACCGGGGACAGCCATGCCGGGAAGGCGCCGGCAAAATGCTCGGTGATGACGCCGATGAAGCGCTCGATGGAGCCCAGCAGCGCCCGGTGGATCATGACGGGGCGGTGCTTCTCGCCGTCCTCGCCCACATACTCCAGGTCGAAGCGCTCGGGCATCTGGAAGTCCAGCTGGATGGTGCCGCACTGCCAGGTCCGGCCCAGGGAATCGGCCAGATGGAAGTCCAGCTTCGGGCCATAGAACGCGCCGTCACCGGCGTTGATGACGAAGTCCTTGCCCATTTCGGTGATGGCCGCCTGCAGGGTATCCTCGGCGAACTTCCAGTCCTTCTCGTCACCCATGTGGTCCTCGGGCATAGTGGACAGCTCGATCTGATAGGTCAGGCCGAAGGTGGAGTAAATCTCGTCAAACAGCTTCACGACGTTCTTGATCTCGTCCTTCATCTGGTCGGGGGTCATGAAGATGTGGGCGTCGTCCTGGGTGAAGCAGCGGACGCGGAACAGGCCGTGCAGCGCGCCGGACATCTCGTGGCGGTGGACCAGGCCCAGCTCCGCCATGCGCAGGGGCAGGTCGCGGTAGGAATGGGGCTCACTCTTATAAACCAGCATGCCGCCGGGGCAGTTCATGGGCTTGATGGCGTAATCCTCGCCGTCGATGACGGTGGTGTACATATTGTCCTTGTAGTGATCCCAGTGGCCGCTGCGGTGCCAGAGCTCCTGGTTGAGGATGATGGGTGTGGAGATCTCCACATAGCCATAGCGCTTGTGGCACTGCCGCCAATAGTCCAGCAGGGTGTTTTTCAGCACCATGCCCTTGGGCAGGAAGAACGGGAAGCCCGGGCCCTCCTCGGTCATCATGAACAGGCCCAGTTCCTTGCCCAGCTTGCGGTGGTCGCGGCGCTTGGCCTCCTCAATGCGCTCCAGATAGGCGTCCAGCTCCTCCTTCTTGGGGAAGGCCACGCCGTAAATGCGCTGGAGGGTCTGGCGATTGCTGTCGCCCCGCCAATAGGCGGCGTTGCAGGCGGTCAGCTTGATGGCGTTGCCCTTGATGCGGCCGGTGGAATCCAGGTGGGGACCGGCGCACAGGTCCACGAACTCTCCCTGCTTATAGAAGGAGATGTGGGCGTCGGCGGGCAGGTCGTTGATCAGCTCCACCTTGTAGGGCTCCTGCCGCTCCTCCATGTATTGCAGGGCCTCCTCCCGGGGCAGCTCAAAGCGCTCCAGCTTCAGCTTCTCCTTGCAGATCTTGCGCATTTCGCCCTCGATCTCGGCCAGATCCTCGGGGGTGAAGGCAAAGGGCGCGTCCAGATCGTAATAAAAGCCGTTTTCGATGGACGGGCCGATGGCCAGCTTCACCTCCGGGTGCAGGCGCTTGACGGCCTGGGCCAGGACGTGGGAGCAGGTGTGCCAATAGGTCCGGCGGTATTCCTCGTTTTCAAAGGTGTACTTGTTTTCTTCGCTCATGATGATTCCTCCTTGATATTGGGGTCGGGAAAATAAAAATCCTCACCCCTGACAGTGATTCAGGGGTGAGGTAATCGGCATTACTCCACGGTTCCACCCTGCTTACGGGACACGGGTCCCGTCGCTCGTAGCTCCTCTGTAACGGGAGGGCCCGGTCCGGCCTACTGGGGCCATGGCCCGTTGGGCGGACGGCTCGGAGGCGGTACGCATCCTGCTTTCAGCCGGGACCCTTGCACCAAGATGGGCCCCTCTCTGCTGCCTGCCGCAGGCGGCTTCCTCGTCAACGCCTTTTGTTATCCCTCAATATAGCACGCCCTGTCCCGGTTGTCAACGGGAAATTCCCGGGACAAAGGCGGGACAGGGCGGGACAATTTTACGCGAACAGCTGCAGAAGGCCCCAGACGCCCAGAAGGCCGTATACCAGGGCGAACACGATCAGAACGGCGTTGACCACGCCGTCCAGCTTCGAGGGCTTGGGGGCGGGGTAGTCCTTGCGGATCAGATACAGCGCGCCGCAGGAAAGACCCAGCAGCAGGGTGGTGGCGCTGTTGAGGATCTGGTTTTCCTGCAGGGAGGGGACCGCCAGCCGCACCACCAGGCACGCCACCAGCACGCCGAACATGATGCCCAGGGTGACCTTGACCTTGGTGGGCCAGGGAGCCTTCCGGGCGGTCTGGCTCTGGGCCTGGGCCTGGCGGGCGGCAGTGGCCGCAGTCTGGTAGTCGCTGTTTTTCCGGGTGCGCTTGCCGCGGTTGTTTTTGGCCAGCTCCTTGCTGTGGGTCCGGCCCAGGTTCTTGTTGTTCATCGGGTTTGCTGCCATGTTATTTTTTCTCCTATTCCTGTTCTATGGGCAGATCACAAAGGTGTCTGCGAATCATATCCAATGCGCTGCTGGCGGCCAGAAGCCGGATGCGGGACCGGTCGCCGCCCAGGGCCAGCCGCCGCACCAGGGTCTCCCCCGGCAGGCTCAGGCCCAGATACACCGTGCCCACGGGGTTTCCCCGGTCATCGCCGTCAGGCCCGGCCAGGCCGGTGACGGACACGGCCAGGTCGCTGCCGGTAAGCCGCCGGACGCCCTCCGCCATGGCCCGGGCCACCGGCTCAGACACCGCGCCGTACTGCTCCAGCAAGTCCCGGGGCACGCCCAGCACCCCGGCCTTGACGGCGTTGGTATAGGACACCACACCCCCCAGAAACGCCGCTGAGGCTCCGGGCACGTCCGTCAGCCGCTTGGCGATGAGGCCGCCGGTGCAGCTCTCCGCCGCCGAAAGGGTCAGCCCCTTCTGCCGCAGCCGGGTGATGACCACCTCCTCCAGGGAGGACACGTCCACGCCGTATAAACAGTCCCCCAGCCGGGAGCGGACGTCCCAGAACAGCGGGGCCATGCGCTCCTGGCAGTCCTGGGGGCTTTCGCCCTTGGCCGTCAGCCGCAGCATCACCTCGCCGGGCTTGGCATAGGGGGCCAGGGAGGGATTTTCCGCCCGGTCCATCAGGTCCCCCAGCAGCTCCTGGACCCGGGGCTCCGTCAGGCCGAACACCCGCAGGTCGTGGCTGCAGATAACGCCGCCGCTGCACCCCTGAAGCCAGGGAAGCAGGGCGTGCTCCGCCAGATAGCGGCACTCGTGGGGGACCCCCGGCAGCAGCACCGCCGTGATGCCGTCCGCCGTGAAGATGCAGCCCGGGGCGGTGCCCACGGGGTTGTGCAGCACCGTGCAGCCCTGGGGCAGCATGGCCTGCCGGCGGTTGCAGGCGGGCATGGGCCGGTGGAATACGTTGTCGAAATAGCGCCGGATTTCCTCCATGACCTCCGGGTGATATTCCAGAGCCAGGCCGAAGGCCTCGGCCACCGTCTCCTTGGTCATGTCGTCATAGGTGGGGCCTAAGCCACCGGTGAACACCAGCAGGTCACAGCGGCCCCGGGCGATCTCCACCGCCTGGCGCAGACGCCGGGGATTGTCCCCCACGGCGGTGTGGTACAGCACGTCAATCCCTGCCGAGGCCAGCAGTTCCGACAAAAATTGTGCGTTGGTGTTGGCAATGCTGCCTAAAAGCAGTTCCGTGCCCACGGCAATAATTTCCGCCTGATGGGGCATGGTATCACTTCCTTTTCGTTGGGGTTAAAACGGGTCAGCGGAGCTTTACCACTTCACGGCCGTCCATGGCCCGGCGGACCAGGCCCTCCACGTCCAGGGCCTGCTCCATCTCCCGGACCTCCTCCACATGGGGGCGGGTCTTGGGATGGCGGGGGGTGAACACGGTGCAGCAGTCCTCATAGGGCAGGATGGAGGTTTCAAACGTGCCGATGTGACGGGCGATGCGGACGATCTCCTCCTTGTCCATGCCGATCACCGGCCGCAGAATGGGCAGGTCCGTCACGTCGCCGCTGACGGCCAGGGCGTCCATGGTCTGGCTGGCCACCTGGCCCAGGCTCTCGCCGGTGACCAGGGCGCGGCAGTTCAGGTCCTTGGCCAGGGCGTCCGCCAGGCGCATCATGAACCGGCGCATAATCAGGGTGAAATGATCCTCCGGGCAATTGCGGCGAATCTCCTCCTGAATCTCGGCAAAGGGGACAATGGTAACATTCAGCCGCCCGCACCAGGGCACCAGCTCCCGGGCCAGCTGGAGGACCTTTTCCCGGGCCTGCTCGCTGGTGTAGGGAGGCGAGGCAAAGTGGATCATCTCCAGCTCCACGCCCCGCTTGGCGATCATATAGCTGGCCACCGGGGAGTCGATGCCCCCGGACAGCAGGCTCACGGCCCGGCCGCCCATGCCGATGGGCAGGCCGCCGGCGGCAGGCTCGGCCGGGGCGTGGACATAGGCGGCCTCCTCCCGGACCTCCACATACACCGTCAGCTCCGGGTGGTGGACATCCACCGTCAGGTGGGGGAAGGCCTCGTGCAGGTGGCCGCCTACCCACTGGCTCAGCTGGATGGAGGTCATGGGGAAGGTCTTGTCTGCCCGCTTGCTCTCCACCTTGAAGCTGCGGGCCGCCGTCAGTGCGCCGCCCAGATAGGTCTTGGCGGTGTCCAGAATGGCCTCCTTTTCCTTGGCACAGGGTAGGGCCCGGGCCACGGCGATGATACCGAACACCCGCTTGCAGGCGTCATACGCCCCGTCCAGGTCGCAGGTCTCCCCGGCAGGCTCCACATAGATGGTGCTCTGCTTGGAATAGACCCGGAACCTGCCGAACCGGGCGGTGCGGCGGCGGAGGTTGGACATGAGCTTCATTTCAAAGCTGCGGCGGTTCAGGCCCTTCAGGACCACCTCGCCCAGCTTGCACAGGATCATTTCGTGCATGGGGTTTCTCCTTAATATATAGGTTCATGGGGACGGCTCCGGCGGCGCAGTCCGCCCGGGCCGGTTATCCTTCCGTTTTTATTATAGCGTGTTTTCCCGGTTATTTCAACAGATTGCTGCTGCGGTACTGAATGGCCTCAGCCAGGTGGGCGGCCTCGATGCGCTCACTGCCGTCCAGGTCGGCGATGGTCCGGGCCATGCGGAGAATGCGGTCGTGGCTGCGGCCGGTGAGGCCCAGCCGGTCAAAGGCCCCCTTCATCAGCCGCTCTCCCGCCTGGTCCAGCAGGCAGTACTGCCCGATCATGGCGGGGGTCATATAGGCGTTGCAGCTGACGCCGGTGCCGGAAAAGCGCTGCTTCTGAAGCTCCCGGGCGGCGTTGACCCGGGCGCGGACCTGAGCCGAGGTCTCCGGCTTTTCCTTGCGGCGCATGGCCTCGTACTCCACCGACGGCACCTCGATGTGCATGTCGATGCGGTCCAGCAGGGGGCCGGAAATGCGGCGCATATAGCTTTCCACCTGGCTTTCCGAACAGGTGCAGCGGCCGGAAGGGTGCCCGTACCACCCGCAGCGGCAGGGGTTCATGGCGCACACCAGCATGAACCGGCTGGGCAGGGTCAGGGACCCGGACACCCGGGTGATGGTGACCACCCCGTCCTCCAGGGGCTGGCGCAGGGTCTCCAGGGCGGTTTTGTCGAATTCCGGCAGCTCGTCCAGAAACAGGATGCCGTTGTGGGCCAGGGAAATCTCCCCGGGCCGGGGCACCGTGCCGCCGCCGGACAGGGACACCGGAGAGGCCGTATGGTGGGGGCTGCGGAAGGGCCGCTGGGTCACCAGAGGGTGGGCGGGGTCCGTCATCCCCGCCACGGAGTATACCTCGGTGGTTTGCAGGGACTCCTGCCGGGTCATATCCGGCAGAATGGACGGCAGCCGCCGGGCCAGCATGGACTTGCCGGAGCCGGGGGAGCCGATCAGCAGCACGTTGTGGCCCCCGGCGGCGGCTACCTCCAGGGCCCGCTTGACGTTCTCCTGGCCCATGACGTCGGCAAAGTCCGGCAGGGGCCGGGACACCGGCGAGGGGGTCCAGGGGGTCTGGGGGGCGATGGGGGCGTCGCCGGTAAGGTGGGCCACCAGCTGGGCGATGTTTTCCACCGGATAGACGGTGATCCCCTGGGCCAGGGTGGCCTCTGGGGCGTTCTGGGCCGGGACAAACAGCTGGCGGATGCCCATCCGGGCGGCGCACAGGGCCATGGGCAGGACCCCCGTCACCGGACGCAGCGCGCCGGTGAGGCTCAGCTCCCCTAAAAACGCCGCGTCCTCCGGCAGGCCCTTCAGCTCCTCCGCCGCTGTCAGAATGCCCAGCAGAATGGGCAGGTCGTACACCGTGCCCTCCTTGCGCTGGCCCGCCGGGGCCAGGTTCACGGTGATGCGGCTGACGGGGAATCTGGCCCCGCAGGCCTTGATGGCGGCCCGGACCCGCTCCCGGGATTCCCGCACCGCCGCGTCCGGCAGGCCCACCACGTCGAAGGCGGGCAGTCCCCCGGACAGGAAGCACTCCACCGACACCTCGTATCCGCTGATGCCGCTGAGGCCCAGGGACCGTACCGTTACCACCATGCCCCCTCACATCCTTTCACAAAAAATACGCGTGTTCTGCGCAGCTTGTCAAAAATGGCTTTTTGACAAGCTGCGTGCGGTTTTTCAGAACCTAATAAGTTCTGAAAAACCTGTGATTGCAAACGAAAGACACCCTTGATGGGTTTCTTTCGTAACGATCTTCCTTTCCGATGGCGGAAGATTTCCAATTTTTTTCGACAGTCTCATGTTGCTTTCTGATGTGTTTCATCTGTATTTTAGCACATATCCCGCCGTTTTGAAATACATTGCCAAAAAAACTTCCCGGTTGGCGTGAGAATTTTTGTGCACGATGAAGAAAAAGCCTTAATCCGTGAAAAAGGCTGATTTTTCCGTTTACAAAAAAGAGACATTGTGGTAATATACACAATGTATGGTGTTTCGTTGAGAAATCCGCGAAATGTTTTTATGAGGAGGTTCATTTATGGTAAGAAAAATGAAGTCCATGGATGGCAACAACGCTGCGGCGCACGTGTCCTACGCGTTCTCTGAGGTTGCGGCCATCTACCCCATCACCCCGTCGTCCCCTATGGCCGACTTTGTGGACCAGTGGTCCGCCAACGGGCTGAAGAACATCTTCGGCACCCAGGTCAAGGTGGTGGAGATGCAGTCTGAGGCCGGCGCTGCCGGCGCGGTTCACGGTTCTCTGGGCGCAGGCGCTCTGACCACCACCTACACCGCTTCCCAGGGCCTGCTGCTGATGATCCCCAACATGTACAAGATCGCCGCCGAGCAGCTGCCCGCCGTGTTCCATGTCTCCGCCCGTACCGTGTCCACCCAGGCGCTGAACATCTTCGGCGACCACTCCGACGTGATGGCCTGCCGCCAGACCGGCTTTGCCATGCTGTGCGAGGGCAACGTGCAGGAGGTCATGGATCTGTCCCCTGTGGCCCACCTGGCCGCTCTGGAGGGGAAGGTCCCCTTCATCAACTTCTTTGACGGCTTCCGTACCAGCCACGAGATCCAGAAGATCGCCGTGTGGGATTACGAGGACCTGAAGGATATGTGCGACATGGACGCCGTGAAGGAGTTCCGTCAGCACGCCCTGAATCCCGAGCATCCCCATATGCGCGGCAGCCATGAGAATGGCGATATCTTCTTCCAGCACCGCGAGGCCTGCAACAAGTACTACAACGCTCTGCCCGCCGTGGTGGAGAAGTACATGGACAAGATCAACGCCAAGCTGGGCACCAACTATGGCCTGTTCAACTACTACGGCGCTGAGGATGCCGACCGGGTCATCGTGGCCATGGGCTCCATCTGCGACGTGGCCGAGGAGGTCATCGACTATCTGAACGCCCACGGCGAGAAGGTCGGCCTGGTGAAGGTCCGCCTGTTCCGCCCCTTCGCTCCCGAGAAGCTCATCGAGGCCATTCCCGCCTCCGTCAAGAAGATCGCCGTTCTGGACCGCACCAAGGAGCCCGGCGCTCTGGGCGAGCCTCTGTATCAGGATGTGGTCACCGCTCTGGCCAACGCCGGACGCAACGACATCCAGGTCATCGGCGGCCGTTACGGTCTGGGCAGCAAGGACACGCCTCCTGCCTCCGTGTTCGCCGTGTATGACGAGCTCAAGCGCGACGAGATGAAGCGCCAGTTCACCATCGGCATCGTGGACGATGTGACCAACCTGTCCCTGCCCGAGGATAAGAACTGTCCCAACACCGCTGCTCCCGGCACCATCGAGTGCAAGTTCTGGGGTCTGGGCGGCGACGGCACCGTGGGCGCCAACAAGAACTCCATCAAGATCATCGGCGACCACACCGACAAGTACGTGCAGGCATACTTCCAGTATGACTCCAAGAAGACCGGCGGCGTGACCATCAGCCATCTGCGCTTCGGCGATCACCCCATCCGTTCCCCGTACTATATCAACAAGGCCGACTTCGTGGCCTGCCACAACCCCAGCTACATCACCAAGGGCTTCAAGATGGTCAACGACGTCAAGCCCGGCGGCGTGTTCATGATCAACTGCCAGTGGGACTTCGATGAGCTGAATCATCACCTGAAGGCCGATGCCAAGCGCTATATCGCCCGCAACAACATCCAGCTGTATACCATCGACGCCATTGACCTGGCCATCGAGATCGGTATGGGCAAGCGCAACAACACCATCCTCCAGTCCGCTTTCTTCTCCCTGGCCAAGGTCATGCCCGAGGAGGACGCCATCCGCTTCATGAAGGAGAAGGCCAAGGCCTCCTACCTGAAGAAGGGCCAGGACGTGGTGGATATGAACTACAAGGCCATCGACCTGGGCGCCACCGCCTATAAGAAGATCGATGTGCCCGCCGAGTGGGCCGACGCCGTGGACGAGACCGAGCACAAGCAGCTGGAGGGTAAGCCGGAGCTTGTGAAGATGGTCAAGGAGATCCTGGAGCCCGTGGGCAAGATGGACGGCGACAGCCTGCCCGTCTCCGCCTTTGCCGATCATGTGGACGGCCAGTTCGAGCTGGGCGCCTCCGCCTATGAGAAGCGCGGCGTGGCCGTGTCCGTCCCCACCTGGGACGCCGCCAAGTGCATCCAGTGCAACCAGTGCGCCTATGTCTGCCCCCACGCCACCATCCGTCCCTTCGCCCTGACCGCCGAGGAGGCCAAGAACGCTCCCGAGGCCGCCAAGATCGTGGACGTCAAGGCCGGCAAGGGCAAGGGCACCTACCAGTTCACCATGGCCATCAGTCCTCTGGACTGCATGGGCTGCGGCGTGTGCATCGGCGCCTGCCCCGTGAACGCGCTGTCCATGGTGGCCCAGGAGGGCGAGCTGCCTCAGCAGGATGTGTTCGACTACTGCGTGGCCAAGGTCGCCGAGAAGAAGGATATGCAGGACAACACCGTCAAGGGCAGCCAGTTCAAGCAGCCCATGCTGGAGTTCTCCGGCTCCTGCGCCGGCTGCGCCGAGACCAGCTATGCCCGTCTCGTCACCCAGCTGTTCGGCGATCATATGTACATCTCCAACGCCACCGGCTGCTCCTCCATCTGGGGCGGTCCCGCGGCTACTTCCCCCTACTGCACCAACAAGGAGGGCCACGGCCCCGCATGGTGCAACTCCCTGTTCGAGGATAACGCGGAGCACGGTCTGGGCATGTTCGTGGGCCAGGATAAGATCCGCCAGGATCTGGCCGACGAGACCCGCCAGCTGATCGCCGTGGAGTGGGCCCGTCCCGAGCTGAAAGCCGCCGCTCAGGCATGGCTGGATACCATGGACGACGGCACCGCCAACGCCGAGCCCGCCCGGGCCTATGTGAAGGCCCTGGAGGAGAGCATCGCCACCGTGGAGGAGCTGGCTGCCATTCCTCAGTTCGCTGAGCACGCCGCCCAGCTGAAGGCCCAGGGCAAGCTGCTGTGCGACTGCGCCGCCTGCACCCTGGCTGCCGACATCCTCAGCAAGAAGGAATACCTGGCCAAGAAGTCCATGTGGATCTTCGGCGGCGACGGCTGGGCCTACGACATCGGTTACGGCGGCCTGGACCACGTCATCGCCAGCAAGAAGGACGTCAACATCTTCGTGTTCGACACCGAGGTGTACTCCAACACCGGCGGACAGGCCTCCAAGGCTTCCAACATCGGCCAGGTGGCTCAGTTTGCCGCTGCCGGTAAGGAGGTCAAGAAAAAGAGCCTGGCGGAGATCGCCATGCAGTATGGCTATGTGTATGTGGCCCAGGTGGCCATGGGCGCCAACCCCGCTCAGACCATCAAGGCCATCACCGAGGCCGAAGCCTATCACGGCCCGTCCCTGATCATCGGCTACAGCCCCTGCGAGATGCACTCCATCAAGGGCGGCATGATGAACTGCCAGAAGGAAATGAAGAAGGCCGTGGACTGCGGTTACTGGAACCTGTTCCGCTTCAACCCCGCTGCGGAGAAGAAGTTCACCCTGGATTCCAAGGCTCCCGCCGGCGGCTATCACGACTTCCTGATGAACGAGGCCCGCTACAGCCGTCTGACCCGCGAGTTCCCCGACCGTGCGGAGAATCTGTTCGCCCGCAACGAGGCCGAGGCCAAGGCTCGCTACGATCACCTGCTGAAGCTCATCGAAATGTACGACGACTGAGCCATACAACGAACCTTACTCATGTCATAAATAGCAGAAGCGCCGCCCGGATGGGCGGCGCTTCTGCTTGCCCCAAAAGGGCAAAGCCCTTTTGGGGCAGAAGGCTTGCAGTCTGCTGCGCGCATAATTTGTTCGCTGAAAGCGAACAAATTCCACACTTGCAGACTGAGAAGTGTTTTTTGCGACGTACACGCCCAACGGAAGTCCCCTTGGGGGGCGCCGCCGCAAAAAACGGATTGCATTTGATTTGCCGCCTGCGGGCGGCAAACTCTGCGAGGCTTTTTCAAAAGCTGGCAGGACACCGGGCATTCTGTCTTGCAATCCCCGTAAAGATGCCGTATAATAGCTTTATCTGACAAAAGAGGAGGGCAACGCAATGCGCCCTGATGGAACCCGCGTAAAGGATCTGCCGCCGCTGGTGGCGGCCATCCCCTATATCATGCCCAAGCGCTACGACGCATGGAACTCCGTTACCGAGAACATCGACGAGGAGGTCATCAAGGACTTTATCCGCACCCACCGCCGGGCCGGAGTCCGGCTGAACCATATGAGCGTCATCATCTCCGCCTATTACAAGGCGGTGCTGCGCAATCCAAAGCTCAATTATTTTGTGATGAACGGCCGCATTTATCGCCGCAACCACTTCTGCGTATCCTTCGTGATCCTGAAAAAGCAGGCCGACGGGGTGGTCAACGAGACCACGCTGAAGGTGTATCTGGACGAGAACGACACGGTGTTCACCGTGAACCAGAAGATTAAGGACGCCATCGACGCCAACAAGGCGGAGCATCAGTCCAACAGCACCGACAAATTTGCCAGGTTCATGTTCTCCGTGCCGGGGCTGCCGAAATTTGTGGTGTGGCTGGCCTATCACCTGGACAAGCACGGCCTGCTGCCCCGGAAGATCATCGATCTGTCCCCCTTCCACACCAGCATGTTCATCACCAACCTGGCCTCCATCAAGACCAGCTATATCCACCACCACTGCTATGAATTCGGCACCACCAGCGTGTTCGTGTGCATGGGCAAGCCTGTGCCCAACTACATATCCGGCGACCTGACCAAGAAGATGATGCCCATCGGCGTGGTGATGGACGAGCGCATCTGCACCGGGTATGAGTACGCCGCCTTCTGCAACGACTTCCGGCGGTATATGCGCCTGCCCCGGATGCTGGAGTATCCCTTCTGCCAGGAGGAGCCCGCCAAGGAACCGTCTCAGGAGACCGCTGCCGTGTGAAAAAATCATCCCCGGAAAGTATAGCTTTCCGGGGATGATTTTTGCGCTTTACAGCCAGGTCTCCGGGGCGGCGGCGCGGAGGAACAGGGCCAGGGCCAGCAGATCGGCGCTGCCGCCGGGGCTCAGGCGCCGGGCCATCAGATCATCGTCCAGGGCCTCCAGCGCCGGGGGCAGGGCCTCCTCCGGTAGTCGCAGCAGCTCCGCCGCCCTCCGGCGGACATAGGCCAGCCCCTGGGGGCCGTCCCGATAGACCAGGGTGCTGTCGTCCAGCCGTGACATGGCCCACACCAGGGCCGACAGCGGCCCGGCGCTCTCCAGAAGCCCCCGCATATGCCGGGCGGTGGGGAAGCCGGACACGGCCTCCTGCCGGACGCCGCCGCACTGAGCCCGGACGGCGCTGCCGTGGGTGTTTTCCGCCGGAGGCAGTGCCGCGGCTATGGCGGCGGCGGTGTCAAAGGGGTCGCCGCCCTCCGCCAGGCACCGGCCCAGGGCCGACAGCAGCAGGGCGAAGCTGTACAGCGCCCCCTTGTGGGTGTTGACGCCGCCGGTGGCGGCCAGCATGGCATGCTCCGCCTCCCGGCCCAGGCTTTGCAGCTCCCGGGGCGAGGCCCCGGCCATGCCCCGGGCGGCAAACTGCCGGAAATACGGCGCCAAGGCCCCGGCGCTGCGGTGAAACAGGGGGCGGTCCATGTCGTCATGGGCCCCGGTGTTGCGCCGGTCCACCAGGCCGGGCTTGGGGGTCAGGTCCACCTCGTCCTCCAGGGCCTGCCGGGCCAGGGCGGACAGGTGCCCGGCGGCAAAGTCCGCCAGGATGTCCCGGGTCCTTGCCCGGATGGCAGGCAGACCGTGGGCCCGGCTGCGGGAGCACACCGTCACAGGCCCGCCGCAGATCAGGCACCGGCGGCTCTGGGGCCGGGACAGCTTCTCCCCCTCCGGGGACAGCACGTCCAGGTCATACAGGCGGCCCACCGCCTCCCGCTCCTCCAGCAGAAGGCAGCGCTCCTTCACCCAGGGGGCCGGGCGGTCATAGACCAGCAGGGCCTCAGGGCCGGTGGAGGCCTGGATGAGCTCCCGGTGCACCGGCTTTCCCAGGTCCCGGTCCAGCGCCGCAAGGCCCGCCTGAAAGGCCAGGCGGACCAGGGGGGCGTCCTTCACGGGACCGGCGATGTTCATGGTAAAGGACAGCAGGGTCCCGCCGTATCGGGCGGCCAGCTCCCGCTGGCGCAGGACCCGGCGGTCACGGGCAAGGAGCACCTGCTCCAAAGTGATCTCGACAGTATGCATAGGTCGTCTCCGGCACCAGGGGTTGGAGCTCCGCCAGGCGGCCCTGGCGCAGCAGCTGACGCACCCGGCTGGCGCTGATGCCCTCCAGCCGGGGGATTTCTTCCACGCGAATGCCCCACTGGGGCAGCAGGGCCTGCATCCGCTGGTTATAACGGGCCGTCACCGGGGAGTAGGGCTCCTGGCCCACGAACCGCCGGGTGATGCCCAGGGCCGGGGCGATGCGCTTTCCGAACAGGGTCAGCTCCAGGTCGCACCGGGCCTGCTCCGGGTCGCCCTGGAGGAAATAGGCGGGGAAGGTGGCCCGGGAGATGATATAGTCCCCGCCGGGGACCACGTCCACGTTGGGAAGGTCCGCCGTGCCCCGGCGCACCAGCTCCAGCCGGTCCGCCGCCGGGAAATCCCCGGTCTCCTCGCTGAGGACGAACACATACAGGTGGGGACAGCGGGCGGCGGCATATTCCACCAGGTGCCGGTGGCCCCGGGTGAAGGGGTTGGCGTGGCACACCACGGCCCCGCTTTCGCCGTCATACGCCGGAAGGGAGGCAATGTACCGCTCCACGCCGCCCCGGCGGTGCTCCATCATCAGCATGTCCGCCGTTTCCGCCACCGGGAAGAAGCCCAGACTGCGGAACAGGCGGGCATTTTTCGGCTTGGTATACAGAAACGGGTGGGCCACGCCCCGCCGGGCGGACTCCTCCAGCAGGGCGGTGATGATCCGGGCGCAGGCCCCGTCGCCCTCGGCCCAGGGGGCCACGGCGATCTGCTTGAGGACCCGGCCGCTGACGGACCCGCAGGCCAGCAGGGCCCCGCCGCCGGACGACAGCAGGGCCGTGCAGTCGGCGTCTCCCTCGTCCCGCAGCCCGGCGGAGGCCAGCAGGGCCTCATACGCCGGGCGCAGGGACTGGGGCAGCGCCGTTACAATACGCAGATCAGGCATCCTCGTCGATCTGGCGGATCACGTCGATGATGGTGTTGTCGCGGTACATGACCACGCCCACGATGCGGTCCTTATAGCGGATGGGATCGGGCACGCCCACGAGCTTCTCGGCCCGCTTCTGGAGCTGTTCGATGGTGAACACGTGCAGGCCGGCCTTTTCCAGCTTTTCCTTCACGTCGGGCCGCCGGGGATTCACGGCGATGCCCTGGTCGGTGACCACCACGTCCACCACGTCGCCGGGGGTGACCACGGTGTTGACGCGCTTGACGATGGTGGGAATGCGGCCCCGGGTCAGGGGAGCCACCACCACGGAGAGGCTGGCACCCTCCGCCGTGTCGGGATGGCCGCCGATGGCGCCGCGGATGACGCCGTCGGAGCCGGTGAGGACGTTGACGTTGAAGTCGGTGTCGATCTCCAGGGCGGAGAGGATCACGAAGTCCAGCTGGTCCACGGCGGCGGCCACCATGTGGCTGGCGTAGTAGCTGGCGCTGATCTGGTGGTGGAAGTGGTTGTTTTTCAGGCTCTTGGCGGCGTCCAGGTCGAAGCTCTGCACGTCCAGGATGCGGTCGATGAGGCCCTCCTCGTGCATGGCGGCGATCTGGCCGGTGATGCCGCCCAGGGCGAAGCGGCAGTGGATGTTCTGGTCGATCATCTTCTGGCGCAGGAACCGGGCGGTGGCCAGGGACGCGCCGCCGGAGCCCATCTGCATGGAGAAGCCGTCGTACAGATAACCGGCGGCCTCGATGACGTTGGCGGCGGTTTTGGCGATCAGCAGCTCCTTGGGGTCCTTGGTATAGCGGGTGGCCCCGGACATGATGCCCTTGGGGTCACCGATGTCGTCGGTCATGACCACATAGTCCACCTCGAACTCGGGGATGGCCCAGGGGGCGTTGGGATAGGCCACCAGGTGGTTGGTAATGACGATGACGTTGTCGGCATAGGTGGCGTCGGTGCGGGCATAGCCCAGGGAGCCGCAGGCGATGCCGTCCTCGTCGTCCCGGCTGTAGCCGTTGGCGTTGCCGTAGGGGTCGCAGGAGGGAGCGCCCAGGAAGGCCACGTCAATGTGCAGGTCGCCGGAGCGGATGGCGCTGGCCCGGCCGCCGTGGGACCGGAACACCACCGGGCAGTCGATCAGGCCCCGGGACACCTGCTCGGCCAGCTCGCCCCGCATACCGGAGGTCTCGATATGGGTGATGACGCCGTTCTGGATGTGGCGGATCAGGGGGGCGTGGACCGCGGCCAGGGAGCTGGCCGCCAGAGTCAGGTTTTTATAGCCCATTTCCGCCAGCTTATCCACCACGGTGTTGATGATGTGGTCGCCGTTGCGGAAGTGGTGGTGGAAGCTGATGGTCATGCCGTCCTTCAGGCCGGTGCGGCGGATGGCCTCCTCCAGGGAGGGCACCAGCTTGTTCTGACGGGTGGAGCGGGCCTGGAAGGTGGCGGTGTTCTTCTCCCGCGCGCCGTGGTACGGCCCGTGGTTGCTGATCTCGTGGATATGCGGGATCTTTTCAAGCTCGATCATGTCAAATCTCCTCCACTTCGTCGATCTTGCTGCCGGCCTCGTACAGGTCCAGCAGGCGCTTGGCCCGGGTGACCACGGGCTTGTCGATCATCTTGCCCTTGAGGCTGGCCACGCCGCTGCCCCGGGCGTTGGCCTCGGCGATGGCGTCCATAATGGCCCGGGCCTTGTTCAGGTCCTTCTCGCTGGGCATGAACACATGGTGCAGAGGCTCGATCTGGCGGGGATTGATAACGGACTTGCCGTCGAAGCCCAGCTTTTTGATGAGGGTGGCCTCGGCGATGAAGCCCTCCTCATTGTTGACGTCGGAATACACCGTATCCAGGGCGGCGATACCGGCGGAGCGGGCGGCGTTGAGGATCATGCAGCGGGCAAACAGCAGCTCGATGCCGTCGGAACGGGTGGTTTTCAGGTCGGTGACATAGTCCTCGGCTCCCAGGGCGATGCCGATGAGGCGGCCGCTGGCGTGGGCGATTTCGGCGGCGTGGAGCACGCCGTTGGCGCTTTCAATGGCGGCCATCATGCCGGTGGTGCCCACGGGGATCCCGGACTCCTGCTCGATGCGCTGGATCTCCCGCTCGCAGTCGATAACGTCCTGGGCGCTGTCGGTTTTGGGCAGGCGCACCACCTGGACCCCGGCCCGGACCACGGCCTCCAGGTCCTTGATGCCCAGGCCGCTGCTCAGGTCGTTGATGCGGACCACGGTCTCCTTGGAGCCGAAGTGCAGGGTCTTCAGGGCGTTATACACCAGGAAGCGGGCGGTGTCCTTTTCGGTATAGGCCACGGAGTCCTCCAGGTCGAACATGATGGAGTCGGCCCCGTAGATATGGGCGTCGCGGATCATGCCGGGGTTGTTGCCGGGCACGAACATCATACTGCGGCGCAGTCTGTCTTTCACATACATGTTATTTGACCTCCCATTCATAGGCGTCGGACTGGGCGGACCGGAAAATGGCGGCGGTGACCCGGGCCCGGACGGTGCAGTCCAGGGCGCCCTTGTCCACGGCGGTGACATCGGCATTCTCAATGCCGTAGTGGGTCAGGGTGTCCCGGATGACGGCCTCGATCTGGCGGCCGAACTGCTGAAGAACGTTGCTGGTCAGGCTGATCTGGATGCCGCCGGACTGGGCGGGCTCCAGAGTGACCATGATGTCGTTGGACTCCATGGTGCCGGCGGTGGCGGTGATGAGCAGGTTCATTTCTCTGCCTCCCTTTTTTACAGCTTCGCGGCCAGACGGTCGTGGATCGCGCCGATGAATTCGCTGCTGTTGACGGCGGTGACGGGGGTGCCCTCGTCCACCAGGCCCACCAGGTCCTTGGTCATGATGCCGTCGCCCAGGGTCTCGAAGCAGGCGGCCTCCAGCTTGTCGGCAAAGGCGGCCAGGTCGGTCAGGCCGTCCAGCTGGCCCCGCTTGCGCAGAGCGCCGGACCAGGCGAAGATGGTGGCCATGGGGTTGGTGGAGGTCTGCTCGCCCTTCAGGTGCTTGTAGTAGTGCTTGGTGACGGTGCCGTGGGCAGCCTCATATTCGGTGGTGCCGTCGGGGGACACCAGAACGGAGGTCATCATAGCCAGGCTTCCGAAGGCGGTGGACACCATGTCGCTCATGACGTCGCCGTCATAGTTCTTGCAGGCCCAGATGAACCCGCCCTGGCTGCGGATGACCCGGGCCACGGCGTCGTCGATGAGGGTATAGAAATAGGTGATGCCCAGTTCGTCGAACTTAGCTTTGTAGCTTTCAAACTCCTCCTCGAACACCTTCTTGAACTCGCCGTCATAGACCTTGGCGATGGTGTCCTTGGTGGAGAACCACAGGTCCTGCTTGGTGTCGATGGCGTACTGGAAGCAGGCCCGGGCGAAGGAGCGGATGCTCTTTTCCTTGTTGTGGGCGCCCTGCCACACGGCGGGACCGTCCACCTTCTGCACCAGCAGGGTCTTTTCCTCGCCGCTCTGGCCCTTGAAGGTCATGGTGCACTCGCCGGGCTCGGTGGTGTACAGATCCACGCTCTTATACACGTCGCCGTAGGCGTGACGGGCGATGGTGATGGGCTTTTTCCAGTTCTTCACCACCGGGTGGATGCTGTCGATGAGGATGGGGGCACGGAACACGGTGCCGTCCAGGATGGAGCGGATGGTGCCGTTGGGGCTTTTCCACATCTGGGTCAGCTGGGGATATTCCTCCATGCGCTGCTTGTTGGGGGTGATGGTGGCGCACTTCACGGCCACGCCCAGGCGGCGGGTGGCGTTGGCGGCGTCCACGGTGACCTGATCCTGGGTCTCGTTGCGGTGCAGCAGGCCCAGGTCATAATACTCGGTTTTCAGGTCCACAAAGGGCAGGATCAGCTGGTCCTTGATCATCTGCCACAGGATGCGGGTCATTTCGTCGCCGTCCATCTCCACCAGGGGGGTGACCATCTTGATTTTTTCCATGAGCGATATTTCCTCCTTCAATATTCCGGGGCGGTTTGTATGGTTCGGGGTGCCCGGGAGACGGGAAGCCTCCCGGGCGGGGATATATTACATGAGGCCGTCCCAAAAGCCTCGCAGAGTTTGCCGCCCGCAGGCGGCAAAGCAAGTTTAATCCGTTTTTTGCGGCGGCGTGTACGTCGAAAAAAACACTTCTCAGTCTGCAAGTGTGGAATTTGTTCGCTTTCAGCGAACAAATTATGCGCGCGGCAGACTGCAAGCCTTTTGTCAAAAAAGGGCTTCGCCCTTTTTTGACAAGCTGATTACATTCTGGCGGCGTAGTAGTTCATCAGGCAGCCGTCCAGGATGATCTCCTTCTCATCCTGGGTCAGGCCCCGGACGTGGAGCAGCAGGTCATGGGTGCTGCCGTCGCGGCAGATGACCTGGGCGGGGATATCCTCTGCGCCGTTTTCGATGGCGGCCCGGATGCCGGGCACGAACACGCAGTCGCCGGGCTGATAGTCGAAGGGCGTGCCCTGGTCGATGGTGAAGGGCAGGATGCCCCAGTTGATGCAGTTGCTGCGATAGCGCTTGGTGGCGTATTCATAGCAGATGTTGGCGAAGCCGCCCAGGACCTTCTGGCAGGAGGCGGCCTGCTCCCGGGCGGAGCCGTCGCCGGGCTTGTTGGCAAACACGCAGGAGCCGAACTGGGTGTTCTTGGCCAGTGCCTGGGCGTCGCCCACCCGGCCCAGAACCTCCAGCAGGGAGGCGGGGACGTCGCCCTGGCGGCGCTGGGCCTCCCGGGCGGCCACGTCCTTGGCCCGGGGGACATACTCCGGCACCCGGCGGGACAGGGTAAACTCCGCCAGGCGCAGGGGGTTGGAGCGATAGGAGGAGGTCTCGCCGGAGGGGATCAGCTCGTCGGTGGTGGTAACGGGATCATGGATCACGGCGGCCAGCTCCACCAGCAGGTTCTCGGTGAGATTGTACATCTTGGGCCAGTCGGTGATGTTGGGGCCCATGACCAGCTCCACGCTGGGATCGGCCTTGCCGAAGCCGTAGTACAGGCGGTTGTCATACACTTCCTTGTCGAAGTGATACTCGTGGTGAACGGGGGTATAGTCCACGTCGGTGGCGGCGGTGATGCGGCCGCCGTTGGCGGCGGTGGCGGCGATGGACCGGGCGTCCATCAGGCACACGGCGGCGAACTGCCCCTCGCCGGGCTTGGAGCCCTCGCGGTTGGGGAAGTTGCGGGTGGTGTGCCGCAGGGACAGGCCGTTGTTGGCGGGCACGTCCCCTGCGCCGAAGCAGGGACCGCAGAAGCTGGGCTTGATGATGGCGCCGGAGGCCAGCAGGTCGGCGGTGGAGCCCACCTTCATCAGCTCCAGGGACACGGGCACGGAGGTGGGGTACACGTCGAAGCTGAAGGCGCCGGAGCCGGTATAGTGGCCGCGGACGATATCCGCCGCCTCGGTGATGTTGTCAAACAGACCGCCGGAGCAGCCGGCGATGACGCCCTGGTCGGCCCAGACGGCGCCGTCGTGGATCTTGCCGGTGAGCTGGGGGTTGGCCTTGGGGAAGCGGCGCTTGGCGTCGGCCTCCACCTTGGCCAGCAGCTCCTGGGCATTTTCCAGGAACTCGTGGATGGTCCAGGCGTTGGAGGGATGGAAGGGCAGGGCGATCATGGACTCCATCTTGGACAGGTCGATGGTGATCATCTTGTCGTAATATGCGTCCTGGCCGGGATGCAGGGGCTTATAATCCTCGGGCCGCTTGTGGGCCTCATAGAAGCCCCGGGTGACCTCGTCGGTCTCCCAGATGGAGGAAAGACAGGTGGTCTCGGTGGTCATCACGTCGATGCCGTTGCGGAAGTCGATGGGCAGGCTCTTGATGCCGGGGCCTGCGAACTCCAGCACGCAGTTGTTGACAAAGCCGCTTTCGAAGGTGGCCTTCACCAGGGCAATGGCCACGTCGTGAGGGCCGATGCCCTGCCGGGGCTTGCCGGTGAGATACACCAGCACCACCTTGGGCATGGGGGTGTCCCAGGTGTTCTTCAGCAGCTGCTTGGCCAGCTCCGGGCCGCCCTCGCCCACGGCCATGGTGCCCAGGGCGCCATAGCGGGTGTGGGAGTCGGAGCCCAGGATCATGGAGCCGCACTTGGCCATCTGCTCCCGGGCGTAGGAGTGGATCACGCTCTGGTTGGCGGGGACGTAGATGCCGCCGTACTTCTTGGCGGCGGACAGGCCGAACATATGGTCGTCCTCGTTGATGGTGCCGCCCACGGCGCACAGGCTGTTGTGACAGTTGGTCAGGGCATAGGGAATGGGAAATTCCTTCATGCCGGAGGCCCGGGCCTGCTGGATGATGCCCACATAGGTGATGTCGTGGGACACCATGGCGTCAAACCGGATGCGCAGCTGCATGGGATCCGGGGACTCGTTGTGGGCCTGCAGGATCTGCCAGGCCATGGTCCGGCGGCGGGCTTCCTCCCGGTCGGTGGCTGCCGTCTCCTGGGGGACGCCGTTTACCAGGTACATGCCGTGGTCGGTGAGCTGGATCATAATGGATATACCTCCTACACATTTCCTCTGCGGCGGGCGCAGAGTCCTTCTTTTTCTGGTCCATGTTAAATGTAGCACACCCGCCCGGGGTTGTGAATCGGTTTTCCGCAAAAATCCCGCCCGGGGCGCATTTTCTCCATTAAGCACATGAAAACACCGAATGGTTTGGTAAAAATGCGTTCCGTGCAGGGCAGACTTGCAAAATGTTTCGTCAGAATAGAATCTGTAGCCCGGTTTACAAAATCACAAGGCGGGCGTCCGGTTTCATACTGCAAAACCGGCAAGGGAAATTGCACAAATTTTCCGTCTCTAGGACAAACTTGCGACACTTGTGCGTATATGACAAACAAAAAGAGGGGGAATACACGATTCCACGCTTTAACTTGACAAAGGGATTGGCATATGATAAGCTGATAGAAGTTTACAACACGTCAACTATATAAAGGAGGTCATTTGATATGCGTGTTCGCGATATGGAGATCGGTGAGGTGCAGGAGCGGTTTGCCAACCTGGTGTGGGACCATGAGCCCATCCCCTCCGGCCAGCTGGTGAAGCTGTGCGAGCAGGAGCTGAACTGGAAAAAGCCTACCACCTACACGGTGCTGCGGAAGCTGTGCGAAAAGGGGCTGTTTCAGAATGTGAACGGAGTGGTGTCCTCGGTGATGAGCCGGGAGCAGTTTGCCTCCCGCCGCAGCGAGCAGTTTGTGGACAACGCCTTCCACGGCTCCCTGCCGGCCTTTGTGGCGGCCTTTACCGCCCAGAAGGGCCTGTCTGCCCAGGAGGCGGAGGAAATTCAGCAGATGATCGACAAATTCCGGAAGGAGGAGTGACCGTGCTGAGCCGGATCTTCCTGGCGGTGGCGGGCATGAGCGCCAACGCCGGACTTCTGGTGCTGGCCATCCTGGCGGTGCGGCTGGTGACCCGGCGGCGGATGCCCAAGTGGGGCAACTGCCTGCTGTGGGGGCTGGTGGCGGTGTGCCTGATGTGCCCGGTGCTGCCGGAAAGCGTTCTCAGCGTCCGGCCCCAGCCGGGGCAGGCGGCGCTTCCCGCCGCCGCAGCCATGGAGACGGCCTCCCCCGGAGCGGGGATCATCCTGACGGACCTGGCCTGGGTATGGCTGGTGGGCATGGCGGCGGTGCTGGGCTGGGCGGCAGCGAGCTATCTGCGGCTGCGGCGGCAGGTGGCGGCCTCCATCCGGGTGGGGAAGCAGGTTTACCTCTGCGACGACATCTCCTCCCCCTTTATTCTGGGCATTTTCCGGCCCCGGGTGTATCTGCCCTCGGGGCTGGAGGGGGAGACCCTGCAAAGCGTGCTGCGCCACGAGGGGGCCCATCTGCGCCGCCGGGACCACTGGTGGAAGCCGCTGGGCCATCTGCTGGTGGCGGTATACTGGTTCCACCCCCTGATCTGGGCGGCGTATGTCCTGCTGTGCCGGGACATTGAGCTGGCCTGCGACGAGCGGGTGGTGCGGGATATGAACCGGGCCCAGCGGGCCGCCTATTCCCAGGCCCTGCTGGACTGCGCCATGCCCCGGCGGCGCAGGCTGGTGCTGTGTCCCCTGGCCTTCGGCGAGGTGGGGGTCAGGGACCGGGTGAAGTCGGTGCTGCACTATCGCCGCCCCGGGGTGTGGCTGTCGGCGGCGGCGGTGCTGCTGTGCGCCGCGCTGGCCATGACCTTCCTCACGGAGCCAAAGCCCGCCCGGACCGGGGTATCCCCGGAGACCGCTTCCGGTCAGACAGACCCCGACCGGCTCCGGGAGACCAGCTCCAAGGCCCTGATCGTCGCCACCACCCTGGACCCCGCCGCCCAGCGGATCAGCTACACGGTGCAGCTGACGGAGGAGCCGGAGGACTGGATCGCCCAGAAGCAGTGGTACGGCGTGGCCAGCTACGCCGACGTGGAGATTTTCTACCCCACGGAGGGGTCTTACTATCGGCAGACGGACGTGCCCCATCTGCGGTTTTATGAGTGGGGCCTTGCCGACCAGCCCACGGATCTGGAGTCCCAGCGTCCGGACACGGACACCCGATACAATGACTACATCGTGGACTCCGTAACGGTGCTCAGCGTGGATGGGGAGCAGCGCTCGACCTTCCGCCGGGTGGGCCAGTCCCTGCTGCTGGAGGAGGCCCCGCATTACTCCGGCGGCAGCGTGTCCTTCCACGCCTGGCTGCAATAACATCCATTACATAACGGAAATCAAAGAAGGGGGGAAGGCCGTATGTTTGCCAGACACGGCATTCAGAACGCCCTGCGCACCCGCAGGCGATCGGTGGCATTTCTGCTGCTGATGACCCTGCTGGTGACGCTGCTGGGCACATCCCTGGGGCTGAGCTTCGCCCTGCAGGAGACCCTGCGCCAGTGCCGGGAAAATTATTCCACCATCGGACTGGTGGAGTATTTGGGCCCGGGCTACCCCTCCACCGCCCGGGTGGTGGAGGACGCCGGAGAGGTTCTGGCGGAGTTTGAAAGCAGGCTGGACCGGTCGGACCCGGCCCTGGTGGACTGGGAGCCCACCCGCGTGGCCCTGGGCTATACCCCGGCGCTGGAGTCGCTGACGGACTACTCCGTGCTGGAAAACCGCTTTGCGCTGGTGATCCGGCTGACGGAGCAGGCCACCCGGCGCATCAAGGGCCAGGACCCGGATTTCTATCCGCTCCTGGACCCGGACGGTCAACTGGTCTGGCAGTGGGGCACGGATACCCCGGACCGGGAAGTGAAGCTGCCGTATTACTATGCCAACGTCGTCGAGACCCTGTTCAGCGGCGAGCGGCTGGCTGCGAATCAGCCGGTGCTGCTGGACGTGCAGGAGGGCAGCAGCGCCGACCTGAGCCAGGATTACCATATGCCCTCGGACACCATCTGGAAGTCCGGGCACTACTATCTGGTCCAGGGAGTTTACACGGAGAACTCGCTGCTGGGTCCGTCCTATAAGCAGCTGTGCCCCGAGCCTTACCAGGCCAACGGCGTGTCCCTGAGCCAGGTCAGCGCCATCGACATCACCCGGCCCGACGGCACCTGCGCCGAACTGGACGGCAGCACCGATATCGAGGCCGTGGGCCAGACCTTCCAGGTCACCAGCCACAGCCTGACGGCCCAGGCCACGGACCGCCCGGCGGACCTGCTGCCCTTCCAGCAGGATGAGCTGACCCTGGTCCAGGGGGACTACTACGCCTCCGGCAGCAAGAGCTGCCTGATTTCCCAGACGCTGGCCGATGACCTGGGGCTGGACGTGGGCGGCAGTCTGCCCCTGTCCCTGGCCGTCCGGGAGAACACCCTGGTCCCCTACAGCTATTGGAACAGTCAGGGCTTCGATGCCCAGGACACCTATACCGTCAGCGGCATTTTCTCCGCCAACGAGGAATACGATTCCATGGTGTATATCCCGGTGCGGGAGGACGTGGACATGACGGTGAACCACTGCTCCTATACCCTGGGGCAGCTGCAGATTCGGAACGGCCAGGCCCAGGCGTATGTGGAGCGGCTGCAGCAGCAGCTGCCCGGCTCCATCCAGATCACCGTATACGACCAGGGCTACACCGCCGTGTCCCAGTCTCTGGAGGATATGCTGCGGATGGTGCAGATCATCGCCGGTGTGTGCCTGGCGGTGGGCCTGGGCTTTTTGGTGCTGTTCGGCTATCTGCTGGTGTATCGCCAGCGGGGCGCGGGCCGTACCATGATCCGCGTGGGCGCTGCCCGGCGGAACGTGCATACCTATTTCCTGTTCTGCGCCGGAACGGTGGCCCTGCCTGCGGCGGTGCTGGGATGGATCCTCAGCCGGTGCGTGGGGCTGGGCGTTCTGAAGCTGCTGGAGCTGATGCTGGAAAACGGCGCGTCGGCGGAGCTGTATTTCAGCAACACCGCCCTGGCCATGCAGCGCACGGCCACGGAGTATCTGGCGGCCCCGGGCTGGGGGATCCTGGCCCTGATCGCCCTGGCCACCCTGGTCCTGGCGCTGGTCTCCTGCCTGGTGTTCAGCGTGGTCAGCCTGGAGCGGCGGCATAAGCGCCGCCGGACCCGGCGTACCGCCCAGGGCGCCCGCTCCCGGAGTCTGAAGGGCGGAGCCCTGACCTATGCCCGGCTTTCGGCCCGGCGAGGGGGCTTCCGGTCCCTGGTGCCGGTGCTGGCGGGCATCTGCGCGGCGGTGCTGTTCTGCCAGCTGACGGGCACTGTCACCCGCTATGACCAGCAGCTGACGAAGCTGCGCTCGGACAGCTCCGTCCGGGGCTTCCTGACGGATATCCGCGGCCAGTCCACCAGCGGGCTGGCCCTGGGCGACGGCGTGGTGGAGAGGATCAGCCAAATCCCCGGCGTGGCCGATGTGACCTATCTGACCACCGCGCCCTACTATTTCAACGGCTTCTATCGGGACGGCAAGTTCGCCGGAGGTCCCGGCCAGCGGGAGCAGCCCATTGGCTCCTTTGCCGCCGAGCGATATGAGGACGAGCTGCGGTCCGGGCCCAAGCTGGTGTTTACCAACAGCCTGAAAGGCGCGCCGGAGTTCCTGTCCCGCACCTCGGTGGAGGTGGAGTGGCTGGAGGGCTATGACGAGGGCTTCCTGGCCGCCGACCCCACGCTGGAGATCGACCCCAACACCGGTCACATCGTGAAGGATAAGCCGCCGGAGAACCGCTGCCTGATCCCCACGGACATGATGGACGAGTACGGCATCCGGCTGGGCGACTGGATCTGGCTGGAGGCTATCACCTATCCCTACACGAACTCCAACGACACCCAGATCATCCAGGTGGCCTTCCGGGTGGTGGGAGCCTTTGTGCAGACGGGCCGGGCCAACAACATCTATGCGAACCTGGATATGCCCAAGTATTTCCTGGACCTGTCCATGGCCTCCGTTTATGAATGGAGCACCCAGGATCTGCCGGGCGGGACCATCCTCACCCGGGGCGGCACTTGTATGCGGCAGGCGTACAGCGGGGCCACGTTCTCCATCCCTAGCTGCACGGACCTGACCTCCGTGAAGCAGGCCCTGCACGACATGGGCCTGTCGGAGGTGGGGCGGATCAGCAGCATCCGCAACTTCGTCATCATCAACGACGCGGCGTACCTGACCACGGAGCGGGCCGCCGCCCAGCGCCTGTGGTATATGCAGCACCTGTTCCCGGTGGTGTATGCCATCGCCCTGGGCCTGGCGTATCTGCTGGCATTTTTACAGGTGCAGTCCCGGCGGCGGGAGCTGCGCACCATGCGCAGCGTGGGCGCGGACCGGAAAACCGCCTATGGGAGCCTGTTTTTGGAGCAGCTGATGCTGGCCGCGCCGGGAGCCGTCCTGGGAGCGGGCCTGTGCCTGGCCCTGGGCTGGGGCAGCAGGCTGGGCCTGGGCCTCACCGCCGCCTTTGCCGTGCTGTGGCTGCTGGGGGCCCATGTGGCCCTGTGCCGGGCCAACAGCCGCCATATTCTGAAAAACCGCAGGGAGGTTGAATGATATGCCGATTCTGGAATTGAAAGACGTGCGCTACAGCTACAGTCCCGAGAAGGCGGTGCTGCGGGGTGTGAACTGCGTCTTCGAGTGCGGCACCCTGTACGCCCTGGTGGGCAAGTCCGGCGCGGGCAAGAGCACGCTGCTGAGCCTGATGGCGGGGCTGGACCTGCCGGACAGCGGCCAGGTGCTGTTTGAGGGCACCCCCACCGGCGACATGGACCTGGACGAGTACCGCCGCCGGAAGGCTGCGGTGATCTATCAGGATTTCGCCCTGTTCCCGCTGCTGACGGCCCTGGAGAACATCGAGTACCCCATGGAGCTGTGCCGCGTGGAGGCCCAGGAGGCGGAGCGCCAAGCCCGGGAGCTGGCCCGGCGGGTGTCCCTGCCGGAGGAGCTGCTGGACCGGTATCCCACCCACATCAGCGGCGGTGAGCAGCAGCGGGTGGCCATCGCCCGGGGCCTGACCATGGACCGGCGGCTGCTGCTGGCGGACGAGCCCACCGGCAACCTGGACAGCGAGAACAGCGACAACATCATTGATCTGCTGCTGCGGCTGGCCCACGAGGAAAACCGCTGCGTCATCGTGGTGACCCACGACCTGTCCGTAATGGACCGGGCCGACGTGGTGTACCGCATCAGCGACGGCCTGCTGCAGCGCCGGTAACGGGGAAACGCAGGTAAATTGCAGACAATTCGCAGATAGCAATAGGGAGAGGCTCCGGCCTCTCCCTCTTGCTTTGGGCTTGCAGGTCAGTTGATGCTGTCTATGTTCATAGAAAAGCCCAAGACTTCGCCTACGCTGGTGATCCTGCCCCGTACAACAATGGGCGAATCGGTGCTGATCTCCATGATCTGCTGCTTCTGGGTGTCATTTTTTATATAACACTGAACAGTCTGAAAGATGTAGCTGTAATCATTCGGCGCAGCGCCCACGCTGATGTATTTTCCATCGCTGTCCACTACGCTCAGATAACCTTCGATCTCCACATATTGGTCCTTGAAGTCGGACTGTGCCTTCATGGCGTTGCTGGATAGTGCGTCAAACAGCTCGGTAACATTGTAGTGCGTGTAGGAAATGGGTTCCTCCGTACCAGACGGTGTGTTTGTATTGGGCTTGCTTTCGGAATTTGAACCGGAGACCCCGCCGATGATCCCAAGCACTACCACCACGATAATTGCCCAGAACCACCATTTCTTGGTGACAGGCCGATTCACCTTCGCTCCGCACTGGGGGCAGGATTTTGCCGAAACGGCGATCTCCCCACCGCAGGACTCGCAGTTCGTCATGTTCTTTTTCAAGTTACTCTCCTCCTTATTTTTTTGCCGGGTTTTGACCCTGCCTTACATATAATAGTAAAGATATTTACTAAAGTCAATAGTAAATATCTTTACTTGCATATACTACCTCACAGAAAGGTGGGGTACGGCATGAATGCATATACCATAAACCTGCGAAATTTGCGGGAAGACCACGACCTGACTCAACAACAGGTGGCGGAATACCTGGGAACCTCACAAACAATGGTAGCCCGCTATGAACGAGAGGCCAGCGAGCTGCCTTTGCGGCACTTTATCCGGTTATGCCAGCTCTACAAGGTATCGGCGGATGAGGTGCTTGGATTGCGCCGCAGAAAATGAAGCAAGAGGGAGAGGCTTCGGCCTCTCCCTCTTGCGGTTGGGTTATTGCTTTTTCTTCTGGCGGGACTCAATCTTCTTTCCCGCCCACTGGGCCAGCTTCAGGCAGGCGGCGGCGGTGGCCGTCAGCAGTGCGCCGCCCAGGGCCAGCTGCTTTTTCATGTTCATGGCCGGATCAATAGGCCAGCTTCTCGGTCAGGTACGCCTTCAGCTCGCTGATGGGAATGCGCACCTGCTCCATGGTGTCCCGCTCCCGGACGGTGACGCAGTGGTCGCCGGGGTTCTCGCCGTCGCCCACGGTGTCAAAGTCCACGGTGATGCAGAAGGGGGTGCCGATCTCGTCCTCCCGGCGATAGCGCTTGCCGATGGAGCCGGTCTCGTCGAAGTCCAGCATAAAGTCCTTGCACAGGTCGTTATAGATCTCCATGGCCGGCTCCGACAGCTTCTTGCTCAGGGGCAGGATGGCCGCCTTATAGGGGGCCAGAGCCGGGTGCAGGTGCAGCACCACCCGGACATCGTCCTTGCCGTTCTTGTCCTGGCCCACCACTTCCTCGTCATAGGCGTCGCACAGCACCGCCAGGACGCTGCGCTCCACGCCCAGGGACGGCTCCACCACATAGGGGATGTACCGCTGGTTGGTCTCGGGGTCGAAATAGGTCAGGTCCTTGCCGGAGGTGTTCTGGTGCTGGGTCAGGTCATAGTCGGTGCGGTCCGCCACGCCCCACAGCTCGCCCCAGCCGAAGGGGAACAGGAACTCAAAGTCCGTGGTGGCCTTGGAATAGAAGCACAGCTCCTCGGGGTCGTGGTCCCGCAGGCGCAGGTTCTCGTCCTTCAGGCCGATGGAAAGCAGCCAGTTGTGGCAGAAGGTCCGCCAATACTGGAACCACTCCAGGTCGGTGCCGGGCTTGCAGAAGAACTCCAGCTCCATCTGCTCAAACTCCCGGACCCGGAAGATGAAGTTGCCCGGGGTGATCTCGTTGCGGAAGGACTTGCCGATCTGGCACACGCCGAAGGGCAGCTTGCGGCGGGTGGTGCGCTGGGTGTTGACGAAGTTGGTGAAGATGCCCTGGGCGGTCTCGGGACGGAGATACACGGTGTTCTTGGCGTCCTCGGTGACTCCCTGGAAGGTCTTGAACATCAGGTTGAACTGGCGGATATCGGTGAAATTATGCTTGCCGCAGGAGGGGCAGGGGATGTTGTGCTCCTCAATGAAATCCTTCATCTCCTGCTGGGTGAAGGCGTCGATGGGCTTGGGCAGCTCCACGCTCGCCTGCTGGCACCAGTCCTCGATGAGCTTGTCGGCCCGGAAGCGCTCCTTGCACTCCCGGCAGTCCATCAGGGGATCGGAGAAGCCGGACAGGTGGCCGCTGGCCACCCAGGTCTGGGGGTTCATGAGGATGGCGGCGTCCTGGCCCACGTTATAGGGGTTCTCCTGGACGAACTTCTTCCACCAGGCTTTCTTCACGTTGTTTTTCAGTTCCACGCCCAAAGGACCGTAGTCCCAGGTGTTGGCCAGGCCGCCGTAAATTTCGGAGCCTGCGAAGATGAAGCCCCGGTTTTTGCACAGGGCCACGATCTTGTCCATGGTCTTTTCCGTGTTTTTCATGTGTCAAATCTCCTTTATGTGATGTTTTTGGATGCAAAATAAAAGCCGCCCTGAGCCATAACAGCTCAGGGCGAACGAAATAACGTCCGTGGTTCCACCTGAATTTGGATACATCCACACTCTTGTGCCTGTAACGGGGCCTCCGGCGGGCATTTCCTCCCGCGGCTCCGGGCTGCCGCACCCGTCATCGCCTGCAACAGGTTGAGAATAACACGTTTCCCCCCGGGAGTCAAGGAAAATTTGCGGCTTATTCCAGGGACATGACGTACACCTGGCAGGGGTTCCATTCGTCCCACAGGGTGGGGAACACCTCAAACTCCCGGAAGCCCAGGGCCAGATAAAATCGGTTGGTCCGGTCGTACTCCTCATATTTCCCCATCTGCACGGTTTTCACCTGCATAAAGGCGTACCCGGCCCCGGCGGCGGCGTCCCTGGCCTGCCGGAACAGCAGGCGGCCTATGCCCTGGCGGTGATACTCCTTCCGAATGCCCATGACGTACAGCTCCACGGTGGCGTTTCCCGTTTCCTTCAGATACAGAAAACCCACCGGCCTGTTCCGGTCATAGGCGCAGAAGAATATCCTGCCTGCGCTTTCCCGGATATACTCCTCCCGGGCCTCCGGAATGCCGAACCACTCCGGCAGCGCCTCCAGAATCAGGCGCGTTACGGCCTGTTTTTCCGCCGCATCGGTAAGCTGTCTGATTTCCATAAATCCCCTCCGTCACATGGGAGACGTGACCCACAGGTATCCCAGCACGGCTGTGCTGACGGCCATAACGGCCAGCACCCCGCCGCCCAGGGCCTTGCGCCCGGACCGGAAGGCGATGACCGCAAGACCGGTCAGGGCCAGATAGGCAAGCAGTAAAATAAAGGTAAATCCCATGATGGCCTCCTTAAAAACATTGGAATGCCCTGTATTCTATCACAGAACCGGATCATCCACAAGCCGCCGCATGAAAATTTGCGGCTTATTCCGCCGGGTCCGCAGTTTCTATGTATAGCTCCTCCGCATCCTCCAGCGCGCGGCGAAGAACGCTTGCATAGGGGATAGCCAGGGGAATCTGCTCCAAGGGGTCGATCACATCGTCCAAAGCTCCGCACAACAGGGCATACATTTTCTGATAGTCCGCCATTTCGCACCTCCAAATCGTCTACGCATAGCCTATAGTAGCACGCGTAGCCTATTTTGGCAAGCCCTTTCGGATATGCTATAGGAAAAAGTCCGGGAGGTGCAGCATGAAAACCAACGAGGCGGTCCGGGACCGCATTCTTCGTCTTTGCCAGGAGCATGACATGACCATCAACCGGCTGGCCACGGTCAGCGCACTGCCGCCGTCCAGCATCAAGAACATCCTGTATGGGAAAAGCCGGAATCCGAAGCTGCTGACCATCAAGCTCATCTGCGACGGCCTGGGGATCACCCTGGGGCAGTTTTTCACCGCCCCGGAGTTTGACAACCTGGAGCAGGAGCTGGAATAAAATAAGAAGGATGTCCTCAGCGGGCCGCGTCAACCCCGGCGGGTTCGGGCAGGGCCCATGTGCCCTGCCACAGAGGAACGGGATGGTTTCCGGAAACCGCCCGTAGGGCCCGCTGCCCCCGGCGGCCCGCGTCCCCGGAAATAAAAAAGGACGTCCGGCGGGACGTCCTTTGGTTTGGTTTCATCAACCGATCTGATTCAGCTTCAGAGTCAGAGCGCTCTTCTTGTGGGCTGCATTGTTCTTGTGCATCAGACCCTTGGCAGCGGCCTTGTCGATGGACTTCACTGCGACCTTGTAAGCGCCCTCGGCCTCGGTGCGATTGCCTTCCACGGCAGCAGCCTCGAACTTCTTGATAGCAGTCTTCAGCGCAGACTTGTTGGCCTTGTTGCGAGCGTTACGAACCTCGGCGATCAGCACGCGCTTCTTAGCAGACTTGATATTCGGCAAACCAAACACCTCCCCGGCGATAAATTTTCGTGCACGGGCACCTAAATACCCAGGCAGGTTAGTATTTTACCAGCTTTGTCCGAAAATTGCAAGCACTTTTTGAAATTTCTCTGCACTTTTTCACATATTTTCTCTCCCCTCGGGGGAAACTGGGCCATAGCCACAAGATTTAGTAGCATCAGGGGGGCGATGACCATAGATATGAGCACGACGCGGACGGACCTGGCCCTGGAGTCGGTTCAGGCCGCCTGTTCCGGGGCGGAAACGGGGACCATTTCCGGGGTACGCAGCCGGGAGCGGACCCGGGAGGGCTATGCCGTCACGGACATCCGGGTGGAGGATGAGGACGGGGCCCAGGCCCTGGGCAAGCCTGTGGGGCGGTATGTCACCGTGGACCTGGGGCCGTATTTCCGCCGGGAGGCGGACTATTTCGACCGGGGGGTCCGGTGCCTGGCGGGGGAGCTGGCGGCGCTGCTGCCGGAGGGGCCGGTGCTGGCGGCGGGCCTGGGGAACCGGGCCATGACCTGCGACGCTGTGGGCCCGGCGTCCATAGACAACCTGCTGGTGACCCGGCACATGATCCGGGCCATGCCCCGGCAGTTTGCGGATTTCCGGCCGGTGGCGGCGGTGTGTCCCGGGGTGCTGGCCCGGACGGGGCTGGAGGCCCTGGAGCTGGTGCGGGGAGCCGTGGAGCGGGTGCGCCCGGCGGCGGTGATCGCCGTGGACGCCCTGGCCGCCCGGGACAGCGCCCGCCTGTGCGCCACGGTGCAGCTGTCGGATACCGGGCTGGTGCCCGGCTCCGGCGTGGGCAACCGCCGCAGCGCCCTGGACCGGGGCACCCTGGGGGTGCCGGTGATCGCCGTGGGCATCCCCACGGTGGTGGACGCCGACCCCCGGGCGGGGCTGTTCCTGACCCCCCGGGACATCGACCAGCGGATCCGGGAGCTGGGCCGGCTGCTGGGTTACGGCATCACCCTGGCCCTGCAGCCGTCCCTGACGGCGGCGGACGTCACCGCTCTGCTGGGGTAGGGGAGGGCAGCTCCGGGCCCAGGTCCGTCATGCTTTTCAGGCTGATGCCCAGGGTGGACATGTTGTGCAGCAGGGCGGAGGTGGTGGGCGGCAGAAGGCCCGCCACGCCCAGCAGGATCAGCGACAGGTTGAAGCCCACGATGAACCGGTAGTTCCGGTGGATCCGGGCCATCAGGGCCTGACTCAGCCGGCGCAGGGTCACCAGCTCAAACAGATCCTCCGAGGCGATGGTGATGTCGGCGATCTCCCGGGCAATGGCCGCGCCGGTGGAGATGGCCACGCCTGCGTCGGCCTCGGACAGGGCAGGGGAGTCGTTGACCCCGTCGCCCACCATGATGACGGTGTGCCCGGCGGCCTTCTCACTGCGGATGAAGGCGGCCTTGTCCTCCGGCAGCACCTCGGCATACACGGCGTCCACCCCCACCTCCCGGGCCACGGCCTGGGCGGTCTGGCGGTTGTCGCCGGTCATCATCACCACCTTGCCGATGCCGCAGGCGTGAAGGGCGGCCACGGCGTCCCGGGCCTCCCGGCGCAGGGGGTCGTGGATGCAGATCACGGCGGCCAGCTCCCCGGCGATGCACAGGTACAGGTGGGAATAGGCAGGGGAGATGGCCCGGAACTTCTCGTCCTCCCCCTCCGGCACCCGGCAGCCCTCGTCCTCGAACACGAAGTGGGCGCTGCCGATGAGGACCTTTTCCCCCTCCACCATGCTGGAGATGCCGTGAGCCACCACATACTGCACCTGGGAATGGTACTCCTCGTGGGACAGACCCCGGGCCCGGGCCTCCTCCACCACGGCGTTGGCCATGGAGTGGGGATAGTGCTCCTCCAGGCAGGCGGCCAGCCGCAGCATCTCCTGGGGGTCACGGCCGCCGAAGGGCACGATCTCCGCCACCCTGGGGGTGGCATAGGTCAGGGTGCCGGTCTTGTCGAAAACGATGGTGTCCGCCTGGGCCACGGCCTCCATGAACCGCCCGCCCTTGACGGAGATATGGTGCCCGCTGCACTCCCGCATGGCGGAGAGCACCGCAATGGGAATGGCCAGCTTCAGGGCGCAGGAGAAGTCCACCATCAGCACCGACAGGGTCTTGGTGACGTTCCGGGTCAGCAGGTACGTCAGCGCCGTGCCGCCCAGGGTATAGGGTACCAGGCGGTCCGCCAGCCGGGAGGCCCGGTCCTCGGCGGTGGATTTCAGCTTTTCGGACTCCTCGATCATGCGGACGATACGGTCATACCGCCCGCCGCCGGAGGCCTTTTCCACGCAGACCACGCACTGGCCCTCCTCCACCACGGTCCCGGCGTATACATAGCTGCCGGGCCGCTTGGCCACGGGCATGGACTCGCCGGTCATGGAGGACTGGTTCACCATGGCCTCGCCGTCGGCCACCCGGCCGTCCAGGGGGATCACGCTGCCGGTGCGGATGACGATGCGGTCCCCGGCCCGGACGGCGTCGATGGGGGTCAGTACCTCGGTGCCGCCGGTCTGGAGCCAGACTTGGTCTACATGCAGGGACATGGCCCCGGCCAGATCGGCCACGGACTTCTTGTGGGTCCATTCCTCCAGGATCTCCCCCAGCCGCAGCATGAACATCACGGACCCGGCGGTGGCGAAATCGCCCCGGGCCATGGACACGGTGACGGCGGTGGCGTCCAGCACGGCCACGGACAGGCGGCCATGCCACAGGGCCGAAAGCCCCTCCCGGATGTACTTCACCGACCGAATGACGGCCAGCGCCGTAGTCACCGGCGCCGGAAGAAACAGCCGGGAGACCATGCGGCGGGCCACGGTCATGGTGAGCTTGTCCTCAAACTCCCGGTTCAGGGCCCGGGAGGTGTGCTCCGGCACCAGGTCCATGGCCTCCGCCCGGGGGAAGGAAAAGGCGGCCAGGGCGGCGATGACGTCCCCCCGGCCGCAGGCGAAGCAGACCACCGCGTCCCGGGTCCGGTCATAGACCTTCACCTCCGTGACGCCGTCCACCGCCCGCAGATAGTATTCCAGAACGTCCGCCTGGCGCAGGGTCATGGCGGGGCAGTGCAGGCGGACCCGCAGCCGTCCGGCGGACTCATGGAGAATGCTGCATTTCATGGCTTATTCCGCCTCGGAAGCATCCTCGATCACGGCGTCGGCCTCCTGTTGGGCCCGCTGCTGGTTGATGGCCTTGGCGTCGGCGTAGATATCCTCCGCGTTCTCCCGGACGGTGGTGACGGTCTCCATAACGCTGTCCTTGGCCCGCAGCACGGCGGCGGTGGTGTGGGTATAGACCTTCTTGGCGTCCTTGCTGGACAGGACCTTGATGCCGGCGGTGCCGAACAGCACACCGGCGGCGAACAGACCGAATTTCTTCATGATGTTACCTCCTGTGGTTTGATGACTTGAATTAGAGTTGTTTAACTCCTGGGGATACTATACCATTGCCCGGGGGAAAATGCAAGACGTTTTCAAAATAAACTGCACAAAATTGCGGAGTTCCTCCCGCAAAAAGCTGCAAAACTGCCGGAATCAGCAGGTTTCGGCGGAGCACATAGGCCCCGCCGCAGGGAACGGGGCGGCTTCCGGGATGCGTCCGTAGGGGCTGGGTTCTACCCGGCCCGAGAGCACCGGAACAAAAAGCCAGAGGCGGACCGGCGGTCCGCCTCTGGGGGGCATAGTCGAATGCAATTACTTTTTGATCTCGCCGTTGGCGGCGGCGGTCAGGTAGGCGTTGATGAACCCATCAATGTCGCCGTTTCCCCGCAAAGCGGGGCTTTGCGGGGCCCCCGGATCAAACCATGCCGGTCGGAAGTGAATTCCGCCCGGCCAAGGTTTTGCCGCAGGCAAAACGCTTGTGCGCCGCGCAGCGGCGATGTCATGGACGGCTGGCGTCCCTTACTTCTTGATCTCGCCGTTGGCGGCGGCGGTCAGGTAGGCGTTGATAAACCCGTCAATATCGCCGTTTCCCCGCAAAGCGGGGCTTTGCGGGGCCCCCGGATCAAACCATGCCGGTCGGAAATGAATTCCGCCCGGCCAAGGTTTTGCCGCAGGCAAAACGCTTGTACGCCGCGCAGCGGCGATGTCATGGACGGCTGGCGTCCCTTATTTCTTGATCTCGCCGTTGGCGGCGGCGGTCAGATAGGCATTAATGAAACCATCAATATCGCCGTCCATGACGGCCTGGATGTTGCCCATTTCGTAGCCGGTGCGGGTGTCCTTGGCCAGGGTGTAGGGCATGAACACATAGGAGCGGATCTGGCTGCCCCACTCGATCTTCATCTGCACGCCCTTCAGGTCGCTGACCTTCTCGGCGTGCTGCTGCATCTTCAGCTCCGCCAGCTTGGCCCGCAGCATCTTCATGGCGTTGTCACGGTTCTGGAACTGGCTGCGCTCCGTCTGGCAGAACACCACGATGCCGGTGGGCAGGTGGGTCAGGCGGACGGCGGAGGAGGTCTTGTTGATGTGCTGGCCGCCGGCGCCGCTGGAGCGGCAGGCCTGCATTTCGATGTCCTCGGGGCGGATCTCGATCTCGCTGTCGTCGTCCAGCTCGGGCATGACCTCCACGGCGGCGAAGCTGGTCTGCCGCCGGGCGTTGGCGTCGAAGGGGGACACCCGGACCAGCCGGTGGACGCCGTTTTCGCTCTTGAGGTAGCCATAGGCGTTGTCACCCTCGATGAGGATGGTGGCGGACTTGATGCCCGCCTCGTCACCGGCCTCGTAGTCCATCAGCTGATAGGTGTAGCCGTGGCGCTCGGCCCAGCGGGTATACATACGGTAGAGCATCTCGGTCCAGTCCTGGGCCTCGGTGCCGCCTGCACCGGCGTGGAAGGTGAGAATGGCGTTGTTGGCGTCGTATTCGCCGGACAGCAGAGCCGCCAGACGGCGCTCGCTGATCTCCTTTTCCAGGTTGTCGTACCCGGCGGTGACCTCCGGCAGCAGGGAGGCGTCGTCCTCCTCCTGGGCCATTTCGCACAGGGTCACGGTGTCCTCCCACTCGGACACCAGCCGGTCATACTTCTTGATGCGGTGCTCCAGGCGCTTGATCTGCTGGGACACCTTCTGGCTGTGCTCGATGTTGTTCCAGAAGCCGTCCTGCTCCGTCTCGGCCTGCAGGTCCTTCAGCTCCTGGCGGTCCTTGGGGATACCCAGGGCCTTCTCCAGCTCGCCCAGAGTGGGCTCCAGGGCCTGGAGCTTCTGTTTATACTCGTCGTATTCAATGACTGCCATAGTCGGTCGTCTCCTTATCGAAAAAAATTCCTTAGCTTATCTATTATAGCCGGATATGGCTGTTCTGTAAAGGAAAATATACCCGTTTCCGGGAACTTTTCTTCACAGGATGAAGCCGCCGTCGCAGGTGAGCACCTGGCCGGTGATGAAGGAGGCCCCGTCCCCGGCCAGGAAGGCCACGGCGTGGGCGATGTCCTCCGGCGTGCCCAGGCGGCCCAGGGGCGTTTCCTGAGCCAGCTGCGGCAGTACCTCCGGCGGCAGGGCATCCAGCATATCCGTGCGGATGACCCCGGGGGCCACGCAGTTGACCCGGATGTGGGTGGGGGCCAGCTCCATGGCCAGGGACCGGGTCAGGCCGATGAGCGCCGCCTTGGTGCAGGAGTAGGTGACCTCGCAGCTGGCGCCCCGCTGGCCCCAGATGGAGGAGATGTTCACGATGCAGCCTGCGTGCTGGTGGAGCATGTGGGGCAGCACCGCCTGGATGGTGTGAAAAGCGCCGTCCACGTTGACGGAGAAGTAGCGGCGCCACAGCTCCTCAGAGATGTCCTGGAACAGGGCCTGGCCCGCCACACCGGCGTTGTTCACCAGCAGCGACACCGGGCCGAAGGTGTCCTCCACTCGGCGCACCATGGCCTCCACCTGGTCCCGCTGGGACACGTCCGCCCGGACCATCATGGCCCGGCAGCCCTCCGCCGTCAGCTGCTCCAGCAGCGACCGGGCGCAGTTCTCCCGGACCCGATAGTTGATGCATACGGCCCAGCCCTGCCGGGCCAGCTCCGCCGCCACAGCCCGACCGATGCCCCGGGATGAGCCTGTTACCAGCGCGATTTTTTCCATGATGTTTGTCCTCCTGGGTGGTTTTGAGGAGAGTATAGCAAAAAAAATGAAACTTGGCAAGAAAACTGTTGACAAATTGGGGCAGGCCGTGTAAAATACATACTGTTCCGCGCGGTTAGCTCAGCTGGTAGAGCACATGCTTGACGTGCATGGGGTCACAGGTTCGAGTCCTGTACCGCGCACCATAGCCGAAAAGCCCTGAAACCACTAAGGTTTCGGGGCTTTCGTCATTCTGTCGGCTGACTGCACCCCATCCGAACACCCGGGCGTGTCTTTTGACCCGGCAAAAAATATGATATATCGCTCACTGCAAACGGGCGGCCCCTTATGTCTATGGGGCCGCCCGTTTCGCATTATCGGATTGTCAATCAGAATCTGTGCGGCACATGAGATAATCCAGGCTCACACCGTACACGTCTGCCAACCGAACAAGAGCTTCTATGTTCGGCTCACTTCGTCCTACTTCATACCCGGATAGAGTAATCACATGGATGCCTGTCCGGTCCGCTACTTCCTGTTGCTTTAACCCGCATTTCTTCCGGGTTTCCTGTAACCGTGCCGCTACTGCTGTTTTGCGTTGCTTGCAAGCGTCTTTGTAACTGACAGCTGTTGCAAACACATCTCTGGCCATGCCTGTAACGGTTCGCATGGCTTCTCCCGCTGAAAGGCTGGGGTCACTGCCTATGTTCTTCGCTTTCTTAAACTCGTCCCTCAAATAGTCGTTTGTTTCGCTCATGTGGTTGCCCCCTTTGCTTTTTTCCCATTGTACCAGTGTTTTTTCACTGGTGCAATCATTTTCTATCAAATTTTAATACTTACCCCTTGACAGTATTAGAAACTAATAGTATTATAATCAAATAGTATTAGTTTTGAATATCAAGTGGCTGTCAGGACCCAGTGAGTGCCAAAAAGAAAAAATATTTTTTCTCTCACCACACCATCGCGTCTTGTCCTGTGGTAAACGCGCAGCGTTTTCCATCAGGACGTAGTAGCAGGCGTGTAGAAAATGTGGTAAACGCATAGCGTTTTCCATCATTTTCACACGCTCGTTCTCCCCGTAGTAGCTGTGGTAAACGCGCAGCGTTTTCCATCAGCTACGGAGGTTCCCCGGTCGCACACCGTTCCCTTGGTGTGTTCCCTACTTGATATAGCAACAAATTGGTTTCGGTAGGAGGTTTTCGTATGGCTCTCATGGGCGCAGCATTGTCCGATATTAGCAGTAATGCCCGGCTAAAGGTCTATCCGGCCACGGAGGTACTACAGGTATCAAACGCACCCATCTTCCGTGCCCCCGGCTGGGAGCCGCAGAAGCGTTCCTATGATGTTCCGGCAAAAGGCAAGGGTATAGACCCGGAACGTGCTTTAGAGGTGTCCCGTGCCCGTGCAAGGGCCGCTGTGCGTGATATTGCGCTGTGCAACCAGTTCGACTATTTCATCACCTGGACCTTGGACGGCAGTCTGATTAACCGCTATGATGCCGACGAGGTCAAGCGCCGGGTCCTGACGTTCCTGAAAAACAAGGTCCACCGCAATGGCTTCGCCTATGTCATCGTTCCGGAGTTTCACAAGGATGGTGCAATTCACTTCCATGGCCTGTGCAAGCTGGGAACCATGCGGCTGGAACGTGCCGTAAACGCCCGTACAGGCCAGCCTATGAGCACGGAAAAGGGCCAACCTATTTTCAATATGCCGGACTGGACCCTGGGCTACTCCACCTGCATTCCCATTGACGGCAACTATGAACGCACCTGCAACTACATGGTCAAATACTTCACCAAGGATTCCAGGAAGATCTTCGGCAAGTGGTATCTGTCCTCCCGGAACCTGGTGCGGCGTCCGGAAATGATGCTGGTCAGTGGCGGCATGGACTTCCATGCGTTCGTAGCGGAACACCCGGGATGCCACATTATTCCCCTGTATAATGACGTGTGCCTGACCTCGGTCAGCCTGACAGGAGGTGACGGCCGATGACGTTAGGGGAGTGGATTCCCATCTATCTGGAAGCCTACAAGCGTGATACCATCCGGCCCGACTCGTTCTATACCATCCAGCTGGTGGCCGGGAAAATCCCCCCGGAAATCCTGGCCATGGAGCTGACGGAGATTCGCCCCATGCATCTGCAACGGTTCGTCAATGCCTTTGGCCTGACGGCCTCCAAGTCCTATATGGACAAGCTCCATGTGCTTCTGAATGCCGTCTTTGAAGCGGCTATAGACAACGACCTGTGCACAAAGAATCCTGCCGCACGGATAAAGTATCCCCGCATTCATGAGCAACCCCGTGAAGCCTATACCATGGAGGAACTGCGTATTATCCTGGACTTTGCCATGCACTATGACCGCCAGCGCATTGCCGTAGGCATTATGGTCCTGCTGTTGACCGGCATTCGCCGTGGGGAGCTGTTGGGCCTGAAAGAATCCGATATCACGGACCAGTCGCTGACCATCAACCGTGCTGTGTACCTGGTCCATAACCGGTCCTGTGTAACGGAACATGAAGCCAAAACAGAGCGCAGTCTGCGCACCGTTCCGCTTCTGCCGGAGCTGGCTTACCGGCTCCAGCACCTGCCCCATACCGGGGAATACCTGTTCAGCACGAAAAACGGTACGATTCTCCATCCCCGGAATTTCACCCGGGACTTTGACACGTTCTTTCGCAGATTGCGGGAAGTAGAACCGTCTGTTCGTCACCTGTCCCCCCACTGTTGCCGCCATACCTTTGCCACCCTGACCCGTGAAGCCGGTGCAGATATCCGGGTCATTCAGGAACTGTTGGGGCATTCCGACATCAAGACCACGGCCCGTTATTCCCACGCTGATTTCAGCAGTATGCAAAGCGCAGTTCTTGGACTAAAGGACGCAATCACCATGCATTCGTAGTTTTTCCTCTGCACCTGGTCAATGGTGGGCGCATAAACTGCCATGACCCTGTTGCTTGACGTGCATGGGGTCACAGGTTCGAGTCCTGTACCGCGCACCATAGCCGAAAAGCCCTGAAACCACTAAGGTTTCGGGGCTTTCGTCATTCTGTCGGCTGACTGCACCCCATCCGAACACCCGGGCGTGTCTTTTGACCCGGCAAAAAATATGATATATCGCTCACTGCAAACGGGCGGCCCCTTATGTCTATGGGGCCGCCCGTTTCGCATTATCGGATTGTCAATCAGAAGATTTTTATTTGAACCAAGCACACGAATCTGATATAATCTATTGACCGAACTTACACCTGTGGAGGCGGAAGCGATGGGCGATTGGCATAAGATTGAATTACAAGAAGATATTGACTTTTTAATGGAGACTTATGGCGGTTTTCATGATTCCTGCATCGTTTCGCTCAGTTTTCAGAGCGGTGCATTCGTTGATAACGATATGGTCATGCATTTTGGAGGCCCAAACGAAAGAATACTGTCCGTTATATGCCAGAGTCAATGGGAGCCTAAAACAATAGAGCTACAGTTCTCGGGGCTACGTCAGATGCATATAGTAGGCTGGCAGGATAATTATCTTTGCCTTATTTTGGACGCATATCTGGCCTTCCACAACGGCTTACTGCCGGGAAGCCCGGATCGGGTGATCGTGTGGTCGGATACGGACTGCTTCGATATTAATAAGATTGATAATTCAATTGCTGAACCGGCAGATACTTATATCGTTGCAAATGAGTTGAGATGGCGAATCATACAGGAGAATCCACATGATCGTGACAATCAATTCCTTTGAGAAATACCGGGCGTTCATTCTGGACATTTCGCGCGACCCGCTCTTTTGTGACCCACATTTCACATATGACCCCGATAATCTTTACGGTTCACTGCACCGGAAGGACGAATCCGCATTTGCCGTTGTGGCAGACGGGACCGTGCAGGGCCTGTTGGTCAGGCCCGGACTGCCCTTCCGGAAATATGCGGTCCCCCTGCTGGCAGAGGCGGTCAGACGAAACGGGCCGAACCGGATGATGGCGCTGGTTTACACAGACGCGGCGGAAGAAATCGCGGCTTACGCTGCGTCCGGATTTGAGAAAGTCGAGGGGCAGAACAGCGTGTACGCCTCTTACCTGCTCTGATAAACGGGCGGCCCCTGACCGGGGCCGCCCGTTTTCTGCAATTTATGCCTGCCGGTCCGCCTGGATCAGCAGCTTCAGGGCCTCCACGCCCACCTCCACGGCGGAGGTGGTGTCCTCGCTCATGTCCTGGTCCAACCCGGCGGCTTCCCGCTCCTGGTTCCAGATCACATGGAAGCAGCTGCCGCAGCGGCAGCCCAGGGCGTCGGCCACCACAAACAGGGCGGCGCTTTCCATTTCGCTGGCCTTCACGTGCAGGCGCTTCCAGGCCTCCCACTTGTTCAGCAGCTCATAGGACACCGGCATTCTGGCGGGGCTGTGCTGGCCATAGAAGGCGTCCTTGCACTGCACCACGCCGGTTTTCAGGGACTTGCCCAGGTTTTTGGCGGCCTGTACCAGGGCGCAGGTGACGTCGAAATTGGCCACGGCCGGGTACTCGATGGGGGCATACTCCCGGCTGGTGTGCTCAAAGCGGATGGCCCCGGTGGCCACCACCACGTCGCCGGAGCGCACGTCCAGGTCAATGCCGCCGCAGGTGCCCACCCGGATGAAGGTATCCGCGCCGATGTTGTGCAGCTCCTCCATGGCGATGGAGGCGGAGGGGCCGCCGATGCCGGTGGAGCAGACGGAGACCTTTTCCCCCAGCAGGGTGCCGGTATAGATGGTAAATTCGCGGTTCTGGGCCACAAAATGGGCATCGTCGAACAGGGCCGCGATCTTTTCGCAGCGGCCCGGGTCGCCGGGCAGGATGACGTAACGGCCCACGTCGCCCTCCACGCAGTGGATATGGAACTGTTTGTCCAGCTTTTGCATAGCTGCGCCTCCTTGATAATTGATCCGTGTGATGCCGTCATTATATCACAGGAAGCTGCCGGGTGCAAATAAAATGCCGGGGCGGGTGCTTATACGTTGCCGTACATAAACAGGTCGCACTTGATCATGCCGTTATAGAGCTTGCGCTTCTTCTTGGCCTGGTGGCCGAAGGTGCGCTCAAACTCCGTGTGGCTGCTGAGGACCAGGGTCCGCCAGGTATCCGGCAGACGCTCCCACATTTTGCCGAAATCCCGGTACAGGGCCTCGGCCTCCTGCCGCTCCAGCAGCCGCTCGCCGTAGGGGGGATTGGTCACCAGCTGGCCATAGGTGTCGTCCCGGCGGAAATTCCGCATATCCGCCACCTCGAAGCGCACCACGTCCTCCACCCCGGCCTTCCGGGCGTTGTCCCGGGCGATGGCCACGGCCCGGGGGTCCACGTCGCCGCCCCAGATGTCGTACCGGCCGTGGAACTCCTTGTCCATGGCCTCTCCGGCGGCGGTCAGCCAGTCCCCGGAGGGCACGAAGCCCCAGCGCTGGGCGTCGAAGCTGCGGTCCAGGCCCGGGGCCCGGTTCATGGCGATCAGCGCCGCCTCGATGCAGATGGTGCCGCTGCCGCAGAAGGGGTCGCAGAAGGGGTCCCGGCCCCGGAAGCGGGACAGGGTCACCATGGCCGCCGCCAGCGTCTCCCGCAGAGGGGCCTCCACGCCCACGGCCCGATAGCCCCGCTTGTACAGGCCCTCCCCGGAGCTGTCCAGGCAGATCATGGCCTCGTCCTTGAACAGGGAGAACCGCACCTGATACTTCACCCCGTCCTCCGGGAACTGCTCCAGGCCGTAGTGGGCCTTCATCCGCTCCACCATGGCCTTTTTGATGATGGACTGGCAGGCGGGCACCGCGTGCAGCTGGGAGGAGATGGAGTAGCCCTTCACCGGGAAGGCCGCGTCCCGGGGCAGATACTCCTCCCAGGGGATGGCCCGGGTGCCCTGAAACAGCTCCTCAAAGCTGCGGGCCGGGAACCGGCCCAGCACCAGCAGCACCCGCGCCCCGCAGCGCAGGTTGATATTCAGCCGCGCCAGGTCGGACAGCTCCCCCCGGCACAGCACCCGGCCGTTTTCCACCTGCACGTCCTTCAAGCCCAGCCGCCGGATCTCGTCGCCCACCAATTTCTCCAGGCCCAGCAGGCAGGGCACCATAAATGTATGCATATTGCACCTCGTTTCGTGATTTGGGGTCATTGCAGCATGTCCAGCAGCTGCTCCGGGGTGTCCGCCACCAGGGGCGCGCCTGCGGCCTCCAGAGCCGCCCGGCCCCGGAACCCCCAGGCCACGCCGATCATGTCCAGCCCGGCGTTCCGGGCGGTGTCCACGTCCACCTCGCTGTCGCCCACATACAGGGCCTCCTCCGGGGCCGCGTGAAGCTGGGCCAGGGCCGCCCGGACCATATCCGGGGCGGGCTTGGAGGCGATACCCTCCCGCTGGCCCATGGCCCCGTCCAGCTCCGGGAAGAACCGGGCCGCCAGGGTCCGGGTGGTCCGGTCCGGCTTGTTGGACACCACCGCCGTCCGCACGCCTGCCTGCCGCAGCCGCTCCAGCAGCGGCCCGATGCCGTCATAGGGACGGGTCTCCACGCAGTTGTGGGCCTGGTAATAGGCCCGGTAGTCCGCCAGGATTTCCGCCTCCCGGTCCGGGTCCACCCCCTGGGGCAGGGCCCGGTGGATCAGCGGTCCCGCGCCGTTGCCCACGAACCGGCGCACCTCCTCTAAGGTCCGGGTGGGATAGCCGTATTTTTCCAGGATGTAGTTCACCGCCGCCTGCATATCCGTCAGGGTGTCCAGCAGTGTTCCGTCCATATCAAATAAAATCGCCTGATATTTCATGTTATTTACTCCTTATTGGCAGCCGGGGCCGGTTTCTTCCCGGCGGACCGGGGCAGCTTCCGCAGCAGCCCCTCTGCCTGATTTTTCCGCACAGGACTCATCTCTTTCCGATTTTTCTCGTTCTCTGTCTTTTGGAGTATACCACGCCGCCGGGCATCCGTAAAGCCGGGCGGCGAAAATTTCGTCCTTGGCCGGGCCCGGCATTTTACCGGGATTTTACAAAACACGCCTTTCCGGCTTTACATCCGGCCCGTATCCTATGAACTGTACCGAGGATATCCAAAATCCGTTGAATCGAAAGGAGATTCTGAAAAAATGAAAAGGTTTCTTTCCATGGCCCTGTGCATCGTCATGGCACTGGGCATCCTGGCCGGCTGCGGCCAGAAGACCAATGACACCCCTAAGAACGACGATAACAGCACCGCTCTCTCCGGCTCCGTGTCTACCAACGGCTCCACCTCCATGGACAAGGTCATCGGCGCGCTGAAGGAGCAGTTCACCATCGACAACCCCGGCGTCACCGTCACCTATGATCCCACCGGCTCCGGCGCCGGCATCGAGGCCGTGAAGAACGGCTCCGCCGATATCGGCCTGGCCTCCCGGGCCCTGAAGGACCAGGAGAAGTCCGCCGGCCTGAAGGAGACCACCGTGGCCCTGGACGGCATCGCCATCATCGTCAACGCCGGCAGCAAGGTCGCGGACCTGACCGTTCAGCAGATCGCCGACATCTTCACCGGCAAGATCACCGACTGGAGCGAGGTGGGCGGCGACCCCGGCGCCATCTCCTGCATCGGCCGTGAGTCCGGCAGCGGCACCCGGGACGGTTTCGAGTCCATCACCGACACCAAGGACTCCTGCAGGCTGGACCAGGAGCTGACCTCCACCGGCGGCGTCATTGAGGCCGTTGCCGGCAACCCCAACGCCATCGGCTACGCATCCCTGTCCGCCGTGGAAGGCAAGTCCACTGTCAAGGCCCTCACCGTGGGCGGTGTGGCCTGCACCGAAGCCACCGTCCTGGACGGCAGCTATGAAATCCAGCGTCCCTTTGTGCTGGTGACCAAGGAAGGCGTTACTCTCTCCGCCGCTGCCCAGGCTTTCTTTGACTTCGCCACCTCTGCCGCCGCTTCCGACCTCATCAAGAACGCCGGTGCGGTGCCCGTGGCCAAGTAACCACCCCGGGAAACCTCCCCTGACCCGAATCCCGGGCCAGGGGCATTCCCCGTTCCGGACCAGAAAGGAACCGACTATGCGTTCAAAGAATACAGGGGCCCATAAGGCCCTGGAAACCGTGATCCATCTGATCTTCCTGCTGTGCGGCATCGTGGCCGTGGGCTTCGTGCTGGTCATCAGCGTGTATCTGATCATTTCGGGCCTGCCCGCCATCCGCCAGATCGGCCTGTTCAGGTTTCTGTTCGGTCAGGTGTGGGACCCCACCAACACCACCACCGGGGCCCAGTACGGCATTCTCCCCTTCATCCTCACCTCCATATACGGCACCGCCGGGGCCATGGTCATCGGCGTGCCCATCGGCCTGATGACGGCCATCTTCCTGGCAAAGCTGGCCCCGCCCAGGGCCGCCGCCGTGATCCGCACCGCCGTGCAGCTGCTGGCGGGCATCCCGTCGGTGGTATACGGCCTGGTGGGCATGATCGTGCTGGTGCCCCTGATCCGCACCACCTTCTCCTTAGGCTCCGGAGCCTGTTTGCTGGCAGCCATCCTGGTGCTGTCCATTATGGTGCTGCCCTCCATCATCAACGTGTCGGAGACGGCCCTGCGGGCGGTGCCCCGGGAGTATGAGGAGGCCAGCCTGGCCCTGGGAGCCACCGCCGCCGAAACGTATTTCCGGGTCAGCCTCCACGCCGCCCGCAGCGGCGTGGCCACCGCCGTGGTGCTGGGCGTGGGCCGGGCCATCGGCGAGGCCATGGCCATCATCATGGTGGCAGGCAATGTGGCCAATATGCCGGGGCTGTTCCGGTCCGTCCGGTTCCTCACCACCGGCATCATCTCCGGCATGTCCTATGCCCCGGTGGGCAGCCTGTATCAGCAGGCCCTGTTCTCCATCGGCCTGGTGCTGTTCCTGTTCATTATGCTCATCAACGTATTTCTCAACGTGTTCATCAAAAAGCGGAAGGAGGACTGACCCATGGAGGAAAAGCTGTCGCCCCGCCGCCGTCTGTATGACCGGGGTATGCGGGGTCTGGTATGGCTGTGCGCGGGCCTGACCTGCGCCCTGCTGCTGTTTCTCATCGGCTATATCTTCTATCGCGGGGTGCCGGGCATCACCTGGTCCCTGCTGACCAGCCAGACCAGCTATATCAAGGACACCGTGGGCGTCCTGCCCAACATTCTCAACACCCTGTATATCATCGTGGTGGCCATGGTCATCGTCCTGCCCCTGGGCGTGGGGGCCGCCATCTATCTGACGGAATACGCCACAAACCGCCGCCTGGTGGCCGTCATCGAGTTCGCCACCGAGACCCTGACGGGCATCCCCTCCATCATCTTCGGCCTGGTGGGTATGCTGCTGTTTGTGCAGCGGCTGGGCCTGAAGGCGGGCATCCTGGCCGGCGGCCTGACGCTGGTGGTGATGATCCTGCCCACCATCGTCCGCACCACCCAGGAGAGCCTGAAAACCGTGCCCCAGTCCTATCGGGAGGGGGCCCTGGGCCTGGGAGCCGGAAAGTGGCACATGATCCGCACCGTGGTGCTGCCCGGGGCCGTGGACGGCATCGTCACCGGCTGCATCCTGGCGGTGGGCCGCATTGTAGGCGAAAGCGCTGCCCTGCTGTATACGGCGGGCTTCGGCCTGGAACTGGTGGGCTTTATCAAGTCCCTGCACACCTCCGCCGCCTCCCTGACCGTGGCCCTGTATGTCTACGCCACCGAGCGGGGCGAGACGGCCCTGGCCTTCTCCATCGCCACCATCCTGATGGTGCTGACCCTGCTGATCAACCTGTCCGCCTCCCTGGTGGGGCGGAAGCTGCGAAAGAAATGAGGCAATTTATGGAACCGATTCTTGAGGCCAAGAGCCTGAACCTGTGGTACGGGCCCAATCACGCCCTCCACGATGTGTCCGTGGCCATTCCGGAGCGGCAGATCACCGCCTTTATCGGCCCCTCCGGCTGCGGCAAATCCACGTTCCTGCGGACTCTGAACCGCATGAACGACCTGATTCCCTCCGTGAAGATCCAGGGCCAGGTGAACTTCCACGGAAAGAATATCTATGACGCCAGGGTGGACCCCACCCTGCTGCGCAAGCGCATCGGCATGGTGTTTCAGAAGGCCAACCCCTTCCCCATGAGCATTTATGACAACGTGGCCTACGGGCCCCGGACCCACGGCGTCCGCAGCCACGCCAAGCTGGACGACATCGTGGAGCGCTCCCTGCGCTCCGCCGCCATCTGGGACGAGGTGAAGGACCGGCTGAAAAAAAGCGCCATGGGCCTGTCCGGCGGCCAGCAGCAGCGCCTGTGCATCGCCCGGGCCCTGGCCGTGGAGCCGGAGGTGCTGCTGATGGACGAGGCCACCAGCGCCCTGGACCCCATCTCCACCTCCAAAATCGAGGACCTGGCCCTGGAGCTGAAGGAGCACTACACCGTGGTCATGGTCACCCACAATATGCAGCAGGCGGCCCGCATCTCCGACAACACGGCCTTTTTCCTGCTGGGCGAGCTGGTGGAGTTCGGCAAAACGGAGCAGCTGTTCTCCGCCCCCGCCGACAAGCGCACCGAGGACTACATCACCGGGAGGTTCGGATAATGAGAAGACAGTTTGACCAGCAGCTGGCGCTGCTGAACCGGGAGCTCATCGAGATGGGCGCCCTGTGCGAGGAGGTCATCGCCCTGGCCTCCAAGGCTCTGACGGAGGGAGACCCCGCCCTGGCCGCCCGGGTGGCCCCCCTGGACACCGAGATCGACCAGAAGGAGCGCACCATCGAGTCGCTGTGCCTGAAGCTGCTTTTGCAGCAGCAGCCGGTGGCCCGGGATCTGCGCCAGATCTCCGCCGCCCTGAAGATGATCACCGACATGGAGCGCATCGGCGACCAGGCCGAGGACATCTCCGAGATCGTCACCTTCCTCCGGGGCCGCACCGCCGAGCATGACGACATTCTCTGCCAGATGGCCCGGGCCACCATCTCCATGGTCACAGAAAGTGTTGACGCATACGTAAAACATGATACAATAAAAGCAGAGGCCGTTCTGGCCGCCGACGACACCGTGGACGCCTATTTCTGCCAGGTGAAGCAGGCCCTGATCTCCCGCATCGCCGCCGACCCCGGCGACGGGGAGTATGCCCTGGACCTGCTGATGATCGCCAAGTATTTCGAGCGCATCGGCGACCACGCCACCAACATCGCCGAGTGGGTGATTTTTTCCATCACCGGCCGGCACAAGGAGGGATAACCCATGATCTGGTGCGTAGAGGACGATGCCAGTATCCTTGATATTGAGGTATACACCCTGCAGTCCACCGGGTTCCAGGCCCAGGGCTTCGCCGACGGCGGGGCCTTCTGGTCCGCGCTGGAGTCGGCCCGGGAGCTGCCGGAGCTGGTGGTGCTGGATGTGATGCTGCCCGGTGTGGACGGTGTGGAGCTGCTGCGCCGTATGCGGGCCGCCCCTGCCACCCGTTCCATCCCCGTTGTCATGGCCACCGCCAAGGGCGCGGAATATGACAAGATCCAGGCTCTGGACCTGGGCGCGGACTACTATCTGACCAAGCCCTTCGGGGTCATGGAGCTGGTGTCCTGCGTGAAGGCGGTGCTGCGCCGGTGCGCCCGGCCCAGCCACGTGCTGCACCTGTCCGGCCTGACCCTGGACCAGGACGCCCACACCGTCTCCTGCGACGGACAGCGGGTGCCCCTGACCTATAAGGAATACGAGCTGCTGCGGCTGTTTTTGTCCCATCCCGGCATGGCCTTCACCCGGGACCAGCTGATGGCCCAGGTGTGGGGCACCGACTATTACGGCGAGACCCGCACCGTGGATATGCACATCCGCACGCTGCGCCAGAAGCTGGGCCCCTACGGCGGTCTGATCCAGACCGTCCGCAATGTGGGCTACCGGCTGGAGGAACAAGAATGACCAAGAAAATTTTCCGCTCGTTTATGGTGTCCGCTGCCGCCGTGCTTTTAGCGGCGGTGGCCATCGTCATGACCTGCCTGTACAGCTATTTTGCCTCCGTGCAGGAAAACCAGCTGCAGGATCAGCTGCAATTGGCAGCCGCCGCCGTGGAGACGGAGGGCACGGATTACCTGAATAAGCTGAATAAGCTGAAGGCGGACCGCTACCGCCTGACCTGGATCGCCCCGGACGGGGCGGTGCTGTGCGACACCAAGCGGGACGCCGAAAGCCTGGAAAATCACGGCGACCGCACCGAGGTGCGGGAGGCCCTGCGCACCGGCTCCGGCCACTCCACCCGCTATTCCAGCACCCTGCTGGAAAAAACCAGCTACTATGCCCGCCGGATGCCGGACGGCACGGTGCTGCGCATTTCCATCAGCCGGGCCACCGTGGGGATGCTGCTGCTGGGGATGCTGCCGGCCATTCTGCTGACGGCGGCGGTGGCCCTGATCCTGTCGGGCCTGCTGGCGGGCCGCCTGTCCCGCCGCATCACCGCGCCCCTGAACGCCCTGGACCTGGAGCACCCCCTGGAAAACGACACCTATGAGGAGCTGTCCCCCCTGCTGTGCCGCATCAACGTCCAGCGGCGGCAGATCGACCGGCAGCTGACGGACCTGCGCCGCCGGTCCGACGAGTTCCAACAGATCACCTCCCATATGCAGGAGGGCCTGGTGCTGCTGGACGACGCCGGGGCCGTGCTGAGCATCAACCCCGCCGCCTGCCGGATCTTCGAGGCGGACGAGACCTGCCTGGGCCAGGATTTCCTGACGGTGGACCGCGGCCGCGACGTCAGCGACGCGCTGGCGTCCGCCATGGACGCCGGTCACAGCGAGGTCCGTGTCCAGCGGCTGGGCCGCATTTATCAGTTCGACATCTCCCGCATCCGGTCTGGCGAGGACGTGCTGGGCGCGGTGCTGCTGGCCTTCGACATCACCCAGCAGGAGACGGCGGAGCAGAGCCGCCGGGAGTTCACCGCCAACGTCTCCCATGAATTGAAGACCCCCCTCCAGGGGATCATCGGCAGCGCCGAGCTGATTGAAAACGGACTGGTGAAGCAGGAGGACCTGCCCCGGTTCGTGGGCCACATCCGCCGGGAGGCCCAGCGGCTGGTGGCCCTGATCGGCGACATCATCCGCCTGTCCCAGCTGGACGAGGGAGACCCCCTGCCCTGGGAGCGCGTGGACGTCTCAGCGCTGTGCCGGGACATTGCCGCCGACCTGCGGGACAAGGCCGAGAAAAGCCAGGTCAGCCTTACCGTGGAGGGACAGGACGTCCAGGCGGAGGGCGTGCGCCGTCTGCTGCACGAGACCATCTATAACCTCTGCGACAACGCCATCGGGTACAACGTCCCCGGCGGCAGCGTCCGGGTCACCGTGTCGGATGCCGGCGAAAACGCCGTGATCTCCGTGGCGGACACCGGCATCGGCATCGCCCCGGAGCACCAGTCCCGGATCTTCGAGCGGTTTTACCGGGTGGATAAGAGCCACTCCAAGGCCTCCGGCGGCACCGGCCTGGGCCTGTCCATCGTGAAGCACGCCGTGGCCTATCACCACGGAACCGTGCAGCTGGAGAGCCAGCCCGGCAAGGGCACCACCATCACCGTGACCATTCCCAGGAAGCAATCCTGAAATATCCCCGGCTTGGCCGAAAAGCCCTTGCTTTTCGGCCAAGCTGAAACGCTATTATAAGAGAGGTACCGCCTATGCTGCTGACTGCCGACATCGGAAACACCAACATCGTTCTGGCCCTGCTGGATGAGAAGGACCGGGTCGTATCCCAGTGCCGGGTCCCCTCCGGGGAGCCGCTGCCGCCGGAGGCGTATGACGACGCCATCCGTCGGGTGCTGGAAGGGCAGGCCGCCCCGGAAGGGGCCGTCATCGGCTCGGTGGTGCCCCGGCTGACGGCGGAGACCGCCGACGCCATCCGCCGGGTCACGGGGCTGGAGGCCCTGGTGGTAGGTCCCACCACCCCGGCGGGGCTGGACATCGCCATTGAACAGCCGGAGACCCTGGGGGTGGACCTGCTGGCCGCCGACGCCGCCGCTGCGGCGGAGTATCCCCTGCCGGTGGTGGTGTTCGACTTCGGCACCGCCACCACCGTGACGGTGGTGGACCGGCAGCGACGCTATCGGGGCGGCGTGATCCTGGCCGGGGTGAAGCTGAGTCTCCACGCCCTGTTCTCCGGCACGGCCCAGCTGCCGGACATCGCCCTGGAGCCGCCGGGAAAGGTCATCTGCTCCGTTACGGAGGACAGCCTTCAGGCTGGTGCCATTTACGGCGCCGCCGCCATGGCGGACGGTCTGCTGGACCGCATGGAGGAGGAGCTGGGCGCTCCCTGCACCGCCGTGGCCACCGGCGGCCTGGCCGGGATCATTACTCCCTATTGCCGCCGGGACATCCGCCGGGACGACAGCCTGCTTCTGCGGGGTCTGGCCCTGATCTGGCGGAAAAACTGCGGAAATCGGTAAATTTTATCATATAGGAGGGACCTTATGGACCAGCTGCGAAAGAAAAAAGGCTTTATCTGCGACATGGACGGCGTGATCTATCACGGCAACCGGCTGCTGCCTGGGGTGAAGGAATTTGTGGACTGGCTTTACCGGGAGGAGAAGAACTTCCTGTTTCTGACCAACTCCTCCGAGCGCAGCCCCAAGGAGCTGCAGCAGAAGCTGCGCCGCATGGGGCTGGACGTGGACGAGAGCCGCTTCTATACCAGCGCCCTGGCCACGGCACGGTTCGTCAGCAGTCAGGCCCCCGGGTGCAGCGCCTATGTCATCGGCGGGGCGGGGCTGATCATGGCCCTGCACGACGAGGGCATCACCATGAACGACGTGGACCCGGATTACGTCATCATCGGCGAGGGCAACAGCTATAACTACGAAAACATTCTGCGGGCGGTGCGGCTGGTGCTGAAGGGCGCCAAGCTCATCGGCACCAACAGTGACCTGACCGGCCCCTCGGAGGACGGCATCATTCCCGCCTGCCGGGCCATGATCGCCCCCATCGAAATGGCCACCGGCCAGAACGCCTACTTCGTGGGCAAACCCAACCCCCTGATGATGCGCACGGGGCTGCGCATTCTGGGGGTCCACTCCGAGGACGCGGTGATGATCGGCGATCGGATGGACACCGACATGGTGGCCGGTATCGAAACCGGTCTGGACACGGTGCTGGTGCTCTCCGGCGTTACCCGGCGGGAGGACATCGCCAAGTTCCCCTACCGCCCCCGGCTGGTGCTGGACGGCGTGGGCGACATCCCCGGCCCGGCAGAACAATAAAAAATAAGCAATCCGCTTCCGGTTTTTGCCGGAAGCGGATTGCTTATTGTGATATCTTTAAGGGCGTAACCCCGGTTTAAGGATTATTTCACGGTCTGTTCAAAAACGGACGGAAGAATGTGGTATAATGTCCATATCAACGGATCGAGGTTTCTTATGGACAAGCATGTTTTCACGGATAAACAGAAAAAGCTCATCGCCTGGGCGGCCATCGCCATCTTCCTGCTGCTGTCGGCGGCGGTGGGATGGTTCATTGGCCGACCCCTGGTGCGCTTTGCCTCCCGGCCGGAGGAGTTCCGCCAGTGGGTGGACGGCCACGGCCTGCTGGGCATGGCCGCCTATGTGGGCATGGTGTTTTTGCAGGTGGCGGTGGCCGTGATTCCCGGGGAGCCCCTGGAGATCAGCGGCGGCTATGCCTTCGGGGCCCTGCGGGGCAGCGTGCTGTGTCTGCTGGGGGGGGTTCTGGGCAGCGTGGCGGTGTTTGCCCTGGTGCGGCGGTTCGGCCGGGAGCTGGTGGAGATCTTCTTCCCCCGGGAGAAGCTGGAGAAGCTGAAATTCCTGCAAAGCTCCCCCAAGCGGGACGCCCTGTTCTGGCTGATATTCACCGTGCCGGGCACTCCCAAGGACCTGCTGTGCTACTTCGCCGGGCTGACGGACCTGTCCTGGGGCAAGTGGCTGCTGCTGTGCACCGTGGGGCGTCTGCCCTCGGTGTTGACCTCCACCATCGGCGGCAGCGCCCTGGGAGTGAAGGACTATCAGTTCGCCATCCTGGTTTTCGCCGTGACCCTGGCGGTGTCCGGTGTGGGGCTGCTGATCTACCGGGCCATCTGCCGGCGGCATGAGCGAAAGCAGCAGGAACACGAATAAGCAAAGCAGTCCCCCGGCCTGGGCCGGGGGACTGCTTTGCTTATTTTTCGTTGGCGATTTTCTCCTCCGTTTCCCGGAGAATAGCCTGCCGCAGGCGGGTCAGATAGGGGGACCAGGCGGCGTTTTCCATGGCGTAGGTGCGGTTCAGGTCGTATTCCCGAGGCTCCCAGGTGTCGATGGGGGACTCGTTGTGCTGGATCACGGCCTCAAATTTGTCCAGGGCCTTATAGATGCGGGACTCCGGAGTCTCCTGGGCGGCCATCTCCCGGTACAGGGCGTGCATCTCCGCCCCATAAGGGGCGGGCAGGGTGTCCACCCACTCATGCAGCAGCCGCTCCTCCCGTACCTCGTCCTCCGCCGTTTTGCGGAAGGTGGGGATATCGCCGGTGAAGCACTCCCCCAGGTCGTGGATCAGGCACATGCGGATGACCCGGTCCATATCCGCCTGCGGAAACTCGTCCCGCAGCCAGAAGGCCATCAGGGCGATGCGCCAGCTGTGCTCTGCCACGCTTTCCGGGCGGCGGTGAGAGGTGCAGCAGTGGCGGGTGGTGTCCTTCAGCCGCTCCGCCGTGTGCAGAGCGGCCAGCAGATCGGTGGGATTCATGGAGGACCTCCTTATCTCAGATCTCTGCCCACTGGACCGGGGAGCCGTGCTCCCGCAGCAGGTCCAGCAGGTCCCGGGTGGACAGCCACACGGTGGCGGTGTTGTCGTTGGGGTGAACGCCGATGCGGCCTCCCTCGAAATCCCGGTCCAGATAGAACTGCACCGACCGGTCCGGATCGTTCAGCAGGCCCAGAGGCGTCACGGACCCGGGGGTCAGGTGCAGCCGGGCCATCAGGTCCTCCGGAGAGGCGAAGCTCAGCCGGGTGGTGCCGTGGCGGCGCTGAAACTCCTTCAGGTCCACCCGCTTGTCGTGGCGGATGGTGATGAGATAGTAATTCTGCTTTTTGGCGTCCCGGACGAAGATGTTCTTGGCGTCGTCCTCCGGATACGGCATGTCCACGGCGGCGCACTCCTCCATATTGAATACCGCCGGGTGCTCGGTGATCTCAAAGGCCACGCCCCGGGCCCGGAGATAGTCATAGGTTTCCTGCTTGGTCATGGGATGCTTCTCCTTGGGTGCTCTGGCAATTTTGCTTTATTGTAGCAGAGAGCGGCGGCCATTGCAAGCCCGGGAAAAACTCCCGTCCGCCGGGGCGGCACATTTGTGCATTATGCAGATTCCCTTTCGGGGGAAATTGCCGTACAATGAATGGGAAAATACATAGGGAGAGAACCGGAATATGAGCATTATTTTCTTTGACATCGACGGCACCGTTATGGACCTGGACGGCACCATTCCCTCCTCCGCTGTGACGGCGGTGCGGCGGCTGCGCCAGGCGGGGCACCACTGCGTCATCAACACCGGGCGGCCCAGGCTTGCCATGGACCCGCAGCTTATGGACATGGATTTTGACGGACTGGTGTGCTCCTGCGGCCAGTATATCCAGTTGGACGGGAAGATCATCCGCCATGTGGGCTTCGACCGGGAGACCAGCCGGAAAATCCTGGAGATCGGCCGCCGGTGCCGGGTGGATATGTACTTTGAGGAGGCGGAGCGCATCTGGTGCGACACCCCACACGGCATCGTGAACCGGGAGCTGCGGGGGGCCATCGCCCGGTTGGAGGCCCGGGGCGTCCGGGTGGGACAGCCCGACGGAGACCCGGACTTCCACTTTGACAAGGTGTGCGTGCTGACGGCGCCAGACAGCCTCCGGGAGGAGTTCCTGGCGGAGGTGGCCCCCATGTGCCAGATCATCGACCGGGGCAACATGCTGGAGCTGCCGGTGCGGGGGTATTCCAAGGCCTCCGGCTGCCTGGCGGTGGCCCAGGCCCTGGGTGAGGACCTGGCCGACTGCTATGCCATTGGCGACAGCGCCAACGATTTGGAGATGCTGCAATGCGTGGGGCATCCGCTGGTGATGGGCAATGCCCCGGCCCGGGTGCAGGCGGTGGCGGAGTATGTCACCGGCACCCCGGCGGAGGATGGCCTGTACCACGCCATGGTCCACGCGGGCCTGCTGGCGGAATAACCGCCCTTTTCCCGATAGCCAGATATATATCAAAGCCGCCCGGCGGGGGAAACTCCCCCGCCGGGCGGCTATTTTTACACTCAAAGGGCGCCGGTGCGGCGCTTATATTTGTATATCCCCTTGCCGGAGGACGGAAAAAACGCCGCCCAGGATGGACGGCGTTTTTTCCGGAACAAAAAGAAGGAAAACAATAAAAGGGAAAATTGGCTGGATTTACTTGTGATCCACGGAATACATGTGCTCGATCAGGCACAGGATCTTATCGGAATAGCCGATCTCGTTATCGTACCAGGAGACCACCTTCACGAAGGTGTCGGTCAGGGCGATACCGGCCTTGGCGTCGAAAATAGAGGTGTGGGTGTTGCCCAGGAAGTCGGAGGACACCACGGGCTCGTCGGTGTAATCCAGAATGCCCTTCAGCTGGCCCTCGGCGGCCTTCTTCATGGCGTCGCAGATCTCGTCATAGCTGGCGGGCTTCTCCAGATTCACGGTCAGGTCCACCACGGACACATCCAGGGTGGGCACACGCATGGACATACCGGTGAGCTTGCCGTTCAGGCTGGGAATCACCTTGCCCACGGCCTTGGCGGCGCCGGTGGAGCTGGGGATGATGTTGCCGGAGGCAGCGCGGCCGCCGCGCCAATCCTTCACGGACACGCCGTCCACGGTTTTCTGGGTGGCGGTGGTGGAGTGAACGGTGGTCATCAGGCCGTCGGCAATGCCGAAGTTATCGTGCAGCACCTTGGCAATGGGGGCCAGGCAGTTGGTGGTGCAGCTGGCGTTGGACACGAAGGTCATATCGGAGGTGTAGCTGTCCTGGTTCACGCCCATAACGAACATGGGGGTGTCGTCCTTGGAGGGGGCGGACATGACCACATGCTTGGCGCCGGCCTCGATATGGCCCTTGGCCTTGTCCTTGGTCAGGAACAGGCCGGTGGACTCGATGACGTACTCCGCGCCGATCTCCTTCCAGGGCAGGTTGGCGGGGTCACGCTCGGCGTACACGGGGATCACGTGGCCGTCCACGATGATGGAATTATCGCCGGAGGACACCTGGGCATTGATCCTGCCGTGCATGGTGTCATACTTCAGCATATAGGCCAGGTAATCGGCGGGACACAGGTCGTTGATGCCCACGATCTCGATCTCGGGGTGCTGCAGGCTGCAGCGCAGGACCATGCGGCCGATGCGGCCAAAACCATTGATGCCGACTTTGATGCTCATATAAACACAGCTTCCTCTCCGTAATGGAATATATCAAATGTATGGTACGTTTAGTATTATATGCGATGAATTCCAAAAATGCAAGACCCTTTTTAAAATTTTTCTGATTTTCCAGAATGCGACAAATATCTTGTGTTTTTCCTCTTTCTTTGATATAGTATGGTATAAATTTGCATGACAGACAGAACGTTCCGGGAATAAGCGTCGGGCTTTTCCGGAATCGTAAACAATAGTGGAAGGAGGCTGTATCACATGGAATACAGCGAAGCCGAAAAGCAGATGCTCCGCGAGGTGCTGCCGGGGATTGCCGTCCAGCTGCGCGGGGCATTGGCCAATATACATGGGGCTCTGGGCCGGTTGGCTCCGGAGCGGCTGCGGGACCGGGACACCGGAACGGACCGCAGCGCCGCCATTCTGTGCCAGAGCTATTACAAGATCCTGCGGGTGGTGAACAACCTGTCCGACGCCCCCATGCTGGCGGAGGACAAGCCCCTGGACACGGAGAACGTGGAGCTGGTGGAGCTGCTGGAGGGTCTGTGCCGCCAGGGGCAGGTCCTGGCGGAGCTGATGGACCTGCGCCTGGTGTTCACCTGCCGGGACCGGGCCCACGTCATCGCCGCCAACCGGGAGCTTTTAGAGCGGCTGTTCTGGAACCTGGTGTCCAACGCCATGAAATTCACGCCCCCCGGCGGGACCATCGAGGTATCCCTGCGGACGGGGCCGGACTGCGTGCTGCTGTGCGTGAAGGACAGCGGCCCCGGCATTCCTCAGGACAAGCTGGAGCGGCTGTTTGACCGCTGGCAGCACAGCAATATGGACCTGCCGGTCCACGGGCTGGGCCTGGGCCTGCCCCTGTGCCGCCGCATTGCCCAGGGCCACGGCGGCAGCCTGGTGGTCTCCTCCCGGCAGGGGGAGGGCACCGCGGTGACGGTGCGCCTGCCGGACCGCCGCAGCGGCGTGACCCTGGTGCGCCAGCCGCTCTTCCACTATGCCGGCGGCTTCAACCCGGTGCTGGTGGAGCTGGCCGACGCCCTGCCGGTCCAGGCGTTCACCAGGAATTATATTGATTGAAGGATTGCCGTTTTTTCCCTGTTTTATGCATAGGAGGTCACACATGGAAGGAAAACGCGTATTGGTGGCCATGTCCGGCGGGGTGGACAGCAGCGCCGCCGCTCTGCTGCTGCGGCAGCAGGGGTACGAGTGCGACGGGGCCATGCTGCGGCTGTATAACGGCGAAAAGGCGGGGACCTGCTGCTCCGCCGACGACGCT